>Ga0182024_10000910_pt1 | contig 76249 bp, 57 predicted proteins | sample P32metaG_FD_120480 | JGI IMG/M metagenome (GOLD analysis project Ga0182024, IMG submission 120480) | Permafrost microbial communities from Stordalen Mire, Sweden - P3-2 metaG (Illumina Assembly) | ecosystem: Environmental > Terrestrial > Soil > Wetlands > Permafrost | place: Sweden: Stordalen...
ATCTCGGTGGCGGTGATCCCTTGGATGAAAATGCGGTCTTCCAGGGGAGCGATTGCGGCGGGGTTATTCTCCGAACCATTCCAGAAAACGAGAATCGTCGAGACGCCTCTGACCGAGCACAGAATCGCCCAATCGGTTTGGCCAGGTTTGGCAAACTCACCGCGGACGACGTTGTTAGGCTTCTTGCTAAACGTCTCTTGCGGGATAGTGCATCCCCGGCGCTGAAGTTCCCGGACCACATTGCGTGGGATTTCCGGAAACCCAGCCGCTGGAAGCCGCACGATTAGGCGCTCCGCTTCATCGAACTGCCTCTTCAGATCTTCCGGCTGTTGACCGCGGACAGGTGTGAGCGTGATGCACAACACCACGAGCGAAGCGAGTTTCATACGTCGCCGGGGCGCGTCGCCCTTAGCGGCTTTCGCCGTCGCCTTTATTTTGCTGCGTAGGGCCCAACTTCGGGCTTGCCTTGCGTGTCCTTTAGCGTGCCGAGTTCGGCGGCTACGCCGCGCGAGATGGCGGCAGTCTCACTGGCGTTCTGGAAGCAGGTGAAGTCCGGCCGGTCGCGCCAGGCGAATGGACCGCATAGCCGCTTGCCCGCCGCTAGCGCCGCATCGTGCACGATATTAATGAGCCGCTCATAGTCCGGTGTGCCCATTTTGTAGCCGGAGAAATTGCCGAGATCTCCGCTGGCCGCAAAGACCGCGGTGACGCCCGGAATCGAGGCTATTTCGCGAGCAGCCATGGCGCCATCGAGCGTTTCGATCATCTCGATCAGCACGACGTTGGCGTTATAAGTGTTGCGATATCCACCCGGAACGGCGCCCCAAAAATCCTCTCCAAAGGCTTGGCCGCCACCCACGCTGCGCTTGCCGAGAGGTGGGAACATGGTCCAATCGCGGGCGGCTTTTCCTTCTTCGACCGAGCGGACGGTGGGAACCACGACCACCATCGCGCCGAGATCGGTGGCGTGCTGGATTTCCCGCTCATCAGTGTAAGCCACGCGCACTCCGGGGACGGCTTTGGCGTGCGGACAGGCCTTCCACATGCGGCCGACGGCTTCCCAGTCACGCGAGTCGTGCTGCATTTCAGTCCAGATGAAATCGTACCCGGCGTTGGCCATGGCGCAATAGGTTTCCGGACTGTCGGAACTGAAGACCGTACCGCCGGTCACCTTCTCGCCTTTCATCATCTTGATCATGACCGGGTTCCAGATCTTGGAATTCGGCGGCGCGTCCCATGCCGGCCCGTATTTCCATTTGGCCAGGTCGAGCATTCCCTGATTGACGGCGCCCGAAGGTGCTGTTGTGATTGCGCCGGAGTCCTTGCCGGCAGGCGCGGCGAGGGGAAACTTCATCGTCCCCGCGTCCGCGTTATTTGCATACGGATCAACAGTGGATCGAGGCGTCTGCCCCGGGGTTTGGGCTTGTGCCTGAAACAGCAGGATCACCGGCGCTGCGAACAGCGCTACATATAAAAATCGACGACTCATCATATTCTCCTTATCCAGAAACCATCACGCTCACCGCGGAACGCACGGTCAGGGGACATTCTATCAGAATAGTTAGGCCGGGGCAGGAGCGCCGGCCTGAGCGCCGACAGGAGCGCCGGCCTGAATGTCGCGCCAAAGTTTTTAGGAACCACCCCCGGCGGGTGCTGCCTGGGCTTGCATTTGTTTCATCATCTCTTTCATGGCCTTCTTCATTTCCTGAGGCGTTGGCTCAGCGATGTGCGTACCAACCATCCAGGAATAACCATTCGGATCCACCAGGTTTCCGACGCGGTCGCCCCAGAACATGTCCATCACGGACCCTTGCAGCGTGGCGCCGAGTTTTGTTGCCTGGGCGACCAGCTTGTCCACGTTTTCGGTCGTAAGGTACAGAGTTACAGGCGATGCACCGAGAGTCTTAGCGCTGCGAGCGCCGCGCTGCGGATTCTCCGGCCCCAGCATTAACGTCGTATTGCGGAGCGTCAGTTCGGCGTGCATCGGCTTTCCATCCGGCCCGCTCATGATTCCGCGTTTCGCAAATCCGAAGGCCTTTTGATAAAAGCTCACCGCGGCTTTTATGTCCGCGACGACCAAGATAGCGGTTATTGCGCCATATTGTTTTCTATTCAGGGGATCGATTTTCTTAGGCATATTGCTCCTTCCAAGCAGCAAACATTGTACCAGGAGAAGATGCACGTTATAATTCTCACGATGCAATACCGATTGATTGTCCTCACCCTTTCCGCCGCATATCTCTACGGGCAAACCGCGCAAAAGCCGGTGGTCGAGTTCGACATGATGACCTGGGCCGAAGTGAAGAAGGCCATTCACGAAGAGGGCAAAACGACGGTGCTGGTCTACAACGGAGGCACGGAACAGCGCGGGCCGCAGAACGTAACCGGGGGTCACACGTTCATGGCGCGGGAGACAGTGCGGGCAATTGCGCTAAAGCTCGGCAACGCGATCACGGCGCCGGTACTGCCGTTCTCTGTAAACGAAGCCAGCGCGGATCTGCCGGGAACTATCGGATTGACGGGCCCGCTTTTCGCCGCTATTAACGAACAGGTGGCTGAACAACTAATTAAGAGCGGCTTCAAGAATGTTGTGCTCATGGGCGATCACGGCGGCGGCCAGAAGGAGCTGGGCGAAGTGGCGCGAAAACTGGACGCCAAGTATTCATCGCAAGGAATTCGCGTCGTGTTTTGCGACGAGGTTTATGAAAAGGCTCAAGGCGATTACGAAAAATGGCTGGCCGAGCACAAATATCCGTCGGGCGGACACGCCTCTGTAATGGATACCTCCGAGATGCTGTACCTGGGGGGCGATAAAGGGTGGGTTCGCAAGGACCTGCTTGTCACCTCCGTTGGAGATCCAGTGCGGCGCCCAGGCGAAAAACCCGATCCGAACGTTAAGCGCGTCAACAACGGAATCACCGGTGATGCGCGCCCCTCCACCGCCGAACTCGGCAAGCGGATGTTCGATATGAAGGTGGATTACGCGGTCCGGCAGATCAAGCAGTTGCTGCCGGGCAACTCGACGAATTAGGTGACCCGCATCATTTTAATCGGTGGCGCGATCTTGTTTGTACGCGCGGCCGCCGCGCAAAACCCAGGGACGTTCGCTACGGTCACTTCCCAGCAGGCATTCATCAGCCAGACTTGTTCCGCTTGTCACAACGACAAACTGAAATCCGGAAACTTTTCGTGGACCAACGTGGATCTCGCGCATCCCGATCACAGCGCGCAGTCGCTCGAAAAAGCTATCCGCATGCTGCACGCCGGCATGATGCCGCCCCCGGGGATTCCGCGGCCCGACCCCGCCACCATGAAGGCTTTCGTCACAGCGCTCGAGAACGGCATCGATCATGCGGCGGCGATTCATCCGAATGCAGGCGCTCCGGCCCTGCACCGGCTCAACCGAACTGAATACCGCAACTCGATCCGCGACCTGCTGGGCATCGACGTCGATGTCGCGTCGCTCCTTCCGGCCGATGATATGAGTCACGGCTTTGACAACATGGCGGAGGCCCTCAACGTTTCTCCGGCGTTGATGGAAGGATATATCCGCGCTGCCAGCAAAATCAGCCGCGAGGCGGTGGGCGATCCGGACGTGGCGGCATCCACGAAGACCTATCACATCCCACGCGTGGTGAATCAATTGCGGCATGTCGAAGGCGCGCCATTCGGCACTCGCGGCGGTCTGGCGGTGATTCACGATTTTCCCGCCGACGGCGAATATATCTTTCGGATGTCGCTCTACTATGACATCTGCGGTCCGCTGTGGGGCAAGAGTCAAGGCAAGGGACAACAGATCGAAGTGGCGGTGAACGGCGAGCGCGTAGCGCTACTCTCGATTGATCCCGACTCCACGTTTACAGACGATCTGGTGACCCAGCCGGTTAAGATCACGGCCGGTCCGAAGAGGATCTCGGCGGCATTCATCCAGAAGTCCGAGGGTCCGGCGGAAGACACGGTGATGCCCTTCGAGCAGAGCCTGATCGACCTCAACAATGCGGATTTGCCTGGAATCACGTCGCTGCCTCATCTGCGGGAGCTGAGAGTCGTTGGACCGAAGAACGTGACGGGGATATCCGATACGCCCAGCCGCCGCAGAATATTCGCGTGCCGCCCGGGTTCCGACGCGGACGAGATTCCCTGCGCCAGGAAGATCATCTCGATGCTCGCGCGCCAGGCTTATCGACGGCCCTCAACAGAAATGGACCTCGAAGATCTGCTGAGCGTGTTCCAGCAGGGTCGCCGCGCTCCGGCGAAAAAGGAAGCGCCCTTTGATTCGGGAATCCGGACCGTGGTGCAGACGCTGATTTCCGATCCCGAGTTTGTTTTCCGATTCGAACACACGCCGCCCAACGTCCAGCCCGGGACGAACTATAGCATCAGCGACCTGGAGCTGGCTGCGCGCCTATCGTATTTTCTGTGGAGCAGCGCGCCCGACGATCAGCTCATCACACTCGCGAGCCAAAACCGGCTGAAAGATCCGGGCGTGCTGGAGCAGCAGGTTCGGCGCATGCTGGCAGACCCGCGCTCCGAGGCTTTATCGACGGTATTCGCCGCGCAGTGGCTGCAATTGCAGAATCTCCGGGAGGTCCAACCGGATGCTTTTCTCTATCCCAACTTCGACCGGAACCTGGCCGATTCAATGCGGCGCGAAACTGAACTATTGTTCGACAGCATCGTGCATGAGGATCGCAACATCGTCGATCTGTTGACCGCCAACTACACTTTTGTCGACGAGCTGCTAGCCAAGCATTATGGCATCCCGAATGTACTGGGCCCGCGATTTCGCCGCGTGCCGGTCGCCGATGAGAACCGCTTGGGGGTGCTGGGCCATGCCAGTATCCTGACGCTGACGTCGGTGTCGAACAGGACGTCGCCCGTCCAGCGGGGCAAGTGGGTCATGATCGCGTTGCTCGGCACGCCTCCGCCGCCTCCGCCTGCCAATGTCCCTCCTCTCAAGGAAACCAGCGAGAACGAAAAGGTTCAGTCGGTGCGCGAAAAGATGGAGCAGCACCGTAAGAATGAGCCGTGCCGTTCGTGCCACCAGCTTATGGATCCGATCGGTTTGGCGCTCGAAAATTTCGACGGAGTCGGATCGTGGCGGGCCAAGGATGGCGGCCTTCCGGTGGACGCATCCGGCCGGATGTTCGACGGAACCAAGCTGGACGGCCCGGTGAGTCTGCGCAGGGCGATCCTCAGCCATTCCGACGCTTTCGTCGGAACCTTTACCGGGAATCTTCTGGCTTACGCTCTCGGCCGCGTGGTGGATTACCGCGATATGCCGATGGTTCGTTCCATCGAGCAACAAGCCGCGCGCAGCGACAATCGTTTTTCATCTTTTGTGTTAGGGATCGTCAAGAGCATGCCGTTCCAGATGAGACGGGCGGAGGGAGGCCAAGCGCCGGCCGAGACGGCTGCCGCGGCCGATCCGCCAGATGCGGCGGTGCATCATTAAGTAGGAGAATAGAGGGGAATGTTCATCACCAGGAAGCATCTTTCACGCCGAACGATCCTTCGTGGTGTGGGCGCGTCACTGGCATTACCGCTGCTCGATTCGATGGTGCCGGCGCAAACGCCTTTAGCCAAAACGGCAGCCTCCCCGCGATCGCGTCTGTGTTGCATCGAGATGGTCCACGGATCGGCCGGCAGCACGGTGGACGGCTCCAACAAGCACTACTGGTCGCCCGAAAAAGACGGGCCGGATTTCGAGTTCACTCAGACGCTGGAGCCACTGGCGCCGCTCCGCGACTACATCACGGTAATCAGCGACACCGATCTTCGCCCGGCCGGCGCTTTTGCGGATGCCGAAGAAGGCGGCGATCATTTCCGCTCCAGCTCTGTTTTTCTGACCGCCGCGCATCCCAAGCTCACCATGGGCGCGGATATTTTCTGCGGCACATCCATCGATCAGTTGTACGCGCAGCAATTCGGACAGGATACGCCATTGCCGTCGCTGCAGGTTTGCATAGAGAGCCTCGATGCCTCGGGCCACTGCGATTACGGCTACGCCTGCGTTTATTCGGACACCATCAGTTGGGCATCGCCAACGCAGCCGCTGCCCATGACCGTCGATCCCCGCAGCGTTTTCGAAAGCCTGTTCGGCGACGGCTCGACACCCGAGGAACGCGCGCTTCGCCAGCAAGCCAACGGAAGCGTTCTGGACCGAATCATGCATCGCGTGGCTCAGCTACAAAATGGTCTGCCCGCCAGCGACCGTACCCGGCTCAACGAATATCTCGAGGACGTTCGCGAGATCGAGCGGCGCATCCAAAAAGTGGAGAGTCACAATCGCAGCGGCATCGCGCGCCAGCTGCCCGCGGCCCCGGTCGGCGTGCCGGACTCCTTCGAAGAACATGTAAAGCTGATGTTCGATTTGCAGGCGCTGGCCTTTACCACAGACACCACCCGTGTCTCGGCATTCAAAATGAGCCGGGACGTCTGCCAGCGCGTTTATCCGGAAAGCGGCGTGAAAGTGCCATTCCACTCGGCGTCCCATCATGGCGAGACTCCGGCCAAGATCGCGGACTTCGCCAAGATCAACCGCTACCACGTGAGCTTGGTTCCGTACTTTCTCGAAAAATTGAAGAACACGCCCGATGGCGACGGCAACCTGCTGGATCACTCGCTGGTCCTTTACGGAAGTCCGCTGGGCGATTCGAATGCGCATAATCACAAGCGCGTTCCGGTCTTTTTGGCGGGCCACGCTTCGGGCAAGGTCAAGGGCAATTTGCACGTGCGATGCCAGGATATGACTCCCATGGCAAATGTCTTACTCACGATCCTGCACAAGGCCGGGATGAACGTGGAGAGCATTGGCGACAGCACGGGCATGATCGCGATTTAGGAGCCAGCATGAAAACCTTCATCGGCGGACTTTGTATGGCAGCGCTACTTTCGGCTGCCGGCGATACCAGGCTTTCGGATGCAGCCATGCAGGACGATCGGGATACAGTGCGGTCGCTTCTGGCGCAAAAGGTCGACGTGAATGCGCCACAGGGGGACGGCACCACGGCGCTGCACTGGGCCGCGTATAAAGATGATGTCGAAATGGCGAAAATGTTGCTGGCTTCCGGGGCCAGCGTAAAGTCCGCGACACGCATCGGCGCGATCACTCCGCTGTTCATGGCGGCGAAGAACGGCAGCGCGGCAATGATCGGGGTTCTGCTAAAGGCGGGCGCTGACTCGAACGCCACCGACGAGCACGGGACCACGGCTTTGATGACTGCCGCGGCTTCGGGCAGCACTGAAGCGGTGAAGATGCTGATCGATCACGGCGCGGACCTCAACGCCAAAGAAGGCGCTCACGGTCAAACCGCGCTGATGTTTGCGGCTGCGCTGAACAGGGATGCGGCAATCCGGCTGCTGTTGGAGCGCGGCGCGGACCCTAGCGTCACGACCAAGCCTGTCAAGCTCCCGCCTCCGGCCGCCCGCCCGGATGACGGTAGTCCGTCGCCGGAAGCCAAGGAAGAGAAGACCGCGGCAGTGCCCGCGAAGGATTCGGCAACAGATCAAAAAGCCGCTTTAGACGCTCTGGCCGCTTCGCTAGGATTCAAATCGGCTGTGTACACAGCCGGAAAATCCGACGATGCGCCGGCCGAACTCAAGGCCATGGTCCAGAGGCTCGAAGCCAAGGTGGATGAGATTGAAAAACGTTTGCCGGGCGACAAGTCGAAATGCGAAGACGGCAACAACAGCATGTACGGTACCATCCACGAGCGCGGCACGCTGGACATGGGCGGCCTGACTGCCTTACTGTACGCCGCTCGTGATGGCCACATGGAAGCGGCCAAGGCGTTGCTCGAAGGCGGCGCTGATATCAACGAGGTTTCGGCGTCGGAAAAAACCAGCCCGCTGGTGATGGCGACAATGAACGGCCATTTTGATTTGGCGAAACTTTTCGTGGATTGGGGCGCCGATCCGAACCTGTCGAATACCCTGGGGCTCACGGCGCTATATGCCGCGGTCGATTTACAGTGGGCGCCGAAGGGCTGGTTCCCCGCCCCGGGCGTCGGCCAGGAAAAGACCAGCTATCTGGATTTGATGAAAGCTCTGCTTGAAACCGGGGCCAACCCGAATGCCAGAATCGCGAAGAAGCTGTGGTTCCGATCGTTCGGCGATCATTCCTGGGTAGACACCGCTGGCGCCACGGCCTTTTGGCGCGCCGCTCAATCGAGCGACGTCGATGCCATGGCTCTTCTGGCGGATCACGGCGCCGATCCCGACATCCCGACCACTCATGGGACGACGCCTTTGATGGCCGCCTCGGGCATCGGCTGGGGTTATCACTACAGCATGAACGCGCCCGATTCGTGGATGGAAGCGGTGAAGTATTGCGTGCGGCACGGCGCCGACATAAACGCGGCCGACGATCGAGGTTACACGGCGCTGCATGGCGCGGCCTACCTGGGCAATCACGAGATGATCAGTTATCTGATCGAAAAGGGCGCCGATGTGAAAGCAGTGGCCAAGGACAAAAATACGGTCGCCGACATGGCCAATGGTCCCACGCGCTTCGGAATTCCTCATCCGGAAACGGTCGCGATGCTGGAAAAACTGGGGTCGGCCAATTCGCACAATTGCCGGTCCGACCAATGCCTGGTCGCCCCGAAGGAAGCTAAGAAGCCTAGCGACCGGTGACGCACTCGGCGCGGTGAAGTTACAGCGAATATTCTCCGCGGATCACTTCCACCGCATGGCCGCCGACGCGCACGTTTACCACTCCCTCGCCCTGCTGCGTAGCGCGAACGAAGATCTGGCCGTTACGATGGACCTCGGCTCCTTGTTCGATGAGCGCCTGCTCCTCCGGCCGTGCCACGCCATTTTTCACCATCCAGGCCGCCGCGCAGCCCGCGGCCGATCCTGTAGCGGGGTCTTCGCCTCCAACCGTGACCAGCCGCGCGTGCAGCCGCGCCTTAGGATCTTCGGTCTCGCGCGTGACGCAATAAAAGTTGCGGCTTCCGCTGCGCGACAGATATTCAGCGATGGCGGCGTGATTCATCCGCAACGAGCGAATGGCCGCCAACGATTTCAGCGGCAGAATCACGAACGCGGTTCCGGTGGAGACAGCTTCTATCGGCAGGTCCGATGCAATGTCGGCCACCTTCAACCCCACCAGCGGTGCCACTGCTTCCGGCGTATGCTTTTGGCCGAATTCCGCGTCTTTTTGGCGCATCTCGCCGAACACTTTGCCGTCGCTCCCGGTTTGGAACGCGACCGGAATCTTTCCGATCTTCAGTTCCAGCGCGATCTCGGCGGCGTTTGGCAAGCGAGTGGCGCGCAAGGCCATGGCGGTCCCGAGCGTCGGATGGCCCGCGAAAGGTAGCTCTTCGCGCGGCGTGAAAATCCGCACCAGCACGCCGCGCTCCCGTTCGACGCCCGCTTCGCGAGGAAAGATGAAAGTGGTCTCTGATAGATTGGTTTCGCGCGCGATCGCGGCCATATCGCTGTCGGCCAGTCCGCCCGCATCGGTGAAAACCGCCAGCGGATTCCCTTTGAGCTTCTCCGAGCTGAACACATCCCATTGGACGAACGGATAGCGCCTGCCTGTCGCGCCCTCGATAACGCTTGCCGCGCCAAGCGCCGCCGATCCAGCCACGGTCTTCAAGAATAGCCTCCTCGCTGTTTGACTCATGGCCGGTATCTTATCGCATCCCGCCGGTCTGATACCTTGAAGAGCGTACCCTATGCGCCAAAAAACTATTCTCAGCTCTGTTGACGCCGTTAAAATGGTCGCGGCAGCCAAGATCGAAGCCGCCAAAAACAATTGGAACGTGACCATCGCCGTGGTGGACGAAGGCGGCTACTTGCTGCATCTGGACCGCATGGACGGCGCCGGTTACCACACTCCGGAAATTGCGGCTCTCAAAGCTCGCACGTCGGCGATCTTTCGCACTCCCACGAAAGCGCTGGAAGAGGCCGCCAAGGATCGGCCCGGGACACTCGCCTTCCCCGATAGGTTACCGGTGCAAGGCGGCCTTCCGATCATGTTTGAAGGCCAGTGCGTGGGCGGTATCGGCGTTTCAGGCGTAAAGTCGCACGAAGATGAGCAGGTGGCCGCGGTAGGTCTTAAAGTCCTGTCTGACGCATAGCCGGCGCGCCAAAAGCAAAGGACCGCGGTATCGGTGGCCAAATTTTTTCACTCGTGGCGCAGAGCGGCGATGGGGTTCAGCTTTATCGCCTTGCGAGCAGGAATGTAACTGGCGGCCAGCGCGACCGTAAGAAGCAACGCGGCCATCGCGGCAAAGGTGAGCGGATCAGTGCCGTCCACTCCAAACAACAGCTTCGAGATTATGCGCATGAGCCCCACCGCCGCCATAAGTCCGATACCGATGCCGATTCCGGCCAGTTGCGCGCCATGCCCCACGATCAGCTTCAGCACATCGCTCTTCTGAGCGCCCAATGCGATTCGAACGCCGATTTCGTTGATCCGCTGGCTCACTGAATAGGCAATCACGCCATATAATCCGGTCCCGGCCAGCAGCATCGCGACGCCGGCGAAAATGCCCAACAGGAGCGTACGAAAACGCGGCTGGGCCACCGAACTGTGTAGCAGCTCTTCCACCGTCTTCACGTTGAACACAGGTTGATTCTTATCCAGCTTCTGGACTTCATGGCGCGCCGCGGCGATCATCCACGCCGGGTCGGTACGGGTACGCAGAACAATCGTCATAGTGCCCTCCACGAAGTTCATCCACACTGGGGGCACCTGCAAATAGTGATAATATGTTTCGGCATTCGATTCGCTATCCAGGCCGCGGTGCTTCACGTCGCCTACGATTCCTACAATGGTGCACCACTGGCTTTCGTCGAAACCGGCCTTGATTCGCTTACCGATGGGATCCTGCCCCGGCCAGAACCGCCGAGCGGTCGTTGCATTGATAATCACCACTCCTGGGGTTTTCTCACCATCGGCCTGGTTGAAATAACGGCCGCGTACGAGCGGGATGCCCAGGGCGGAAAAATAGTCGGCGCTGACGGCGCGATATTTCGCTCGAGGCTGCTCCGAGGTCGAAAGGACGGCGGCATTCTCGATCACGAAATTGAGACTGGCATCGCCGCCGCTGAAGGGCAGATCCCTGGCAACGCCCGCCTGCTGCAGGCCCGGGAGGGTCTGGAGCCGCTCGATTAGCTGCTTGTAGAACAATGCCACGTTGAGTCCCGAATATCGCGATTTGGGCAGAGCGATTTGCATGCTGAGGACATGGTCGGTCCGGAAACCGGGGTTTACACTCTGGAGGCGCATAAAGCTGCGGAGTAGGAGTCCCGCCCCAATCAGCAAGACCACGCAGCATGCGACTTCAGAGATCACCAGCAGGCTTCGCACCTTGGCGCGGCCGTGGCTGCCCGTGTTGCTCCGGCCGCTGGTCCTCAAGACCGAGTTGACGTCCGCCTTCATACTGGTCACAGCAGGCGCTAATCCGAAGAGGATTCCCGTGGCCATGGCGACCAGCAGCGTAAACACCAACACGCGCCAATCGATCACGATCGCTCCGGCCCGCGTCAAATCCGGCGGCCCCAGCCGCGTCAGCATGGCGACGCTCCCATAGGCCAACAGCACACCAACCATGCCGCTGGTGACTGAAAGGAGAACGCTTTCGGTAAGCAGCTGCCGAGCCAGGCGAAAGGGATTGGCTCCGAGAGCGGTTCGAATGGCAACTTCCTTTTCACGGCTTCCGGCTCGAGCCAGCAGGAGGTTTGCGACGTTCGCGCAGGCGATCAAGAGAACGAATGCGACGGCGCCCAGCAAGGTCCATAGGGTAGTGCGAATATCGCCCACCAATTGCTGGCGCAAGGACACGATTCTCACGCCAAAGCCACCGTCTACATCGGCATACTGCTGTTCCAGGCGATTCGCGACCGACCCCATATCCGCGTCGGCCTGTTCCGGCGCGATACCCGGCTTCAGGCGCGCAATGACCTTTAAAGTGCGGATGCCTCTGAGAGCCAGTTCCTTGGCATCGGGACTATATGGCATCCACAGGTCCGATGGTATGTCCAGCAATCGAAACCCGGCCGGCATGACGCCGATGACCATGACGCTGTTGCCATCCACTGTGAGAGACTTTCCAAGAACGTTCATGTCGCCGCCGAAACGGCTTTTCCAAAGGCCTTGGCTAATCACAGCGACCCGATTGCGTCCCGGCTGGTCTTCTTCGGCGAAGAATGTCCGGCCGAGCGCCGCCTTCACTCCCAATAGCTCAAAGACGCTGGTTGACACCACGGCTGTTTCGACGCGCTCGGGCAGTTCCCCGCCCGTAACCACCGAGGCTTGCGCCCGAATGGCGGCAATCCGATCAAATACGCGGTTCTGTTCCACCCAGTCCTTAAAATCCGGAGGGGAGATCAGTTCTTGCTGAATGCCTTTACTCAGATGGGTCGACCAAACCACCACCAGGCGTTCGGCATCTTGGTAAAGCAATGGACGCAGCAGCACCGAGTTCACCACGCTAAAGATAGCCGTGTTGGCGCCAATACTGAGACTTAGCGCCAGCATGGCGACCGCCGTAGTCCCGGGATTCTTCAGCAGCATCCGAAAACCGTATTGGACGTCTTTGAGCAAAGTTTGCATGATACCTGGCCGCTCCTAAAATGAAAGGACCGCGAAATCGGGGAGGAGACACCGATCTAGCGGTCCAGAATTCGTTTGAAATAGTTCACTTTATCGTACTAGCTGCCCCAAGCTGCGCTGCCCGCCTTTACTTTCGATTTCGTTCTCATTTGTGTTGTCTCCTTTCTTAAGATTTGGTTGGGTCCCGAAGCGCATTTGCTAGCTGCCCCAGAGTGCGTTGCCGGCCCTTACTTTCGTCTTGGTTCTCATGGCCCGATCTCCTTCCTGAGATTTTTTCGCCTGACTTCGAGTTCCCGATCCTAGCCGCCCCAGAGTGCGTTGCCGGCCTTTACCTTAGTCTTCGCTTTCATCGCCTGATCTCCTTTCCGAAAAATGACCCAGCCAAACGCCCAGTTTCAGCTACCCCAAACGGCGCTGCCGGCCTTTACTCTCGTTTTTGCTTTCATTGTCTTGCCCCCTTTCATCTGAGTACTTCGTAAACTCGGACTGAAACGGCTAACCGTCCAGCAACTTTATTTCGAGGCTTCCCAGGCAAGGGTCAATGGTGTGGCAGAATACCACTTAATGGACGAGGGTCCGCAGGTGACGCAGTTGCTTGTGGCTTGGAGTCACGGCGATCGAGCCGCGCTCGATGAGCTGACCCCGCATGTCTACCGCGAGTTACATTCCCTGGCGCGAAGCTATCTGCGCCGGGGCCGTCCAAATCAGACACTCCAGCCTACTGCCCTCATAAACGAAGCCTGCCTGCGGCTCCTCGGCCAGTCCGAACCAGTCCAATGGGAAAATCGCGCGCACTTTTTCGGCATTGCAGCCCGGCTCATGCGCATGGTCCTGGTCGATTATTCACGCTCCCGAAACGCCGAGAAACGTGGCGGAATGGCCAATCCTGTCACGCTCGAGGAAACGCTGGTTCTTTCCCCGAATAAGGCGCCCGACGTCCTGGAGGTCAACGAGGCTCTCGACCACCTGGCGAAGGTGGATCAACGCAAGGCCAACGTCATCGAATTGCGCTACTTCGGCGGTATGGACCGGGAAGAGATCGCTACCGCGCTACGGCTCACCGTACCCACCGTCAAGCGCGACCTCCGGCTGGGCGAGGCTTGGCTGCGCCGCTTCCTGCGAGGAGAGAATACGGCGTGAGCGACACGCGCTGGCAGCGGATCGAAGAAGTCTTTCACCGGGCCGCGGATCTCGCCCCAGCAGAGCGTGCCGAGTTTCTTACCAGCGCATGCACCGGCGACGACGAATTGCGCCGCGAGGTTGAATCGTTGCTGGCCAACGATGACTCTGACGACAACCTGGTGGAGGCGGCCGTCTCCGAAGCAGTGGACACGTTGCCGGACGAGCAAGCCGCCGCGGAGGGCGACCTGGTTGGCAAACACATCGGACCTTACCTGGTCGTGGAGCTGATCGGCAAAGGCGGCATGGGCATGGTCTATAAGGCGCGCGACACGCAATTGAACCGCTCCGTGGCGATCAAAGCCCTGCCCTCGGATCGCTTGACCGATCCGGAACGAAAGCGGCGATTTCTCACGGAAGCCAAGGCGACTTCCGCGCTGAATCATCCCAACATCGTCACCGTCCACGGCGTTACGCAGGAGCACGGCACGGATTTTATCGTGATGGAGTACGTGTCCGGCAAAACCTTGGATCAGGTCATCCCAACCAAGGGCTTGCCACTGAAGCAAGCGGTGAAGTGCGGGCTGGCGATAGCCGACGCCGTATCGGCCGCGCATCTTGCGGGCATTATCCACCGCGATATCAAGCCGTCCAACATCATGATCACCGAGCAGGGGCGGGTGAAAGTATTGGATTTCGGCCTGGCCAAGCTCGCCGAGCCCGGCCAATCCGCGGATAAGGGATTGAGCGAGCCACTCGCCACCAAAGCAGGCATGATATTCGGAACGGCCGGCTACATGGCGCCCGAACAAGCCGAAGGAAAACCCGCCGACGCCCGCTCGGATATCTTTTCTTTTGGAGCGTTGCTCTACCAGATGGTCAGCGGTCGCCGGGCATTTCCGGGCGACAACGTGATTACCATCCTGGCGGCGGTCATCAATCAGGAGCCGGCTTCGCTCGCCACAGTCACACCCACCGTCCCGCGCGAGCTGGAATGGGTGATCACTCGCTCCCTGAAAAAAGATCCCGACCATCGCCTCCAGCACATGGTGGACGTGAAGATTGCCCTCGAAGAAGCTCTGGAGCGTTTGGAATCGCCCAGCCCGGTCCCGGTCGTCCGGCCGCGCCGCCGTTGGATTGTGCCGGCGCTCATTGCCATACTGCTCGCCCTTGCGGCGGGCGCCTGGCTAAGCCGCCGTATCTTTCGCACTGAGCCAATTACGTTCCAACGAATCACCTTCCGCCATGGCGACGTGCTGACAGCCAGATTCGCTCCTAACGGAACCGTCGTCTACTCCGCGGAATGGGACGGTTCTCAGCCGACCCTCTACTCCGCTCAACCCGGCACTCGCGAATCCCGAGATTTACAGCTTCCACCAGGCAACATCCAGGCCGTGTCCGCTTCCGGAGAGCTCGCCATTCTGATCGGCGGCGGAGATTTTGGGGTTTCAGGAACGTTGGCCCGAGTGCCGCTGGCTGGCGGCGCTCCCCGAGCGATCCTTGAAAACGTTTGGTACGCCGATTGGGGGCCGGGTGCAAATTCGCTCGCCGTAGTACGAACATGGGAAGGCTACTACAGGGTCGAGTATCCCATAGGCACGGTTCTCTATCAGACGCAAGCCTTGCGCCCACCGTTGTATGTATGTGTCGCACCCAAAGGCGATCTGGTCGCATTCTTCGATTACACCAACAGCGGCGATTATTCGTTGAACGTGGTAGACACCAAGGGCAACCGGCGCGTCCTGTCCCGAGGCTGGCGTACGGTGGCCGGCGGCAACTGGTCGCCTGACGGTAAAGAGATCTTGCTTGGCGGAGCTCGCCCGGGTACTGATGATGCTTTGTGGGCGATCGATCTTTCCGGCAGAGAGCGCTTGCTGACCCAGATCCCCGGCCATGGCTATCTGTACGACGTCGGACGGGACGGCCGGATCCTGCTGGCTAATGTCGACTCGCGGATTGGAATCCGGGATCTTGCGCCTGGCGCCACGGAGGAACGCGATCTGGCTTGGCTGGATGCGTCCGTTGTTTCGGACCTCTCGAACGACGGCAGCGATCTTCTCTTCTTGGAACTTTCGTCCGGTGAGGGACGCAACCCCGCAATTTACCTGCGCCGCGCCGATGGATCGCCGGCCGTGCTGCTCGGATATGGCACCCGGGCGGTTCTGTCGCCTGACCGCAAGTGGGTGGCCTGTGTCCGTCGCGATCGCGATAGTTCGCGACTTGTGCTGTTGCCAACCGGAGCAGGGCAAGAAAAAATTCTATCGACTGGCTCCGTTCAGCCCGAAACGGTCGAATGGTTCCCGGATGGCAAGCGCTTGCTATTCAACGGCAATGAACCGAATCAACCTCCCAGGTCTTACGCTCTCGATCTAAATGGTGATGGGGTTCGCCCCCTGACGTCGTCCGGCATGAGAGCTACGGCAATCTCTCCGGATGGCCAATTCGCTGCGGTCATCAGCGGCGGCAAGTTAAGTCTGCATTCGCTCACCGGCAGCCGCGATTCCTCAGTCGACGCGGTCGATCCGGGCGTGTCCATTATTCGCTGGAGCACCGACGAGCGCTATCTTTTCTTGCAGCGAATGCAGGCGGAGCGGCGTAGCGCCACCATCCTCCGTATGGATGTCCGCACCGGCCATGCTGAAATCTGGCGCGAGCTGAAGCCTCCCGATCCTACAACACTCTTGTACGGTTTGGCGCGCATATCCGCTGACGGGAAGTCTTACGCCTATTCCTTCCAGCGTGACCTGGCGACGCTTTACCTGGTTAAGGGCGTGAAATAGCCCGCTCGCTTCACTTCCCCGCGTTCAGGGAATCTTCAGCTTGGCCTGCTAATGTAATCATTTGGCGAAAATTTCTCGCATGCAGGTTTTGGGCGGCCTTATGCTTGCCTTAGCCCTAACGCCAGTGTCGTTCGCTCAAACGGCAAGCCTGCGTGGCCAGGTGACCGACGATTCCGGCGCGCTAGTTCCAGGAGCGAACGTCACGCTCACCGGGCCTAATGGCCTGGTCAAGACCGCAGCCTCGGACGACAAGGGCGCCTATGTATTCGCGGGACTCGCTACCGGCGACTACCGGGTAATCGCTTCAGCGCCCGATCTCACAATGCAGCAGCCCATCGCCATGGCGCTCAATCCCGGAACCCAGACCTTGAATCTTCAACTGAAGCTGGTCGGCACGGCCGAGCACGTAACCGTGCAGGAGAATGCCGGACCTGCTGTCAGCACCGACACGGCCAGCAACGCCAGCGCGGTGGTGCTGCGCGGCGACGATCTGCAGGCCCTCTCCGACGATCCCGATGATCTGGCCGCGGATCTCCAGGCACTTGCCGGTCCGGCTGCCGGCCCCAGCGGCGGAGCGATGTTTGTCGACGGTTTCAGCGGGGGAGAGATTCCGCCCAAAGAATCGATTCGTGAAATCCGGGTCAACCAGAATCCGTTTTCGCCCGAATACGACAAGCTCGGTTTCGGCCGCATCGAGATCTTCACCAAGCCCGGCGCGGATCGTTACCGCGGCACCATCGATTACAACTTCGCCGACGATTTCTGGAACTCGCGCAATCCGTATTCGGCCGTGAAGGCGCCCCTGCTGCTCAACGAGTTTGAAGGTAACATCGGCGGACCGCTGAGCAAGCGCGCTTCGTTCATCGTCGAATGGCAACGGAACAGCGTGAACAACGGCTCCATCATAAATGCCGTCACGCTTGCTCCGAACACCCTGGCCATCAATCCCTTCTTCAGCACCTACACCGTGCCGCAGCGCTATACGCGAATCAGCCCGCGCGTCGATTATCAGTTGAACGAGAACAACACTCTTACGCTTCGTTATGCGATAACGCATTCCAGCCTCAATGGCACGGGAATCGGAAGTTTCGATCTCGCTTCGCGCGGCTACGATTACCAGTACACTAACCAGACCGTGCAGATCATCGAAACCTCCGTGCACGGCGCCGGCATCAACGAGACTCGCTTTCAATATTTCCGCAGCGCACAGCAAAGGATCGCTTTCAGCGACGCTCCCGAAATTTCAGTCCTGGGATCGTTCAACGACGGTGGATCGCTCCTGGGCCGTTCTTTCGATACGCAAAACTACTTTGAGCTGCAGAATTACACGACTATCTCCAAAAGCGCGCACGTCTGGAAGTTCGGGGTTCGTTTGCGAGAGCAGACCGACCTCAACATTTCTCCGTTAGACTTCAACGGGCAATTCATCTTCGGCGGCGGCCTTGCGCCGGTCCTGGACGCCAACAATCAACCGGTGTTGGATTCTTCCGGCCAGCCGGTGACGGCCAATATCAGCTCTATTCAAAGCTATCAACGGACAATTCTGTCCCAGCAGCTGGGGTATTCCCCGGCGCAGATCCGCGCGCTGGGCGGGGGCGCGAGCCAGTTTTCTATCGATACCGGCATACCCAATCTCGCAGTGAATCAGTTCGATGCCGGTGTGTTCGCCGGCGACGACTGGCGGCTGCGGCCCAACCTTACGTTGAGCGCCGGCCTGCGCTATGAGATCCAGACCAACATTCACGACTGGCGCGATTTCGCCCCGCGCATCGCCATCGCCTGGGCGCCCGCCGGAAGCGCTAAGGCCCGGCCTAACACCGTCCTCCGCGCCGGCTTCGGGACGTTCTACGATCGCTTCGCGCTTTCGAACACTCTCACCGCTGAACGCTACAACGGCATCGTACAACAGCAATACGTGATCACCAATCCGGATTTTTTTCCGAATGTCCCTTCTCTATCGGGGCTGCAATCGACACCGCAGGCGATTCAGGAAATCAGCTCCAGCCTGCGTGCCCCTTATATTTTGCAATCCTCTGTCTCTGTGGAGCGCCAGCTTCCCTCACACACCACGCTGGCCCTGACCTACACCAACTCGCGCGGAGTGCATGTTCTTGAATCGAACGATATCAATGCGCCATTACCGGGAACTTACATCCGCGGCGTTCCCGGAAGCGGCGTGCTTCCATACGGACAGGCCGGCCCGATCTTCCTCATGGAGTCGGCCGGGATTTACAAGCAGAATCAGTTGATCGCCAACGTGAACACCAGGGTGAACGCGGGCTTCTCGATTTTCGGTTTCTATGTCCTCAATCGAGCCCTGAGCAATACCGACGGCCTGAGCACATTTCCGGCGAACCCATACAATTTTGCGGGCGAGTTCGGGCCGGCGTTCAATGATATCCGACATCGGGTAAACATCGGAGGAACGGTCAACACGCGCTGGAATGTTCGCTTCAGTCCCTTCGTAGTCATGCAGTCCGGTGCACCGTTCAACATCACGGCCGGCAGCGATCTCTACGGGACAACGCTGTTTAACGGACGGCCCGGCTTCGCAACCGATCCAAACAAACCGGGCGTGATTCAAACCCAGTATGGTCTGCTCGATCCGAATCCGACGCTTGACGAGCAACTTGTGCCGCGCAATTTTGGGCGCGGGCCCGGCCAAGTCTCGCTAAATTTGCGCGTCGCGAAGATCTTCGGTTTCGGCGCCGAGCGCGGCGGATCTACCGCAAAATCAGGTGATGCGCCGGCGGGACCCGCCAATCCGAACCTGGCCAGCGGCGGCGGCATGGGAGCGCTGATTCGGGGGCCCGTCACCAACCACCGCTATAATCTCAGCATCGCAATGTCGGCGCGCAACCTGCTAAACCACACCAATCCGGGGCCGATTACCGGCGACATCACTTCGCCCCTGTTTGGCCGCGCCAATCAATCCGCTGGAACCTTGAATGGCGAAGGCTTCTCGGAAAACGCTGATAACCGGCGGCTGGAGATGCAGCTCCGCTTTACTTTCTAGCCGAGACTCTTATTGTCCTCATCCGCCAAGCCAAAAGAGCCGCTCCAACCGAAAACAAGCCAAGCGAAGCAGGTTCGGGCGTGGGGACGGCTTCAAAACCGACCGTCGCTCCATTCGCGTTCATAAAAAAGCCGACAATATCGCCCTGGTCGTTCACACCGTTAGCCGCGGTCATGTTAAAGGCGCCGGGTGCGTCGAATGAAACGTAAGTTCCATTCGAATAAGTAAAGCCGTGCATGGCGCCGCCCGAGTCGGTGTACGTTCCAACCACCTCGCCGTTATCGTTCAGGCCGAGTGGTTCCGTGAACACGCTTCCTGGAAACTGGATCAGTGTGTAGACACCAGCGTTGAACAGAAAGCCGTTCGATGTGGTACCCGACGGCATATCGAAGCCGACCACCATTCCCGCGTCGTTTACTCCGGTCGCCATGTTGTTATCGCCGGACACAGGGCCATTCAAACCGAAAGTAAGTGCGCTGGACGTGCCTCCGACATTGACGAACGCCTGAGTAAGTCCGAGTCCGTTAGTGAAAAACCCGGCAGCTTCGCCTCCGGTGTGGTCCAGGCCGAGAAGCTGAGTATTCGCCGGAGTTGTGCCTGTAGGGCCATCTACCGTCGTCGCCGTGGGGCCGTTTCCGACATCTATGAAGCCATGGGTGATGCCCCCGGAATCAGTGAAGAAACCATCCGTAGTTGTGCCGGTGTTGGTGATTCCGAAAACCTGAACCTGACATGCGGTGCATGTGACGGGATTGATGTTGGGATTCAACGACGTAAACGAACTCGGAAGGTTCAGGATGATTCCCCTGTTCGGATTGGGCGTCCCCATACCGGTATAGCCTACGATGGTTCCCGCATCGTTAATTCCGAGCAATTGGATAAATGGAGGAGTGTCCGTACCTCCATTCGGATCATTGATGATAGTGAAATTTAGCGGCGCTGCCTGAGCGCTGCCCCAGAACAGCATGGCGCACGCGGCTGCGGCCAGCGAAATCCGGCTGCACTTATGCTTGGTCATTCGAACCTCCGTTCGTGATTGTGATAGGCAATTTTCGTAACAGGATAAAGTAAGGGCACTTACAGATGGAGACATAACAATCCGCCTCCTCGAAAAGGAAAAACAGGTAAGTAGACCCGTGAAGCTCGGAAAAGGTTGCAACCAATTAGATCAAACCGACCGCATCCACTTTGAGACGCACTTCATCGCGCCGCGGACTTGTCAGGTCTAGATCGGCTGTCGTTTTGATCCTTGTCCCCATTCAGTACCATTACGGGCCATTCTGGTACCCCAACCTCCTGACCATTTACAGTACTTCGGGCCACTCATAAGCTAGATACACCATGAACATCGTACTCCTGATGCTTCTCATCGCACAGGTTTGCCTCGGCATCTGCGCCTGGCTGTCTCCCCAATTACTGCGCGGACTAGCGGCCCACCTGCTGACTCGCGCCGATGTAATCGATGCCTCGCGCGTCGAAAACGAGCGCCGGCTCCGTTACTGGAATAGCGAGTTCGGTCTGAACCACGAACACCTTGAGGTGGAGACCGACCATCCGTTGCCGCGCGTGCACGGCTTCGCGCGCCGCTAGTCTGTTGATTTTCGCCCTCCCTGGCGCCTCTGGCCGGAATCAGTCAGCCAGGTTGGTGGAAATGGGCCACTGTCTTTACGCCGCGCCATCGCCAACCTATACAATCTCCGGTAGATCCGATTTGGCAAGAGGCGTGCCTCCTCAGCTGCATGCGGCCGGAAAAAAGGCCGTAGGAGGAGAATGAAATGAAAACCAAACTACTTGCTCTGCTGATGATCGCCGGAGGGTCCCTCTTTGCCGACCATCTTTCTATCGGCGTTGGCGTCGGCGTTGCACCCGCTTATGGTTATTACGCGCCGGCGCCCCCGCCGCCTGCGCCAGTGGTCGCCTACGCACCCGCGCCTGGCCCGGGTTACAGCTGGGTGGGCGGATATTGGTATCCCGCCGGCGCACGTTACGCTTGGCATGCCGGCTACTGGGCACGGCCTCCCTATGCCGGCGCCTATTGGGTGGCCCCGCGCTACTACGGGCATCGCTATTATGGTGGCTACTGGCGCCGCTAAGTGGGCCTGACGCAACAAAGCGGGCTCGGGCGGCGTCCACAGTCGATGGCTGTCCTCCGCTCAAGCCCGCTGCTGCTTTTGTTGCTAGCCCTAATTCCCTCCGCTAACGCCTACTCAGTCCTTACTCACGAGGCGATCATCGACGCCAGTTGGGAACACGAGCTCAAGCCCTTATTGCTAGCCCGCTTTCCCGGGAGCACCCCGGACCAACTGCGCGACGCCCACGCTCATGCTTATGGAGGCGCCATCATCCAGGACATGGGCTACTATCCTTTCGGCAGCAAGTTTTTCAGCGACCTGACTCACTACGTGCGAAGCGGCGACTTTATAGCGGCCCTGATTCGCGATTCCCAGGACTTGAACGAGTATGCGTTCGCACTCGGGGCTCTGGCCCACTACGCCGCCGACAACCAGGGGCATCCCGTGGCCGTGAATCGCGCCGAGCCGTTAATCTATCCCAAGATCGCGAAGAAGTTCGGTGGTACGGTCACTTACGAAGACGATCCCAAAACGCATCTCAAAACAGAATTCAGTTTCGATGTTGTGCAGGTCGCTCGCGGCAAATACGCCTCCGAGGCTTATCACGACTTCGTCGGATTCCAGGTATCGAAGGAATTGCTGGAGCGCGCTTTCGAAGACACTTATGGCATTCGCTTAGTGGACCAATTCCACAGTATCGATCTAGCGCTCGGAACTTATCGCTTCGCGGTCGGTCAGCTTATACCCGAAATGACCAAGACCGCCTGGTCGGCCAAGAAGAAAGAAATCGAAAAACTCCAGGCCGGTATGACGCGCCGCAAGTTCGTCTACCGTTACTCGCGCGCCAGCTACCACAAAGAATGGGATCGCCAATATCAAAGGCCGGGGTTCTGGGCGCGTTTCCTGGCCTTTCTTTTTCGGATCATGCCCAAGATCGGACCCTTCAGCGCTCTCGCTTTCAAGGTTCCCACTCCTCAAGCCGAAAAGCTCTTCATCACCAGCTTCGACGATACGCTTGGCGAGTACCGCAAGCTAATCGCGGAGGCCCAACAAAATCAGCTTCACTTGATTAACGAGAATTTCGATACCGGCACTCCGACGCGTTTCGGTCAATATCGGATGGCCGATGCAGCTTATGAAAAGCTGCTCGAAAAACTAGGCGGCGAAGACAAAGTTTCCGCTGGTCAAACCCCGCGGGTTGAGGTCTCGAAAGAACTGCGCGACAACATTGTCGCGTTCTATCACGGTTCGCCCGGCCCTTCATCCGAAAAAGCCCGCAGCGTTCTAATGTCCCTTGAAAACCAGTCTGCATTCTTTATCGCGCCGCTCTCTTGGCCTTCCCAATCAGTTCCTTAGAGCCTGCCAGCAGCTCTCGCCGATCGATGATGTAATAAAATCGCAGCGTCGCTTCGCCACCACTCAGGTGGGCCAGAAGCTGTTCCAACGCATCCCCGGGATTACCGGCCTGCACCTCTATCGCTCGCAAATAGCCGGAATGGCGCAGCCGGTAAAACAATTCGGGAAGTGTATAGCGCCCTTCCAAGGTCAAGCCACCCGCCCGATGCGACCGGCTCACCAGGTATTGCACCAAGAGCAGCTCGTCAAACAACATTGGCGCCAGGAACAACCGGCCATTATCTGCTTCCCAGCCTTGATCGAGCCGCCTGGACCGGCGGATCGAATGCGCGCGCTCAAACTCAGCTTGCCAATCCACTTTGGGCTCTTTTCGGGCCAGGTAGTGGCGCGAAACTTCTAGAATCCAGCCTGGATCGTCCAGGTCCAGTTGTTTGCTGATCGATTCCAGCCATTCAAAGAAAGCGTGCTGCCGGGTCGCTTTTTGTTCCAGTACTACGAAAGAGTCATCCTTTTTCGATAGCGACTTCACCAGCTCGCGCCGCAAGGCATCGGTCGCTTTGCCGCTTTCGATGCGGTAGATCGGCAGTCGAGCGATCCATTTCGATGCCGCCCGGCAATATGGACAGGGTTCTTTGTAAGACTGCGGGGCTACATAAGGCCTCGCCACGGAGGCGGCATTGAGTTCATCGAGCGACGGCGTATATCGCTTGATCTCCCCCAGAGCCGTCTTGGGCGCCAGCTTCAGGTGACGCGTAAAGACTTCCCAGACGCAAGCCAAACAGATCCCCCGCTCCATTTGGGCGATGGACTCGGCGGGAAACTTCGATAAGTCCAGCCGGCTAGCCTTCGGAGTCGGCCGTCGTTTAGTACTAGCAGGTTTGCGCCTTCCCTTTTCTAGCTTTTTCCTCTTTACCCCCGCTGGTTTCTTTGCTTTCAACTTTACCTTCTCATACCTAATCTTACGAAACGGTTACCGCAACTTCGGAGTCTACGTCCTAGTGTGGGATAGGACTGTCCCTGGGGACATGAAAATTCAATCTTTGGGCTGCGCATGAGCGCCGCCGGCAATGTAGTTCGCCAAGCCGCCCCCGCGGAGAGTGAACTCTTTTCGGGGGGCGGCGAGATGGGTGCGCTCATGCGGTCCCTCGATTGGTCGAAAACTGTCCTGGGCACTCCCGATACCTGGCTTCCCAGTCTGAAGACTGCCGTCAGCATCTGCCTCAACTCACGTTTCCCCATCGTTATTTTCTGGGGTCCCGAGTTTGCCGTTCTCTACAACGATGGCTATATTCCGATGCTCGGCCCCAAGCATCCCCGTATGCTCGGCAAGCCGGCCGAAGAGTGCTGGCATGAGATCTGGGACGTCATCTGTCCGATGCTCAACGGCGTCCTCGACACCGGCAAGGCCACCTGGTCGGAAGATCTGCAACTCATCCTTAACCGCAACTTGCCCCGTGAGGAATGCTATTTTACGTTTTCGTATAGCGCCATTCGGACCGATTCCGGCAATGTAGGCGGCGTCTTCTGCGCGGTAACTGAGACCTCTGAACGCGTCATCAACGATCGCCGTCTAGTGACTCTGGGCGATCTTGGCGCCCGCGCAGCCGAAGCCAAGAGTGCGCAAGAGGCCTGCCAGATAGCCTCCGAAACTCTCGCGGCCAACACCGCCGACGTGCCTTTTCATCTGCTGTACCTGGTGGAGGACGGCCATGCGCGCCTGGCCGCGGGTACGCCAATCGCTCAGGCGGCCGCTGCTCCAGGCCAGGTTCTGATCACCGATCCAAGTTCGCTCTGGCCTTTCGAGAGAGTTTGGAATACAGGCCGCTCGCAACTGGTTATCGGACTCGAGGAACGAGTTCCCGGACTTCCCGGCGGAGGCTGGCCCGAACCGTGCAATGCCGCCTTGCTTCTGCCTCTGGGTGCTCCTGGACAAGCTTATCCGCAGGGATTCCTGGTGGCTGGAATTAATCCGCGGCGCACGTTCGACGCTCCCTACCGGAGCTTTTTCGATCTCGTCGCCGGTACTGCCGGCAATGCCGTCGCTAATGCCAAAGCCTACCAGGAAGAGAAGCGGCGGGCCGAAGCGCTGGCGGAGCTCGATCGCGCCAAGACCGTTTTCTTCAGCAACGTAAGCCACGAGTTCCGCACCCCGCTTACACTCCTGCTCGGTCCTTTGGAAGACCTGCTCAAGCAACCCGGAGTAAGCGCTTCGCGCACCCACGAGCTAATCGAAGTCGCTCATCGCAACGGCCTGCGTTTGCAGAAGCTGGTCAATACCCTGCTCGATTTCTCGCGCATCGAAGCCGGCCGCGTGCAAGCGTCTTACGAACGCGTCGATGTGTGCTCGTTGACGGCCGATCTCGCCAGCAATTTCCGCTCGGCTATCGAGAAGGCCGGCGTCGAATTCGTCATCCGCTGCCCTCCGCTCAACAAGCCGGTCTATCTCGATCGTGACATGTGGGAGAAAATCGTTCTCAACCTTCTCTCTAATGCCTTCAAATTCACCTTCGCCGGAAGTATCACCGTGGCTGTGAAGGACGAAGGCGATCATCTGGAGTTCTCCGTCGCCGATACCGGCATCGGAATTCCCGAGCAGGAGCTGGCGCGCGTCTTCGAGCGATTCCATCGGGTGGAAGGGGCTCGCGGCCGCACCTTCGAAGGCACCGGCATCGGTCTGGCGATGGTAAGCGAGCTGGTGAAGCTACAGGGCGGGTCCATCACCCTACAAAGCCAGGTGAACCGGGGAACCACCTTCGCGGTTTCAATTCCATTCGGAACCGCTCACTTGCTGGAGGAGAAAATCGAGACCGCGCGCGCCGTTCAACCTCACGCATCGGTCGCGGAAGCGTTCGCCGAAGAAGCTCTCGGCTGGCTGCCGGAAACGCCTGGCCAAGGCGCCGATAAAGTTGCCGCCGCCGGCAAAACAGCCCCTCGGGAACGTATACTCCTGGCCGATGATAACGCCGACATGCGCAGTTATTTGAAGCGCATCCTGGGAGAGCGTTATGAAATCCAGACAGCGGCTAATGGGGAAGAGGCGCTGGAGCAAGCAATTAATTCCCCGCCCGATCTGATCCTGAGCGATGTTATGATGCCGCGCCTCGACGGTTTCGGTCTTTTGAATCGACTCAGAGCGCGTCCGGAGACCAAAACCATTCCGGTGGTTCTTCTCTCCGCTCGCGCCGGAGAAGAATCGCGCGTGGGGGGCCTCGAAGCCGGAGCCGACGATTACCTGGTGAAGCCGTTCACCGCCCGCGAGCTTCTGGCGCGCGTCGGTGCGCACCTGGCGATGGCGCGCGTCCGCAAAGAAGCCACCGAGTCCCTCGCCACGAGCGAAGGGCGCTTTCGCACCCTGGCCAACAGCGCTCCGGTTCTCATCTGGCTAGCCGGAACGGACCAACGTTGCATCTGGGTAAACGAGCCATGGCTCAACTTCAGCGGACGAACCATGGAAGAGGATTTGGGCGAAGGTTGGACCGAATTGATGCATCCGGAGGATCTGCCGGACTGTCTCGCCACCTACGGGCAATGCTTCGAGACGCTGCAACCTTTCTCCGTCGAGTCCCGTTTGCGGCGTCACGATGGAGAGTGGCGCTGGATGCTCAATCACGGTATCCCGCTTTTTTCTCAGCGCGGCGAATTCACCGGATTTATCGGTTCCTGCGTCGACATTACCGACCGCAAGGAAATGGAGCGGGAACTTCAGCTTCTGCTGGATGCTTCCGGTACGCTGCTGGCATCGCCGCATGAGGCCAATGTCACCCAGACCATCTTGTCGGTGGCACAGCGTTTCGTAGCCGCCGACGGCTATGCTATCTGGCGACAAACCGGACCGGACGTTTGGACCGCTACCGCAACCATCGGCCTTTCCGATGGATACGAGAGGACCACCAGGCAACGGGCCGCTCGACCTGGCTTGCAGCCGGAATTTCAGGCCTTTTCCGATATCGAACAAGCTCCCCTGCTCGCCCACCGGTTGGAGACGTATCGGGCTGAAGGTATCCGTTCTTTGCTCACAGTTCCCATGACGCTACATGGAACGTTGTCAGGCACGCTGGTTTTTTACTACCGCAAGCCTCATGACTTTACCGATCGAGAGACGCGGCTGGCCGCGACCCTCGGAAATCTAACGGCGGCCGCGCTGGGAACATCCGATCTCTACGAACGCCAGAAGGCCCTGCGTACCGTGGCCGAGGAGACCGCCCATCGCACCGAGTTCCTCGGTGTAGCCGGCAAAGCCTTGGCCTCCTCGCTGGATTATCAGCTTACGCTCACCAAGGTTGCTGAACTGGCCGTGCCTTTCTTCGCCGATTGGTGCGGCGTCAACATCGTGGATGATAAGGGAGTCATGCGGCGTCTCGTGCTCCGCCACGCGGGCGTCAAAGCCGAAGTTGCGCGCGATGTGCAGAAACGCTTTCCCGCCGCCCGCAATCCCGCCGTCCGTTTGGCCGTGCGCACCCGCAAGTCTCAACTCATCGCCGAAATTTCCGATTCCCTGCTTACGCAGCATGTTCAGCAGCCCCAACATAGAACCCTCATCCAATCGCTGGGCCTCCGTTCCCTGATCTGCGCGCCACTGGTAGCGCGTGGGCGCACGCTGGGCGTGCTCACGTTCGCAACCGCCGAATCCGCACGCCGCTATACCTCTGAAGATGTCGCCCTAGCCGAGGAACTGGCACACCGCGTCGCCTTGGCAGTCGATAATGCGCGCCTTTTTGCCGATGTCGCCCGCGAGCGCGAGCGTGTTCAGAAGGCCAATCAAACCTTGCGCAGCGCCAATCAGGCCCTCCGGCGCGCCAACGACGATCTGGAGCAGTTCGCCTACTCCGCCAGCCACGACCTTCGCGAGCCGCTCCGCACCGTGGCCGTCTATACGGAGCTGCTGAAACGCCATTTCGGGGACAAAATCGATTCCAAAGCCGAGATTTTCATGCGTTATACCATCGCCGGCGCCCGGCGCATGGAGGCTTTGATGAAGGACCTTTTGTCGTATGTCCAAGCCGCCCGAGGTGTCGATGAAGAACCGCCGCCGGTCGATTCTAACCAAGTCCTCGGCATTACACTTTCCAATCTCCAGACTGCTATCCAGGAAAGTGGCGTCTCCATCATTTCCGATCACCTGCCGCGCGTGCCGGTCCACTCCGTGCACCTGGAGCAGCTCTTCCAAAACCTGATTGGCAACGCGATTAAATACCGCAGCGACGCCCCTCCTCGAATCGAAATTGGGGCGGTGCGCTCGTCCCATGAGTGGACTTTCCATGTCAGGGACAACGGCATCGGCATCGATCCTCAATACGCCCGGCAGGTGTTTGGCATTTTCAAACGACTCCACAGTTCTGAGTCGTATTCCGGTACCGGCATCGGACTGGCGATTTGCCAGAAGATCGTCGAGCGCTACGGCGGGCGCATCTGGGTGGAATCAGAACTGGGAAAGGGCGCGACCTTTTGCTTCACGCTTCCGGCCGCGCTGTCATGAGCAGCATCTCCACGCGTCCTCGCGCGCCTCTTGTCCTTTTGGTCGAGGATAGCCCGGCCGATATTTACATCGTTCGCGAATCCCTCAAAAAGCACCTGAAAGAGGTTAACCTCCAGGTTCTCAATGACGGCGAGAAAGCCTTCGATCTAATCGAGGCAGCCGAGGCGGACGAGTCCGCGCCTTGTCCGGCGCTCTTAATTCTCGATCTCAACCTGCCTAAAAGATCCGGCCAGGAGATTCTGCGGCGTGTCCGCCAGAGCTCCAAGCTGGGCGGCATTCCGGTAGTGATCTTCACCTCGTCGGACTCACCGTCGGACCGCGCCGAAACCACTAAACTGGGCGCTACGGCCTATTTCCGCAAGCCGGCCGATCTGGAGGAGTTCATGTGCATCGGCAAACTGGTCCAAAGCGTCCTGTCGGCCCACATGTAGTTACGCTGGCAATAAGTGCCCGGCCATGGCCGAAATCCACCAGCCTGGTTTTCCTCGGCCAAAGCCAACTTGTTAATCTATTAGAAGTAAACGGGTTAAAAATGGAATCCGGCGTGCACTCTACTTGAGCTCTGAGGGGCCGTTAACTATGAAATTTTCAAAGCAACTGATTTTCGCTTCCATGTTGACCGTCGGTCTGACGCCGGTGTTTGGGCAGGATCCCAGCCCAGCGCCTTCCGGCGGATGGCGAAGGTTTGATCAATCGAATCCCGCGGATGTTGCACCTCCGCCGCCGGCTTACGAGGAACCGCAATCGCAACCACAGCAGGCTCCACCGCCCCCGGGGCGCTATCAGACGCAGCCCCCGCCGGCGGCGTCCTATCCCCCGCCACCGGTTTATCCTTCCAGTGTCACGATTCCCGCTGGCACGTGGATTACCGTGCGGGTGGAACAACCGCTGTCGAGCGACAAGAACCATGACGGCGATTATTTCCGGGCCACCATCGTTCAACCCATTGTCATGAACGGGTTGGTAGTGGCTCCGCGCGGGCAAACGGCCACTGGCGTAGTCACTGAAGCCAAAAAGGCCGGGCGCGTGGAAGGGACTTCGCGGCTGGGACTAGAGTTGACTGAACTTGGATTGGCCGATGGCCGCCAACTTCCGGTAAAGACCACGCTAACCGAACGCCGCGGTAATACGTCGCATGGCCGCGATGCTTTCGCGATCGGCGCCACCACCGGCACCGGCGCAGCCATCGGAGCCGCGGTAAACGGTGGCGTTGGAGCAGGTGTCGGTGCGGCGGCAGGCTTGGTGGTCTCAACCGTCGGAGTTCTTCTTACCCGCGGACGTCCCACCATCGTCTATCCTGAATCGGTTCTCTCATTCCGGCTCGCGAACCCGATTACTGTGGATGGGACGCAGGCTTTCCGTCCGGTATCGCCACAGGATTACGGGATGAGCGCGCAACAACGGCCGGGCTACGGCTCAGGCTATGGCGCTCCAGGGCCGGGTTATGGCGCTCCAGGGCCGGGTTATGGCGCTCCAGGGCCGGGTTATGGCGCTCCCGGTGGCTATGCGGCGCCCTATCCGTACTACCCCTTTTATGGCGGCATTGGTCCGTACGCCGGCTACCTTTGGAGCCCGGGTTTCGGCTTCTATTATGGCCGTGGATTCCGGCGCTGGTAAATTTCGCCTCATCCTCTTCATTCGACGGCGCGACTCTAAAAGGTCGCGCCGTTTCCTTTTCCATCGGCCTCGATTCCCCCGAACTATCACTTTTGATCGTAGTTGCTATCACACTCGCACGACGGCGGGGGCCCAGCCGCCGCCGCACTCGTGTATCCAAGCATTTACATATTGGCTGTCTAGCTGCTTTCTTCCGCGCATACCAGTTTCAGATGTTCGAATGCTGGTCAGAAAGAAGAATATATGCGGAAAACAGTTGGCTTTTGGATGACCTTTTCGATGCTGACGGCGGGTCTCTCTTCGCTGAACGCGACGATGATTGCGGGAAATGAAACAGCCGCTCCGTTCGGCAACCTCAGTCAGAACGCAACCGACGCCCAAAACAATTATCTGGTGGACTGTCATAGCGGCGCGTGCTCTCCGGTTTCCGTCGTAAACGCCTGGGCCTATCTGCAAGCGGCCTTTCCGGGCGTATATACCGGCAATAAGACATTGATCAGTACGGCCACCAACCAGATTCAAACGTCCGACCTGGTGACCACCGCCAATATCCTGGGCGACGACTATATGAAGTCCTGCGATGCCTGTAACCCTAACGGACCGGGCGGAACTCCCATCGAAGACACGATGATCGGAATGCAGAATTATATTCAAACGTATAGCCCAGGAACGACGCTCCTTTCCATGCAGGACTTTTACGCCTGGAACGTCAGCGCGAACATCCAGAATAAAGTCGCGCAACCGGCCTACGTGACGGCCAACACGCCCCCCACGGCTCAATTCATCGCCAATGCCTTAAATGCCAACGACGCAGTAGAGGCGTATCTGCTCTACGCCAATGGCAAGGCTGCGCATTACGTGACGATCAGCGGAATAAGTTTCAATACCAACACCGATCTGGGAAGCGCCACGTTCATCGATCCCCTTACCGGAAAATCTACTCAGGTGAATATCACGGGACTTTCGGCGGGCAATCTCAATACGAATTACAGCGGCGGAGCGTCCATCCGGGCGGTGTACGTCGAAGCGGCCGTACCGGAATGCTCTACGCTGCTGATGCTGGCCGTTGGTCTGGCTCTGATGTCTCTCTGTGTCAAAATGGACTTCTGCACAAGAAATCGTTAATCCAGTACGCGATCCCTTATTGGCGGAGGTTGGTGCTGGTGCTGCTGCTCAGTCTGGTCAGCACCGGCCTCTCGCTGGTAATCCCTTATCTGTCGAAAGACCTGTTCGACCGCGCGCTCCTCGGGCGCGATTTTCATCGGCTGCTGATTATCGTCGCGCTTTTCACCGGTATCACGCTGCTGAGTTACCTGCTGAATGTAGTCACCGGACTTCGATACACGCGCACTTCGGCTGAGATCCTGTTCGACATGCGGCTTTCTCTCTATCAGCATCTCCAGCGGCTGTCCCCGCGCTTCTATGCTCGCACGCGCCTGGGCGAAATCGTCAGCCGCATCAATAACGACATCGCGGAGATCCAGCGAGTGGCCGCGGAAACAGCGCTGGCATGGATCGGCAATGTGCTGTTTCTGATTGGAACCATCGTGGCGATGCTTTTGCTGGACCCTCGGCTTTTTCTGCTGACAATCCTCCTGCTGCCCGTCAGCGTCTGGACGCTGGTGCACTACCGCAAGAAGCTCGAGAGCAAAGTGGCCGCCGTGCGCCAAACCAGCGCGGATATCGGCAGTTTCCTGATCGAAACGCTGCAAGGCGTCAAGCTGGTGGTGACTTCCAACGCGCAGCAGCGCGAGGAGGCACGGTTCCGCCAGAAGAACGACAGCTTTATCAGCGCGCTGATGTCGATGCAGCTGCTGAGTTATTTCTCGGGCGGTCTGCCGGGGCTCATTCTCTCGGCCAGCACGGCTCTGGTTTTTCTTTACGGCGGCAGGCAGGTGATTCGAGGAGCCATCACGCCTGGAACCTTCATCGCGTTCCTCAGTTACGCAATGCGATTGTTTCCTCCCATTCAGGCGTTGATGGGACTCTATACCAACCTGGCGACCGCGCGCGTTTCGCTGGAGCGAGTGGGGCAAATCTTCGATACGGCGCCTGAAGTTGTGGAAGCTCCCGATGCCATTGCACTGCCCCGGGTCCGGGGCGACGTGGATTTCGAAAACGTAAGCTTAACTTTTGATCGCAATCCGGTGCTGGACCGCGTCTCTTTTTCCGTGCGCGCGGGCGAGACGCTGGCCATTGTGGGATCCAGTGGCAGCGGCAAATCCACCATCGCCGATCTGCTGCTGCGCCTGCTCGAACCCGATGGCGGCGTGGTGCGTCTGGACGGTCATGATCTGCGGGGAATCCGGCTGGCCGATCTGCGCCGCCAGGTGGTCCTGGTCGACCAGGAGCCGTTTGTTTTTCACACCAGCATTGCCGAGAATCTGCGCTATTCCTGTCCCCACGCTTCCGAGCGCGACCTGGAAGAGGCCGCCCGCGCGGCCGGCATCGACGGCTTCATCCGCAATCTTCCGCAACAATACGAAACGACCGTGGGCGAGCGCGGCACGGCGCTCTCGGCCGGGGAGCGGCAGCGCATCGCTTTGGCTCGCGCATTCCTGGCGGATCCGGCGGTGCTGGTCCTCGACGAACCTACGGCGTCGCTCGATCCCGTCTCCGAACGGCAAGTGATCGCCGGCTATGGGGCCATCATGCAGGGGCGCACGACCATCCTGATCTCGCACCGGCTGGAATTAGCCAGCCAGGCGGACCGGGTGATCGTCCTCGATGGCGCCAGGATCGTGGAAAGCGGCACGCCGCGCGAGCTGCGCATCAAGCAAGGCAGTTTCGCGAAGCTTTTCAACACGGCCGCTGTTGTCCCATGAATGTTGCCCCATGACCGTTGTCCCATGAATGGACCGGTTCGGATCGCTGTCATCGACAGCGGAGTCCACGCCGCCCATCCGCATGTGAATGGCGTGGCAGGCGGGGTCGCTATCACCGCCGACGGGCGCGAGGAGAGCGAATTTGAGGACCGGCTCGGCCACGGAACTGCCGTAACGTCAGTCATTCGAGAAAAGGCGCCCGAAGCGTCCATCTTCGCAGTGAAGATTTTTAACGACTCGCTGGCTACTCGAATCCAGCCCCTGATCCGTGCCATCGATTGGTCGATCGACAACGGTATGCACCTGATCAACCTGAGCCTCGGCACCACCAACCAGGAGCACGAGCGCGTGTTGCTTTCCGCGCTGGAGCGCGTTCGGGCGAAGAGCATTTTGCTGGTGGCGGCATTCGAAGACTCCGGCGTTCGCTGGCTGCCAGGCGCTCTCCCGGGGGCGTCGCCGGTCACGCTCGATTGGGATTGCCCGCGCGACGAGTTGCGAACCTCCACCCTCCCCGACGGCCGAACTCTGTACCACGCTTCCGGCTATCCACGCCCCATCCCCAACGTGCCGCCCGAGCGCAACCTCAAAGGCATCAGCTTCGCGGTGGCGAACGTAACCGGACTGCTGGCGAGGGGCCTCTTGGCATCGCGATGAAATACGCTCATCCCGGCCAGAGTCTAAACTGTATTTATGCGCGCCGCTATTGCCTATACGGTCCTGCTTGCGGCCCAAAGCGCCGCGCAGGTGACTTCCAACGTTGCGTTGAGCAATGGCGTTCAGCTCACGATCACTTGCAATTCCAATCCCAGCGCTTTGAAGATCAGCCTCGAGCCGGCCTCCGGCAATAGCTTCTACCGCATCTTCCGGGACGACAATAACCTAGCGATCTTCGCGTATCAGTTGCAGGTGGAACGGACTTCGGACGGCGATCATTTCCGCATAACCGCTAAGCCGGCGGGTGACGATTTTGCGGTCAAGTTTCCGAATGCGGACGGAGGAAAACCCACGCCCACTCTTCCTGAACCTCGGCAGTCGCCGCTGCTGGCCTCCGGCGACAAGTTCACGGTCGACATCGCTGTCATTCCGGGCGCTGCCGACAATCTCAGCGACACGGTCCAAATCCGGCTGAATGCCGGCGCTTCCTCGGATCGGGCGTCTACGGACGCGGCCGGGCTCCAGTTTATTGGCCTCAAGGTTCAGATTAACGGGCAGGTGGTTTCGGCGAAGGGGCCCGGGGCAGCGGTCGCGGGTCCCTTTGTGATGTTTTATGTCCCGGGACACGGCGCGTATTTCCTATCCGGCGAGCAGGTCGAGTCTTCCGCATTTGTGCAGATCGGCGTGGTGGACCACACGCACCTCCGTTTCACGCTTGAAAATGAAACCTACGAATGCGATTCTGACGCGCCTATTCTTCCGAACTCGGACCGCGGCGAGATCTGGGTATTTCACGATCCGAATTATAAACCCTCCGGCAACTGGACCAGCAGCGATCCAACCACTCCTCGCGACGAGTTTTTCGCCGCAAGTTCGGACTCGTTGAAATGGTGGCTACCTTAGAACCACCTAGCGCGCGGGTACCGCCAACTAAGGACTTTCCACACCAATCACCCAGGACGATTTGATGTAGCGTACTAGTGTGTCTGCTCAATGGCCTAGTCACTTGAGACGCGACAAACTGGCTCATTGGCGACAACGTGGCTGGCATCTTTGTAGGGGTTGGCCTCGTAACTTTTTGAATTGGTTGTGTTTCCATTTGGCTTTTCAGATGCCTATTAGCGGTCGAGTACCGGACAAACACAAATGAAAACCATTCTTCGAACCCTTCTCCTAACTGTCGTAGCGTCACTCGCCGTGTTCGGCCAAGGTAACAGCGGCCAACACGGAAACGGTAACGGTAACGGACAGCAGGGGAATCCTGGCGCGCAGCCGACCCCGCCGAGCCCACCCTCGCATATAAGTCCCGACATGCCGGCGTCCACGCCAACGGGATTGGTCGACGTAATCATTCAATTCAAGTCGCTTCCGAATGCGAGCCAACTCTCGCAGCTCGGACCTTTTGGCCAAGTTAAGAAACAGTTCAATCACGTCAAGGCCATTCACATGTCGCTGCCGGTAGGGCTGATCAAAATATTGGCTCAGCTTCCATGGATCTCTTACATCACGCCCAACCGGCCAGCCAAGAGCACACTGGATGTCGTCACCCAAACGGTCAACGCGCCGATGGCGTGGTCAGCCGGGCTGGATGGCAGCGGTATCGGCGTGGCGGTCATCGACAGCGGTGTTTTTTCGCACCCCGATCTAAAGACGAGTAACGGCACGGCATCGCGTATCGTATACAGCCAAAGCTTCGTACCGGGTTTGGATGCCTCCGATCAATACGGACACGGTACACACGTAGCGGGTATCGTCGGTTCGAACGGCGCAAGCTCGACCGGTCCTAATTTTAAACGTGATTTCCGTGGTATTGCTCCCAATGTCAACATCATCAATCTCAGGGTGCTGGACGCCAGTGGCTCCGGCTACATAAGTAACGTCATTTCAGCGGTCGATGAAGCTATTCAACTGCAGAGCACTTACAACATTCGCGTCATAAACCTGTCGCTAGGAACCCCCGTTTACGAGAGTTACACGCTCGATCCGTTGTGCCAGGCGGTAGAAGCCGCGTGGAAGGCCGGCATCGTCGTTGTGGCTGCTGCCGGCAACTACGGACGCAGTACCACGATGGGCATCGATGGATATGGCACCATCGCATCTCCTGGAAACGATCCCTACGTCATCACCGTAGGGGCGATGAAAACCAACGGCACGCCTATTCGCTCAGACGACTCGATCGCCAGCTACAGTTCCAAGGGGCCCACGGCTTTCGATTTTATTGTCAAACCTGACCTGGTGGCGCCTGGAAACAATGTTGTCTCCCTCATGGCGCCCAACAGCACTATCGTCGCCGAGTTTCCTCCCGCCTTGGTGCCAAATTCCTATTACGAAGCGAATCCAGCGCCGGGCAATTCGACCAGTTATATTCAGTTAAGCGGCACCAGTATGGCAACTCCTGTAGTGAGCGGAGCGGCGGCTCTCATGCTGGAGAAGACGCCTTCGCTTACTCCCGATCAGGTGAAAGCCCGGCTCATGAAGACCGCCACCAAGGTCTTCCCGCTGTATAGCACGTCCTACGACAGAATCTATAATGTTGCCTACAACATGCAGTCGGACATCTTCACGGTGGGCGGCGGCTATATCGACATTAACGCGGCCCTCAATAGCACCGACCTGGCCACGCTCCCGGCGTTGTCGCCCAGCGCCGTTTATAACACGGCCGGCCAGAACGTCTCAGTGGTCGTGAATTTCGCTCTCACCTGGGGAGATGCGCTGATCTGGGGTGAAGCGCTGACGTGGGGCGATAGCGTCTTCGTAAACGGAACCGCGCTGATTTGGGGCGACGCAATGACTTGGGGCAACGTCAATGCTACTGGTTTTGCGCTGATTTGGGGCGACAGTGTCACCACCATGTCGGGCATCCAGGCTATGGCCGCCGATGATGGCGATCAGGATAGTCCTCCGAGTTCATAACCCGGACCTGTCCATCAAGGAGAACGCTAATGTCATACACAGCGAAACTCTACGCCACAAGTGTCGCCATTGCCGGCCTTGCACTGAGCACGACGTTCATAGCCGCGGGCTGGGCCTCCCCAGAGACGCCGCGCTTCCTGATTCTGTTGATGTTGGCCTCGATCGCGGCTATCTTGAAAGTGAAGCTGCCGACGATCCACGGCTCCATGTCGGTGCTCTTTGTCTTCTTGCTCATCGGTGTCGCCACCATGAGCCTCGCCCAGACCCTGGTTCTGGGATCTATAGCCACCTTTCTGCAATGCGCCTGGAAACCAAAGCGCCGGCTTCAACCGTTGCAGGTGCTGTTCAATGTAGCCGCTATCAACCTCAGCACCATCGCGGCCTTCTGTGTGTCCGATTGGCTGGGTCAGGGCATGGATAACCCGATCAGCCTGGTGCTGAGCGCTTGCACTTTCTTCGGAATCAACGCGGGATTGGTTTCACTGGTGATCTCGTTAGCCGAAAAGGAGACACTGGAACGCGTGTTACGGCAGGCCTATTTATGGTCCTTCCCGTATTACTTGATCGGCGCGGGAATCGCAGGTGCAGTTAGTTCCTCCACGCACCAAGTCGGGTGGAAGCTGTCCCTGTTCATTCTGCCGCTGATGTATCTGGTCTATCGTTACTATCGTCTTTGTCTGACGAACCGGTCCCGCTTGGTACCGGCCACTCAATAGAAGCAAGCTTGCAACCCCGCGCAGTGATGCACGTGTCAGGTGGGTTAATCTCGAATTGACCCACCGCCAGCATCCACCTCTCCACGCTCCTGATACCTCAGGTCCATTCAGTTTTCTTATAAGGCTTGAAAGAACATTTACAATCGTGACGAGCCCCACTTAAGGTAAACTATCCCCAATCGGGGATCCAGCCAAGTACCGCGCATCCCCGCTAAGGGAAGGAAATGGTATGCGACGCATAGTCCTCGTGGTTTTTTCTCTGCTTAGCATCATCGCGGCAGGTTCCGCGCAAACGTTTCGAGGTGGGATCAGTGGGATTGTAACCGATCCGTCCGGCGCGATCGTGGCCGGAGCGCAGGTAAAGGCCAATAATGAAGAAACAGGATTGAACTACACCGCCACTTCGTCAAGCGCTGGTGAATTCTCCTTTGCCGATCTCCCCCCGGCAGCTACACCGTTGTGGTTTCGCAGAGCGGATTTTCGACGGTCACCACCAACGGCGTGCGCGTATCGGCAGGCGCCATTTACAGCTTGCCCGTCAAGCTGGCAGTGGGACAAGTAGCATCAACTGTGGAGGTATCGGCATCCGGTGTAGCGCTGGAGACCAACGAAAGTACGCTGACTACCACGGTCTCAACCAATACCGTCGCAGACCTTCCCATCAACGGCCGCGATTTCATCCAGATGATCGCCCTCTCTACGGGCTTCTCCGGCTATGCGGCCGGAGCGAACGGATCGGTAAACGGCGCGCGCGCTAATCAGATCAACTGGCAGATTGAAGGAACCGACAACAACGACCAGTGGTGGAACATCATGGCGGTGAACCAGGGAGGCATTCAAAGTATTCCCGGCGTGCTTTTGCCACTGGATTCGCTGGAGGAATTCTCGCTCCAGACCCAGGGCGGTCCGGAGTCGGGACGCAACCCCGGCGGGACCATCAACCTGATCATCAAATCCGGGACCAATCAACTACATGGCAGTCTCTACTACTACAACCGCAACGAATTCCTGGCTGCACAATCCCCCTTCGCGCCGGAGGGTACTCCCAAGAACAAGCTGCGCAACCAGCACTACGGTTTCTCGCTGGGTGGACCCATCATCAAAGACCGGACGTTCTTCTTCGCCACCTACGAAGAACAGAAGTTCGTAATCGGCAGCCAAGCGTTGGCGACCACTCCGACCCTCGCTTACCAGCAGGAAGCCCAGCAACTGTTGAATCAGTTCAACGTTCCGGTAAATCCCGTTTCGCAGAACCTTTTGAATGCGCTGTGGCCCTCCAATGCTTTAGCGGGACCGGGTTCGCCACTCAACTTCTTTACACCCGTTCCCGAAACAGGGTTCAGCCACAACGGCCTGGTGAAGTTGGATCATAGCTTCAGCGATCGCAACCGTCTGTCGTTCCGATGGTTCGTGGGTCAAGGCGTCCAAATTGCACCGGTAGGCTCGCACATCCCTTACTACTACCAGATCGGGCCCATGCACGTTCAAAATCTTTCGCTGATCTATAACACCATCGTGACTCCGGCTGTTACCAACCAGGTGCTCTTCGGCGTCAGCTACTTCAAGCAGACGTTCTCCGACGCCAATACCGCTATCAATCCCGTCGCTCTCGGATTGAATACCGGCGTGAATTCGCCCAACCTGGTAGGAGCCCCGTTGATTTCCATAAATGGTTTCGACAGCACCGGCTTGACTCCAAACTCTGGCCGCACCGATGCCACCGGCCACCTAGCCGACGCGTTGAGCTGGACCAAGGGCGCGCACCAGTTAAGATTTGGCGGCGAGGTTCGACAGTCGCGCATCGATTCGGACTACACTACCGGCGGCCGCGGCGCCTTCTTCTTCAACGGCGCGCAAGGGCCTTGGGCGGGCTTGCTCAACAACTCCAATTTCGACACCAATATCGCCTCGCTCGCCGACTTTATGGCCGGCTACGTTTATCAATCGATCATTATGCAAGGCAACCAGGAACGTTTCGTGACGATGAACAGCTTCAATTTATTTGCGCAAGACTCCTGGCAGGCGACCCGCAAGCTAAACCTGAGTCTGGGGCTGCGTTATGAGTACGAAGGACCGATCCATGACGACGGAACGGATCTCTCGGTCTTTAATCCTGCCAAGGGCGGTTTGGTGACGGCCGGCCAACAGGTTCCGAACATCTATCCCCAGTACTGGAAAAACTTCAGCCCGCGCCTGGGCTTTGCCTACCAGGCCGGCGACAAAGGCGATCTCGTCATTCGCGGCGGCTTCGGCTTGTTCTTCGACACGCCCGCCATGGTCCCATTCCTCGATAACTCGTTCAGCCTGGCGACTGCTTCTACGCAAAACAACGGCCCCATCGGAGTGGAAGGAAATCCGGCCGGTTCAAAGCCGGTGGCCCTCATCTCGGAGAACGGTTATACGATAGTTCCCAACCAGCCCATTTTTCCGAGTTCAGTTTCGCTCACTGGAAACAACGTGGTCAACCTGTTCTCGGTGAGTCCCAATTTTCGGCCCGCTTACGACATCAGCTACAACATGAACGTTCAGAAGAGCCTGGGCAAGAACGTGATTTTACAGGTTGGCTACGTGGGCACAGAGGGAAGAAGGCTGCTGGTATTGCGTGATATCAATCAAGCTGCGCTTGGCAGCGGCTTCGTTTCCACAACAAATGCGGCCGGATTTAGTTACCAGCAGACCACCCGGCCTTACTTCTCGCAATACCCCAACTATGGAGTCATTGATGAGATCCAAAGCGAAGGGACTTCCAATTATAACGGGCTGCAGGTGTCGCTGCGCACTACCGTTTGGCACGGGCTGAGCTCTCAGTTTAATTACACTTGGGCCCACTCGCTCGATGAGGTAACGCAATATGTCGGCGCGCTGCCGCAGGACAGCACCAACTTCATGGGAGACTACGGTAACTCCGATTTCGATATTCGTCACAATTTCAACGCTTACATGGTCTACGATATCCCCGGATCGAAGCACGCTGCCTGGCTGACTCGCGGCTGGCAGGTCAGCAGCAAATTGCAATTTCACACTGGTACGCCGTTCAGCGTACATGCCACGTCGGACACCAGCGGCACCGGCGAAAACACGGACCGGGGTGATCAGGTCGGCAATCCCTACCAAGGCGTCAATCACACGCAAACCCAGGGAAATCCGGTGCAGTGGATCAATCCCAACGCCTTCGTGAATCCGCCCAATGGCAGCTTCGGCACGGTCGGCCGCAACACGGTGTTAGGGCCGGGTTACGGCGATGTGGATCTCTCGTTCCTCAAGAATATTCCGATCAAAGAACGGCTGCATGCGCAGCTTCGCATCGAAATGTTCAATATCTTTAACCGCGTAAATCTGGCTCCTCCGAGCGGGTACATTGGCGGCGGATTCGGGCAAAGTTCGGATACCATCGGAGATTACAACGGTTCTCCGGGAATTGGTCCGGGTGAGCCGTTCAACACGCAGATAGCGCTGAAGATTATTTTCTGAGCGGCGATGTCAAATTTAATAGCCACCTGTTGTCTCTTTGGGTTCTTCTTATCGGCGCCCGCTCGCGCGCAAGCGCCCTCGTCTAGTTCTAGCGCGAAGTCGCGCACCGTTCGATATGAACTCAAGCTTCCGGATCTCAAGTATGTTTATGGCACGCTACCGCCGGTGCTGCATATCAAACCCGGCGATACCGTTGAAACCAACACCGTGGATGCGGACGGCAAAGCCATGGAAGCTGCCGGTCTCAAACCAGGGGGGCCCAATCCCCTCACAGGCCCCTTCTACGTCGACGGCGCCGAGCCTGGCGACACGCTCGCGGTGCGTTTCTTACACCTGGAAGTGAATGGCAAGGAAGGCTGGGGCAGCGCCGGCCCCGGGTTTGGCGCGTTGAATAGCAGCCATTTCACGCCCATTCTCGGCCCCGGGATTCCGCGCCGGACTTGGACCTACGCTATCGATAAAGCCGCGAATGTCGCCACCTTCCAGGCCGCCGATTCTAAGTTTTCGGTCAAGATCCCGCTGCATCCATTTCTGGGCTGCGTCGGCGTTGCGCCCGCCGATGGAGAAACGCGCAGCTCCATCGTACCGGCCGAGTTCGGCGGCAATATGGATTCTTCCGAGGCCAGCGCGGGAAACACGCTGTATCTGCCGGTGAACGTGCCGGGCGCGCTCCTGTTCCTGGGCGATGGCCACGCCGCGATGGGCGATGGCGAAGTGGATGGAACCGCGATCGAGGTATCGATGCTGGCACGCTTCCAGGTGGATGTCGTCAAGCGCCACAAAATCGGCTGGCCGCGTTTTGAAAACAACGACTACATTATGGCGGCTGGCATATACCGCCCCTTGGATGACGCCTTACGCATCGCCTTCACAGAACTGATCGGCTGGATTCACGAGCAGTACGGATTGTCTGAGATGGATGCTTACGAATTGCTTTCCAAGACCGCTGAGATTCATCTGGCCGAGATGGTGGATCCCAATTTCGTGGTGATCGCGAAGATCAACAAGAAATTCTTGCCCCCGCCAGGCCGCCGCTAAACCTGCACTTCCGCCCCGTCATGACAGATCTCCAGGATTTCCCAGGCGAGCTTGATCCATCCGTCCAATTCCGTCGGCTTGGCCTGGTATAAGCGGAGACCCATCTTGCGAACCTCAGTCTCCTCCGTTGGGCTGGCTATACTCGTGAGGGCGACGACGTGAATGTGCGCGAGCGTAGGCTCCGCTCGTATGGCCTTCAGAACGGAAGCCCCGTCGTGCTTGGGCAGGTGCAAATCCAATATGATCGCGCAAGGTATCGGATCGCTGGCAAATATCCGCTGATTCTGGACAAACAAGAGGGCTTCCGCGCCATCTCGAAGCACTTCGAGTTGATAATCCTCTCCATGCTCATCCAGGGCGTGTCTGAGCAGGAACACATCGGCCTGGTTGTCTTCCACAACCAGGATTCTGGCGGGGTTGGGGTTGGCCTTGGTCATTATCGTCACTTAGACGCCGGCCAACGTGAAGCGTTACGCCTGGTAAAAACCCGAGTGCTCTAGCCCTTGGATTCAGCGCTTTCACCCCGCTTCGGCGGCGACAGTGTATATATGACCTATGAGCCCCACGCAAACCTTTCTGGATACTCTGCGCGCCGAAATCAGGAATCTTCCTCTATACAACGCAGGCGTTTCCACCGAATACGTACGGTCCAACTATCACGTTCAGGAGGTTGCGAAACTAGGGAGCAACGAGAACTCTCACGGAACCAGCCCCCAAGTTCTAGCTGCTATTGCCGCGGCGGTGCAGCATGTGGCGCTATATCCGGATTCATTTGGCAACGAGCTTCGCAACGCGCGCTCCCGCCGATTGAACGTCCCACCGGACCGATTCGTGCTCGGAAACGGTTCGGACGATTTGATCGCGGTCGCGGTGCAGACGTTCTTGTCGCCGGGCGACGAGGTACTGACCATGGCGCCGTCGTACGGGCTGCATCTCATTTGGCCCCAGTCTATCGGAGCGCGCGTTCGCGCGGTTCCGGTCCAGAAAGACTATAGACTGGACATCGGTGAATTCATCGCTGCGCTAATTTCGCGCCCGCGAATGATCCTGTTCAGCAATCCCTCGAATCCCGTAGGCACGTCGATTACAGGCGCCGACATGTCCCGCTTGTTATCGGCGGTCGGCGATGGAACGCTATTCGTCTTCGATGAAGCTTATTTTGAATATGCGGCCCAGGACGCTGCGTACCTGTCCTTCGTGCGAATGTTGGAAGAGAGCCGCCTGCCCTGGCTGGTGTTGAGGACTTTTTCAAAAGCTTATGCGTTGGCCGGCCTGCGCATCGGATATGCGTTTGCCTCTGACGCCGCTCTAATCCATCTGATGGATCGCGTGCGCGGGCCTTTTAATGTGAACCGTCTGGCTCAGGTGGCAGCGCTGGCCGCCCTGGAAGAAAGCGAGTATGTCCAGGAATGCATTGCGCGTACCAGCGAGGAGCGCGAGCGCGTTCGGCAAGCGCTACACGCACTCGGGTACTGCCCCGCCCCTTCCCTCGCGAATTTTCTGTTCTTCGATGCGCGAGAAGACTCGTTCGAACTCGCCCAGCGCTTACTGCCGCACGGAGTGATCGTCAAGCCTTGGCGTGAACCCGGTTTCACTGAGCACATCCGCGTGTCCATTGGATCGCCGCGGGCAAACGACCAGTTCCTTACGGCGTTAGGCAAGGTCAGGATGACGCCGGCAGCATGAACCCTTGTGGCGCCTTGAAGCTTTATAGAAACGCGCGAATTTGTCCGGCCGGCGACCCCGCCGATACTCTGGACCCTGGCGCCCTGGCCGTCGAAGGAGATCGAATCGTCTGGATCGGCAACGATAGCGGCATTCCCGGAGAACTCGTTGCTTCCGCGACACGCAGCCATGATCTGGCGCGGCGCTGGGTCACGCCCGGGTTGGTCGATTGCCACACCCATCTGGTCTACGCAGGATGCCGCGCGAACGAGTTTCAAATGCGATTGAGCGGGGCAAGCTACGAACAGATCGCCAAGGCCGGGGGCGGGATTGTCTCCACCGTTCGCGCAACCCGGATGGCCGGCGAAGACTCGCTATTTCGTCAATCGGTCCGGCGGCTCAACGCCATGCTCGCCGAAGGCGTGACGGCGGTCGAAGTGAAATCCGGGTACGGGCTGAACCTCGCTGACGAACGCAAAATGCTGCGCGTGGCTCGACGCCTCGGCGAAAGCTTTCCAGTCACGGTATACACGACGTTTTTGGGAGCGCACGCCGTTCCTCCGGAATTCTCGGGCCGGGCGGACGACTACGTCACTTTGGTCTGCAATGAGATTCTTCCCGGGTTGCAGGAGGAAGGCCTGGTGGATGCCGTCGACGTTTTCTGCGAGAACATCGGCTTCTCGATCGCGCAGTCTGAGCGGGTTTTCGAGACAGCTTTGCGGCTTGGTTTACCCGTGAAGATTCATGCCGAGCAGCTCACGAACATGGGCGGCGCTCGTCTGGCGGCACTCTATCGCGCCTTGTCGGCCGACCATTTGGAGCATCTGGACGAAGCAGGCGTGCTCGCCATGAAGAGCGCGGGGGTGGTAGCCGTCCTGCTTCCGTGCGCCTCGTACTTTCTGCGGGAAACCAAGCTACCGCCTGTAGCTCTGCTTCGCCGCCACGGTGTCCCGATAGCAATTGCAACCGACAGCAACCCCGGGACCTCGCCCACAACATCGATCCTGCTCGCTATGAACATGGCTTGCACGCTGTTTCGCATGACACCGGCCGAAGCGCTGACGGGCGTAACCAGGAATGCCGCTCGGGCGCTCGGAAAGAGCGAGGCGCATGGCGATCTGGCAACGGGCCGCTACGCCGATTTCTGCGTGTGGGATATCGAGTCACTAGCGGAGCTGGCTTATTGGATAGGATTTAATCCGCTCCAGGCTGTGGTGCGGCATGGCGCGGTCACGCAGGGTTCTCTGTGACTGGTACCATACAAAGCAATATGATTTCGAGACTCTCGAGTGCTCTGCTTCTGTGCGTGTCGTTGATGGCCGAGACCGTTCAACTGGTTCCGCAAACCTATTACCACACGTTCTCCCATACCAATCCCGTCCTCAAACGAATCCGCCCCGGCGATGTTGTGATCACCAAGACGCTTGATTCCGGCGGCCAGGATTACATGAACGAGCACCGCTCCGAGCCGAGCAATCCGCTTACCGGGCCATTTTTCGTCGAAGGCGCCGAGCCGGGCGACGCGTTAATCGTAACGCTGCGGCGCGTGCGCTTGAATCGGAACTGGGGTTATTCGGCTTACCGCCTGGGCCTGTATTCGCTGATGCCCGACTACGTCGAATCCATCTATTCCAATCACTATAAGAAAGATCTGGTTCGCAAAGGCACGGATACGTCGGTGCCTTGGGACATCGATCTCGATCGCCAGACGGTGCGTCTGCGCGAACCGGTCAGCACCCGCGCGAAGCTCGAATTCCCAACGCGGCCCATGCTGGGATGTATCGGCGTCGCGGCTCCCGGAGATTTCTCGCCAACCTCGGCGCCGGCCGGCTCCTATGGCGGCAATCTCGATTACAACGAGGTCGTGGAAGGCGCCAAGGTCATGTTCCCGGTTTATCATCAGGGAGCTTTGTTGTTCATCGGCGACGGACATGCGCTCATGGCCGATGGCGAGCCGACTGGCACTGGGGTCGAAACTTCGATGGACGTTGAGTTTTCGGTGGACGTCAAGAAAAATAGCAAAATCACCGGCCCGCGGCTGGAAACATCGGACTATCTGATCAGCGTGGGCGCGCAACCGGAATTTGCCAGTTCGCTCAACCGAGCGCTGCAGTTAGCCACCACCGACATGGCGCATTGGTTGATCGATGAGTACGGGCTCGAGCCCTGGGCCGCACACCTGTTGATCGGCTCGGTGGGTAAGTACGATGTCGTCACCGTCCAAGGCACGATGGCTCTGAAGGTTCCGAAGCAATACATCGTAACAAGGTGAGAATCCGGAAACTTTCAGCGGGCTGGTTAATCTACTTACCTGTATGACCACCCTCGCAACTGCTAATGCGGCCGCCAGCGGCACTTTCGCCCTGGGAGGCGATCTACCAATTCATAGACTCGGCTTCGGCGCCATGCGCATCACTGGCAAAGGGATCTGGGGTGAGCCCAAAGATCCGGAAGAAGTGCGGCGTGTGCTACGGCGCGCGGTCGAACTCGGCATCAATTTCATCGACACTGCCGATTCCTATGGTCCGGCGGTAAGTGAACCGCTGATCGGCAGCACTTTATCGCCTCATCCAAAAGGCCTGGTGATCGCGACCAAAGGCGGCTTGACCAGGCAAGGACCCGATGCCTGGGCGCCGGTTGGACGGCCCGAATATTTGCGCCAGCAACTGGAGATGAGCCTTCGATATCTTCGCGTGGAGCGAATCGATTTGTATCAGCTTCATCGGATCGACCCCAAGGTGCCTGTCGAGGAGAGCTTAGGCGCGCTGAAAAAAGCCCAGAAGGAAGGCAAGATCCGGCACATCGGGCTCTCGGAAGTTTCGGTGGCCGAGATCGAGAGAGCGCGGAAGACAGCTTCCATTGTCAGCGTGCAGAACCGCTACAACCTTCTCGATCGCGAGCATGAACCGGTGTTGCAGTACTGCCAAAAACACAATATCGCTTTCATTCCCTGGTTCCCGGTGGGAGCCGGCGAGCTCGCTCGGTCCGGCGGACCGCTGGATCAGGCGGCGCGGCGTCATGGCGTCTCAGTCGCGCAACTGTCACTTGCGTGGCTGCTGCACCACTCGCCAGTGATGCTGCCCATCCCCGGTACCTCACAGGTGGCGCACCTGGAGGAAAACATCGCGTCGGCGGGTTTGCGGCTGGACGACGCGGAATGGACGGCACTCGAAAAAGAGCTTGCGCGCTAACCCGCGCCATTCTCCTACACAACAAACGGGCCACGCGGCAGTACAATAGAACGGTGTCGAAGCGCCTTGGTTGGGCGTGCCGCTGGTTGGGTCCGCTAACGCTCGTTTTCAGTTTCTCTCTGTCCTCTGCTCTTGCTCAGGGGAAATGGCTGGATCTGATGCCCTTCCCCGAGCCTCATGAGGAGGTCATCGGGCAAGCGGCCAATGGAAAAATGTACGTATTTGCGGGGTTGGTTGCCGCGCCCGTATGGCAGCCGGTTGGACTTGTCTATGAGTATGACCCGCCCGCGAATAAGTGGACCAAATTGAGGGTGATGCCGCTTCCGGCTCACCATCTCTCTCTCACCGAATACAACGGCAAGATTTATGTGTTCGGCGGATTTATTGCAGGAAGAGTAGGCAATTTGGTGGCGTGGGCGCCGATCGATAACGCCTGGGAATACGATCCGGCAAAGGATACTTGGAAAGAGCTAGCACCCATGCCAACCAAGCGCGGCGCGGGAGTGGCGGCGACGGTGGGCGACAAAATGTATGTGATCGGTGGCGCGACGGTGGCGCCCGGCACAACTAACCCGGCGATTCATCCGACCACCGCTCAGCGCGTGCTGGGGACGGTGGAGGAGTACGATCCCAAGACCAATCAATGGCGCGCTCGCGCTGCTATGCCGACTCCCCGCAATCATACCGGCGCCGGCGTCGTCAATGGAAAGATCTACGTGATCGGCGGCAGAATCGGCTCGGCGTTTATCGCGGCATCGTCGAACTTGAATAGTGTCGAAGCCTACGATCCGTCGACCGATACCTGGAGCGCTCCGCTTGCGAAAATGCCGACGGCGCGCAGCGGATTGTGCGTGGGCGTCCACGATGGCCGAATTTATGTCGCGGGAGGCGAGTGGCAGAATGCGGTGGAACAGACGGCATACCGCGCATTTGAAGCTTATGATCCGGCGGCCAATAGCTGGTCTGTATTGCCTCCCATGGCGCTGGCGCGTCATGGCGTGGCCGGTGGCGTGATCGGGAATCGGTTCTACGCAATCAGCGGCGATGTGCAATCTTCCGGGACGGGAATCGCGGTCTCCACTGATGCGACGGCTGCTTTTGAATTTTCCAAATAGACCAATGATGAGCCGATAGATGGCGCAGCGGCTGGTAGCAGTCTCCGACTCGGTTTTCCCGAACCTGGATCCAGCCGCAGCTTTGTTGGCAAAGGTTGGCGCTGAAATCCAGCTCGCCAAGGACTCGAAGCCGGAAGCCATCCTCGAAGTAGCGCGCGACGCCGATGCACTCTTGACCACTTACGCCAAAATAACCGGCACGATGATCCGGCAGATGAAGAATTGCCGGATCATCTCGCGATTCGGGATCGGGATCGATAACGTGGATGTCCCAGTTGCCACATCTCAAGGCATCGTCGTAACGCGAGTCCCGGATTATTGCCTGGATGAAGTTTCGGAAAATACCATGGCTTTATTGCTGGCGCTGGCGCGGAAGATTCCCTTCGCCAATTCCCGGACCCATGCCGGCAACTGGAAAATGCTCGAGTTGGTTCCCATTCACCGGCTGCGGGGAACCGTGCTAGGGCTGGTAGCTTTCGGGCAGATTCCGCGGTTAGTCGCGCCTAAGGCCAAGGCATTCGGCATGCGGGTGGTGACTTACGATCCGTATGTTCCGGACGAAGTTCTTTCGCGCTCCGCGGTGGAGCGTGTGGATTTCGATGAGTTAGTAAGAATCTCCGATTTTATTTCGATTCACACCCCCTTGATGCCGGCCACGCATCATCTCTTCAATGCCGATGTTTTTACCCGCATGAAACCGGGCGCATACCTGATCAACACCGCTCGCGGCCCAATCATCGATGAGGCAGCCCTGGCGCAGGCATTGGACATGAAACAGATCGCAGGCGCGGCGCTGGACGTCATGGAAAAAGAGCCGCCGGGTGACTCGGCATTATTCGGACGCGATAACGTGATCCTCACGCCACATACGAGTTTTTACTCCGAAGAATCTTTGGCCGACTTACAAATAAAAGGCGCCGAGGAAGTAGTCCGGGTTTTGACAGGCCAGGCGCCTCGGAATCCCGTAAATCCTGAAGTCTTTAAATCGGCAGCACGCAGTTAGTAACTCAGAAGAGCGGTTCATCTATCCAGTGGCTACGGCCGGGGCTCGCTCATCGAGATGGAGGTGCGTGTAATCTGAGCGATCGCCGGAGTGCCGCACTGCCGCATCGTGAGCTCAAGTTCGGCGCGCAGAATATCGAGCACGCGCTCGACGCCCTGCTGCCCAAATGCGGTGAGGCCGTATATATAAGGACGCCCGATGCCGACGGCGCGCGCGCCCAATGCGAGAGCCTTATAAACGTCGCTGCCCCGCCGGAACCCGCCGTCCACCAGCACCGGAATTTGGCCGCCCGCGGCTTCCACCACTTCGGGCAGGCTCTCAATAGTCGGCCTCAAATCTTCCGCCGCGCGACCGCCGTGATTGGAAACGACGATGCCGTCGACACCGTGCTCGCGGCAGAGCCTGGCATCCTCGTGAGTCTCGATGCCCTTCAGCACCAGCTTCATCTTGGTCAGCTTTCTCAGCCGTTCGATATACTCCCACGTGGCCTCGGGCGGGTTGATATCCATACTTCCTTCGATTCCGGTGAACATAGCGCGATTTCGCATCGAGCCGACGCCGGCCGTGTGGCAGAGCGAGCATTCTCTGGTGTCGGTGCGCGCCAGGCGGGTCGCGGTCTCTGTGTTTCGTCCGCCCAGAAGATCGATGGTCCAAACCAAGACTGGGCATCCGGCGGCCTCCACTCGCCGCACCAGCTTTTCAGTGGCGTCCCAGCGCAGCGGCATGTAGAGCTGATACCAGGGCGGCCTTCCGAGAGCCTGGGCGACTTCTTCCAACGGCGTCGAGGTGACCGTGGAAAGGATCTGCAGAGCCTTCTTCGAATTGGCTGCCCGCGCCACCGCGACTTCGCCTTGAGGATGAAACATTTTCTGGCTGCCCACCGGACATATGAAAATGGGAGACTCCCACGTAACTCCGAACAGCTCGGTATGCAGGTCGGTTTTCGAGACGTCGACCAGGCGGCGCGGCCGGAGCTGGATATGCCGGAAGGCGCCAATGTTGGCCTTCAGCGTCGCGTCGTCGTCGACACCGGTAGCCATGTAGCCCCAATGCGCCGGCGGCAGCGCGCGGTGCGCCATCTCTTCGAAATCCATCACGCTGAGAGCGTCCTTCGCGCTGGCCAGCGGCTGCTGAGGCTGCTGAGTCTGTTGCGCCCAGACACGCGAGAGGAGCGGGCTTCCGGCGAGAAATTGCAGGAAGCGGCGGCGGTTTTGTACGGAAATCATTTGCGGCCAATTGTATCGCGAATCGGCGGCGTAGATACGAAGAGCTGCGAAGCTTCGATTACTTCACGGTCACCTGTTGCTTCCACAAGTCCCAGGAGCGCTCGTAACCATCTTGAGGAAGCGTCTTGCGCGCCTCGCCCGGATCGAGATAAGTAACTTTCCCGCCACCCAACAAAATTGCCTGCTGCTGCGCCCGTGCATTCACGCTCAAGTAATAGGCCCGGCCGGCAACGACATGTAGCCCCGGCGCCACAACCACCGCGCCATGCCCGCGCAGCAGCACAGCCGTGTTATCGCCGAGGCTTTTGGCAAGCGCCCGGCCAAGCCCGGCGTTCCGGATCAGCATGTCCGTGATGCCGGCTGCGTCCCGAATTTCAAATACCGGAACCGGTCCGCCCAGGAACCCCGCCATGTGGATCATCGGACGCAGGGGCACATTGGTGACGGTAAATGGAAGGACGTCCGGAGAATGACAATGCACCACGGCCATCACGTCCGGCCGCGCCCGATAGATCTCGCCGTGAATAAAGCGCTCGGTGTAACCATTGCCGCTGTCGCCGCCTACCGGGTTACTATCGAGATCGTATTCAAGAATGTCGTCACGCGTCACAGTACCGGCGGGGACGTGGCGGGCCAGGAAAAAATGATGCGGATCGCGCGCGCTCCGTACGCTCACGTGACCATAAGCGTCCAGAACTCCGTTCATGGCGAGGATGCGATTCGCCAGCACCAGTTCGTTGATTTGTGAAGCGCCATCGGCGGTTGTGGCTTTAGATTGCCGGGGACCTTGAGCCGGCAGGCTGCATACGCCGGCGGCGGCTGACAAAAGCACAAACCGAAACATGGACGTTTTCATGATTACGAACTGAAGCTCACTTCACCGTGATCGGCACCGAGGCGATGTGATTCTCCCACTCCACCTGGAGTTTGCCCTTATTGCCGCCGAGATCGGAAAGCGTATATTTCATCTTCTCGATGGAAGCTGGCGGTTTGCTCATAGCCATCTTGACGCGCCCCAGATCCCGCGCAGCGTCGTAGGTCAGCCCCCACTGGCCGGTCTCTTTGTTGATGATAAGTTCCCAGGCGTCGGGATCCTTTATGAAGATCCACAGCGTATAGTCGCCTTTGGGTACCTGGAGACCGGCGACATCCAGATCGGCGTCGGTATGGAAGGCAGTAGCTTCGTTTGCGCCGGCGCGCCACACCGGATAGGTCGAGTCGTGTGAAATCACGCCGCCCGGGACAAAAATCTTGCGGCCGCGCACCGAGGGAGCGGAATATTTGATGGAGAGTCTCTTACCGCCAATCGTGACGGTGGCCTGGGCAGGAGGGCTCTGAGCGAACACTACGCCGGCGACGATAAGGGCGAACGCACATTTGAAGACGGCTTTCTGCATGATTATCCTCAAGCCGTCAATATACACCACCTGCCGCGCTGCGAAGGTTTATCGAGCAGCGGCTGAAGGCTCGGCGGCGGTGGATAGACTGGGCTCAACGATAACCAGCCCGCGTATGGTGATCTGCGTCCCATTGGCGAGCATGATGTAGGTGACTTCGGAGTCGGCCAGGACGTGTGTGATCCTTTGGCCGCCCAAGGCGTCGGCTAGGAAACTCATAAACTTTTATCGGCAGAGCCGAAGGGAAGGGATAGGGTATCACGAATTCACGCGAAATCCAATAATTGTTTCGGGTTAAAAAATGGCAATGTTTTGAGCGGACGCAGGGAGTCACGATAGGCCAATGCCGCCGCGTATCCGGGCGCCGGAATCAGATTATGCAAGGTCCAAGCGCGCGCCGCAGTTGGATCGCGCTTCAAGTGGATCATGGCGGCCGGTTCGCCAGGATGGAGTGTGACGCAAAACGTGTCCAGCGGCGTGGATAAACCGTCTCCAGTGGCCTTGATGTATGCTTCTTTGCGCGTCCAGCACAGGAAGAAACCATGTTCGCGCTGGGCGGAAGGAAGCGCCATCAGTTCGGCGGTCTCCTCCACGCAAAAGAAGCGCCTGGCAACGTCCTCAATGTCCGGCATCGGGCGGATCGCTTCCACGTCGACGCCGATCTCGCAATCCATGGTGAAGGCATACAGGGCCAGATCGCCCGAGTGGGAGGCATTGAATTGCAGACGATTCTCGGACGCGGCCAGAGCCGGTTTTCCCTTCGAACCATAACTGAACTCGATGGCGCCTGGCGCGGTGTTCAGATATCGCCCCAGCAGCAGCCGCAATACCCCGCGCGAGAGAATGAACGCACGCTGCAGATGGGGAAACCGGAACCTGCCGGCGCGATCGGTTTCGTCGGGGGTCAGAACTGCCCGGAACTGTTCGACCACCGCATCCGGCGCCTGGATCGAGACCGGCCAAACGTGCACTGTACGACCGGTTAATCCAAGCTCCACGTGTCAAAGTAGCATCTTAACGATTGCTAAAGACGGAAGGCCGCGAATTGCGCCACATCGTCCAAGCGATCCACGCCAACAGCCCCAGGGCAGCCAGGCTCCCGATCACTGCGGGCCCGTAATCATAGAAGAACGTCTCGCCGCCGCTGACCGCAACCGGGTGGTCTAACATTTCCGGCTCGCCTTGGACATCGCCCAGGGACATAATCCGCGCAGTGGGCGTCACAATCAGCTCCAGCTTTTGATCGCCTTGATTTCGCGGCACCACGTGCCAAAGCTGTTCGCCTGAGGAAGCACTCGCCTTGGCCGCGCGGATATCAAAGGCAGAGTGATCCGCCGAGATCAACTCGGCGTGCACCAGGATAGTAGCCCCGCCGGCCTCGGAAGTCTCCACGCCTTGCTGCAGCAATTGAACCCTGAAGAAATCGTCAAGCCCTGCTTTGGTCTTGAAACGGCAATCCTCGGTGGCGCCGACGCGCATGCGGTCGGCACACAGAAACAGGAACTGATCCTGAATCGCCCGCAATGCGTTTTGGATGGTTACTTCCGATTCGGGACGGAGAGTGCCGTCACCGGTATTCACCAGAAAGGTGATCTTATCGATTGGTGGAACATCTTTTTTCGAAGAGCGGGCTTCGCGAGCGAAGTTCATTCGCGGCGGCTCCAGCAGAAGCCGATTCACGTCCGGCGCCGCCCGTTTAGCCTGCGCCACTTTTTTCGCGGGCTCTTGCGGCTTACTTTCGGGCACCGCAGCCGGAGCAGCAACCGGTACATCGACGGTCGGAGCGGGTGGCGTAGGAGTCCCCAGGGCAGCCAATTTGTGTTTCGCGCAGTTCGTCAGGAGCACCAGGCAGACTACGGCCAGCCAACACTTGCCGGAGCTGCTCAACGCCATTAACGACTGGCCTCGGCGCGAAAGGAGCAATCCGAGGTCCAGAAAACGAGCCGCAGGCATTCTCACTAACGAATTTACATTCAGTGGCTTAACGGCGGTGGCTAAACCTATACCGCAAGCTGCCGGTAGTTCTTACGTGAAGACGTCTCGTGCTACCATCCTAATGATCCTGGGGGGTTATGGTTTCCCCTTTTTCGAAACGCGCAACCGACTCTAAATCTTTCCTCTGGACTTTTCCCGAATGCCCCGTTCGCATTCACGTCAACCTCGAGTTCATTGAAAATCTGCGAAAGGTCCTGAACTCCGCCCCGGCCGATCAGGAGGTGGGTGGACTCTTGATCGGGAAGGATTTACCGCGGAATGGCGAGATTGAAGTGTCGGACTACTTTCAGTTGCCCCCGGCTTCAGAATCAACCCGCAACTTCGTCATTTGCTCGGACTCCCTAGCCCAAGCCATCCGAAGCGCGTCGTCCGTTCAAGGGCGGGTGGTCGGATTCTATCGCACTCACCTGGACCAGCGGATTCAGCTTCGGCCCGCGGATCTGGAATGCGCCCGCTCGAAATTTAGCGACCCGATGAATGTTTTCCTGGTCATCCGCCCGCATGATGGACGGGCTTCCGCGGCCTTTTTTTTCTGGCAGGATGGGGCCGTGAATGGCGGCCTGACGTTTCCCTTCTCCAGGCCTGAGCTGAGTAGCTCGTCTTGGACCACTCTGGTGGGGGGATCACCCCGGCCGAGCCGGCTGAATATTCTGCTAGGCCGCGCCCGCGACTGGGCTCTCGAGATGAGCCCAGGTATGAGAACAGCGCTGATCGTGGTGGTAGCAATCCTGCTTGCTTTGGGCATAGCATGGCGAATATACCAGCCTACGTCGGCCACATCCCAGCCCTTAGCGGCTTATTTATCTCGGCCAACCTCTGTATCTCCATCTCAATCGCAGTCGCAGGCGCTTGGATTACGAGTAGAAAAGGCTCTTATGGGCGTCATCATCGCATGGAATCCGGAGACTCCGGAGGTCGCCGCGGCCAAGGACGCCAATCTGCTCATCTGGGATGGTCCGAGTCCTCCGGTATTTATTCGATTGACCTCCGCCCAATTGAAGGCTGGAAGGGCGTTCTTCACGTCCGTAAATGACCGCGTGGAAGTTCGGATGGACGTAATCGGCGCGGCTGGAACTGCGAGAACCGAGTCCATCGTTGCAGCGGGCCGCGCTCCCGATATCGTTTCCGCGGAGCCCCCGGCCATGCAAACGAGCGCCGCGATTCCCACCAAAGACAGCGCTTCGCCGGCTGCGAGGACAACGGCAGGCAGTTTGCCACCTCCGGAAGTCGAGAAGCCGAAAACCGCCCCACGAGTCTTTACGCCATCGGCGCGGGCCACCCAGCCGAGCGGCGGGTCGACCGAACTGCCCAAGCCGCCCGAACTGGAATCGCCGGCCGCCAGCGTGCTTCCGCTCACTCAAACATTTCACAGCTTCAACGATCCCCAGACGGCATTGCCGCCTCGACCTGCTCCCGCGCCTGTAGAGGTGCGAGAGGCGCCCCGGCAGCCAGCCGTTCCAGTCGCGACACCTCCGCAGAACGCCCCCACCGCCGCAGTCGCGCCGGCGGCAAATTTCTTTCTACCGGCCGTGCCTATCCGCGAAATTCCGCCACAGATTCCGGCCCAGTTGAAGCAGTTGGTGCAGGGCGAGAATGTGGTTCAAATTCTGGTCCACATCAGTACCTCCGGAAGCGTGACAGAAGCAAAGCTCGGCGAGGTGAAAGGCCCATCGGCCGGCTTCCTTTCCAAGCTAGCTTTGAACGCAGCGCGGGGCTGGCAATTCCGGCCTGCCACCCAGAACGGCACGGCAGTTTCAAGCGACAAAATCCTGGAGTTTCTGTTCCGGCCATCGGCCCGTTAGCCGACCCATACTGAGCTCCTCCTTCGCGCGGAAATAATTGGCCGCCTAAGAGCGCCCGATAGCAGGGTTTCTTTAGTGTGGATTGTTCGGTTCGCTCTTGAGCCTCCTTATACCTTTGTCGTGATGGCCGCGTCTCGGTGATTCGAATATTCTTTCAACCTCGCGCCAAGGTTGAGATGGCAATCGCACAGATTACGGCGCTTTCCCAGACCATTCTGAAACCGCTGCCGCCGGGGATGTTTCCACCCAACATCCTGAAGTACGACGCGTCCAGCGTGCCGATTCTTCAGCTCAGCATCCATAGCGATAGTTTGAGAGAGGAAGAGCTTTACGATCTCGGCCAGAATTTCATCCGTACCCAACTGGCTACTGTGCAAGGCGCCGCTGTACCGCTCCCGTATGGCGGGTAGTTGGCCTCTTTGAATAGACCCACTACCTGCTACCATGGACCATCGGGGAACCGCAGTTCTTGCCACGGAGGAAAGCTCTCAAATGTCCGAAGCCAATAAAGAATTGGCTAAATTATGGTTCGAGGAAGTGTGGAACAAAGGGCGTCGCGAAGCCATTCGTGAATTGCTCGCTCAGGATGCCGTAATCTACGATACAGGCGATCCGATCAAAGGCACCGAAGGCTTTTATCCTTTCTTCGACCGAATGCGGGCTACCTTCTCCGATATTCACGTCGCGGTTCAGGATGCCGTTGCCGAGGGCGACAAGGTTTGTCTTCGCTGGCTATGCACCATGCGGCACACCGGCAGTGGGATGGGGATGCCCGCTACTCACAAGAACATCCAGGCCACCGGGATGACGATTGTCCAAATTGCGAATGGAAAGTTCGTTTCAGGCTGGCAGAACTGGGACATGCTCGGCATCCTGCAGCAAATCACCGAACAACCGAAATCCCGGATTTATATTGGCGCCAATCCAAGCACCAAAACGTTCCCGTCATAAGTCGGCAAGAACACTAGCGAAAGAAGAATCAATTTGGGCGGACTGAACCCGGTGTAACGACCCACGCTTCAACGGTGTTCGAAGCCTCGATGCGGAACCAAACCTCCAGTGGTCCTCGCTTGGAACCCAAGACATCAACTACGATCCACTTCGATTTTGATAAGTTTTCTCCTGGCGGGAATTCCGCGCCCAAATCGCCCTTTAGCTCCGAGACGAAATCAGAAATCCGAACGGAGTCAATTTCTGTCGATAGAACAACACCCAATGGATTTGGCGACCCAGTGGCAACATAAGACCCGGCGGGGAGGACGGGCTTGATCCCGTTGGCTTGCCGCGCCAACTTGCGAAGGTCCGGGTCGGGAGGAGTGCTTCAGTAGGATCGAGGGTGCGGCACTGATTCCAGATCTGTTTGGCGGTTTTCGGTGTGACGAGGGCGCTTAAGATTTGTGTGAATAGGTCCCTATCGCCCTTTGAGTCACCCATTCCTTCACCACTGGAAGTATCTTTTGAACCACCTCGCGGTCATTCCGATCTATACTCGCCAGGTGGGGGAACCGCAGTCCGGTGCGGCGGAAAATGCTATCTAGAACCATCTGCTCAAGTATCAACACGCCATGTCGGTTCGATTCATCGATGTCATTCTAGACCCGAAATCCCCAATTTATATTGGCGCCAATCCAAGCACCAAAATATTCCCGTCATAAGTCGGCAGGAACACTTTGCCATTCCAAACCACCGGGCGGTTGAACTTATTGTGGGTAAACTGCCAGTTCCACTGCTGGCTGTCCCACAAAGGCGGAATCGACCCGCTGCCGTCGGAATACTGGCCGAAATTGGCCGCGTCATAGGCCAGAAACCGTCCTGGGCTTAACTCCATGTTGGCGTCCGTGTAAGGAATAGACGCCCACACCACGCCGCCGGTGTCTCCATTGGACGATAGCGAAATCATTCCCCCGGGCATTCCACCAGGCGGCACCGGCGATTGGGCGGATGCCACTTCCGCGCTACAGGCCAGGTATGTCGACACTCCCGAGCCTGCGATCGACCACGCGCGCAGATTACCATTTTCACCCCAGCAGAAATGCGTGAGCCCGTGGGCGGCGCTCGTCCAGACTACCGGTGTGCCGTGCAAGTGATGGGTGACCTGCGCCTCCAGCACGTTCAAAGTATCGATCGCAGTTGGCGCGGGATCGAGCTGCGGGCCCGGATAATAGGTGTAAAAGATGGGCGGCGCTTTCAGCTTCTGGTAGTTTTGTTCGGTGGTCGCCGGAGCGAGGATCGCGGGTTGGGTCTTGCCGAGGTTTTGCAGGTTCGCGGTATATAGAATCCCGTCCTTACCTGCAGCCAGCAGGACACTGATATTGGGCGCTAAAATCGGTCCGCCCGAACCGAAATCCTGATCGCCCCACGCCCCGCCCATGTCCTTAGGATGAACGCCCCTCGCGGCCAGACGCGGCACCATTCGTACGTTGGTTGGCCGTGGCGCGGCGTCATCTTCTCCCTGCGGCTGTCCGCCGGTGCGTCCGTCGTCTGTCCAGGGCGTCCACCAATCCGCAACCGTCAAAGAACCGCTACTTCCAGCCGCGGGCGGCGTATAGCGAAGCTTTACGATGCTCTCGCCAAAATCGGTTACGGCGTCGAAGTCTCCATTCCCGGTCACGACGTAGATATTGCCTTGCGCGTCGGCCGCCGGGCCGCCACCGGAATGCCAGATCCCTCCCCCGCTTCCCCGGGACGTCGATGCCCACGCCGCCGACACCCGAAAACTGGCTGTATCCACAGCGATCAACCATCCTCGCGCGGTGGAGGCTGACTCAGCGATCGTTCCGAAGCCAATGAACACCACTCCATTCAAAAGCAGTAAAGCCGCGCGCTGCTTTCTTTCCACGGACCGAAATTTCTGAGCGGGCAATCCGTGACCCGGATTGTAGGAAGTGCCTTCCAGATTCAGCGGCGGGTGCACCGCGCCACCGTCGGCCAATCGCACGGCGCACACATAGTGCTGGCCCTTGGCGACTGTGCCGTCCGCGCTCATCCAAGCACAGGCATACAACACGCCGGCAGTTGTATCGATCACCGGCGTAGAAAGAATGCCCCAGTGATCGTTGATCAGATACCCGTCGATCTGATTGGTACCCTTAATCGGCGTGCCAAGCGAGACCATCCATAGCTGCACGCCCGTATTGGCATCGAACGCGAACACCTGATTCGCCATGGTGGCGATATAGACCACGTCGTGCGTGCATCCATCCGCCAGCTTCACCTGCGGAACGATCAGCGGTTGCGCTTCACAGCCTCGCGCATCGCCGGGAAGCGCCAGCGTGAAAAGTCGCTCGATGCCCTGTGTTCGGATCGCAGCCGGCGTCAGTACTGTCTCTTGGATATTGGCGCCGGAGCGGAAGTTGTCATACGATCGCGTCGTGATTGCAAAGCTCATATGGCCGGTTCCTCGGTGCCTGTATAGCTCACTGTAAGTTGGTATGCGGCGCCGCCGGCAGGCAGTCCATTGCCGGTTAGCTGCAATGCGAACCATCCGGATTTGTTGGCGTTGATACTCAGCGGCGTGCCGGCGGAATCCGCTGTCCATTGCGCGCTCTTCAGCACGGCGCCTTGATCGTCGGCGATCTCCAGGGTGATTTTCGCCGCCTTACCCCAGCCGGTTTTGTCCGGTTTCAGCTCGGCCTCAATCGAGGTTCCGTTCTGGCACCAGATCCGACACGGCGGCGCGGCGCTTCCGTTCTCAGCCGGGCCGGTATCCAAATCCGATGCGCCGAAGAATGTCTGTGCCGTCGTCATTTGGCGGAGCGTGAACGGTTGCGTATAGCCGGTGCGCGAAAAGCACAGATAGCTCTGGCCGTTGATGTTGCGCGGGACGGTGAAGGTCGCTTCGCCCTGCGCATTTGTCCATATGTCGGGATGCTTGCCGGTGTATTCGTGAAGCTGAGTGTTAGGGCCAAAGCTGGTCTGGACGGTGCGTTGATAGCTATTGGATTGGTCGTTGTTGAGCGCGACCAGAAGCCCTGGATATCCCTGCCGCTCGAACACATAAACCTGGGGATCGTTCCCCCAGCGCGTCCAGGTTGTTCCGAACGCGAGGTTCTCGTGAATCCAGATCAGGTTATCGATCAGCGGCTTCAGGCCGTAGCATCCCGCGTCCGTGCTGTAGTCCTTGTAATAAACGGACGGGTAACCTTCGGCTGTAAGAATCAAGGCGTAACCGAGCATCTTGTTCCAGATCACGTTCTCGCCGTATGACAGATCGGTGTCGGGATTGTCGACGAAGGTTACGGCCTTGGTGGGGTCCACCGTGATGTAGCCCGCCCCTTGCAAGCCGCCCATCCACCAGCGGGAATTGTTGTTGCACATGGCCTGGATCGTCCAATGCAGAGTAAAATCGAAAACTCCGCATCTGCCGCCCATGCCGCTGTTCTCGACCCACCAGTGGAGCGCGGAAGGATTGCCGTCGAAATACTCGCCCACGGCGAACTTACCGGCCATCGATTTAGATTCGAGGAATTGCCGCACCGCCTCGACAGCCATGCCCTTGGTGTCGTCGACGCGGTAACCGTCTAATCCCAGGGTCCGTGTAAGCCAGTCTCCGGCGTCGATGGCGCCCGAGAGCATGTAGCCCTTGGGTGTCGAATTGATGTATGAAGCCATGTCACCGAAAGCGAAATTGCCTTGGGGATTGGCGACTGGGTCGACGGGAACGCGTGGAGGCGGCCCGACGAAACAGGATGGATGTTTGGGGAATCGCCCGTTGAGCGTCTTGCCATCCGCGCCCAGGTACGCGTATGTGCCATTGTCGCCGCCGTAGTACTGATGCAGCACGACGTCGCCATAAACTTGCATACCGCACGCATGAATGACGGCGATCATGCGGCGCAGCCGCTCCTGGTCCCCGAAGCGCGTGGGGACGCTGAAGAATTGATTTTTCGAGCCGATATCGTAGTCGTCGTAGAGTCCGTAGCCATCCGCGTCCGGAGCGGCGCCCGATGCGGTCTTACAAACTGGAGGCAACAGCACAGCGGTGAAGCCCGAGCGGCGAAAGTCGGCAGCTTGGCTGGCAAGGTGATCCCACCACCACGGCGCATCCGGTGTTTCTTTATCCACCGGCGCGGGCATAACGATCTCTTGGCCACCCGGTCCCATAAGCCGGTAGTGTGCGTGCAACAAAACGCCCATCGTATTTTATAAGAAGGCTACCGCGATCAGGAGCATCACGCCGGCGGCCGGTAACCATCGTGCCGGCGCGTTTTTCATGATAGCCACGCCGATCGCGATTCCAAGCATGGCGAGAATACCGCTGGTCGAAGCCGCAGTCCAGGAGTCGGTCCATAGGCTGCTTTCGTGGCTCGGTTTGGCCGCAATTCCAGAGAGCAGATTATCGAGGCTGAATAGCGCGGGGGCCCACCAGGCACTTCGCCACGGTGAACGCGTTACCAGAGCGAGCAGAAGCAGCAGGTAAAGACCCAATAGGGCCGGCGCGAAGGGGCCGTGACTAGATAAGCCAGTGAGAGTGGCGATGCCGTCGCAAAGCATGAACGCTGCGCACAGCCTGCATGCCCGCAAGGGCGGCATGCCGAGTATCACGATGGCCATCGAAACGATCAGGCTGTCCAGCGATACCATGATATTCGCGGGCATGAGATTGACCGCCTCCAGCTTCGGTTCGAACCAAGCATAACACGGAGCCCCTGAGCAATTTGCAGAAATCAGGAGCGGATTCGTACACGTAATTCAGTGTTTGGGCAGCATTTAGGGCTCATTTTCGCGAAGCTTCAATAATTGTGAACGATATGCTAGCGCGGTCCTCGCGCGGCTCCTCATTCGCCAGCTAAAAAAGCGCTAGAATCTTTCGTGTATACTAACCTTCAAATGCATTTCCGCCACTGAATGCATTTTCCGCCTCAGCTTCCCTTTGGTGGAAACCGGTTCCAAGAATACGGGGAGTCAGTTAGGAGTCCCACGCATGTGTTTGGCGGTTCCCGGAAAGCTGTTGAGCGTCGAGGGCGAAGATGCCGCGTTTCGCGTCGGCCGCGCGGATTTCTGTGGCGTCACCAAGACGGTCAACCTGGCGCTCACGCCTGACGCCCAGCCTGGCAACTTGGTGCTGGTGCACGCCGGCGTTTCGCTCGCGCTCATTGATGAAGAGGGCGCCCAACGTACTTATCAATACCTCGCTCAGATTGGAGCTTTAGCTGAAGAAGGGCTTGCACCTTTAGCCGAGCAAACACATCCTGCACGATCGGTGTAGGCCTTAACCGGTGCTCGCTTGGGCCACCGGCCGCAATGGAGAGTAAGACTCAGGAGGTTAGCTATGCTGTCACCTGAAACCGACGTAAGCACCGTGCTGGCGCGGAGAGGCATCTCCCGCAGGCAACTCGTTAAATTCTGCAGCGCCATGCTTGGCACTCTGGCGCTACCGGACCGGTACCTGGCGCAGGTGGTGAAAGCAGTCGGAAGCGCCCGCAAGCCAGTCTTGCTCTGGTTGCAGTTTCAGGACTGCACCGGCTGCTCGGAATCGATGCTCCGCTCCAGTAATCCCGACGTCGCCGAAGTTGTGCTCGACCTGCTTTCGTGGGAATACCACGAAGTGATCATGGCGGGCGCGGGCAAGCAGGCCGACGCCGTGCTCGATCGCGTTGTGAACGAGGACAAAGGCAAGTACCTGGCGGTGGTGGAGGGCGCCATTCCAACCGGCGAGGGTTTCTGCACCATAGGCGGGCGCAGTGCGATGGATATCGCAGAAAGGGTCTGCCGAAACGCGGCGGCCACTATTGCCGTGGGCGCCTGCGCATTTGATGGCGGCCTGGTGCGCTCGGCTCCGAATCCTACCGGAGCGCTCGGCGTTCACGAAGCGCTGCCGGGCGTCAAGGTCATGAACATGGCCGGCTGCCCTCACAATCCAGCCAATACGGCGGCGGCGCTGGTGCATTATCTGACCTTCAACGATCTGCCAGCGCTCGACCAATACAATAGGCCACTATTTGCATACGGCCGCATCATCCACGATCAATGCGAGCGGCGGGCCCACTACGACGCGGGACGCTTCGTGGTCGATTGGGGCGATGAGGGGCATCGCAAAGGCTGGTGCCTTTACAAGATGGGCTGCAAAGGCCCGGCGGCGACGTTTAACTGCCCGGTGGTTGGATGGAACGACCACACCAGTTGGCCCATCCGCGCCGGTCATGGCTGCATCGCCTGTGCCTCTCCGCGCTTCTGGGATCACATGTCTCCGTTTTACGATCGGTTGCCCTCGGTGCCCGGATTTGGAGTGGAAGTGACCGCGGGCGAGATCGGTCTCGGACTGGTCGGCGCAACGGTAGCCGGTGTCACCGCGCACGGCCTCATCCAGTTGATCAAGCCCGCCCCCAAGCCGGGCCCGAAACCTGAGGCGGTAACGCGGGAGGAGAACTAACATGGCGCGCATGGTTGTGGACCCCGTCACCCGCATCGAAGGCCACCTGCGAATAGAAGCTCAGGTGGACAGCGGAAAGATATCGGACGCCTGGAGCGCGGGCACGATGTTTCGCGGCATTGAATTGATCCTGCGCAAGCGCGATCCGCGTGAGGCCTGGATCTGGGCGCAGCGGATCTGCGGTGTGTGCACCGTGGTCCACGCGCTGGCCAGTGTCCGTGCCGTCGAGGACGCGCTGCAGATCGAGGTGCCGGAAAACGCGCGCATCGTCCGCGATCTCATCGCCGGAGCGCAAATGGTGCAGGACCACGTCATTCACTTTTATCACCTGCACGCACTCGACTGGGTGGACGTGACCGTGGCGCTGAAGGCCGATCCGGCCAAGACGGCGCAATTGGCGCAGTCCATCTCGGACTACGAAAAATCCAGCGCCACCTACTTCAAAGGCGTGCAGGATCGCGTGAAGGCCTTGGTTGGAAGCGGTCAACTTAGTTTGTTTACCAGCGGCTACTGGGGACATCCGGCGTATCACTTGCCCCCCGAAGCCAACCTGCTGGCGGTGGCGCATTACCTGGAAGCGCTGACCTGGCAAAAGGACTTCATCCGGCTGCACGCCGTGCTGGGCGGAAAAAATCCGCACCCGCAAACTTTCCTGGTGGGCGGAATGTCGACTGCCATGGATCCCAATGAGCCGTTCGCGGTCATCAATCCGGAGCGAATCGGGTTCCTCAGGGAGCTGGTGCGCGGAGCGCGAAAATTCGTCGAGCAGGTTTACGTTCCCGACGTTCTCGCGGTCGCCGGCTTCTATAAGGATTGGTTCGCGCTCGGCGAAGGCATCGGCAATTTCCTTTCGTACGGCGACTACGCGTCCATCAACCAGAACGATGCAAGCACGTACCTGTTCCCCAAAGGAATCGTCCTGGGCCACGATCTGACAACCGTCCATCCGGTGGATCCGGCGCAGATCACCGAGTCCATCAGCCACGCCTGGTATGACTACTCGGATGGCGACAAGCCTAAGCATCCCTATGACGGCGAAACCAATCCCAAGTACTCGGGGCCCAAACCGCCGTACGAATTTCTGGAGGTCGACAAGAAGTACTCGTGGTTGAAGTCGCCTCGCTACCAAGGCCGGCCCATGGAAGTGGGACCCTTGGCGCGGATGGTGGTAGGCTATGCCGCCGGCCAGAAGGATATCAAGGCAGCCGTTGACGGCGTGCTGAAGCATTTCAACGCTCCGCCGTCGGTGCTTTTCTCCACGCTGGGCCGGGTCGCCGCGCGGGCCATCGAGGCTCAATTGATGGCCGCCCGTCTGGAGCAGTGGGTCGACCAACTGGACTCCAACCTGGCGCACGGCCAGGTGGCAATCTGCAACACCACCAAATGGGACCCCGGCACTTGGCCCGCGAACAGCCGCGGATTCGGATGGCATGAGGCTCCGCGCGGCTCGCTCGGCCACTGGGTGGGGATCGAAGGCAAGGCCATCAAAAACTACCAGGCCGTCGTTCCCACCACTTGGAACGCAGGGCCGCGAGACGCTCAGGGCCAGCGCGGCCCCTACGAAGCATCGCTGCTCAAGACCCCCATCGCCGATCCAAACCGGCCGCTCGAGGTTCTGCGAACTATTCATTCTTTTGATCCATGCATTGCGTGCGCGGTACATGTGGTGGATGCCCAGGGCCGCGATTATTCGGTTCTTAAAGCAGGTTAGGAGGAGGCCATGGCCACTGAACGAAGTTACCCCGGAGCATTCGGCCCCGTCGCGGCCGTCTACGTATGGCAATATCCGCTGCGCCTGGTTCATTGGGGCCTGGTGATCTCCATCGGCGTTCTTTCCGTCACGGGCTATTACATCCACGATCCGTTTATCATCGGACAGACCCAACATCCCTACCTGATGGGCTGGTTTCGCTTCGTTCATGAAGTCTTCGGGATGATCTTTCTCGCTCTTTTCCTGCTGCGCGTATATCTCTTCTTTGGTGGGAACAAATGGGTGGGATGGAGGCAGTTCATACCGCTCGGCAAAGACCGGTTTCGAGAGATGTGGGAGGTAACCAGGTTTTACGCTTTCATGCGGCCCACGCCCATTTCCAAAATCGGCCACAACCAGATGGCGGCGCTATCCTACGTAGGCATCTACGCGCTGGTCCTCGTGGAGATCCTGACCGGCCTGGTGATGTACCAGCGGCTGCTCGACAACGCTTTTCTCCGGGTTCTGGTGGGATGGATTCCGCGCTGGGTCAGCCTTCAAAACCTGCGGCTGATTCACTTCTTCTTGATGTACGTGTTCATCGCTTTTGGTATTCTTCACGTGTATCTCAGCTTGCTGGTCTCGCGGGTCGAGACGCGCGGCCTGATGGACAGCATATTTATCGGTTACAAGGTCGTCCCCGTCGCAGAGATCGAGGAAGAGATCCAAAAGGACGAAGCCGCCGCGTTGAAGTAATGTGAAGATGAGCAGTGAGCCTAGCAAGACTTTGGTGCTCGGCCTGGGCAACTTGGTCCATTCTGATGATGGACTGGGAGTTCACGCGATCCAACGCCTGACCGCGGACTCGCGTGTTCCAGCGGACGTCGTCCTCATGGATGGCGGAACACAAGGCCTGAGCCTGCTTCCGCACATCTCCTCATTCCAGCGCCTTCTGGTGATCGACGCGCTGGATGTCGGTGAAGCGCCCGGGTCGCTGCTGCGAGTAGACGGTGAAGCGCTGAAGAACCTGCCCGGCAAAGCTAGTGTTCATCAGCTTGGATTCGCGGACCTGATGGTCGCACTGGAACTGTTGGGAGAGTTGCCCGGGGAAATCGTCCTGCTTGGCGTGCAGCCTCTATCAACGGAGTGGACCGCGGAGTTGACGGCGCCTGTGCAGGAAGCGCTCGATCCGCTTCTGGACGCGGTGATCGAGCAGTTGCAGGCTTGGAGCGCCGACTCCAACGTATTCAGCGCTGTGGGGACCTGAGCGAGCAGCGAAGTCAACGCTGACGGATTTTCGATTGCTCCTCCCCCATGGGGTCCAATGCGCCTGTGATCGACGGTCTGGGTGGTGCGCTCCTCAACAAGTTTCAAAGCAGGCCGATAAGCAAAGAAGAGGTCCCCAACCTCATCGAGGTGAAGCGTGTGCCGGGAAACTGACAATATCGAGCGGGCCGGCCTGGTAGAGGCCGTGGAACAGGCCGCCGATGGCGTCGTCATCACCGACGTTGACGGGAAAATTCAGTACGTCAACCCCGCATTCACCGCGCTGACGGGATACGGCAGTCAGGAAGCGGTGGGGCAGCACACCCGCATTCTTAAATCGGGATGCCAGCCGGCGGCGCTTTACGAAGAGCTCTGGAAGACGATCCGGTCCGGGCGGGTCTGGCATGGCGAGCTGATCAACCGGCGCAAGGACGGAAGTCTTTATCCCGAGGAGATGCGGATCGCTCCTGTGCGGGATTCGAATGGCGAAGTTGTCAATTACATAGCTATTAAGCACGAGGTGACCGAGCGGCGGGCTGCCGAAGAAGCCCAAGGGTTCCTGGCCGCGATTGTTCAAGGTTCCCTGGACGCCATCGTTGCTTACACGCCGGCGGGGATCATTCTTACCTGGAACCGTGGCGCGCAAACGGTTTTTGGCTACTCCGCTGATGAGACGGTCGGGAAGCACCTGTCCATGCTGGTAGCGCCGGAGCGGCTGCCCGGTCTGCCCCATTTCACCGAGCATATAGTGCGCGGCAACGCCGTCTCCCAATACGAAAGTGTATGTCTGCGCAAGGACGGGCAGAAGTTTCCGGTTTCCGTCACCGGATCTCCGATTCGCAGGTCAGGGGGTGAAGTGACGGCTGTCTCCATCGTTGTGCGCGACATGTCGGAGCGCCAGGAAGCCGAGCGAGCGCGAGCTTTGTTGTCATCGATCGTAGAATTTTCCGATGATGCGATCCACAGCGAAAGCCTGGATGGGACCGTGCTCAGTTGGAACCGCGGCGCCGAAGCGCTATTCGGATACTCGAGCCGGGAGATGATCGGAGCCAACGCCCGCCTGCTCGCTCCACCCGGGCGAGGCGAGGAAGTCGGACAGTGCCTGGGGGCCGTCGCCCAAGGGCGCACGATTAGGCCTTTCGACACCGCTCTCCAAGCCAAGGATGGTCGTCGAGTGGAGGTCTCGCTCACTATCTCCCCCATCCGAAATCCGGCCGGAGAGGTAGTGGGCGCTTCCGCAATTGCCCGTGACATTGGTCAGCGCTTAGAAGCCGAGCGAAAGTTTCGGGAAAGCGAAGAGTTGTTCCGCAGCGTCTTCGAACACGCGCCGTTCGGCATGGGCCTGAGCCGGCTGGATGGACGTTTGGTGCAGGTCAATGGGGCCCTGTGCGCCATGCTGGGATATTCCGAGCAAGAACTGCTGGGCACGGTTTGGGCGGAGCTGACCCATCCCGATGATATGGATCTGTCCACGCGGATGATGGAAGAGTTGCTGCGGGACCCGAGCGCCTCCCCGGAAGCAGACAAGCGGTACATGCACCGCAATGGAAATGTGGTATGGGCGCGCATCAAAATCTCAGCGGTAGGAGACGCCAGCGGTAAATCGACGTATCACGTGCTGCATGTGGAAGACATCACCGAGCGGAAGAAGGCCGAAGAGAAATTGCACGAGAGCGAGGATCGCTTCCGTGTCATGGCCGATAGTTGTCCGACTATGATATGGGTGACCGGCGCCGAGGGGGAAGCACAGTTCATCAACCGGCAATACCGCGAGTTCTGCGGTACCACCATCGAACAAGTGGAGGGACAAAAATGGGAGCTGCTGGTGCATCCCGAAGACGCGCCTGAGTATGTGGGAGCCTTCCGGCGCGCGATCGGGGAACGCGCCGCCTTCCGGGCCGAAGCGCGCGTCCGGCGGGCCGACGGCGAGTGGCGATTGATGGGCTCTTACGCGACCCCGCGCTTGTCGCCAGGTGGCGCGTTCCTGGGACACGTCGGTCTTAGCGCCGACATCACCGATCGCAAACAAGCCGAACAAGCCCTGCGGAGCAGCGAGGAAAAGTTTCGGCAGCTGGCGGAAAATATCCGGCAAGTCTTTTGGATGATGCCCCTGGCAGCCAATGAGATCCTGTATGTCAGTCCTGTCTATGAACAGGTTTGGGGCCGGACCTGCGAGAGTCTCTACCAGAACCCTATGTCCTGGGCCGAGGCGATCCACCCCGACGACCGGGAACGCGCCCATGCGTTGTTCGCGAGGCAAATACAGGGAGAGCCGGTCGAATCGGAATACCGCATCCGAACACCCGGGGGCCAGGAGAAATGGATCCGCGATCGGGCTTTTCCCATTCGCGACCAAGACGGGCAACTGATCCGCGTCGCCGGAATAGCGGAGGAGGTTACTGAACAGAAACGCCATGAGCAGGAACTGATTCAAGCCAGGGAAGCCGCCGATGCCGCCAATCGCGCGAAAAGCCGTTTTCTGGCTAACATGAGCCACGAAATCCGCACGCCCATGAACGGGGTCCTGGGCATGCTTCAACTTCTTGATCTGACGGAACTCACGCCCGAGCAGCGGGGATTTACAGGTGTGGCCCAGAACAGCGGGCGGGCCCTGCTGGAGCTCATCGATGGCATCCTGGACCTTTCCAAGATCGAGGCGCAGAAGATGACGCTTGAGAAGTTAAGCTTCAATCTGCACCATACTATTGCGGAAGTAGCTGAGCCGTTGCGCATCCAAGCAAAGGCGAAAGGACTTCGCTTTCATTCGCGGCTGTCACCGGAAACTCCCGAGTTTCTGCTCGGCGATGTCCACCGTCTTGGCCAGGTGTTGACTAACTTAGTCGGCAATGCCATCAAATTCACCGAGCGGGGAGAGGTCACGCTTTATACGGCGCTTGAAAGTCAGAGCGACGGAACGGCAACCGTTCGTTTTGCCGTCGCTGACACCGGAATCGGGATACGACCGGAGCAGGTCGCGGTGCTTTTCTCGCCGTTCGTTCAAGCCGACGCATCCACCACCCGCAGGTACGGCGGAACCGGGCTAGGCCTCGCGATCTGCAAGCAATTGGTCGAGATGATGGGAGGAACAATCGGCCTGGACACTCAAGAAGGCCGCGGTTCCACCTTCTGGTTCACGGCCGTTTTTGGACTGGCGCCCAATGCAACCGCGGCCGAGCGGAAGGGTCCACACGCCGGTCCGGCAGTTGGGAATGCTGCTGGTGTAAGAACTGGCGCACGAGTCCTGGTCGCCGAAGATAATGCTACTAACCGCGACGTGATATTGGCGCAATTGCAGAAGTTGGGATGTGAGGCCAGCGCAGTCGAAAATGGCGCCCAGGCCATCGAAGCATTGCAGCAGGAAGAGGGGCTTCAGCGGAAATACGATCTGGTGCTGATGGACTGCCAGATGCCGGTGATGGATGGCTTTGAAGCGACCCATCGTATCCGCGCATCGATCCGGCCGGACATCCCGATCATCGCCGTCACGGCGGACGCTATGTCGGGGGACCGGGATCGATGTCTCAGTAAAGGGATGAACGATTATATTTCTAAACCCGTGGATCTGGGGAAGCTGGCGGCGGTGCTCGCTAAGTGGCTGCCCGTAGCGCGCGATAGCAACGCGACCTCAACCGCCGGGCGCGAAGGGGAAAAGGCCGAGGCGATTTTCGATACCGAGGCCGTTTTCAATACCGAGGCCGTTTTCAATACCGAGGCCGTTTTCAACACGGAAGCTCTGCTCGGGCGTCTGATGGGAGACCGCCAATTAGCCGGCACTATCCTGAAAGGATTTCTCGGAGATGTCCCCTCCCAGTTGGACAATTTACGTGCGCGGCTGGCCGCGAGAGACGGACCCGGCGCCCGCCTGCAGGCACACGCACTGAAAGGAGCCGCAGCCACGGTTTCCGCGGAGCGTCTGCGTGCGACCGCACTGGAGATAGAACGCGCCGGCGCCACCGGTCAGTTGGACTACTGCTGCAAGCTTATGCCCCATGCGGTCGAGGAATTTGAGCGGTTCAAGGGCGCTGTAGAGATGGCCGGGTGGGCGCCCGCCCCAACGCCGGCTTTTATTTCAAAGGATGAAAAACGATGATCAATCTTGACAACGAATTAGCCGAGCAGTATCTGGCCGACTCGCGCGAGCACCTGGAAGCCATAGAGACTTATCTTGTTTCACCCAAAAGCGCAGGGTTGGAGATCGATGAGGAACTGTTGAACCGTGCGTTTCGAGCGGTTCATTCGATCCAGGGAGGAGCGGGTATTTTCGATCTGGTGAGGGTCGGCGACCTGGCGCGCCGCACTGAAGAAGCGCTGGCACTCATACGCTCCCGCGAGATGGTCCTCACACCGGATCGAGTGCGGGTTTTACTCAGCGCTACCGACCGGCTTCAGGATCTGATTCAACGTCCGGTTACCAGCAACCATACCGATATCACCGAAATTATGGCCGCGTTAGGCAGGCTGCTCAGCGACTACCGGGCTACGGACGTGAACGGCCGTACGCCCGCGATCGCTCAGGAACCGCGCGGCGGCCGGCCTCTCCGGATGCTGCTGGCGGAAGACGATTTCGCCAGCCGGCTCATGCTGCAGTCCTTCCTTTCCCGGTATGGAGAATGCCATGTGGCCGTGAACGGCCGGGAAGCTGTGGACGCGTTTCGCTTCAGCCTGGAACGCGGGCTAAGATACGATTTGATCTGCATGGACATCATGATGCCCGAAATGGACGGCCGTGAAGCGGTCCGGCAAGTGCGAGGCTTGGAAGAAGAACATGGCATCCTTTCGACCTCCGGCGCGAAGATCATAATGACCACGGCGGTGGACGATATCAAGGAAGTGATCCGATGCTTTCGGGAGCTGTGCGACGTTTACCTCATCAAGCCTATCGACCTGGGAAAATTGCTCGCCCAAATGAGAGCGTTTCAGCTAGTCCAATAACCCTCGATCTCAGTCACGCATACTAGTGGTTTGTCCGGCACGCGCATCAAACGGCCCCGCGACGCCTGGGCCCAGTGGATTTCCCCGGAGACTCTTATCGCACAAGTCCGAAGCACCGCACCATTCCTAGAACCGCGCCTTGGCCTAACTGAACCCGGCAGCCTTATCGATTTGGGCGATTCGTCCGATGGCTTTTTGCGAATTCTCGCCAACTGGAAGAACATGCTGTGCGCCAGCCTTACGCCCGAGGAGCAGCTTCAGAGTTATTTCGCGCTCTGCCTGGCTTGTCATCACGCTACCGTGGCCACCTTTGTACCCACGGATGTCGACACCAAGATCCGCGGGATTGTGTGGCGCGAATCGCGCGACCCCGCAGTTCTTCGATCTATGCTGCGCCTGGCCCTCGCCGCGCGCGCCTGGACAGAGGATGGCATCTCGGTCCGCTCGGTTCGCGGTGTCAGCGGTCACAACGGCGAGCATGTGAGTGTGCTCGCGGCTGGTCTCGGATATTTCCTCGAACTCGGCGACACGGCTGCCGCCGAAGAGGCGCAGGCCGCCATCGAAGCGGAAATCGATCGCCAGCAGGCAATATTCAACGAAGTGACCGCCGAACGCGACTCTGAACTCGACCTGCTGCGCCTTTCCATGACGTTGGCGCACAATCAAGGCGATCTCAAGCAAGGCATGGGCTTTTGGGAGAAAACTCCACGCACCGCGCCGGTGATGGAGCATCTTGCAACGCGGGGCCGCTTCGCACTGGCAGTTCGAATCTATCAACATACCGGCCTTTCGAGCGAAGGCCACCGGCATTATCCGCTCCGTCCGATAAAAGCGCTACGCCGCTCACCCCTCACGCTGCTGCCGCTAAGTCCGTTCCTGGATGAGTGGGGCGGTAGGGTGGCGCAACTGGAAGACAGCCATGAGGTGCTGGCCGCTCTAGCGACTGGCTCCCAGAAGGTGCAAGGTCAGCAGGGCTACTATCGGGCCATGGCAGGCATGCTGGCCGCGTCCTCGGGCGCTTTTGATCGCGCGGCCGGCCGGATGCCCCATAGCGCTCAGCGGCTGCTGCGGGGCGCCGAGCTACGCAAGCTCATGGATGTGCCACGCATATCCTTCGAATCTATGATGCGGAAACGCGCGCGCAAAGCTCTGGCGCTTTTCGGTGAAAACAGTTGAGCGTGGCTGGCATGCTGAAATCTGCATTTGTAGGTCAGGTCGCCGACCTGCCAAAATGAATTGTCTATTCGCAAGAACAACATCCCTAGAGATTTCAAGGAGAGCATATGACCAGTGCGTCCAAACTTCTTGTAGCTGTCATCGCGTTTGGCGTGACGGGCACTATCCAGACCGCGGGCGTACGTGCGGCGGAAAGTCACTATCAACTGGTCGAAAATTGGGCGCACTTCCCGCCTGGCGTCACAAAGTGGGGGGCTGCGACCGGCGTGGACGTGGACAGACACGACAACGTTTACGTATTGCATCGCAACGAATCGATGCCCATCATGGTCTTTGACCGCCATGGAAAATTCCTCCGGGCGTGGGGTCAGGGCATGTTTAAGACCACGCACTTTTTGCGTGTCGATCCTTCCGGAAATGTCTGGGTCACCGACCGCGGGAACATGCAGGCGTTCAAATTCAACGCTGACGGAAAGCTGCTGATGACGCTCGGCAAGAAGGGCGTCCTGGGCGATAACACTTCCGAGGACACCTTCAACGGCATGGCCGACCTTGCGGTGGCCAAGAACGGCGACATCTTCATCGCCGACGGCGAAGGTCCCAACACGCGCGTCGTGAAATTTTCCAAGGACGGCAAGTTCATCAAATGGTGGGGCGGCAAAGGGATCGATCCGGGCCAGTTCAACGTGCCTCACAGCATCGCTATCGATTCACAAGGTCTCGTGTACGTGGCCGATCGCTCCAACAATCGCATCCAAATTTTCGATCAGGACGGCAAGTTTATAAATAAGTGGACCAACTTCGGCACGCCCTGGGGCTTGTTCATCAAGAAGGACCTGATCTATGTCGTCGATGGAACCGAAAACAACTGCCTGCTGATCGCCAGCACGAAAGATGGCAAGGTGCTCGAGAAGATTGAGGGCCTCAGTAATCCGACGGCAGTAACCGTTGACTCCCATGACGCCATTTACGTAGGCGAAGTTAATGGTACTAACGTGAAGAAGTTCGTGAAGAAGTAGAAAGTCGAACGCCGCTTAGAAGATGTCCGCTGTAGGATTCACGGTCAACCTGATAAGATTGACTATGATGCAGCGCATCTCCAATTTCTGGAGCGTGGGCGTCCTGGCGTTGCTGGCTGGCGCTTCGGCGCTGCACGGTCAGGCAGCGCAAACGGAATATAGTTTTAGCGACGCCGAGAGGTCCCTCAAGAATTATTGCGTTACCTGCCATCATGGCAGCACGCCATCCGGCCACCTCGACTTGACGCGCTATACAGCGCCCGACAGCATCTCGCAACAATCCGAGGTCTGGAGCCGGATCTACCAGCGCGTCCGTGAAGGATCGATGCCGCCGAAAGGCTTGCCCGCCCCCACTGCCGAGCAGCGCGAGCAGTTGGCCGGATGGATTGAAAAAACTCTGCAAGGTACCATCTGCGAGGCTGGGCCGATACCTGGACCGGCGCCCATCCGACGGCTGAACCGAAGCCAGTATTCCACGACCATCCGCCACCTGTTCAACGTGCCTTTTAATGCTGGCCGCGCCCTACCCGAGGATGGCGCGGGCGGCGAAGGATTCGATAACGCCGCTGAAACCCTGTTTCTTTCTCCCCTGCTTGCGGAAAAGTATCTGGAAGCGGGCCAGGAAGCGCTGGATATCGCTCTCAAGAATCCCGGTGCGCGGCGGTCTGTGATGATAGCGCGGCCTGGTCCCGGCATGACTCCGGAGCAGGCGGCCCGCCGGATCCTGACGGAGTTTTTGCCTCGCGCTTTTCGCCATCCGGTCGCGGCTGCCGAGGTCGACGAATATATTGGCCTCTTCCGCGCTAGCCAGGCGCGCGGCGACACTTTCGACGATTCGGTCCTGTTCGCTTTGCAAGGCGTGATGATATCGCCGCGGTTTCTGTTCCGCGTCGAAGAGCCGAATCCGAATATGCAAGCGCGCTTGCTGGGTGATTATGACGTCGCATCCAGGCTCTCCTATTTCCTCTGGAACAGCATGCCGGATCAGGAGCTGTTTGACCTGGCAGCAGCCGGAAAACTGCGCGATCCGGAGGTTCTCCGGGGACAGGTTCATCGCATGCTCGCACCGGATGTGCGTGGCGAAGACGACACCGTCAAAATCACCAAAGAGAACAAGCTGGATGCGATGGCCCAGCAGTTCGTGGAGCAGTGGCTCGGAACGCGCGAGCTGGGACGGGATATCAAACCGGACGCCGTCCTGTTTCCCGAGTATTACGAGACTGAGCTGCAGGCGGCTATTCAGCACGAGCCGGTGATTTTTTTCAAAGAGCTGCTCACGCAGAATTTGTCGCTGCTCAATCTGTTGGATTCGAAATTCGCGATGTTGAACAACCCCCTACAGAAACTGTACGGGCTCAATCTGAAAACCCAGGCGCGCGCTTCGGCTGTAGGCGCGCAGTTGTCGCATGTGATGCTGCCCGACGACAGCCACCGTGGAGGATTGCTGGGAATGTCCGCGGTGCTGGCTGTGTCCTCTTATCCCAACCGGACCAGTCCTGTATTGCGCGGCAAGTGGGTTCTGGAGGCGCTGCTCGGAACTCCGCCGCCGGCTCCCCCTCCTAGCGTTCCGGCGCTCGAGGAAGCGCACGCCGGAGGGACCGCGAAAAGCATGCGCGAGAGACTGGAGCAGCATCGCCGCGATCCTGGTTGCGCGGCGTGCCACAGCCGCATCGATCCACTGGGATTCGGGCTGGAGAACTATGACGTTCTCGGCCGCTGGAGAACCACCGATTCGGGCCTGCCTGTCGACGCGAAAGGCGAACTTCCGGACGGCACGAAATTCGACGGCGCTGAAGAGCTGAAGGCCGTCCTGCTCAGCCGGAAGGACCAGTTCATTCTCAACTTGACGCGTAAGACGCTCGGCTACGCGTTGGGGCGCGGGTTGCGCCTCGAAGATTCCTGCACTGTCGACCAGATTGTCGCGCGCCTGAAAGAGACGGACTACCGCGCTCAGACGCTGATCGAGGAAGTTGTATTGAGCGTTCCATTCCGTTATCAAGCCGGCGCGAGTCCGGCGTTATCCTCCATGAAGGGATCCGCACGTTGAATATGTCATTACCGGTCCTGTCGAGAAGAACGATGCTGCGAGGCGTGGGAGCCACTTTGGGCTTGCCGTGGCTGGAGGCGATGATGCCGGCCCGTGCCGCCACTACGGCTACATCGCGTCCCCCGGTGCGTCTGGCCGTGCTCTACATGCCGAACGGGGTCCGCCAGGATATGTGGACGCCCGACGGCGAGGGACGGGATTTCAAACTTTCTCCGACGCTCCAACCGCTGGCCGATTTAAGAGACAACATTCTGGTGCCGACCAACCTGTGGAACGAGGCGGTAAAAGACGGCTCGGTACACCTTCCCCGTTGCGCCGGCTTCCTCACTTGTACACGAGTGACTAAGACTCAGGGCGTCGACGTCAGTTCCAACGGAATCTCGATGGACCAGGTCGCGGCGCAAAAGGCAGGACAGCAGACGCCGCTTCCATCACTCGAGCTTGGCGTTGCGCCGGATAGCACAGGAGTCGACACTAACAACGGTTACACGCGGTTGTACGGATCGCATATCGCCTGGAGCTCGCCGACCGTTCCTCTGGCGCGCGAAATCGATCCACACCTGGTTTACGAGCGCCTGTTCCGGGCGGGCCGCCCGGCTGTGGACTCAAATAAACGGGACGTGCTGCTGCTCGACCGCGTGATGGACGACGCCAAGAAGCTGCAGCAGACATTGGGGACGACGGACCGTCAGCGGATGGACGAGTACTTATCGGTGGTCCGGTCGCTCGAGCAGCGCCTGGAACGCAGCGTCAGCCCCCGCGCTGGAGCTGCGTGGAAACCTCGAGTCCCCCTCGATCCGAAAGCGGAGCCGCCTGAAACACCGCCGCAATTTCCCGATCACGTCCGCCTGATGATGGACATGATCGCACTGGCGTTTCAAACCGACACGACCAGGGTTTGCACCTTCATGTTCAATAACGAAGTCAGCAACCAGAACTTCTCATTTGTCGAAGGCGTGAGCGGCAGCCATCATTCCATTTCCCACCATCAGAACCGGCCAGAGCAGTTGGAGCAGTATCAACTCATCAATCGATGGCACGTGGAGCAATTTGCATATCTGCTGCGCAAGCTGAAGAGCATTCGGGAAGGCGATGGTACGCTGCTCGACAATTCGATGGTTCTGCTCGGCTCCGGCTTGCGGGATGGAAATGTGCACAGTCCCGTGAATCTCCCGATCGTTCTCGGTGGGCGCGGCGGAGGGAGGATCGCAACGGGGCAGCACATCGCCTATGCGCCGAACACGCCTTTATCAAATCTCTACATCGCGATGCTCGACGCATTCGGCGCGCCGGCGGAACGGTTCGCCGACAGCACCGGGCCGGCGCGGGGAGTCTTGGCATAATGTTCCGGGCATCTGCATGTCGACCGTAAGGACGCAGGCAATCAAAAGATCATTCGTGTGATTGCGTGTCCACCGGAAGATTGGCCACAGCCAGCCTGACAATCTTCATGGAGTCGGCCCCGTCGCAGTAACGAGCGACCCTTCGAGAGCTACTCGCACCAACTGGCTACGCGTCTTCACACCAGCCTTGCGGAATAATTGTTGCACGACATTCTTAACGGAGCTTTCGGTGAGGCCCATATTGTCACCTATCTTCCGGTTGATCAACGGTGAGCTTTCGGCGGGCGTGCGTAAATCAGAGACAGTAACCCTGCGCGACCCAATAATGCCAGTCACCGATGGCTTCAGCGGTTGATTCGTCTGAATCGACACCGGAGAGTTGCGCAAGC
>Ga0182024_10000911_pt1 | contig 76244 bp, 63 predicted proteins | sample P32metaG_FD_120480 | JGI IMG/M metagenome (GOLD analysis project Ga0182024, IMG submission 120480) | Permafrost microbial communities from Stordalen Mire, Sweden - P3-2 metaG (Illumina Assembly) | ecosystem: Environmental > Terrestrial > Soil > Wetlands > Permafrost | place: Sweden: Stordalen...
TCGATGGCCTTGCGTGACCCTCTGAACCGCCCGATGCGGACCCGCATGTCGGGTGGTGTGGCAGGGGAGAGCGGGCGACCGCTCCCCCTATGCCGATTGTGCCGAGCATGTTCGGTAGCTTGGTGACCCAGCGTAACCCACTGAACCGCCGTACGCGGACCCGCATCTACGGTGGTGTGGCAGGGGAGAGCGGGCTACCGCTCCCCCTATGCCGATTCTCATTAACTCAGCCGCGCATGCTCAGGAGCGCGCCGATTTTTCTAGATTAGAAGCAGCATTGTTCGACTGACCTTCACACGCCTTTCAACAAATGCCCCATCTTCGATCTCTTGGTCTTCAAATATCCCCGCGAGGTCTTCGAAATCCGCGGCTGGCAAGCCACTCGTTCCACCACGCGAATCCCCGCGTTCTCCAGCTGCCGCACCTTCTCCGGATTATTGGAAAGCAAACGAATCCTTCGTGCTCCCAGCTGTTTCAAAATCGCCGCGCAAAATTCATAATCGCGAGAATCCGTCGCAAATCCCAACTTCTCATTGGCCTGCACCGTATCCATACCGCCGTCTTGCAACTCATACGCCCGCAGCTTATTCATCAGCCCAATCCCGCGGCCCTCCTGTGGCAGATAAATCAGCACGCCTGCCGGCGCACGCCCAATTTCTCTCAACGACAATTCCAACTGTGCCCGGCAATCGCAGCGCATCGAAGCCAGCACATCGCCCGTCAAGCATTGCGAATGCACTCGCACCAGCGGCGCAATCTTGCTCTTTAAGTTCCCGCGCACCAAGGCCACCGCTTCATCCAACGCGCCGGCACCCTTAAATCCATAAATCGTGAAGTCCCCATAGCGCGTAGGCAATTTCGCCTGCGCCACCTGCTGCAACTCCTCGCCCTCGAGCTTATCCAAGCTTGTATTCTTCAATTTTTTATCCATGGTGAATTTGTAAACTACAACAGAGCCTCAACCGTCGCAGCACGCATTCTGACTGACCTTCACCCAATCTCGAACCTCGGATCTCCAACCTCGGATCTCCAACCACCAACCTCCAGAACTTTGATGCCTACACACAAATTCCGCTACTCGAACATCGAACGTCGAACGTCGAACGTCGAACCTCCAAACTCGAGCACCCACTTTACATCCCGCGTAACATTAGCTTAGCGTAAGCACAGCTGCTTCCCCGCACTTATGGACGCCCCGACCTCAGTTCGCGATCTGCTCTTCACCTTGCTCCTCAAGGTTGGAGTCGCCTCTTCCATCGCCGCTCTACTGGCGCGCTGGAACACTTTCCGCCGCGTCCTCTTCACCGAAGAGCGCGACCCCGACCAAAAGCTAAAACTCATGCTGTTCATGACCCCGCCGCTCATTCTCGGCGTCACCTTACGCCTCGTAGGATACCCGTACCGCTTCGCCGATCTCTCGCTGGAAGGCGCTTTCCTAATGGGCTTGCTCGGAGGCCGCGTCGTCGGCCCACTCGGCGGCGCGATCATCACCATTCCAGCGCTCATCGGTCACGAGTGGCTAGGCATGCCGGCAGCCGCCACCGCAGGCCTCATCGGCGGCCTCATCCGTCAAGCCATCCCCAACAAAGAAGACATCTGGAATTTTGGCCCCTTCACTTTTCTCAACATTCCCCGCGCCATCGTCCGCCTCTTGCGCCGCGCGCAACCCTCTTGGGAAATGGCCCCACTCCTCGCTTGCGTCGGCCTCGAGCTTGGCCGCGTCGCACTCGTTCACGCCACCAAGCCCAAATGGCTCTTTGCCATCGACCCACAATGGAACTGGTGGCTGGCCCTCACCGTCATTGCCACTCTGATGTCCGTCGCCGCGCCGCTCAAAATCTGGAACAACACTCGCATCGAAATGAATCTCGAGCGCCACCAGCAGCTCCTCCTCAAAGCCCGCATGGACGCGCTCTCCAGCCAGATCAATCCTCATTTCCTCTTCAACACCCTAAACACCGTCTCCGCCTTGATCCGCTTCGATCCCGACACTGCCCGCGGCGTCGTTCTGAAACTCAGCAATATATTGCGTCGCCTGCTGCGCAAGCACGAAACCTTCGTCCCCCTTCACGAAGAACTTGAATTCATCGACGACTACCTCGACATCGAAGTCGCCCGCTTCGGCCGCGACAATCTTGAAATCATCAAGGAGCTCGACGAAGACACTCTCGAAGCTTTCGTTCCTAGCATGCTTCTTCAACCCATCGTCGAAAATTGCCTCAAGCATGGCCTGGCCCCCAAAATTGAAGGCGGCAAAATTCAGTTGCGCACCTCCAATCGCGACGGCCGCCTGCACATTGAAATCGAAGACAACGGCGTCGGCATATCCGAAGAAAAAATGCCCCATGTTTACGTCGAGGGCATCGGCCTGAGCAACGTTCGCGAACGGCTCAAAGTTTTATACGGCGCCGACTTCAACCTGGAAATCGAAAGCCGCCCCGGCGACGGCACCACCATCCGCATCGACATCCCCGAACTAGTCTCCACCATGCAAGCCGTCGGCTAACCTCTTCGCAGCTCGGTCAGCGACGTGACGATCCGATACCCGAGGGCGGGGAATTGCCGTCCTCTCGGACTTTGCCTTTTCGCCGAAGCCCTGCGTTGATTCATCTGTCAGCCCAACTTTGCGCTTGACAACTTCTGGTCGCTACTGTATATTCTGTCTATACAGAAATGACTGAACATACACAAAGTCCACCACTCTCCCCCGCCGCCCAAAAATTCGTCCTGCACTGGGGCGAAATGGGCACTCGCTGGGGCATCAATCGCACCGTGGCTCAAATCCACGCCCTACTCTTTATCTCTCCGCACCCTCTGCCTGCCGACGAGATTGCCGTTACCCTCGCCGTCGCGCGTTCCAACGTCAGCACCAGCCTGCGCGAACTCCAGGGCTGGCGCATCGTCCGCGTCGTGCACGTGTTAGGCGACCGTCGCGACCATTTCGATTGCACCAAAGACGTCTTCGAAATCTTTCGCATAGTCTCCGAAGAACGCAAGCGCCGCGAAATCGACCCCACCCTGAAGCTCCTGGCCGAATGCGTCCAGGAGATTAAAACCCATCCGGAAAAGGACGCCTACACCCTCGCGCGTCTTGAAAGCATGCTCGATTTTCTAAGCGCTATGACCGGTCTCTTCGAAGAAGTGGTCCGCATGCCCGACGCCGCCCTGAAAGGCGTGGTCAAACTGCGCGGCAAAGTAATCACGCTACTAGGCAGCGGCCGCAAAAAAGCCGGCTAAATACCAGGCGTAACCGCACCCTTCAAAGGATGCAAAGTAGATTTTCGTCGTCCCCGATTCGAACTTGTAGCACTCCGGTGTACCACATGATCTCGCTCACCTCAGAATTCACCGACAGCAAAGGTCGCCACGCCCGCGGCTGGCTATTCTTCGACGCCGATTGCTCCTTCTGCGTAAAAATCGTCCGTGCCCTGACCAACACGTTGCAAAAGCGTGGATTCGCCCTGGCTCCATTGCAGGATCCTCGCGTGGGCGCGCTACTCGGCTTGTCCCAAACTGAATTGCTGCTGGAAATGCGCCTGCTGCTAAGCAACGGTCAGCAAACCGGCGGCGCAGATGCCGCCGTAGCCCTCGCCCACGAAATCTGGTGGGCCCGCCCGCTCGTGTGGCTCTCCAAGCTCCCAGGAATGACGGAACTCTTGCGCCGCGCATACCGCTGGATCGCCGGCCACAGAAAATGCTCCGCAGCGATTTCTTGCGCCACGAGCCAAACGTCTCATGCAGCTAAGCACTAGTGTCGTAATGGGTCATGTTTGCGTAGCGATTCAGTCCTCGCGCGGAGGAAAAAATGTCCGAGCCATCCGATCCCATCGCAAGTCTGTGGCGCTTCGACGGCACCGTCAAACGGCAAACCTACGCGTTGGTCGGTTTCATCGGTTTCGCCATAAAGCACAACATCGACCGCTTCATAGCTCGGAATTATTTATATCAAGCGAACGGACTCTTCAATTATTGGGCTCCACTCGATAAGGCGGCGCGTCTTGCGCATCTGTCTTACGCTGAGAGGCAATTCTTATTCACCCTCGTGCTGGTTTCCTTGCCGTTCATTTGGCTAGGCGTCAATCTTACAGTTCGTCGCCTGCGCGACGCGGCACTACCTCTGTGGCTCGTGTGTCTGTTTTTCATCCCTTTTGTAAACGTGTGCTTCTTCCTCGCTTTGTGCCTGATTCCGTCCAAAGCGCGGGAATCGTCAGAAGAAGCCGCTCCATGGCCGCATGTGCGGCCGCTGGACAAATTTATTCCCAGAGGAAAACTGGCCAGTATCATGCTTTCCATCGCGGTCACCACTATCATCGGCCTCGTGTGTCTCTCCCTCAGCACTCTAGTAATTGGCTCTTATGGCTGGAGCTTGTTTATCGCGCTGCCGTTCTGTATGGGTCTCTTCTCCGTGCTGCTGCACAGCTATGATGAACCGAGATCCATTGAGTCCTGCTTACAAGTCGCCGTAATGCCCATCGTCGTTTTGGGCGCGATACTTGTTGCCGTCGCATTTGAGGGCATTATTTGCGTGCTAATGGCCGCGCCGATAGCGATGTTGCTTGCGTTGCTCGGCGGATTGATTGGTTTCGCTATTCAAGCACATCATTGGAGCGCTCATCACAGGCCCGCAGTGATGAGCGCCATCGTCTTCCTCTTACCGTCCGCCTTTTTCGGTGAACACGCTGCAGCTCTAAAGCCGCCGGATTTTGTGGTGCGCTCCGCTGTCGAAATTAACGCTCCGCCCGAATTAGTTTGGCACCAGGTTACTGCCTTCGCCGAAATTCCGCCGCCGCAAGAATTATTATTTCGCGCCGGCATCGCTTACCCCATCCGCGCTGAAATTTCGGGCTCAGGAGTTGGCGCAACTCGCCTCTGCATTTTTTCTACCGGCCCGTTTGAAGAGCCCATCACCGTTTGGGACGAGCCGCACCTATTAAAATTCAACGTCACCAAAAATCCCGCGCCCCTAAACGAGCTAAGCCCCTACAAAAATATCCACGCACCACATTTGCATGGTTATTTCATTTCTCACGGCGGACAATTTTTATTGACGGCTTTACCTGGCGGGCGAACACGCCTGGAAGGAACAACCTGGTACCAACACACCATGTGGCCGGCCACCTATTGGAGTTGGTGGTCCAACTACGTGATTCATCGCATCCATATGCGCGTCCTGAATCACATACGGGATCGAGCCGAATCCCAAACGGTTCAAGCCGTGGCTACCGCCGCCGATTCCAGCACTCGCTGATAATATCGCTCATATTGTGGGATCACATCATTCGCGCAGAATTTTTGCTTGGCATTCAACCGCGCGGTATGGCCCATCTCGCGTCCGCGATCCGCGCGTGACAAAATCTCAATAGCATATGCGCCAGCCTGCTTCACATCGCCAGGTTCCACCAGATATCCGTCCACGCCATGTTCCACAACTTCCGGCAGTCCACCAACATTTGTAGCGATCACCGGAACCTCGCAAGCCATGGCCTCCAGCGCCGCCAATCCAAATGATTCCAGCTGCGATGGCAGCAAAAACAAATCCGCAACCGCCAGCTTTTCGTACACCTGATCCTGTTTGCCCAGAAATATCACATCCTTCTGCAGCTTCTTCTTGCGCACCAGATATTCCGCAGCGCCGCGATCCGGTCCATCGCCGATCAGCACCAGCTTCGCCGGCATTTTTTCCCGCACCATCGCAAATATTTCCACCGCGTCCGTGACGCGCTTCACCGGGCGAAAATTCGACAGGTGCATCAAGATAGGCTCCCCGTTGGGCGCCCACTTCGCTCTCAACTTGGGATCAGCGTTCCGCGTATACAAATCGCAATTCACAAAATTGGGAATCACTTCAATCGGCCGCTTAATCTCAAAATCCCGAACCGTCTGCTGCTGCAGGTAACTCGAAATCGCCGTCACCCCATCGCTTTGCTCAATTGAAAACCGCGTAATGGGCAGGTAACTCCGGTTGCTCCCCACCAGCGTAATGTCCGTCCCGTGCAAAGTTGTAATAAATGGCAGCCTCCGCGGAGCCGCCATCGAACGAGCCAGCATCGCGCTCACCGAATGAGGTATCGCGTAATGTACGTGCAGCAAATCCAGCGCCTCGGACTCAAACACCTCGAGCATCTTGGTCGCCAGCGCCAACGTATAAGGGGGATGGTCAAACAGGGGATACGATGCCACTTCTACTTCATGAAAATGGGTATGCGGATCATTGGGGTTCATGCGGATCGGCGGCGCATAACTAATAAAGTGAATATCGTGCCCACGCGCGGCCAATTCCGCGCCCAACTCCGTAGCCACCACTCCCGACCCGCCGTACGTCGGATAACAGGTAATCCCGATGCGCATCTCGATTCGCCCTCGACCGCGGCGTCAAACGCCGCAAACCCACACGACTGCAACGTAGCGCTGACAGTAGCCTGTTAGACGCACCACCACACATTATCGTGACATCAGTCTAATTGCAGGTTTCTATGGGGAACTACGCGCCGTTTCGCGCCGCGTACTGTTTGAGATTTAGAAAAACGTCGGAGGGTGGCCCATCCTTGCGCCCTTTGCAAGGGTGGGTCCTATATCAACCTAACTCAGAATGAGCTTTCGCCACGAAGTCCAGAGCGCCCCTACTCGTCCCCGCCGTGCGCCGATTCTTCGCCATCCTTATATACATACTTAATCACCCGCTTGAACACTAAAAGGTTGGGGCTACCCTGTCGCGTTAACTTAATGCAATCCCGGTCGTACCATTCCACTGTCCCTCGCAGCACTTCGCCATCTTCCAGCACCACCGCCATCGGCGTGTGCGACTGCATTTGTTTGACCCAATAAAAATTCTCCGCGTGGGTCATTTCGGGAGGTGCCGGCTTCTTGCTCGGCGTCGGCCCATTATTCGACGGACGCGAAGTATTCGCCTCCTTCACATCCGGAAAGCCCGGACGAAACATCCGGCGATTCACCATGACCGCTCCTTATTTACAACTGGGGTGGCGTAAGTTCCTATAACCCTATGATGCGTAGCATCTCTCATGGGTTACAGTACCAACAAGAAACTAGCATTTGAACGTTAGACGCACCGTTTTTCCCTTGGGAGTTCAAGCCCTGAGAAAGGCATTCCATGCAAAACCTACCGCGCCGCCATTCCGGTCGCACAACCTGTGTCTGAACGCCGAACTGACCCTTCACAGAAAGAAGTCCAAACTAACGTGGCACGAATCCAAAAACTCCGCGGAGGGGTCCCACCCCTGCGGGTCTTGCAGGGGCGGGTCTTACGCTTGCCTTTGTCCAATTACTTCCGTCCCTCCGCTGTTTTAGTTCCTGCCTGAAACATTTTCTTTCCGGGAACCTTGCTCGCTCTTCACCCATTCACGCTCAACGAAGCCGCCAACGCATCCAACCCCAACTGCCGGTTCAAATTTCGCCGCGCCCCAGCATGCAGCTCATCAACTCCCGCAATTGCCCGCATCACCCAGGCCACATCCACGGTCATGCTTAGCGCCTGCAATTCCTTAGCCAACGGTTTATTCCGCAACATCGGATTCTTGATCTTGGCGCTCAGCTCCAAAAGGTCCGTAAGCAGCCCATAAAAAATCCCCAGTTGCCGTTCAAACGTGGTTTCCCGGTCCTTGGCCATCGCAGCAGTGTCCGCAAACAGTTGCGCAAATCCTTGTCCCTGTGCCGCCCGCGTCAAAATCCTCAGCGCATCCTTCCTTCGCTGCGCGGTCATCTCTACATCCATCTCCATCGCCAAACCCGGGCTGCCCTCCGCAAGCTGCGCGGCCAGCGTGATCTCCGCGCCCTTGCGATCTGTCTTCTCTTTCAAAATGCGCTCCACATCTGCCTGCGGCAGGGGCGCGAAGTGAAACTGCATGCACCGCGACACAATTGTCGGCAGCAGAACATAAGGCGATGGCGCAATCAAAATCAGCGTGGCCGACGGAGGTGGCTCCTCCAATATCTTCAAAAACACGTTAGCCACATCCCACCGCATCGTATCCGCGCCATCCAGAATAAAAACCCGCCGCCGCCCCATCGGCTGGAAATAAGCTGCCCGTTGCACCGCGCGAATCTGCCCCACGCGCAGCATCGGCCGCACCACTGGCGTTTTCAACCTAACCGGATCAGGCACCACCGCCCACACATCCGGATGCGTCTGCAAAATCAGCGGAGTGCGCTCCACCATCGCCGCGTCCGCGCTTTCCCCGCGTTCCGCCAAACCTTGTTGCACCAGAGTCGCGGGATCGGCCAGCAACGCCACCCGCTTGCACGTATCGCATTCCCCGCAAAAATCATCCTTCATCCGCTCGCACGTCGCCGCCTGCGCAAACATTCGCGCCAGCGTGTATTTACCCACTCCGCTCGCACCGGTAAACAACAGCGCATGCGGCACTCGCTCCGCGCGCAACGCCCCGCGCAGTGCATTGACAATCCGCTCATTACCAACAAAATCGTTAAAGCCCATGCTTACGATTTCTCCCCACGCGTCTCCGCGAGCACCGCTTCTACCGCCATCAATATTTCCGCCGCGATCTCTTGCGGCGCCCTCATCGCATGCTCCTGCAAATCAAAACACTCCACCCGTATCCAGTTCTCGCGTTTTGCTAACTCATCGTACATGGCCGCTGCATCTTCCAGATGCCGCAAATTTTCTTCCAGCAAATCGTGTGTCGCCGCCGTGTATCCCCGCGTACTTTTCCGCCCCACCAGCTTCTGCGCCTCCAGTGGAGGCACACGCAAATAAATCACCGCGTTTTCCCGGGGCAGCTCATAAATCTGATACTCCAGGTGTTCAATCCATTTCACAAATTCCGCGCGCGCTGCCGCCGCAACTCGCGCGGCCTGATGCGCCAGGTTCGACCCAACGTAACGGTCGGCCAGGACGATTTTTGCTGCCGCCAGTGCCTCAACAATTTGCGTCTTGGCCTCGAACCGATCTCCCGCGTACAGCAGCGCTGTGAGTTGCGGATCGACTTCCTCAAGCGGCCCAAATCCTCCATCCAAAAATTTCCCCACCAGAGCGCCAAACCAGGAATCGTAAATTGGAAATCCCGTCACAAAAGTTTTATGCCCACGCGCATCCAACGCGTCCTTCAGCAACTCCACCTGAGTCCGCTTCCCACTCCCATCAATCCCTTCAATAGCGACCAATTTTCCGCTGGTTATCATGATCCGATGTGTAGGAAAAATCCTTGGAATGTCGGGAAACTTGCGCGCTCACGCACCATTGCCAGCCAGTGTAACCGCGCTCACGCCGCCTAGCAAATCCGCGCACATGCTACGATTTAGGGTGTCCGTCGTCTGCGTCGCGTGTCATAGGAGGGTGCCCTAGGTTCGCAGTTGAGTTATGAACCTGGGTCTTGCCTTTATCGCTCGTTACTCACAGAAGGGTGAACGCAGTCTCGCAGCTACGCCATGCCAGCTACTATCCGCGAAAATATTTTGCGCATTCATGAGCGCATCGCCAAAGCCCAACAAAAATCCGCGCATCACGCAGAAGTAACTCTAATCGCGGTCTCAAAAACTCATCCCGCAGAATCTATCCACGAAGCCTATCAAGCCGGCCTCCGCCACTTCGGCGAAAATCGCGTTCAGGAATGGGAAGGGAAGCGCCAGCAACTCGAAGACCTGCCCGCTACATGGCATCTAATCGGACATCTGCAAAGCAACAAATCCGCGCGCGCCGCAAAAGTTTTTCATTCCATCGACTCGCTAGACGATTTCGCGTTAGCACAGCGCCTCGACCACGCCCGAACAGAATTAAATGCCACAGAAAAACTCCGCATCCTCATTGAAGTCCGCGTCGAAAACGAAGCCACCAAAACCGGCGCCGAATTCCACACTGTCCCGCAATTACTGGAAAAATTGACGCCGCTAAAAAACCTCGAAGTCGCCGGCCTGATGTGCATCCCACCCTTCCTCGACGACCCAGAAAAAGTCCGCCCCTATTTCACGCGCCTGCGCAAACTGCGAGACGATCTCGCCTCCTCAACGGGCCTGCCGCTCCCCGTCCTCTCCATGGGCATGTCCCACGACTTCGAAATCGCCATCCAGGAAGGCGCCACAGAAGTCCGCATCGGCACCGCCATCTTCGGTACCCGCCCAAATCCTTAGCGCGCCGATCAACGAACTCTCTTGCCCGTAAATGCAAGCCAAACACTCGCACTAATTCGCATTGGTCCCTATCTTATCCAAAAACAAAAATTGCTCTCGCTGCTTATCAGGTAGCGCTCTTGAGCTCGCCCCCAGATGCATAACCGAATACCCATCTCTCTCCCCGTACTTCGGCCACTCCGCCAAATCCCCACCATTCGGATTCCCAGTCCTCGCAAAATTCGTCCAGTACGTCCCCATCTCCTCCGACAATTTGTAATCCTCGGGCCGCCAGGAAATCTTCTTCCAATCCAAATTCCCAAAAACATATTCAATTTCCGCCGAGTGATACGCCAGCCCCGCCTCGCTCTCGTGTCCCTCCGAAGCCGGAGGCACCTGATCAAACTCATAACGATAAACAGCCGCGTCCCCGCTCTGCCTGTGCGCTTCCATCCACTTCCACGTCCCAAACGCAATAAAGTCTGCCGTACTCAACAATCCCGCTGAGCTTTTCACTTCCTGTTCCGAATCACCCGGAAACAGTTTCATCGCCTCCGCCGCTGCCTCTCCGAATTTCTGCCGAATTTTCGCGGCGTAATTCTCCTGGCTGACCTGCTCCTTCTTAAAAAATTCCTGATAACTCCCCTCATCCCGATTCCATCCAGCTAACAATGGCACGTGCGCTTGTTCACCCTTCGCATAAATCTCATAAGCGCTCGCCGGCATGAAGTATCCATCGATATTGGGCCCGAAACGATAATCGTCCTTCGCACTTCTCGCGGCTTCCAGCATTTTTTCAGCGCTCACCGCGCGTAATTGTCCGATCGATTTCATCCCCAACGATTCCGCAAATACCGCATCGCGTCGTTCGCTCTCTTCCAGACGCTTCGCACTCAGCGTGTCCCCAAAAAACGCCCCACTCTCCCCAATCGCCGCATGAATCAATCCTTTCGACAACGGCGACGCCATCAGCGCGCTCACCGAAAACGATCCCGCCGATTCTCCAAAAATCGTCACATTGTCCGGATCGCCCCCAAAAGCCGCGATATTCTCATGAACCCACTTCAGCGCCGCCGCCTGATCCATCAACCCATAATTTCCCGAAGCATGATGCTCCGACTCCGCCGTCAATCCCGGATGCGAAAAAAATCCACAAATTCCCAGCCGGTAATTCATGCTCACCACCACCACGCCCTTGTGCGCCAAGTGTTCGCCATCCTGCCGCGGCTCTGAAGTCGCACCCGCCTGAAAACCCCCGCCATAAATCCACACCATCACCGGCCGCTTCGCCTTCGCCGAAATCCCCGGCGTCCACACATTCAGATACAAACAATCCTCGCTCGGCCCCGCATCGCGAAACACCATGTCCTCATAAATCCGCGCCTGCATGCACCGCGCGCCAAATTCCGTGGCCTTCCTCACACCCTTCCATGGAGCCGCCGGCTGCGGCTCCTTCCAGCGCAACTTCCCGACGGGTGGCGCCGCGAACGGTATGCCCTTAAAAATCATCACCTTTCCATCCGCGCTGGGTGTCCCTGCCACCACGCCTCCCTCCGTCTTCACCTGCACCTGCGCACCAAGGGAGCCAACGCCAAAAAACACCGCCACCAGCGGTGCCATTATTCGTATCGCTAGCATCTCCATCATTGTTATCCCCGTTTCGACCACGTGTGAGCTTCGTCCGCTTGCCGCAGTCGCTTGTAACTTGCCGTCTAGGCCATCCACATCAAATCCAAATCCCGCACAGAACCGTATAACACGGTGGGCCGTCTAACCCGAAGAATTTACATCTACGGCCTTGACGGGGCTGCTAGGCATACCCGAGAATTTGGCGGTTTGCCGCTCACAATATGCGCAAAACAAAGCAATTGTACGAAGCGTCCAAAAAATCGCCACTCCCCAGCACTCAGCTTTTCCCTCGTCGCCTATCCACTCTCCTCAGTTCCTCCTTGCGGTCACCGGTTTCAAAGCCGCCAGCCGCGTTTAGTTCCCGCATTCAAGAATCAAATCAGTCTCATCAAATTTTCAGTGGCATCGTAGCCCGTATCGGGGTAACGTATCCCACAGTCTGCGCGACACATTGGCGCCTCCCCAGCTCGCGCCGCTCAGCAGTGCACAAAATTTTCAGCCGACGGTCCGAAGTCTGTTCGCTCGCACTCGGCTCACAGATCTTCATGGCAGATCTTCTGCCTGAGGGATGCAGTTAAATTTCAAATCGATGGGGGTTCTTCAGCATATGACTAAGTCGAATAAGTTTCTCATCACTGGCGCGGCTGTCGCGGGCTTGCTCGCGGGCACCAGCGCAAGCATCAAGGCGTCCAATCTGCTGCCTGGCGTCAAGTCTGCTATGACCGCCCAGGACGACAACGCCGACAAGAAGGCCGACAAGAAAGTAAAAGAAAAGCACGCTTGTAAAGGCCAAAACTCCTGCAAGGGTAAGGGCGGTTGCAAGTCCAGCGACAACGGCTGCAAGGCCAAGAACTCCTGCAAGGGCAAGGGTGGTTGCGCGACTGACGGCTCCAAGATGCCCGAGTAGTTTTCCGTCTCTCTTTCCGCGTGATAGAGGGCCGGCCCGCGTGACTGGCCCTTTGTTCGCTTTTCAAATTTCCACTGTTTGATGTCGCCGCGTTTTTATCGCTAGAATCTTTACCTCTGCATTTGTGACCGGAGCTTTTCATGGGCACCAACCGCTTTAACAATTTCACCGAATACGGCATCGGCATCGGCCTCCGTCAGCCGCACTACGACCACATCCTCACGCGTAAACCCGTCTGCGACTGGTTCGAAATCATCTCCGAAAATTTTATGATCGATGGCGGACGTCCCCTGCAAGTCCTCGATCAAATTCTCGAGCAATACAAAGTCGTGCAGCACGGCGTGTCCATGTATTTCGGCTCAGCCGAGAAACCCAATCGCGAGCATCTCCGCCGCTTGAAAGACCTGGTCAAGCGCACCAAAACCCCGTGGCTTTCCGATCATCTTTGCTGGGGCAGCGTGGACGGCCGCTACACCCACGATCTTCTTCCCATGCCTTACACTTTCGAAGCCGCCAAGCTCACCGCGCAAAAAGTCCGCGAAGTCCGCGATTATCTCGAAGTACCCATCGCCGTGGAAAACGTCAGCAGTTACACCGAATATCACGTCTCCGAAATGACCGAATGGGAATTCCTGAATGAAGTGGTCGAGCGCGCCGATTGCGGCATTCTCCTGGACGTAAACAATATTTACGTCTCCTCGCAAAATCACAGCTTCGATCCCTTCACTTATGTAAACAGTGTCCCCGCCGAGCGCGTCGCGCAAATTCACATTGCCGGCCATTCCAAATATCGCAAATATATTCTGGACACTCACGATCACCCGGTGATCGATCCGGTCTGGAAGTTGTACGAGCGCGCCATTCAGCGTGCAGGCCACACCGCCACGCTCCTCGAATGGGATGACAGCATCCCCAGTTTCAAAGAAGTTCACGCCGAGGCGCTCAAGGCCAATCGCTTTCTCGCCGCTACCGCGCTGGCGACCGCCGTATGAAGCTGCTAGAACTCCAGCGCACCATGGCCCGCGCGGTGATGCAACCTCTAACCTTCAGCGAGCGCATGCAGCGTACCGCTCCCGATGGCCAGCCGATGCGCGCCTACGCCGCGCGCTTCATCAAGCCCAACGACCGACTCACGTCCTTCGAGCGCCTCGAAATTTACAATCGCCAGTACTGGTTTCGCCTGCTCTCCAGCATGGTCGAAGATTTTCCCGGCCTCCGCGGCGTGCTCGGCGCCGCACGTTTCGAAGCCATGTCCAAGGCCTACATCGTCGATAACCCGTCGCGCTCCTTCACGCTTCGCAATCTCGGCTCGCAACTCGAATCCTGGTTGCACCAACACCCGCGCTGGGCAGGGAAGAAGCAAACCCTCGCTCTGGACATCGTCAAACTCGAGTGGGCCGAAATCGAAGCCTTCGACGGCAAAGCCGAGCCGCCTCTGCGCCCCGAAGATTTGGCAGCCAACGCTGGCGCCAATCTGCGCCTCCGTCTTCAGCCCTACATCCAATTGCTAAGCCTTCGCTATCCCGTCGATGATCTGCTGCTCGAAATAAAAAATACCAGCGACGACAGCGAAGTCGCCAGCAACGCTTTTCAGGAACGCCGCAAGCGCAAGCGCGTCCAAACCGTGGCAAAACTCAAACCTGCCGCCATCGCGCTCGCCGTCCATCGCATAGACAACAGCGTTTATTTTCGCCGCTTGGAGCCCGAAGAATTCGCGCTGTTGACCGAACTGCAGCAGGGAAGAACCCTGCAGAAAGCCGTCGACCACGCCTTCAGTGAGACCAAGCTATCGCCGCAAGAACTGCCCGCTCTCGTGCAACGTTGGTTCCACAATTGGGCCGCCCTCGGTTGGTTTTGCCAGCCCGAATCCGAACCTGAAACTTCTGCCCGCCTCAAGAATCTTAAAAAAAGAAAGCGCGCTGCCGCCGGGCGAAAAAATACGTAGCACAGCTTGAAAGGAGCGTCGGAATCAAGCCATGAACGATCTCCTTCTCCGCCTCAAAAAACTTTATAATTTATTTTTCTACTACGTCGCCTTCCTCCAATCGCCTTTCCTCCTGTTCGTCCGCCTTTATTGGGGCTATCAACTCATCCAAAGCGGCTGGGGCAAACTCCATCATCTCGACAAAGTCACCGAATTTTTCACCAGCCTGAATTTGCCCATGCCCGCGCAAACCGCCGTAGCCATTTCCTGTCTGGAATTCTTCGGCGGCATCTTTCTGGCCATCGGCCTGCTCTCCCGCCTGACCTCCCTCGCCCTTACCATCAACCTCATCGTGGCCTACATCACCGCTGATCGCGAAGCCCTTTTCTCCATCTTTTCCGACCCCGACAAATTTTATGCCGCAGCCCCATACACCTTTCTCGTCGCATCCGTCATCGTATTACTCTTCGGTCCGGGAAAGTTTGCTGTGGACACCTTGCTCAATCGCTGGTTTCCCTCTTTGCCGGGAGAAAAAAAGCCTCCGCTGGCTTGGTGACCAAGCCTTTGCCGCAAAAATCTCCGAGGGGTCCGCATGCTGCAAGCTGTGCTCTCGCGTTTCCAAATCTTCGTTGTACTCTTATCGCTGCTCGCAACCGCTTGTTCTCTTGGTGCTCGCGCACCTCAAATGACTTCCACCCTCATCGTCGCCGGTTCCCACCTCGACATCACCGTGGACGATGGCAAGCTCAATGTTCCTCAAGCCGATCTCATGGCCTGGATTCAAGCTGCCGCCGAATCCGTCGCCGGCTACTACGGCCGCTTTCCCGTGCCTCATCTGACTTTGCGCATCATGCCGTTTTCAGGCCATGGTGTTCGCCACGGCATGACCTTCGGCATGCGCGGCGGTTTCATAAAAATTGGTCTCGGCAGCGACACCACCAGAGCCGAATTAATGAATGACTGGATGCTCACTCACGAAATGATTCACCTGGCATTTCCCTCCGTCGCTGACGAGCATCATTGGATCGAGGAGGGCATCTCAACGTACGTCGAGCCCATCGCGCGCATCCGCGCCAGCCACATGAAAGAAGAACAAATGTGGTCCGATCTGATTCGCGATATGCCCAAAGGCCAGCCGCAATCGGGTGACGAAGGCCTGGACCACACTCACACCTGGGGACGCACTTATTGGGGAGGCGCACTATTTTGTTTCGACGCCGACATCGATATTCGCCGCCAAACAAAAAACAAAAAAGGCTTGCAGGACGCGTTGCGCGGCATCCTCGACGCCGGCGGCAACATCACCGAGGACTGGGAACTTAACAAAGCTTTAAAAGTGGGAGACCAGGCCACTGGCACCACGGTGCTCACCGATATCTACAATCAAATGAAAGACAAATCCATAACCATCGACCTCCAGGAAATCTGGAAGCAATTAGGAATCGAGTGGGACGGCAGCACCATTCACCTGCGCGACGACGCTCCCGAGGCCGCAATCCGCCGCACCATCATTGGAACCTCTTCGCCGGCTGGCTCGAACGCCGACGCGCACTCTCAGTCCGCGTCCAAAGCCATCGCTGTACTCGCCGGCCGCAAGTCCTCATAGTCGCGTGTAAGCGACGGCAAACTAAGATTTATTTGCTGTGAGTGATTTTGCTGAGTGTGCCGCTGATCGAAACTGTTTAACGTTCTTCCGGAATTACCGGCAGCACCAGCATATTCACCGTCGCTGGATCGTCCCGCAACTTAATATAAAGCAGCGTCCCATTCGGTCGCGGCACGCTCATCGTCGACTCCATAAATCCCGCCGGTACCGGACTCGTATGCGTGAATTGCGGATCCGACGCCACCGAATCAATCAAAAATAAATTCGTCCCGCTCAACTTACACTGCTTGTCCGGACTATCCGGGCACCGAATTTCCTTCAGCGTAGGCAACCGCACCAAATTCGCCAGCGGCTGCCAATCGCCCTTCGCTCCCTCAGCATCCACAGGACGAAACCGCAACGGACCAAACGCCGACGCCCCAAAACTCTTCAACGGATCAAGCGTCGCCAGCACATTTTCCGAATCCTGCATAACCAGGTTCCCATCGCTCACGCTCAGCGAAACATGAAACGCCTCATCCGCCGTCGCCACCTCAATCTTTTCCGCGTGCGAAAACTTTTCCGGAATCACCGCCTTCAAAAAGAACGCCAACCGCGCGTCTTGCGGCAACTCATCCGCGCTTCCAAAACGCAACGCAGTTGGCGTTGGCCCTGGTTGCACATTTTTACTGATCAGCGTCACCTTCGGCCGCGCCGCCTCCACGGTAGTCTGCAAATCCAGCACCCGCGCATCTTTCAACGCCACATGCGCCACTACTTTTTCCTCCGGCACCCATGCATTCGCCGGTAGCGCAGTGGCAGCCGCCAGGCGCAGCTCATCTTTCTCATTTGCGCGCGACAATTTCGCCGGCGAGAATTTCACGCCCTTCAATTCCACGCTGTCCACTTCATCCAGCCGCGTCCCGCGCAACACTCCTTGCTGGTCCCCGGAATTAATCGTGAAGCGCTCCAGATGCGCGGCCTCTGAATACGTATGCAGCGCCACCTCATCGCTTTTCGCCAATCCAAATTGTTTCACCGACATCGTCACCGCACCCGGCGCCTCGTCCTTTAATCCCACGCCGACTTCCAGCGTATCCGGCCGCAAAACTTTCCACGTCGTTTTCAATTCCGCGCCTTTTTCGTTTTTGAAACTCACCTTCTCCACGCAAACCGCGCAACCAGACTGCACGTGCAACACATCATCGCGTCCAACGATCAACGCACTTTGTTCCGCGGCCGCAACATTCCATTTGCTATTGCGCGCCGTCTTCAAATCAAATCGCGGCCCTTCATAAGCCTCAAATCCCCATGACCCGCGCAAAGTCCCGGTAACTTCCGGATCCAGCTCTCGCCCTTCCAGTTCGTGCGCATCCACCAAAAATCCGCCATGCACCGCGTCCGCCCTGGCCGGCAATTTCACCTCCGCGCCGCTCTTGACCTTAAACTCCAGCACGAAGTGATGTCCAATATCCGTCGAAAAAACTAGCGGCGCACCTTCCACCGCCAATACCAGCGAAGGTTTCTCCAGACACAAAACTTCGCCTGCATGCACCGGCCGCAGCGGCGGCAATTGCACCGCCTCTACCGCTGGCAATCCGACCACCAGGACCGATTTCGGTTTGCGAAATGAAGGCGGAGTATTGAGCCGTAAATTTAATTGCTCCTGCTTCGGCAGCGCCAGCGACGGAATATATTGATAATCGGGAGTGCGGAAACTTTCCATAAGCCTGGCCAAATCCACAATCGCGCCAACGTACGGACTATAAGTCCCGCCCCCAGCCAAAGACGTGGTGCTGACCGCGCCAATCAAATCCGTGGACGGACCGGAAGTCAGCGCCGCCACCATCGACTGGCTGTGTCCGTCATCCAAAACTTTCTGGTCGCTGTTTTGCATCAAACACGACGGCTGCTGCTCAATCGGCTTATCGAAGCACTGCATTTCCAACTTGATATTCAACGTGCGCGCCAGCAGCACCGAGCGGTCATGCAGTTGTTTCGCATCCATTCCTTCGCTTTCGCGCACCTGCTGCATGTATTGATCAAGCCGCGAGCGATCCAGGCTCGCCTGATTTAAGTCTTGCGACGCGCGCACGAAAAGTCCTGGTTTCCCGCGCACGGTGGCCCGCAACGATCCGTAATCTCCGCCTGTCTCCGGAGCCAGAAACAGTAGCGCCTGCTGCGCGCCTTGCGGCACGGTCACAAAAAATCCCTCTTCCGTTACCTGCTTGTTCCACGCCTCCGCTTTCGTAAACCAATTCTCCGGCGGCGGATTCGTAGCCCCCCGCAAAAAGGCCACTACCACCAAAAAATGCACGGATTGCGAATCAGGAAAATCGGGATGCACCCACAATCGATCTCCAGCTTGCAAATTCGGCACATTTGCAATCGGCAGCGTTTTCCCCGCGCGCATCACTTTCATCTCCACGCGTGGCCCAGACAAATCAAACGCCGGCGCCCCATCAGCCTTCACGCCGTAAGGAGCGAAAAATGTCATGCCTCCAACCACAGCCAGCGCCATCGTTAATGCAACGCCCAAAACTCGGCCCTGCGCTCCTCGCAAAATAGTATTCAGCATCATTTTCCGCATCTTCATTACTCTTAAACTCCTGCAATAGAATAAATGGGCGATATCTCGACCTTACTCCACGCCCACATATCAGTGTAGTTTTCGATTTTGGCCACCGGGCTGGACGCGCGGCGTACAAGCTGTGTTTATTGTGACGCACTCGGCAGCCAACGCGGCGCTTCTTAATCGCCGCTGGCTTTCCTAAACAACAATAGCTCTTTCCTGTTCACTCAAAGCACGGACCTCGCCCTTTGGAAGGTCCCCCAACTTCAGCGCCCCGATCGCCACCCGAATCAATCTCAAGACTTCTATTCCCATTGTCTCAAACATCCGCCGAATGTGCCTATTTCTTCCTTCATCCAGCACAATTTCTAGCCAACAATTGCGCTCACCTGATCGCACCACCATGGCTCTCTTCAGTCGCAAAAACTCGCCATCCTTCACGGTAAATCCCTGTTGCAGTTTTTCTAACATCTCTGGTGCCGTTTGTTCCGCAATTTGCACGTGATAGGTCTTGTCGACGTGCGTCTCCGGCGAAGTAATCTTCGCCGCCCACTCCGAATCATTAGTGATCAACAAAAGGCCTTCGCTAGCCTTGTCGAGTCTCCCCACCGGGGCCACCCAATTCAGGCAGCCGTCTTTGTACTTCTGCAGAAAAGAATAAATAGTCTCTCGCCCGCGCTCATCACTGGCAGTGGTCACCAACCCGCGCGGCTTGTTCAACATCAAATAAATCTTCTCCGCCTCCTTAATCTCCTGACCATCAATTTCCATCCGGTCTTTGCCCAGGTGTACCGGCGCCTCTACATTCTTTCGCACCGTTCCGTTAACACGCACCCGTCCCGCGCGTATCGCCTCTTCCGCGCGGCTCCGCGAACAATACCCCAGCTTCGAAATCGCCCGCGCCAATCCGACATTGCGCTGCTCGCGACCCTGCTCATTTGAATTCCCAGCAGCAGTATTAGGAGTCGCAGAATTTGCGCGTCCGATTGTTTTGGCGCGGGAATTTCCGTGTCGTGTCATCTCGATGTGCAAGCGTCAAAACGGCCGGACCAAAATCAAACTCGCGAAGCCCACTCAGTTATTTTTCTTCTCAGGCACCGCTGTAGACGCTTCGCGCTTCACTTCCCCATAACGCCCCGCCAGCCACGCCCGCGCCTCTTGCGGATGATAATTAAACGGCCCCATGCCGCCGCGATACGCAATCCGTCCCTGTTCATCAATGATATAAATCCGTTCCGGCCACGCCGCATAAGCATCATTCGCAGCATTACTCATATCGTCGATGCCAAACTGCGTCGGGTAGTTAAATCGCTTCACAAAATCATTCGCAATCGCGATGCGTTGCTCCAGCGTCTTCGGCTGCGCGTAACAAACATCTTCCTTCACATTGGATTTCATCTGCCATTCATCCGTGGGATGCGCCTCGCGCACATACACAGTCAGAAAATCCGCGTGATCTTTATAGTCTTTGTAAATCTGCACCACGTCGCCAACCTGGCGCCGGAAAGGCGGTCAAGTGTAGCTGCCAAAGACAATCACCAGCGGCCGCGCACCGGTGCGTTCTCGGATATGAAACCGGCTGCTGCCATCCAAGGCCAGCAGGGAAGCGTCAGGCGCAACGTCGCCCAGGCGCAGCGTGCCTCGATGCATGTGCGGGAACGCATAACGCACCATTCCATACGCGCCCCGGATTCCGCCCGCCATCACGGAAAGCCCAATGACCGCCCCCAAAATCAGCAGTCCCACACCAACGCCGAGCCACTTCAACAATTTCTTCCCCCGTTTCACTTATCGCTAAATTTCGGCACGGGAAATTTAATCGGCCCGCGCCCATCATCATCCAGCAATTTCTCACGCACTTTTTTATATCGCGCCAGCGCTTTCTCAATCACCGTAATCGCGGCGTAAGCTGGACGAATATCTTCCACCTGCACAGTCTTGCCTTCCAGTTGCTTATAATCCGAAAAAAATCTCTTTAGCACCAACAACCGGTGCGGCGGTAAGTCGCGCGCTTCCACGTAGCTGTTGAATTCCGGATCCCCAGTCGCCACCGCGATCACTTTGTCGTCGCTCGCGCCGGAATCCACCATGGTCATCAGTCCAATCGCCCGCGCCTGAATCAACGCCAGTGGCTGCACCGCTTCCTGACAAAGCACCAGCACATCCAGTGGATCGTCATCTTCCGCGTAAGTCTGCGGAATAAATCCGTAATTGGCCGGATAATACACCGCCGAATGGATGATGCGGTCCACCCGCAACATCCCGCTGGTTTTATCCAGTTCGTACTTCACATTCGATCCCAGCGGTATCTCAATCACCGCCTGAAAATCCCGCGGCAAATCATCGCCCGGTGAAACGTCATGCCATGCATGCAACATAAAATCCCTCTTTCTTCACACCACATTTCTCCCTAATTAAAAGTGAGCATCCGAAGGGTGCCCCAGGTTCGCAGTCGGGGTATGAACCTGGGTCTTGGTGTTACCAATGAAATCGCAGCGCCCCTCTTCACGCGCGCGCCCTATCGATCATCTCTTCCCAAATGCCTTTGCTCTTCAAGATTAGCTCCACCACCTCCCGCGCCGCACCCTTCCCGCCGATCGCGCGAGTCACATGATGCGCTATACGCTTCACTTCCGGAGCCGCATCCCCAACCGCCACCGCCAAGCCAACGCGCCGCATGATGGTAATATCCGGCAAATCGTCACCCAGATAAGCCACCATCGCCTCACTCGCACCGGTCTTCTTCAAAATTTCTTCGTAAGCTGCAATCTTCTCCGCCTGGTGTTCATAAACAAATTCGATTTTCAACTCTTTGGCGCGCCGCTGCAAAGCAGCGCTCCCTCGTCCGGTAATGACCCCGGTGCGAATCCCCGCGGTATGCGCCAGACTCAACCCTTGCCCATCGTGCGCATCAAAAGTCTTGATTTCTTGCGCCGAGCCATCCGGCAGCGACAGCAGCGTAACCCCACCATTCGTAATCGTCCCATCCACATCCATCAAAAACACCCTGATTTGCTTAGCCCGCTTTGCTACCTGCGAAGATATGCGCGCTGTAGTGTTCTTCGCCGCTTTCGCCGCTTTAGCCAATTCAAATTCCTCCGCCGTTCGTTGTACCTACTCTGGCGCCGCAACAAAAAATTACATCAATTCCAAAGTCCACAAATCATGCAGATGCACCACGCCCAGAACCGCCTTCACCTCATCCACCACCACAATCGAAGTTATCTTGCGCTTCTCCATCAAATTTAGCGCTTCACTCGCCAGTACATGCGGCCCAATCGTCTGCGCCCCGCGGGTCATGCAGTCTCCCGCGCACATTTCCAGTGTGGCCCCGCGATGCTTCTCCATCAATCGCCGCAAATCCCCATCGGTCAAAATTCCCGCCAACCTGCCGTCCGCCTCCGTCACGGTGGTCATGCCCAGGCCCTTTTTGCTCATCTCATGAAACACATCCGGCATGATCGTCTCGGGAGATACGCGCGGCAACGCATCGCCCGCATGCATCAAATGTTCCACGCGCAGCAGTTTCGATCCCAATCGCCCCGCCGGATGCAGTGCCGCAAAATCGTCAGGCTGAAATCCGCGCCGCTCCAGAAGCGCCACCGCCAACGCATCGCCCACCGCCATGGCCACGGTAGTGCTGGCCGTCGGCGCCAGATTTAGAGAGCACGCTTCTTCCTTCACGCTGACATCCAGCACCACCTCACTCGCTTCCGCCAAAGTAGAGCTCGTTTTTCCCGTCAACGTAACCAACGAAATCTCCAGTCGCTTCAACGCCTCCAGCAGCCTCACAATTTCTTCCGTCTCGCCACCGTAAGAAACCGCCAGCAGCGCATCGCCGCGAGCCAACATACCCAAATCTCCATGCAGCGCTTCTGCGGGATGCAAAAAAAACGATGGCGTGCCGGTGCTCGAGAAAGTCGCCGAAATTTTCCGTCCAATCAGTCCCGACTTGCCCATGCCGCTGACCACCACGCGGCCCTTGCACGCAAACAACACATCTACGGCGCGCTCAAAATTCCCATCCAGCCGAGCCAGCACATCCTGAATCGCTTGCGCCTCAATCCGCAGAACACGGCGCGCGCAATCAAGACTCATCGCGTACCCCAACTTCGCACCAGCTCCGCAACCTGCTTCAAGCGCTTGAGCAGCGAAGGCAGTTGCGCGAGCGGCAACGCATTGGGTCCATCCGAAAGCGCCGCACTTGGATTGTCGTGGGTCTCCAGAAAAATTCCATCCACCCCCGCTGCCACTCCGGCACGCGCCAAAGTCTCGATGAATTCAGGCTGCCCGCCGCTGGCATGCCCTTGGCCACCGGGCAACTGCACTGAATGAGTCACGTCATACACCACTGGGTAGCCAAGTTTTTGCATCACGGGAAACGCGCGCATATCCACAACCAAATTGTTGTAGCCAAACGACGCGCCGCGTTCGGTCAAAATTATTTGCTCATTTCCCGCGCCAGCAATTTTCTCCACCACATTGTTCATATCCCAGGGCGACAGAAATTGCGCCTTCTTTACGTTAATAATCCGCCCAGTCTTCGCCGCCGCCACTAACAAATCTGTCTGCCGCGACAAAAATGCCGGAATCTGCAAGATGTCGCAGACCTCCGCAGCCGGCGCAGCCTGCGTGCTCTCATGAATATCGGTAAGCACCGCAACGCCAAAATCCTTTTTAACTTTCGCGAGAACACGCAACCCTTCCGCCAGTCCCGGCCCGCGAAAAGATTTCCCCGACGATCGATTCGCCTTATCATACGAAGCCTTAAAAATATAAGGCACTCCGCATTCGGCGGCTATGCGCGCAATCTTCTCGGCCATCCCTAAAGCGTGCCCCTCGCTCTCAATCACGCACGGCCCCGCAATCAAAAACATCGGTTTGCCAGCGCCCAAGCGCAGCGCCCCCAACGCAATCTCGCGCGCCGGATGCAGGCTCATACGCTCCACACCATTTCAAGTATTTGTGCCATGCGGAACACTGAAGATAACACGAAGGTCGCATCGGCAGTCACTGCCGCGTCGGACAACATCTTGGGGGCCAGATCTTCGTCGTCTTCACCTACACACGCAGTTCGCCGTGGTGGCTGAGCACGGCGCACGCTATCCGGCGCTAGACAACTTCGCTGTTCAGTCTTGCTACTTCAGCCTAATGTCCGCGTCCGCAACGTCCTTATCAACCGGGTAGGACACCTCATCAAATCGAGGCTTATGGTGGCCATTAAAAGGGCGCCAGAACACGCTCGGCTCCTTCGGTGGACCAAACCACCACATATCAAGCTTGCCATTGGAATTGCGATCTTCGTACGCGCTCACCGCCCAGCGGCCCTTTACCACTTCAAACTGAAACACCGGCTCAGCCCCTGGCTCAATCTTTACTTCTCGCGCCGCCTTCGTCAGAAATCCGTCTGCCTGCCACAGTGCCACATATAGTGCATTTTTGCCCGAAGGCCCCGGACACCCGCCCAGCCAGCCTAAAAGTTTCCGGCGTCGCCGCACCTGGCCGTGCAGCGAGCAGCACGAAAAGAATCAGCGCAACGCAAAAACTTGCCGCGCCGATACCACGTACCCCGATTCGCGGTGCACCCTTTTGTTGAGCGCCGATTGCCAGGTTCATTTGCCAGCTCTCTGAGATTGAGAAGAGTACGGCTAAAGTTTCGCACGGAGTATGTTCCAGCGGCGGTGCCGGACTGGCACGTTGAAACTTCGAATTTGTTCATGGCCACGGTCCGCAACTCGATCATTTGAAAGCACGTTGCTCACATCAGCTCGCAATCGCGCCTGACGAGCTTGCCACTCTAGAGCCTGCTTGGCGTGAAGCTCTTTGGCGGCGTCAAGCTCAAAGACTAAGTAAGCCCGCGATCCTTTCCAAACGGAGGGGTAAGCCCAGGCTGTGATCTCTCTGTGGGTCCGGTTACGCGAGCGCTTCAACGCAATGCGCTGGCCTGCTCTGAGAGCTGGAGTATTCAAACGAATGGGGTGACGGGATCTGCTTAATTCCCATAAATCGTCAACGCACAAACCTCGGAAATTGATTTTGGATTGAGCGTGAAGGCGAGCGGCGGCTTCGTTGGCTGCTAGGACTTTTAAACTCTTTGAATCGAAAACCAGAACTGCCAGTGGGTTTCGTTCAAAAAGTACAAAGGCAAGCCGCCCTCTCCCGGATTTTCGACCTGGTCATCAGGGAGCTCTTTAGCCGCAATGTTAGGCTCTTTTCAAGTGAATTAGCGATAAATATAGTTGCAAGCCGGTTAATGTCTTTTATCGGCTGTTATTTCAAGCGTAAGAATTGGGCGATACCAACGAAGTGTGTCATGCCCTACCATCCATGGTAATCGATAGATTCAATTGTCTTTATAAGTTGATTCCCGTGCCGTTTATCACCTACAGGTAATAGACTTCGTTGTCCGAGATAAGTCAGCCAATTACGTACGTACTTCACGGTATAAAAATGACTTCGCTATTACTCCCAGGAATCACACTCACATAGGCCTATGGCGGATGAAACCACCATTAAGCGTCAAGAGCATCACCAACGATTCCCGCACTCTTTGTGGTTTTCAAAGCGTACGTTCTCCTCTTTGAACTCTCTCGCCGTTCACGAATTGATCTCGACCGCCAATTCTCGGAAAGTGTCTGTCAATAACCATTACTTCACTCATTAGTTAAATTACCGCTAGTAAATCGATTAAACCGGGATAGAATCTGCCTCAAGTAAGGCCACTTCGGCACCGAACAATTTATTGCAACGTAGGAGACCTTCCATGCGAATGGCACGCATCAGCCTGGCTGCGATCTGTGCTCTATGTTGTGGACTCCTCCACGCTCAGGAAAAAAACGACGGCCCTTCCAACGAGTAAGCGCAGAAGACCTATCAGGACGGCCTCCGATATTTGCACGACCGCCAGAAAATCCAGGCATTAGACAGTTTCAAAAAGGCCGACAAGCAGGATGGCGGCCATTGTGTAGCGTGCCAGAAGCAAGTGGTCAAATTCGGAACCGAGCTGGAAGATTGGAAGGCCGCTGAATTTGCTGCGCAAGAAATGATCGCGGAAGCGCAAGGCGGCCGCGCCACCGCACTCGCGCATTATGATTTAGCGACCGTTTTCATGACCGAAGGGATGCTTAGAAAGAAAGACGAGTATTTAACTCGCGCGCATGAGGAAATCGGCCAAGCGATCTCCGCATACGCCAATTTTCCTGACGCGGTGTTCATCGATGGAGAACTGCTCGCGCGTCTGCAGCAGGACGATGCTGCCAAAGCCAGGTTCGAACAATTCGTAAAGATTACCGCCGCCACTGATCCCAAACACGTGCGCGCCCTGCGCTACATAAGCCGCCCCGAACTGGCCCGCGCCAAGATGGCCCCGGTTTTTTCGGTCACCACCATGGACGGCAAGCAAGTTTCCATGGACGAACTGCAAGGCAAAGTTGTGCTGCTGGATTTTTGGGCCACCTGGTGTGAGCCCTGCCGTGAAGCGTTGCCGCATATCCGCAAAGTGGCCAAGAAATTCGACGGGCAGCCGCTAGTCATCCTTAGCGTGAGCCTCGATACCGATGAGCAGAAGTGGAAAGAATTCGTCGGCAAAAACGAAATGACCTGGCCGCAATACCGCGACGGCGGTTTCACCGGACCAATCGCGACCATGTTTGGCGTGAAGGCCATCCCGCATACCTACACAATTGACGCCGACGGCGTGCTGCAAGAGGAACACATCGGCGACTCTGCCGTAGACGGCAAGCTGAAAAAACTCCTCGAGCGCGCCCGCGAATTGCAGTCCCCCGATAAAGCCACAGCCCCCCTCGCCGACGCTGCCAAGCGCTAGAGTGGAGCCCCGCCTCAGGGTTTTCCAATTAGCAGTTGCTGTTGAATCGCGCGTGCACCTTGAGATGTCGAGAGAGGGTGCCCCACCCTCGGTTTTTTGGAGGGTGGGGTTTTTAACGTGGAAACACCGAGTCCATAACCACAAAGCTCCCGATCGAATTACCGAGATCCTCTCAGGGTGCCCCACCCTCGGCTTTTTGGAGGGTGGGGTTTTTAACGTGGAAACACCGAGTCCACAACCACAAAGCTCCCGATCGAATTACCGAGATCCTCTCAGGGTGCCCCACCCTCGGCTTTTTGGAGGGTGGGGTTTAACGTGGAAACACCGAGTCCAATCTTGAGACACAGCAATCAGCGCTCCAGGACGTCCTTGAATGCATTCAGTACAACTTTCTTAGGTTTTTTATCCACCGTTATATTGATCGTGCGCGTCGAATTCCCAACCATCTCGATCTGCCCCAGCCGTCCCATACCGTTACCGAAATCGGCGAATACCGGAATCAACGTCGCGAAATTTGCATCCACTTCGCTTTGCGTAATCTGGGTGTTGATTTTGAATTTCCCGCCCTCAATCGCCTGCACCTCGTACTTAAAGCTGTAGCGAGGCACCTCCGTGCCCATCAGCCACTGCCGAAAAAACCAGTCCAGCCGTCCATTTTTCTCCAGGTCCATCTCCTTGGTCATATGTTTTTCCGCCACCATCTTGAACGATCCACTGGATGCGCTGTCCCGTGACATGAAATCGTGCATCATTTCCATAAATGCCTGGTCCGGATTCTGCGCCCCATCCGTGCGCATCATGGACCGCAACATGGACAATACAAAAGCGCCCTTCGCATAGGTCACACCCTGGTACGCGCTCTGCGATCGCGGTGAGATTAACCGGAGTCCTAGCCATAGCGGCCCGGCATCATTGGGCGAAACGCCATAATTATTTTTCTCCATCAGCCGGTCGTGCTGCCGCTGCCAGAAATCGGTGTAGTCCTTCTGCCACTTCGGGCCCATGGCCTGTTGCAAGAATAATCCCGCTGCAAATTCCGCAAATCCCTCGGAAAGCCACTGGTCATGATAGGAAGCCCATCCCACCGCATGCCCGAACCATTGGTGCGCCACTTCATGTGGCGTCACCTCCTGAACGAATCCCGTGAATCGCGAATTGATCTGCCCGAACAACAGCCAGCGCTGCGTCGAATCGATGTACGCCGAAATCGGCAAGTACACCAGATTCGGCCACGACTGCCCAAAACTAAAATTAGGCTGCTCGGTGATATATAAATTCTCAAAAGGCGCGCGCCCAAAAAATAGCGTGCAAACTTGCATTTGCGCGCGAGCCTGTTCCAGCGCATATCTGGTCATCGCGCCCGGCGACATCCCGCCCAGCGCGCTGTTTTCGTAGGGTTTCAGGCTGTTCGGCAATTCCTGCAGGTAATACCCCGAAATATCGTAGTGCGTGATGGTATCCGGCATGTCGATTTTCTTGTATTGCCCGTAATTAAATCCCGCCACCGCGATTGGCACCGGCGTTACCCAGTGCGTCACCGAAAAACCCGTTTCGGTATGTTCGTCGTCCTGTTTCCCCACGCTGATCAAAACATTGGAATGCGGCACTTTGAAGGTCAAATCGTAAAGCGCCTTCTCTCCAAATCCGTTCAGGTTCGGATACCACGAATCGCGCGACCCCACGTAGTAACTTCCGCTCCCAGCGTTGGTGAGCACTTTGTCACCGCTATAATCCACCGTGATGGACTGAACCTTACCCGCGGTAGCCGCCTCATCCAGCACCGCATAAAACGAACCGTCCTCTTTGCGATTTTCCTGAATGAAATGCAGGTCCTGGCCCTTTTCTCCGGTCACTCGAGTAACCCGCAGATTCGGCAGCAGCGCAAATTTCATCACTCGCTCGCCTGCAATCAGTGGCTCAAAATAAATCGTCGTCCGGCTCGCCAGGTGATCGTTCTTGCCAATTACCGTTTCGATTTTGTAGCGCCGTGTGGCGAATAGCCGTTTGTCTTCAGAGGAACTCGCAGTGTGCCCCGTCAGCTCCGCTATCAAATGCTGCGAATACCAGATCCCGTCATCCATGCCGCCGCCATTAAAATTGACCAGCGCGACTTCCTCGGGCGAGTCGATCTGCGGCAATGCTCCTACGCGCCGGCGCCAAAAAAAACGCAGATCCTTATGCGGTGCCCCATGAATGTAGGAGTTAAAAAACGACGGGTGCTGCGGATTGTAAATCGCCGCCAGGACGTCGGCGTCGACATTATCGATCCCCTCGCTTTCAAAAAACGCTTGCGTCAGCCCTTCTGGGATTTCGTGCCGGTGGCGCACTTTTTCTTTCCAGTGTTGAAAAGCCTCCCCAGCCTGCGCAGGTGTATCAGCCTTGGTGTTCAGCGGTTTAAATAGCGGAAGTTGTTCCGGGGTAAAACGAAACACCACCTCGCTGAAATCTTCTTCAGCTGTAGGGCTGCCAATCCGCTTCATCAGTTCGCTCGTATCTAGGCCGCCCAGAGGCTTCAGGGAAAAGTGTCCTCGCCCCACAAAGACCGCGCCAGTTTGCAGCCCATTGATCGGCCGCAAAAAAGTAATCGTCCCCGTTTTGAATTCAAACGTTCCCACATCGATGGGCAACGAAAAATTCTCGCAACGAAACGTCTCACCTAACCCCACATCGCGTAGCTGGCGGTACACCACATCCGAATTTGCAAATGCCGCGCTACTGCCTGTAACGGTCACCGTGGTCTGCTGCGCCGTGATCGTCAATGTAAACGCAACCTCCGCAGTCCCATGCAACTCCACTGCGGAAGTTATTTCGTCAAAGCCCTCCTTCACCACCCGCACCGAATATTTTCCGGCACCCAGATTGTTCGCCACGAATCTCCCGCTGCCATCAGTAACCAGCACCAGCGGCTGCGTCAGAGCTCCCCCCGTAATCTCCACCTTTGCGTCCGCTACCAACGCCCCGGACGAATCCTTAACCGTTCCCGAAATTGTATCGGCGCGCAACCCACCGCAAAGTACCGCCAACACCCCCGCGCAAGCCGCTCCACGCAGCAACTGCAAGACAAACCCACCAATCAGCCCACGACCGACTACCCGGGCTCGCGCCCACGACCGCCACAACTCATCGACTGAGTTAACCCACCCACAAAAACAATTAGACAATTTTGGATGTAGACCACGAAATATTTCAGGCTTACTGGAAGAGGGGCGAGTTACGCGCAGTTCATGCATGCGGCCTCCCGGGAAGGGCGGTGGCGATTTAACGAACGCGCGGCTGCGCCAGTCCGAACCAAAAACTTTCAGCTATTAAGCCACACAACGCCACCCTAAGTACATATAGTCGCAGTTACTGTCCCTAATAAGTAAAATCACAACCGCGGAGATCGTTCATGCCGAGAGCAGTCTCCCTCGTGAGTTCGGTCGGGCGCAAGTCTGCCTTAGGCAGGCTAGCTAGACTTCAGCCGACCACGGTGAGCTAAGAACTAAGTGCGTGTTACCACGGATGAACCCGGGTCACTCAACGTAAGAGCCCAGCTGCATCCGTTGCAGCGCGTGTTGGCGGGGGTTCTAGGGTTCTACAACCACGGTTCCGACCATTCCAAGATTGTCATGCAGCACGCAGATATATTTGTAGGTGCCAGGCTGCTTAAAGGTGACCCGGAAGCGCGTGAAATCCAGCGGGTTCTGGGGCAGCAGGCCCGGATCGTCTACCAGCGTTGCTTCGATGAACCCCGAATGGACGTTATCTCCTGGTCCGGTAAGAATCGCATGACGCGCTCCATCGCTGTCGACCGTTACGTTTGATGACGGCGGAAATGGATTCGCGGGTTCAGCGCCGAAAGTAATAGTATGTGGCTCCTCGGGATCGTGATTGCTCCATTCCACAGTGTCGCCCGCCTCAATATGAATGGTGCCTTTCAGGAAGCGATTAAATGACGAAGTTTGCAGCCCGCCAGGAGTTGCCACGATTTCACCAACGCCCGCAGTCACATGTTTGTTGCCATGGATGACACGAATCGAATCGTCGTCCCCATCATGATCGGGATCCGCTTCCATCTTCATGTGTGGGTCTGTGTCGGAGAGTAGTGCCTGGCGCTCTTCGGCGCCCTTCACGTCATAGAAATCCTGGTCGTGGGGAAGAACCTCAGAAGGATGCAGAACGTGGATCGTTCCGTTCATAGTGTTATGCACCAGGCAAACCAGTTTATAGTTGCCGGCTTTGGGGAAGTGCACGGTGAAAGATTGTCCCTTGTTGAGTGGCGGGGCGGTTACGCAGGTGGAACCGTCGAACGTGGCCGAAGGGAAAGCAAAGCCCGGGCAGCCTACTTGAAAGGCTGGAAAAATCTGTCCAGCGGTCAAGAAGGTTACGGTGTGAATCTCGTCGGCGTCAGCGGTCCAGGTCACGCTATCGCCGGAATGAATCCAAAGTTCATTGGGAAGAAAGGCTAGAGCCTGGTGGCCTTTGTCGCTGCTTTGCGCACCGACGACGGCTTTCCAGTTATGGGCCCGAACCGCTTGCGGTGCGGCTAACGCAACTAGGATGACGACAGCCCACACCACAACACGAAACTGTATCGAATCTACAATCTTCATCTTTCTCTCTCCTAAATTTGAAACAACCCGGGGGGAACCGCGCTTTCCAGTCGTTACTCTGAATCGTCGCCTGGAGCAGGCCAGTGGTTGGGGGCACAATACACCAAGTATTGTTAAAAAAGCTTCAAAAATTTACGCTTGAACCCCAAGATGGTGAGGCCCCCAAAGTGCGAATAAAAATTCCCTTAGGCGCTTTATTCATTCTGACAATATCGCTTTCCTTGCTTGTGGACGCGCAAAGCGGCCAGGGCCAAGCCATTGCGCCGTATTCCATTGTGCTCAATGCTCCTATTGTTGAGGTAAAGGCTGGATCGGAATTGAAAGTAAGGATTGTGCTTACGAACTTAACCGACAAAGAACTCATTTTGGACGTAGACAACGGAAGTCGTGGAGAATTCGATTACACGATTCGTCTGTTAGACAAAAATGGACAAGAACCACCAGAAACTCGGTATCTTCGCGCTGTAAGGGGTGAAGATACTTTCGATCCCGTCTCTAAAACCGAGTTAATAATAGTTGGCAGTAATGGCTTTCGCGCCATAAAACCCCGAGAGACACTCACCCACACGATGGACCTCAATAAGCTCTACGTACTGAAACCTGGTAAGTACACACTTCATCTGGAAGGTTTTGGGGCGACCGCAAACCGCCTGTCAAATCGAACACCATTACAGTGTCAGTGACTTCCTAGCTCTTCCACCTCACTAGTCTGACGGGAGTCGAAGTCAGCGAGGATGATAATCATAGGGACGACGAGGGAAAGGTCTATCGGGTATCACTAAGTACGTCGCGTCGCGGAGGATTTTCCCGGCGCGCGAGGTAAAGCCGGCGGAAGCATATCAAATAATTAATTAATCGTCGTATACTTCGGGCTGGACTTTTTCATGTTAAGATCCCGCGTCCTCGTCCTCCCGTTTGCTCTGCTCTTGGCGCACTCCGCGTACGCCCAGCAAAACTCTAAACCTCCCAAGCAAGACACCTGCTCTGTCTCCGGCATCGTCATGAAAATTGCGGATAGCGCGCCTCTCAGGAAGGCAAAGTTATTATTGAAGAGCGTGGACGATCCACATCGCATCACGGCCACGATCACGAATGCCGATGGCCATTTCACGCTGAAGGACGTCGAGCCCGGCCCTTACCGTCTGACTGTGACTCGCGTTGGATTTGTTGCCGCGGAGTATGGGCAACGCAAACCTGATTCGCTCGGCGCTGTGCTGATGCTGCATGCCGGGCAGGACCTGAAAGATTTGCAATTCCGATTAATTCCCGCCGGAGTTATCTCCGGCAAGATTTACGATGACGATGGCGAACCATTGCCAAGTGTCCAGGTAAGCGCTGTTCATCAGGTGTACTCCGAAGGAAAAAGAAGCCGTGCTTCTGCCACATCGGCTCAGACTAACGACCTCGGTGAATATCGGCTGTTCGGGCTTTCGCCAGGTCGCTATTTTGTGAGTTGTATTTATCCTCGCTGGCAGCGGGGTGAACCCGAAGACGAGACCATCGATACACAGGAAGAAGGCTACGCAAAGTTGTATTATCCAGGCACCCCAGATGTGGCGAAAGCCGGTCCGATTACGATCAAAGCGGGCGACGAAGTTTCTTCTATAGATGTCTTGATGCGCAAAGTTCCCGTGCATCAAGTCCGCGGCAATGTCTACAACCAGATCACTCATAAGCCCGGAGTTGGAGTCACGCTTATTTTGCTACCCAAAACCGCAAACCGCGAGTGGGATTCCGCGTTTCCGACGACGGTGCAAAAGCCCGATGGTTCGTTTGTCATTCAAGAAGTCCTGCCGGGTTCCTATGTCCTCGCGTCTTTCTGGTTCGATGAGGACAACGCTTACGTAAACCGCCAAGCTGTCGATGTTGGCAATGCCGATGTCGAAGGCATCGCCATGACGGTGTCGCCTGGAACCAACGTGAACGGTCGCATCGTCTGGGAAGGGCAGCCAGCAGTAGAAAAAGAGGACCTAACCGTTACTCCAGCTCCGACAGACGTGCCCTTTGGCATTCGCGGACGATCCAGGGTTGGACGTGACAATCTTTTTACCCTCAAAGGCCTTGGCGAGGGTACTTACCGCGTGACAGTTTCCAGCATCTCCAAGGACTGCTATATAAAGGACATTCACTACGGTGAATCGAGCGTCATAAAAGATGGCTTCACAGTGACTCGAGGGGAAGCCGGCGCGCTGGAAATTCTAATCAGCTCTCGTGGTGCGCGAGTGCAGGGCACGGTAACCGACGCGGATGGTTTACCTCAGGCTGGCGTATCGATTGTGTTGGTGCCGGATTTGTCGCAGCGTGAAAATTATCAAAAGTACAAAACGCAAAGCACCGACCAGTACGGAAATTTCGACCTCCGGGGCATTGCGCCCGGCGATTACAAATTGTTCAGTTGGGTGGAAGTAGAACAGGATGCCTGGCAAGATCCGGAGTTCTTAAAACAGTTTGAAGAAAAAGGCCAACGCATAACCCTGCAAGACGGAGATCAAAGCAAAGTCAAAGTAACCGCCATTCAAACCCAGCCTCCTGAATCCAAGCCATAGCCATAGCCATAGCCATAGCCAAGTTCTGCACACATCGCTGACACAAATTCTCCAGCACCAAAAAAACACGAACGCCAAAGTTGGGTGCCCCAGGTTCGCATTTGAGTTATGAACCTGGGTCTTAGGTTTGGAATCCGCGGCAAGAAGAAGGACCTGCGTTTATGAAACTGTCCTAATTAGCTGCAGGCCGTGGCGACGCATGCAGTAGCGGAGCGTGCGCCGGCTCCGGCTCCGGCTGTGAAAGCATGCCCGCAGGCCGGTTCTTGTGCCGCTTGTGTTCCAGCGCAGCGCCGATGAACGCCGCAAAAAGTGGATGCGGCTCCAGCGGCTTGGATTTAAATTCAGGATGGAACTGGCAGCCCAGGAACCACGGATGATCGCCCGCCTCAATAATTTCCACGTAATTCTCGTCGGGAGTCCGCCCGGTGATGCGCAACCCAGCGCCCAGCAGAGTTTTTTCGTAGTCGCGATTGAATTCGTAACGATGCCGGTGCCGCTCGCTGATTTCCGTTTTGCCGTAAGCCTGGTTAGCCAGTGAGCCGGGCTCCAGTTTGCAGGGCCACGCGCCAAGCCGCATGGTGCCCCCCATTTCATCCACACCGAGCAGCTCGCGCAATTTATAAATCACGCGGTGTGGAGTTTGCGGCTCAAATTCCGTGCTGTCAGCTTGCTTCAGGCTAGCCATGTCGCGCGCATATTCAATAGTTGCGCACTGCATGCCCAGACAAATTCCGAAAAATGGCACTTTGTTTTCGCGCGCGTATTGAATGGTGTGCACCATTCCTTGAATGCCACGCTTGCCAAATCCGCCCGGAACAAGGATCCCGTCGTACCCTCGCAACCGCGAAGCCGCAGTTTCCGGCGAGTCAATTTCCTCCGCTTCAATCCATTCCAGAACGGTTTTCTGCTGGTGCGCCAAGCCGCCGTGAAGTAACGCCTCTCGCAAACTTTTGTAAGCGTCTTCCAGTTGCACATATTTCCCAACCACTGCGACGCGCACTTCTCCCGCGGGATGATGCAAACGGTGCACCAGATCAAGCCACGGCTGCATGTTGGCCGGTTTTTCCACTAGCTTCAGGTGCCGAAGAATTTGTGTGTCCAGGCCCTCTCTAGCCAATTCCACCGGGACCGCATAAATAGTGTCAACGTCCTGCATGGAAATTACGCACGATTCCGCGACGTTGCAGAACAGCGCGATTTTCTTTTTCAAATCTTCGGGAATATAGCGGTCGCTGCGGCAAAGCAAAACATCAGGCTGAATCCCAATGCCCAGCATTTCTTTGACGCTGTGCTGCGTAGGCTTGGTTTTCAGTTCGCCCGCCGCAGCGATGTACGGAACCAGAGTTACGTGCACGAACAAAGTATTTTCTGCGCCCAACTCCAGGCGCATCTGGCGAATGGCTTCCAGAAACGGCAAAGACTCGATGTCGCCAACCGTTCCGCCAATTTCAACAATCACTACGTCAACGCCTTCGGAAACTTTGCGAATGGTGGCTTTGATTTCATCGGTAACGTGCGGGATGACCTGCACGGTTTTACCAAGATAATCGCCGCGGCGTTCTTTGGTCAGGATGGTTTCGTAGATTCGCCCGGTGGTCCAGTTATTATCGCGGGAAAGTTTGGCGTGCGTGAAGCGCTCGTAGTGCCCGAGATCCAGATCGGTTTCCGCGCCATCTTCAGTGACGAACACTTCGCCGTGCTGGAACGGGCTCATAGTGCCGGGATCCACATTCAGGTACGGATCGCACTTTTGCAGGGTGACTTTAAAACCGCGACTTTCGAGGAGACAGCCGATGGAGGAGGCAGCTACGCCTTTTCCCAGTGAGGAAACAACACCGCCCGTAACAAAAATATATTTTGGCGCCATCCGTGATGGACCGCGAACTCAATCGCGGACTTATCCGACCTCCGCAGGTGACGTACAAGGAATTATGGATGCTGGCGCAAAAACTGTCAAACGAGAAGATGCGTGGCAATTAGTTGACGTGAAGGCAAGTTTTAATTTGTGCGTGGAACTTTTGGCCCAAAGCGGCGGAAGTATGTGATGTAAGGCGAACAGCGCGTCACGCGCGAAGTTCAAAATGGCCGCCCGTGTTGGTGACCCGTGGTTGATGACGCAGTTGGTGGCGACCCAGTTGGCGACCAGTTGGTGACCCGAGCTTGGTGATTAAAGATGCGAATATTGCTGCTCATCTGCAACTTTATTTCTTCACTAGTGTTTTTCTCACTGGGGCTTGGTGTCTATCAGATATGGTTTCTGTCGTGCCTGGCTAGGTGGCCTGACCTGCGTAACATGTTTGTAAAAATGTAACCTGGTTTCGGATTGCTCACAGCCATTTTGCGGGGGCCTCCATCTAATGGGTGGATGCGTTCCGGGAAACGCAAGACCCAACTCAATCGGACCCAAACGAACGCTCTGCAAGGTGGGAAATGAAAAGACATAAATGGATGCGAAGCGCGAGCGCGATTGCTGCGGTGGCAGCTTTTGCCTTCGGCGTTGCTGCGCAAGGGCAACAGATTCAGCAGACCGCCAGTCATCGCGTTGGAGCTGCTTATGATATCGCGCGTGAGAGTGTGATCAGCGGCAAAATTGTGCAGTACAGTTCGGCTTCCACGACTCAGCCCTTCGGCGCGCACATCTCCTTGCAAACTGCTTCGGGCACGATCGACGTGCATGCCGGTAACGCCAAAGTAATTCAAGCGCGCAACCTTTCTCTGCAGGCAGGCGACACCGTCAGCATTACCGGCGAAACAGTTCCATTTGGCGGCGCAAGTGTTTTTGTGGCGCGCATCATACAAAAAGGTTCGCAGTCCGTAACCGTGCGCTCTAAAAACGGCGTGCCGTTACTTCCCACCGCAGTAGGCCCGAATGGCAAGATCGTTTCACCAGCAGGTGCGCGATGAAAACCTGCGCCACCAAAACGCCCTCGATGAAGATTTTCGCCATGAAAGCGCCCACCATGAAGAGGATTTTTCTCGCCGGAAGCCTGGCCCTGGGGTTCTACGCGGCCGCATGCGGTGGCGGAGGTGGCACCAGCGGTATCACGACGACGCCCCCAACAACTCCGCAAGGCGCTTACTCGCTAGCTAGCTTGAACGGCACCTACGCCTTCTCCATGAGCGGCACGGACAATACTCAAGGACTATCAATCTCACGCATTGGCAGCTTTCACGCCGACGGCCAGGGCAACATCACCATGGCCATCGAAGATGTGAACGATGGCGGCTCATTCAGCACATTTGCTTTTACCGCCGCGCCTGCTTCCAACTACACCATGGCTTCAAATGGGAAAGGGGTGCTGACCTTAAGTCATCCCGACGTCACCACTCCCACCGTGGCGGATAATTTCACCTTCACCATCGTTTTGGATTCCACTTCCGGCGGCTTGATGATCGAAACCGACGGCTCCTCCACCATGAGTGGAACCTTCCAGCTACAGAGCATCAACAGCACCTTCGCGACGGCCTATGCATTTGATGTTTCCGGCGTGGACTTGGGAAACTCAACCTCCGCGTCGTTCGTCGGCGAATTCACCACCAACGGTGTTAGCGGAGTCACCGGCGGTGAGATGGACATAAATGACGGCGCTTCTCCTTCCGGCGTCATCACTCTGCAGCCCGGAACGATCACCCTGGATGCCACCAACTTCAGCAACTTTGGTCGCGGAACTTTGATCCTCAGCACCACACTAAATAGCCAACTGCTAAATCTCAGCTACGTCTTCTACGTGGTCGATGGCAGCCATCTGATCCTGGTGGAAAATGACACCGTGGCCGCCACCTCCGGTTCGGCAATCGCTCAAAGCGCGGTGCCCACCACCGTGGCCGCCTTTCCGGGAAGTTTTGTTTTTGCGGTTGGCGGTGCTGCCATCAGCCAGGGAGTCTTTGGTGGCCTCGCGCGCGGCGGAAGATTTACCGCCGACGCCAGCGGTAATATCACCAATCTCACCGTCGATGAGGATTTCAGCGGCGGCGTAAATACTTTCCCGAAGGCCGGTGGCTTCAGCAACGTCACCTACACCATCGACGCCGCAGGCACCGGTCGGGGCACGTTGAACTTCACCGATGTCACCAGGAATCAACCTTTTCAATATGTTTTCTATATGGCGAGCGCTACGCAAGGATTTATTCAGGACGAATCACCCAATGTGGTTGCCGATGGCTCCATCACTGCACAGAGTGGCACGTTCACGGCAGCTTCCATGGCGGGAAGCTACGCGATCAACTGGAGCGGCGAGAATTTGTCCAACGGGTTTGAAGAGGATTTCGTCGGCGTGATGCCGGTATCCAGCGCCACCTCCAACAACATCTCTGGCGCCGTGCTGGATTTCACCGAATTGGGCGACGGCAAAATTTTCACCGGCATCCCTGCAAATGGCTTGCTGACCTTGCAAGGAGACGGAACGCTAGGCGGAGCGCAGGGAAATGCCCTGCAGTTGACTACCTCTCAAGCGCCATCGACCACATTTAATTTCCGGGCCTACCTGGTGAATAACAACACCATCATCGTGGTAGGCGTTGACAGCAGCCGGGTAGCCATCGGTACCGCCGTTCGTCAACAATAATCGCCGCGTTTTCAAACAACCATTTACCGCCCGCCAGGGTTTCCTGACGGGCGGTTTTCATTTGCTTTGCGTGTAGAGTTTGCGTGTAGAGTTTGCGTGTAGAGAATGTGCTTGTCCAGATAGTCCATCCAGATTGTCCAAAAGGTATCGGGCGAAAGCTGACGAGGCTATAATCACCCGCACCGTATGCCTCTCGCACCGGGCACAAGGCTGGGGCCGTTTGAAATCGCGACGCCGCTGGGCGCGGGCGGGATGGGCGAAGTGTATCGTGCAAAGGACACCCGGCTCGATCGTACCGTCGCCATCAAAATTTTGCCCGCGCAATTTTCCCTTGATCCAGTTCACAAGCAGCGATTCGAGCGGGAAGCCAAGACCATTTCCAGTTTGAGCCATCCGCATATTTGTGTACTGCATGACGTGGGTTCACAGGACGGCGTGGACTATTCTGGTGATGGAGTGCGTCGGGTTGCGGAATCGTCGGCGTTCTCTGCTTCGCTTTCAGCGGCGCCGTCCGGAGCCACATATGGCAGTTCGCTGGCATGGAAAATCGCCGCATTTGGGCTGGTCGCCCTCGCGGCTTTCCTTGGCTACCTGCATTGGCGAGACGTACAGTCCGCATCGCACTCCCAGGTTCTGCGCGCCTTCGTCGATGCGCAGGAGAAATCGCGCTTCAATTTCACTGGTGATTCAGGCGGACCGGTGACCGTGTCTCCCGATGGGTCCAAGCTGATCTTCTCGGCCAGCAATTATCTCTGGGTGCGCTCGCTCGAAGACACGGTGCCAAGGCGCCTCGACGGTACCCAAGACGCCGTGTTTCCTTTCTGGTCCCCAGATAGTCGTTTTATCGGCTTCTCTGCCGACGGCAAACTGAAAACCATGGATATCTCCGGCTCACCACCTGTGGCCCTCTGCGATGCTCCCGATCTGCGCGGAGCCAGTTGGGGTGCCGGTGGCACCATCTTTTTTGAGACCGGCCCACGCACGGGAATTTTTCGAATTGCCGGCCGCGGGGGGAACGCCATTACCAGTCACTAAGTTGGAGCCTTCGCAGCAATTCACCACCCATCGGTGGCCCAGTTTCTTGCCGGATGGAAAGCACTTTCTATACTTAGCCGCCAAGCATGCCGATCCCCAGGGTGCCGCCACGGAGATCTATGTTGCTTCGCTCGATGGCAAGCTGAATCGCCCGTTGATGCACTCGTTGTCGAAGGCTGAATACGCCTCGGGCTATCTGCTCTATCGTCGTGGCGTGGCGCTGATGGCGCAGCCCTTCGATGTGAACAAATTGGAATTCGTTGGAGAGGCGATTCTTGTGGCAGACAATGTCACCAAGGTGGCCAGCACCTGGGGCGCGGTTTTCAGCGCTTCACAAAATGGTGTTCTCGCCTATCAAGCCGGCGGGCAAACACCGCAAAGAGAACTGCGCTGGTACGACCGTCAAGGCAAGAATCTCGGCGCACTCGGTAGCGGCTTTTATTATGGACCGCGGCTTTCTCCAGGCGGCACTCGCCTGGCCGTCGGTTTCGGAGATCCTAATCGTAATATATGGCTCTTCAACGTTCGCCGAAACGTGAAAACCAGGCTCAGCTTTGGCGCGGTGGACGCCTCTCCGGTGTGGTCGCCCGATGGCTCTCGCATCGCGTTCTCACCATTATTTGGTGGCGGCATCGGAAGGGCGGGCATATTCGAGAAGAAACCAAATGGCGAAGGCGAGGATCAGACTCTCTACGTCGGGCAGACCTTCACCGTGATTCCCACTGACTGGTCCCCCGACGGTCGCTTCGTTCTGTTAGACACTAATTTCTCGACATTGAGTGGGATTGACGTTCTGCCAGTAACTGGACATCGCGAGCCATATCCATTTACAAAATCACAATTCTCGCAGCGCTCCGGGCACTTTTCTCCGGACGGCCGTTGGGTCGCCTATAGCTCGAACGAATCTGGCCGGGAAGAAGTGTATGTCGTGCCGTTTCCGGGCCACGGCGGCAAATGGCAAGTTTCCAGTTCAGGTGGAAGAATGCCGCGCTGGCGCATAGACGGGCGCGAACTCTATTTTTTCGGAGAAGACGACACGCTTATCGCCGCCGAGGTTGAAGCGAGCCAGAATAAATTCGAGGTAAAGAATGTGCATCCCCTTTTTCGTGTCACGCTCTCCCCGGAAGCGCGAGATAGAAGCGGCTCCTTCGATGTGACTGCGGATGGCAGCCGCTTCATTATCAACACTACTAGCGACGAAACGCAGCCGCCCATCACCCTGGTGCTGAACTGGACCGAGGAATTGAAGAAAAAATGAAGTCACAGCCGGCGCCTACCGAATCGTCGGTGGCCCTGGCTGGCGCCTTTCTGTTTGTAAGCTTCCGGGCTGTTCATCTACACAGTGTTGAACGCAATCAGGATTGATCCATCCCAATTGCTACACCGTCACCACAATTTTTCCAATCTGCTCGTTGGATTCCATGTAGCGATGCGCTTCCACAATCTTCGCCAAGGGAAAGACCCGGTCTATGCGCGGCTTGAAGTCGCCAGCCTCGATGCGATCAAAAACATACCGCTCTGCCTTGACCTTCAATTTCGGATCTGCAAATAGTTCACGCAGCGTGTATCCACGAACATTTAGCCCTTTGCTCAGCGCGGTAAACAAAGGAAACGGCGTCGCTTCGGGAGCAAGCGCTCCATATTCGAAGATTGTTCCTCCAACAGCCGCAGCCTGCGCGAGCAGCTCGATTCCTGTGCCCGCAACAGGGTCAAAGATCACGCGAGCCCCATGCCCACTCGTTATTTCTTTTACCCGCGCGAGAAAGTCCTCCTCCTGGGTAGCAATCACGTGTGCAGCTCCAACCTCGACCAACGTGGCCTTCTTCTTCGACGTGCGCGTGGTGGCAATACTGATCGCCCCTTCGGCCTTAACCATCTCGATGGCCGCAATCCCCACACTGCTGCTGGCCGCGGTGATAATTACAAAGTCGCCTTTTGTAATCTGCCCATGCCAAATGAGTGCCCCATACGCCGTCAGATATTGCATCCATATCGACGTGCCCTCTTCCGCACTCAGCTTCTCTGGATAAACCGCCAGCGCGGTCGCCGGAACAATCGCCACTTCTCCATACACTCCGTACTGCGTCATCAGAAACGCCGGAACCGTGCTGACCTTCTTGCCCATCCAGCTCTTGTCCACCTCCGGCCCCACCGCCTCCACCACTCCCGCTGCCTCATAGCCGATCTTCGATGGCAGTGTCGGCGACTCCAAATAGCGCCCTCTCCGGAACATTACCTCCGCTCTGTTCAGTCCAATCGCCTTTACCTCCAGGCGAACTTCGCCTTTCCCCGGCTCGGGGATTGGCTCATCCTGAATTTTCAGAACCTCCGGCCCACCTAAACTGTGGAACCGAACAACTTTTGCAGTCGTATTTGCCACGTCAATCTCCTTGCGCGTGTGACTGTTTGCGCTGCGTGATCACAGCTTCTTTGCGGGTACCCATCCAGAATCTAAAACATGGGATTCTAGTTTAAACGTAGCCCACCAACAACGAGCTAGGAATGTCTACTCAGATCCTTCAAAGATTTGGCAGGCACAGTGAAAGCTGTCGCGGCAGATCATAAACCGGCAGAGCTAAATCGAACAATTCGACGCTAGCGCCGGACTTCTCAATCGCCAGCAAAGCAGCCTAAGCAGCTACGTACGAAGGGACCCCGGCCTCCGGTAGATGCGGTTTTGCGCCCTTGATCACCAGCCACAGCATGAGCGCTATTTCCCCGAAGAATGCTGGCTGAGAAATCGCAAACACTTTGGCCTGATATTCTGGCCACAGCACACCGGTAAAGCTCAAAACAATGTAGGCCAAGCCGCAAAGCGCCAACCACACTCCGAGAAACCACGGCAGGAATCGCGATCTGTACACCAGGACCGCCAGTAGCGACGTGCAGGCCCAGCATCAAGGTTAGCGGCGAACTTGGGCGCCATGGGCAAGGACAGCGGGCACTCTCTCACTTCTCACTAGCGCTTGAATTTGCCGCTTGAACCTTGCCGAGTCGCTGGTGTGTGCATCCCTCACATCGGGTACGTCCCGCGTGATGAATACGAAATTCAGTTCAGCGATATCTTCGACCAGGTTACGGCATAGGGCGTTTCGGAGATAATCCTGAGATGACGGATCAATATAATCGGTCGCGGAGGAACTATTGGCAAAAGTAATCGTCGGGATGACCATCTCGCTTGACGGGTTTGTAGCCGACCAAAATGGCAACGCAGGTCGCCTCTATCCCGACTTGGTGGCGCTCAGAGACACCGCTTACATGCAGGACTTTATCGAGGAGACTGGTGCAGTCCTCATGGGCCGGAGGACGTTCGAGATGGCGGACCCCGACTCTTACGTCGGCAACTACGAATTCCAAGTGCCGATTTTCGTGCTGACCCATCACCCCCCGAGCGTTCCACCGAAACAAGACCAGCACCTGACCTTCGCGTTCGTAACCGACGGTGTGGATTCGGCAGTCGCCCACGCAAAAGCTGCGGCCCGCGATAAGGCAGTTCAGGTGGTCGGCGGCGTGACCCTAGCCCAACAGCTCTTGGATGCGGGGCTCGTCGACGAGCTTCATGTTGATATCATGCCGGAGTTTTTAGGCGCCGGTCTCCGGTCGTTTGAAAGCTCCGGCCTTGAGCGCGTCCGTCTCGAGAAAATCAGCGTGCAGGAAGTCGGCGCAAGAACAAGCTTCCAGGTTCCGTATTAAGCAGTAGTCGTCCTACTAGGCCTCAAAGAATGCAAGCTCTCAGCTTATCGATCAAGATCGCCACTCCACGGGAGTCAATAAATCCCAGAAAGCAGAAACGCGCGCGACCATGAGAACGGACTTGCTGCGATTCAACGGCGCTGTCGAGCGCGATCCCGCCATCGATGCCTGGATGAAAGAGCATGCAGGTGAATTGGGAGCCATCGCGCATCAGTGGTTTGAGGTGATGCGAAAGTGTGGGGACGAAGTTCGCGAGCTTTTGCATGACGGTTGTCCGGTTGCATGTTTGGGAGATGCGCCCTTCGGTTATGTAAATGTATTCACCTCGCATGTAAACGTTGGATTTTTTCACGGCGCAGCGCTACCAGATCCGGCTCGCTTGTTGCAAGGCACCGGCAAGTTCATGCGTCATGTGAAGCTGCGACCGGGAACACCCACAAACGCCGCGGCGCTAAGCAGGCTCATCGAAGCGGCCTACTCGGATATAAAGACGCGCGTCGAAAACGGCTAGCATACCCAATGTTGTGTATCGTTCCGATCAAGCCTTCGGCCGCAACCTTGCAGGTGCCCGGGTGGTATTCCAGGGCTGCTCAGATGGCCCAGCCCGTGCGTCCACGTCGCCCCGCCGTGCTGCCTCGATGGTCGCGACGTCGATCTTCTTCATCGGCATCATTGCCACAAAGGCACGCTTTGCCTCACCGCCACCAGCCGCAAGCGCATCGGTTAGCGCCTGTGGGGTAATCTGCCAGGACAGCCCCCAGCGGTCCTTGCACCAACCACACTGACTTTCCTTCCCGCCATTGCCGACAATCGCGTTCCAATAGCGGTCCGTCTCTTCTTGATTGTCCGTAGCGATCTGGAAGGAAAAGGCCTCGCTGTGCTTGAACTCCGGGCCGCCGTTGAGACCTAGACAAGGAATGCCCACAACCGTGAACTCCACCGTCAGCACACCGCCCTTCTTGCCCCCCGGGTAGTCCCCGGGTGCCTCGTGAACAGCGGTCACTTCACTGTTCGGAAATGTGGCGGCGTAGAAAAGTGCGGCCTCATGCGCTTCCTTGTCGAACCAAAGGCAGATCGTGTTCTTTGGCTTCATGTTCGTGTGCTCCTTGGGAATTCCCGAATCTGTGCGAGCGAACCCAAAACTGTGCGAGCGAACGTAAAACTGCGTGAGCATCCCCTTCTCACGCCCAATTATTTCACGCGCACCTTCTCCAGCCGGGAACAACATTTTGGCATGGGACCACTGCGGTCTGCGTATCATGCTTATGAAGCAAACTTAACGCGAATCACCGGGCTGCTCGTCGCCCGGTTTCGCGCCGGGAGTTTTTGGTGCGGAATGCATGTTGCGTTGGTACCGCGCTTTGCGCTTCCCGTGGCGCATCGGTCTGGCGTGAAGCTCTAGTTCGCGCTGACCTAAGTAAAATTCGCATGATGGCACACGGACTCGTGCAGTCAAGACGAACGGATGACCAAGGACCATTTAAGCGGGATTCGCTGTTTGGAAAAAGAAAAAGCCGCCCCGAAGAGCGGCTCTTCGTTGAACTTTTTGGTTGAGGTTACGAGAAAAACTTGCGCTTCAAACTTCCGCAGAGCCCGAGCAGGCCGGTGCCCCACATGAGCAGGGTGGAAGGTTCGGGCGTCGTCGGCACTGTGCCTAGATTAATGTCGGCAAGGTGACCTGTAATGACCCCCGTATGAATATCATACAGTGGGTTCTCAGAGTAACCGAGCATGTCCAATCCCTCCCATCCTACGAAACCGCCTGTGGCGTTACTGTTGGGACTGAACACCGAATACACGGATTGCCCATTGTACGCGCCTCCAGATACCACAGCGGTGAAGGTGACGCTGAAGTTTCCCGTCAGTGCATACCAATACGGCCCACCACCGCTGACGCAGGAGCTGGCCTCAGGGTCCGCCGGGTCATTGCAAGTGGAATACGTTCCGCCAAGCGAATATGAAGACCCGGCGAACTCGTCATCATAATCATAGGCGGTCAGGTTAAAAGGCGACGTGCTGCTAGAAACTCCCGGCAGAGAACCCCAAAAAATTTGGGTGGTACCACCGCCTAAAATGCCGAGGTTTACGGTTGCAGTCACCCCGTTGTTGGCCCCCTGGTAACCCGTCAAAAGCATTTGAGCATTTGCGAGCGTTCCGCCAGTCGTGTTATTAAAAATCAATGATGGAGTGTCGTAGACACCGCAATCATAGCATCCACCGATCGTCGCTACCGTGGTAGCACTGGCAGGCGTCACTCCTACCAACGCGATAACGGCGGCCACAGCAATAGCAGCAGTGCCCGATACAAATATTTTCCTCACAGTCGCCTCAGCTTTTGCAGCCAGATTCCCAAGTACAAACCTGTATCTGGACGCCATGTATCTCTCCTTTACGGCTCCGAATGACACCTGCACACAGGTGCACACCGGAAACCGCGTCTAAAATCCTCAAGAAAAATTTTTATGACAGGTGTGCTGTCTTAAGGCTCCGAACGAAGACGGGTTATAGTATAAAGCGAAAATAAAAGTCAATAAGAACCTACAAAGTTTTGACGATTTTCTCAAATTTGAACCCCTTAGGACTGCTAGTACCGGCAAGTGTCGCGAGGTGGGAGGCTCAAGCGCGAGAAACACATTTGCAGAATGAGGACCTCGGGCGGAGTCCCCAGTCTCCCGGGCGAGCCACTTGAGCGAGGGTTATGGGGTCCGTGCTAACCCCATTTGAGCTGTCGCGTCCATTCGACCAGGGTTTGTGCGCGAAGGTAGTCCAGGGCGCAGTTTCATGCCGGGCGTTCGTCTCGCTTCGCCAAAAAACATCCTCACCAACGCATCGTTGTACAATTTGCAGCTGTATTGACACGAGAAAATGCTCCACAGATAAAGCGCGCGCATGCAGACAACCCTTCTCGCCACACTTTTAGAGATCTCTCCCGCGGTGCTTTCGATGTGCGGCGCAGGCATTCTCCTTTTCCTTGTTGCCCTGTTGGCTGCGAAGACCGATATCGCGCGGGCCAGCGGCCTGGACAAGATTGTAGCCTTGAGCAATTTGTGTTTCGCCATCCCATTGGCGGTCTTCGGCGCGGAGCATCTCTCCGGCGCAAGATTCATCATGCTCGGCGTGCCCTCGTACATGCCATGGCGGTTGTTTTGGGCGTATTTCGTCGGCGTTGCGTTGCTGTCCGCGTCCTTAAGTATTGCTACAAGAACGCAGGTGCGCTGGTCCGGCCTGCTGTTCGGGATCATGATGTCTCTTTTTGTAGCCATGGTGCATATCCCGCGAGTTGTCGCCAACCCCAGAAACCGGATTGCTTGGGTGATTGTCATCCGCGAAATGTCATTCGCGGGCGGAGCCTGGATTCTTGCGGGAAACGCCGTGCGCGGGCCGGGCAAAAGCAAGCTCATTACCGTGGGCCGCGTGTTGATCGCCATCGCCGCTATATCTTTTGGCCTGGAGCATTTTCTGCACCCGGCCAATTGCCCCGGGGTCCCCCTCGAAAAACTGACGCCCGCGTGGATTCCGGGGCGTCTGCTCATTGGGTATCTGACGGGCGCAATTCTTCTGGTTGCGGGGGCGAGCATTCTGCTGGCCAGGAAGACGCGGATTGCCGCAACTTATCTCGGTACCTGGATTTTGCTGCTGGTCTTGTTCATCTATGGGCCCATTCTGATCGTGCAGTTATCCGATCCGAGCATCGCGGTCAAAGTTGAGGGCATCAACTACTTTGCCGACACCCTGCTGTTTGCTGGCGCAATTCTCGCGCTCGCCAGCGCGACCCCAAGCACGGAGCTCCCAAACGAGGATCGCCAACCTATGAGGGGTCTCTAACGACCTCTCCCGATCAATCTCCCGTCCAACGGTGTATATTGCAAACATGCGAATCCGGTTTCTCCTGCTTCTCCAGTTATTTTTGGCAATTTTTGCCTGTAGTTTGAGCCGCGCCTCGAACCTTGCCCTGGTTGGTGGAAAGATTTATCCCGCACCCACCGAAGCCCCAATCGACAACGGTTCAATCCTTGTGCATGACGGACGCATTGTCGCTGTTGGGCCGAGCGCCACTGTCAAAATCCCGCGCGATGCAAAGATAATTGACTGCAAAGGCCTGGTTATCACCGCCGGATTTTGGAATAGCCATGTGCACATCCTGCCGGTGGGCCTCCTGCATGCTGAGAAACTCTCGTCCGAACAAATTGCCTCGCAGTTGGAAGCAATGCTTACCCGCTGGGGCTTTACCACTGTCTTTGACATTGCCTCGGTGCTGACCAACACCAACCTCATCCGTCATCGGATCGAAAGCGGCGAAACGAAGGGACCGAGGATTCTCACAGTTGGCGACCCGTTCTGGATAAAAACGCCCGTTTACGTGAGGGACTTTCTCCAATCCAACCACGTCACCATTCCCGAGGTCCAATCTACTACCCAGGCGGCGGAACGTGTTCGCCAGCAGCTCCACGGTGGTGCCGACGGTATTAAGATTTTTGCTAACTCCGTCGAGGCCGACGGCATCCTGAACATGCCCTCGGACTTAGCCAAAGCGATCGCCGCTGAGGCACACCGCGCCGGCAAACCCGTCTTCGCTCACATTTCCAACATGGAAGGCATTGAAGTCGCCCTTCAAAGCGGGGTTGATATCCTGGCTCACACCACGCCAGTCACTGGCCCGTGGACTCCATCGCTCGTCGAGCGTTTGAAGTCGGCACACATGGCCCTCACGCCCACTCTCACTCTCTGGCACTCCGAAAGCAAACGGGGCTCACCCGAAGAATTTGAAAAATGGATGACCGCGAACGTGCTGCCGCAGTTACGAGCCTATTCCGAAGCCGGCGGTCAAATCCTTTTTGGCACCGACGTCGGCTACATTCAGCAGTTTGATACTTCGGAGGAATTCCATTGGATGTCCCGTGCCGGAATGAGTTTCGAGCAAATTCTCGCGTCGCTAACCACCAATCCCGCTGAACGCTTCGGCTGCTCAAACCATACCGGCCGCATCGCCAACGGGATGGACGCCGATCTCGTCATTCTGCGCGCCGATCCCAAACAAGACGCATCGGCATTTTCCCAGGTGCGTTACACGATCCGAAGCGGCAAGGTCATCTATTCGGCGCAGTGAAATCCTCAAACCCGCCGAAGCTAGCGGCGTTCGCGTGACCGCATCGGTTAGACATGACAGAGGCGTGACGGGCTGCGGCTAGTGCGAGAGAATCACTCATGCGCAATCAACAACTATTGCAGTGTTTGATGATTGTTTCGACGTTTTTGTTCCCATTCAGCTCCCAGGGACAGCTTCAAAAAATATCGAGTACAGAGGTTTCGCAGAGCTTCAAGACAGTCGAAGATGAGGCACTAAAGCATCCCGTCGCATACCCGATGCTGCAGGTGCTCACGGACAAAATCGGTCCACGCCTCACCGGCGCTCCAGCAGATTCGATGGCGCAACAGTGGGCGCTTCAAGAGATGCGAACTATAGGATTGAGCAATGTGCATAGTGAGGAATGGCAGCTGGAAAGAGGATGGCGTAGGGGATACGCGACCGCGCAGTTGGGTGATCCCGTTTCACCTCGACCTGGCGGTGGCTTCTTAATGGTTGGTCGGGATCGACACCGAACGGTGGCGCCGAAGCGGACGTCATGCTGGTGGACAGCACTGCCCTCGAATTGGAAGCACAAGAGCATTCCACTGGTTGGGCGGGCAAGATTCTGCTGCTGAGGCCGAAAGATCCAAAACACTTTGATTTGTTCAAATGCATGTCGGAACTTCCGGCGTTCCTTGTAGCAGCATCTTCGGCTCACGCCATTGCGATTATCAATGGTGATCCGCGCCCCGGAATCCTACTGCCCCATACCGGACCGATCGGCTTGCCCTTCCATCGCACTGATCTGGTCGTTCTGGACATGGCGTCGGAACAACGCGATCTCATCGCGCGCACTCTCCAGTTAGGCAACGCCGGTCGTGTGAAAATTGAAGTTCAAAACGAATTCACCCCGGTCCCGTCCCGTCTCGAAACATAGTGGGTGAGATTTCTGGTTCGGAATATCCGGAGCAAGTTGTCGTGGTCGGAGCCCACCTCGACTCTTGGGATTTGGGTACTGGAGCCGTAGACGACGGATTTGGAGTTGCCGCAGTACTTGGAAGCGCCAAAGCCATCCTGTCCGCGGGAGTTAAACCCAAACGTACAATTCGCTTCATCTTGTTCTCAGGCGAAGAACAGGAACTTCTCGGTTCTCGTGCCTACTTAAAACAACATCAGGCAGAAGTGCGCAACTTTGTCTGTGCGGTAGTTCTAGACTGGGGCAGCGGTCCTATCACCAAGTTTCCTTTGGCCGGACATGATGAATTTGCAGCTCCTATGCAAGAACTCTTTCGCTCGAGCAAGGCTCTCACATCAGTGACGACCTCCTCCGGTTACTTGACGTTTACCGATGCATATTCTTTTACCCTTGCAGGCATCCCTGGTATTGCGCCGCTACAGGATTCGCCCAATTACACTATGGTGGGACACTCTGGGGCCGACACGTTGGACAAAGTTAATGAGTCAACGCTCAATCAGGACACGGCGATGATGGCCTCGACGGCGATCTGGGTCGCCGATTATCCGGTACGCATTGGCTCGGTTTGGTCCCCAGAACAAACGTCGCAATCGCTTCAAGAACAACGCAAGTCTTTGCAACTGCTCGGTCTTTGGCCTTTTTGACGCGAGCAGGAGACGCCAGATTTAACTATAGTTCGGCCCGCGCCTCGTTCTCCGGGTCTGTATGCGGAGATGTGGCACATGGTCCCGCAAGAAACTCGGCGAAGAGAAACACGGGTTTTTGCTGGCGGATTGTCCGCTAACCGGAAACCATACGTCTTCCGCTGCGGATTAGTCCTGATGAACTCGCCTTGTAAGAGGTTGAGGCTGTTGGACTGGTATACATTCGTCCTCCGAATTTGGATTGCATTTATTTCTGGAGGAGCTTTTCAACCTTGGTTACATCTTCAGGAACATCCACGCTCACCGAATCGTGCTCCACTTCCGCGATGCGGATTTTCCAGCCATTTTCGAGCCAGCGCAGTTGTTCGAGTTGCTCGATTTTCTCAAGCATCCCTTGAGGCAGCGTGGGGTATTCAAGCAGCGCGTCGCGTTGGAAAACGTAGAGGCCCAGGTGTTTTAAATGCCGCACTTCCATTTTGGCCGCCGCATCCCGCAGCCAGGGGATCGGCGCGCGCGAGAAGTACAGCGCGTTTTCGTCAAAATCGAGCACCGTTTTTACGACGTTGGGATCCAGAATGTCGGCTTTATTTTTTATCAGGGTCGCAACGCTCGCCACCGAGGTGGCCGCATCTTCGAGTAGCGCGCTGATAGCGGCGTCCACGACTTCAGGTTCAAGCAGCGGCTCGTCGCCCTGAACATTGACAAACACCTGGCCGTCGGTGTGCGCCGCAACTTCCGCAACGCGCTCCGTGCCGGTGCGGTGCTCCGTGCGAGTCATGCGCGCTTCGCCGCCAAAGGCCTCCACGGCCTTGATGATTCGGTCGTCATCGGTAGCGACGATCACCCGCGTGGCCATCTTCGAAAGTTTGGCGCGTTCGTACACCCGCTGGATCATCGAAGTACCAGCCAAAGATACCAGTGGTTTGCCAGGCAGCCGGGTGGAACCGTAGCGAGCCGGAATTACAATCACGATGCCAGTCGGACTCATAAGAATTCCCAATTAGACAAAATTTCAGTACCAAATTGCACATTGTCCGCAATAAATTCGTACGCGTCGGATGCTATCACGAGCAAAGCCTGCGCTATCTACAGCAAATATTTTACAAATTTTAGACCTTGCAGGACTCCTTCGTGCTTGTAATCATTACCACCAGTGGTAGACTCGACCTTTCCGTCCACCGCGCGGCCGTCCCGGGAGGCCGGGATGAACAGGGGGTGCCGTGAAACGCGAACTTTGCGTTCCTAACCGAACGTTTATTCTGCTGCTATTCGCTTGCCTCTTCGTCACGCACGCCTCCCGCCTATCCGCGCAACCATGGACAGATGGTCCCGACGAAAATAAAACTAAAGACAATAGCGCCACCGCCGCCTCTAAGGACGGCGCCAACGCCAATGTCCCCAACGACGGCGCCGCTCCCGCCCCTGCAAAAGATGGGGCCGCGCCCACCCCTGCAAAAGATGGCGCTACCTCCAACGTCGCCGCCAAAGATGGCGCCGGTTCCAACGTAGCCAATCCTGAGAGCAAAGCTAAAGAAGATGTAAAGCGCGACACCCCTGGCCTGGCACTTAAGCCTGGCCAGACCATGCATATGGATGTGGACCTCGCGCTGGTGAATGTCACCGTCACGGATCCTTATAATCGCTTGGTCACCGGATTGGACACCGATAATTTTCGGGTCTTCGAAGATAACGTCGAACAGGAACTCGTAACCTTCTCCTCCGAAGACGTGCCCATTTCCATCGGCGTGATCTTTGATTTCAGCGGCAGCATGGCCAACAAAATTGCCAAGGCTCGGGAAGCCGCCATTGAATTTTTCAAAACCGCCAATCCGCAGGATGAATTTTTCCTGGTGAGTTTTAACGAACGCGCCGAGCTGACCAGTTCGTTCACCAACAGTATCGAAGATTTGCAAAGCCGCATGATGATGACCGTGCCCAAGGGTCGCACCGCGCTCTTGGACGCGATTTATCTGGGACTCAGTCAGATGAGGGGTGCACGCAACGCCAAGCGTGCCTTGCTCATCCTATCCGACGGAGGCGATAATCATAGTAGATACAGCGAGAACGATATCAAGCGGCTGGTGAAAGAAGCGGACACCCAGCTCTATGCCGTCGGCATTTTTGACCCGCTCGGATATCGCAACCGTACGCCGGAAGAACTCAACGGCCCGTCGCTCCTGGGGGAAGTTACGGAGATGACTGGCGGGCGAGTCTTCGCCGTCGAGAAACTCGATGAGCTTCCGGACATTGCCACAAAAATCGGCATGGAGCTGCGAAACCAATATGTCATCGGATACCGGCCAAGCAATAAAACACACGATGCGCGCTGGCGCAAAGTTAAAGTTAAATTACGTGCGCCTAAGGGACTGCCTCCGCTCAGTGTGTATGCCAAAACGGGATACTACGCGCCTAGCCACTAGCCCCCGTCCCACTAACTTTGTTGCGCAGCAGCATTTTACGAAGTATTTTCCTCCACAATTTCGCTACTCATTTTTCGCCGCGATGCTGGTGTGCGCTGTAGCCCTCGCTTCCTTCGCGCAAATTCCCATCCCCAACGCCCAGCCCGCCCCACCGGAACAAACCACCAATACTCAGCAAGGGCAGAGCATCAAGGTGGACGTCAACCTGGTGGTGCTGCACACCACCGTGCTCGATGATCGCGGCAAATTTGCCGAAGGATTGAAGCAGGATAATTTTCGCGTGCTGGAAGATAGAGTTGAACAGAAGCTGGCGGTCTTTAAACGCGAAGACGTTCCGGTAAGCATGGGCCTGGTCATTGATAACAGTGGAAGCATGCGCGACAAGCGGCCCCGCGTGAATGAAGCCGCACTAACTTTGGTGCAGACCAGCAATCCGCAGGATGAAGCCTTCGTGGTCAATTTCAACGACGATTTTTATCTGGATCTCGACAAGGATTTCACCAACAGCATTCCGGAATTGAAAGAAGCGCTGGAGCGCATCGATTCCCGCGGCAGCACTGCGCTATACGATGCGATTATCGGCTCGCTGGATCATTTGAAAAAAGCTTCGAAGGATAAGCGGGTGTTGTTGATCGTTACCGACGGGGAAGACAATACCAGTCACAATTCGCTGGATAAGACCATTCGCGAAATTCAGAAAACCGACACCGTGATCTACACCATCGGCTTGTTAAGCGAAGAGAGTAAGAAAAATTCCAAGCGCGCTAAGAAAGCTTTGGAGCAGATTGCGCAAGCGTCCGGCGGTTTGGCATTTTTCCCGGAAAATGTGGATGACGTGCACAACATTTGCGAGCAGGTCGCCAAGGACATCCGCAACCAGTACACCCTGGCTTACTATCCGACCAATACCAAGCGCGACAGCACCTTTCGCACCGTGCAGGTCGAAATCATCCCTCCCCGCGGCCGAGGCAAGCTCGTAGCCCGCACCCGCAACGGCTATTACGCACCAGGCGCAACCGCCGCCGGCACCGCCTCCGGCCAGTAGCCCGTTTGCTACAAGCATTCTGCGGCGCGGCTTGCAGCGTAACCCACCGTGCACTCTTCTGCTCCTTTAACATCCGTAGCGCCCGTCACATTTTGTAGATCATATAATCTGCGTTTTGTAGGTCGCGGCTTTAGCCGCGACGTTAACGAACACGGAAACTCGGGGCTAACGGTTGCACGCAGGCCTCGGGGTGAAGGCGAGTGCCCCAGGTTGGATACCCTAATAAGTCTTGCAATGTCAGCGATTTAGGTGAATATAAGATGGTGGGGGTTCCAGTACTTCTACTTAGTCGAATATTCAACTACACGGACAGTTTTTGCAGTTGAACATTCAACTAAGGAGGCTAATTTTTGCAGTTGAATATTCAACTGGCGAAGAAAATGCGTATCGCGGCGGCGTAACTGTTTCGTCACATTCACGCGGGCCGGTTGCATCGGTCAGGGGCTAGCCCCAGGTTATATGACTGGGCTGATGTCGCGGCTAAAGCCGCGACCTTCAAAACTCATGGCATATCCAAAGATGTCCCGACGCAAAAGAAAAACGGCGGAAGGGAATTTCCCCTTCCGCCGTTTTTTGATTTGGCCTGAGCCTGAATTAATCCTTCGGCTTCTGCACTCCGTCCGGAGTCAGCAGCATTGCTGTGCCTCCGCCGGTGCTGCTGGCTGAGCGGCCTTCCAGTTCCAGTGAGAGCAAGCCTTCCGTTGCGGACGCTGCTACCAGCGCTCCGTTGCGGCGCACCCGCACCACCGGGAAGAAGCCGTCGGCCAACGGATCGTCTACGCGCTTCCATGTTTTGCCGGCGTCAAACGAAGCCAGCAAGCCATGCTTTTGTAGCGCCACGACCATGGCGTTTCCGCTTCCGGCCACATCCTGGAATTGCAGTTCGCGAACTTCAGAACGGTTCCAGTTGCGCCCGCCGTCATGTGAAGTGTAGAGACCCATGTTGGAGGTGATGAACAAGTTGGAATCATCCACGCGATGGAGCCGCAGGTTGCCGGCAGACGCGAAGGATAAATCCTTCGTGTCCCAGTGCGCTCCGCCGTCTGCAGAGTAAATCAAGTTGCGCTGCGAGATGGCCCAGATTTGTGTGCCATCCAAACTGGCTTCGAGAGAAGTTGCAGGCTGCTTCAGGAATGCGTCGGAGCCCGCGTTTTTCCAGGTCGTGCCGTGATCCTTGGAAACTAGGATTCCGCCAGCGGTCGCTGCGAACCACGCATCGCTACCGAAAGTCATGTCGTTAACTTGCACGGCCACGAACGTAGCTTTCGATTTCGCGGCAGCGCGAGTAGTGGTGGTGGTCTTCTTCGCAGCCACGCCCTTCTTGCTCTTCGCTGAGGACGTCGCCGCTACGGGAGTTGCTTCCGGAATGTAGAGACCGGCCTTTACCCACTTCTTGGTGGTCTCGTCATACTTCATCCAGCCGCCGTTGTTCAACGAAGCCCACCAGGTTCCTGGAGCTGCGTAAACATGTTTGAGATCTGTGCGCTTCAGGCCCGGTCCCAATGCTGACCAGCTGTTGCCGCCGTCCTGGGTAGCCAAAAACGCGTCGGTATCAAAAGTGAGGACCACCAATGCCCGCGCCTGATTTTCATGATCGATAGCTACGTCCAGAATGTGCTGGTGTTGGAATCCGGCGTTTGAAGAAGTAAACGTTGCGCCGCCGTTTTCGCTGATCTGCACTCCCTGGCGTTCGGTGCCGATAATCAATCGGTCCGAATGATTCGGATCGATCACGATCGCATTGATGACCCAGTCGCCCGGAGTAACACGCTTCCAATCATTCTCGTTGGTGGTCTTCCACAAGCCGCTGGTAGTTCCCGCGTACAGCACTTGCGGGTTTTGCGGGTCCTGGCGAATCAATTGCGTTCTGCGGAATACGAAAGGAATGCCTTTGTACTTGGTCCAGTTCTGCGCGCCGTTCACGCTGTGATAAATACCGGAGCAGGCGGTGGCGTGGACATTGTCGGGATTAGTAGGATCGACCACGATGCTCATCACATCGGAGTCGTCAATCATGCCGGCCTTGATTGGAAACCAGTCCTTGCCGCCGTTGGTGGTTTTCCATGGCAAATGATAGGTTCCGGCATAAATAATATTTTCGTCGCGTGGATCAAAAGCTACGGAGTCAAAATTGCGCAGGTCTTCGTGCTTGGCTGGAGAAATCAGATTCCAGGTTGCGCCATCGTCAGTAGAGCGATAAACGCCGGTCAACGATCCGGCTACCAAAGTTTTAGGATTCGTCGGCGCTTGCGCCAGAGCGCGCACCGTTTCATGCGCGAGTCCAATTACATGCCAGGAATGGCCCGCGTCATCGCTGCGATAAACGCCACCGCCGCCGGAGTACAGCGTCCAGGTGCTGGCGTAAAGACGATTCGAGTCGCGCGGATCAACGAGGATGTGGGTGATAACGTCATCCTGGCCCGTGCCGATGCGGCTGATCAATTGCCAGTGCGCACCTTCATCGCTCGAAAAGAAAACGTGGCCGTCAGAAGTGCCGAGGTACATCTTCTTGACGTTGTGCGAATCGGCCTCGAGAGAAATCACCGTGCCGCCCGGAGGGCCGACTTGCCGCCAGGTTTGCGCCGGCGATGAGACCGCGGCAGCCAACCCGATTGCTGCGACTGCCAAGGATCCGAACCATTTTGAATTCATATGAATCTATTCTCCCAGACCGCGTATGCACTCACAATCCCCGAGTTTACGGAGAGTGCCGAACAAAATCTCCTGCTCTATAGGACAGATTTGGGGCTAGTTACAACTACGCAATGTACTAGTACACTCGCCAGCCCCAAAACGCGTCCCCGCATCTAACCTCTATATGCCCGCATCTGCCCAGATTTAAGCCGATGCCGGGTATGGCAACTTATTTCCCGCCGCTGGGTTATACCCTCTGGGAGAACTACCTGAGGTAGACTCCTGCCAGCCGGGACCAGTTGCCCGGCCTAGAATAGGGGAAACAGATATGTCGAAGACCACATTTACCGGTAAAGGTAGGCTCGGCTTGCTGCTGTGTCTGACCGGTCTTCTTTCTTTTGGCACGGCCACCGCGGTGCGCGCTCAAAACGATGCGCCGCCCGCGGATGACACGACAGCGCGTCCAGATCAGGCCGTTGCACAACAAAGCCCTGCCGATGATCCGCGCTATGGGAATCCTAATGGCGGCGATCCTCGCTACAACAATGATCCACGTAATGCCAATTCTCAAGTTGATGACGACGGCGGCTCACCCACTGCGCAGGATCCTCCTTCACGCGTCGCCAGGCTGAGCTATCTCGATGGCTCTGTTTCCTTTCAAGCTGGCGGCAGCGGCGACTGGGGTAACGCGGCCAAGAATCGCCCTGTCACTATCGGCGACAAAATCTGGGTAGACAAAGATGCCCGCGCCGAGTTGCAAGCCGGGCAAGCTTCCATTCATCTTGGCGCGATGACCGCGCTGTCCTTTCTGAATCTTGACCAAAACATTATCCAGATGCGTTTGGCGGAAGGCACCGTTAATTTCCGCGTGCGCGAACTTCGTGAAGGCGACACCTATGAAGTGGACACGCCCAACATTGCATTTACAGTGCGTCAAGCGGGCGCGTTCCGCATCGACGTAAACGAAAATGGCGATGGCACAATCGTCACCGTAATCCGCGGTGAAGGCGAAGTTACCGCCGGCGGCAAGAGCCACGTAATCCGGTCCGGCGAGCTTGCTGAATTTAATGGCACGGATTCCGACATTGATTACCACCCCGACCGCGCACCGCAGCCCGATGATTTCGATCGTTGGGCTTCTGACCGCGACCGTGGAGAAGAAAATTCAGTTTCTGCTCGTTACGTCTCGCGCGACACAGTGGGCTATTCCGACCTCGACGATAACGGCACGTGGCAAAATCAGCCTAATTATGGAGCGGTGTGGTATCCCAACAGCGTACCAATCGGCTGGGCTCCTTATAGCTCCGGATACTGGAGCTACGTCGGGCCGTGGGGCTGGACTTGGATTGACTACGCGCCTTGGGGTTTTGCGCCCTTCCACTACGGACGTTGGAACTATTTCGGTGGTCGCTGGGGCTGGTACCCTGGACCGATCGGAGTGTATCCGATGTATGGACCGGCCTTTGTCGGCTTCCTGGGTGGTGGCGGATTTGGCTTTGGAATCGGAGTAGGAATTGGCTGGTTCCCGCTGGGATTCGGTGAAGTATATCATCCGTGGTACGGCTACCGCGCAGGCGGCGCCTACATCCGCAACATAAACATCCACAATACATTCATCCGCAATGTGAATGTCATCCACAGCACGAATCAAAACTATGCGTATGCGCATAACGCTGCTGCGGTAACGACTACCACTCGCGCCGGCTTTGTGAACGGCCAGGCTGTGAATCGTGGCGCAAATAGTGTGACGGCGGCTTCCTTGCGCGGCGCACAAGTCACCAACCACTTGAACGTAACTCCGACCAGGGCAAGTTATACGGGGGCTGCCAGCGCTCGCGGTGGTCGCGTCGCAACGCCTCCGGCCTCCGTGCAAAACCGCGCAGTGATTGCGCGCACAGCCCCGGCAGCGGCAGCTTCGCACATGGCGGTACGTACCGTAGGAAATTCCGGCTACAACGCTGGGCGCAGTAGTACGTATGCGGCCAATCGTAGCGTCGGGAATTCCACAGCTTACAACGGCAGCCGGTCTCCCAATCGTCCGAGTTATGCAGGCTCCGGCAACGCGGCGAATTCACAAGGTGCCGCTCGCTACAATCCTAACCGCCCGCCTTCTGCGTACAATAGCCAGGGCGCTTCGCGCACGTACTCCGCGCCGCGTTCTTACTCTGCGCCCAGCCGCGGAAATTCAGCTCCAAGCCGCACGTACTCGGCGCCATCGCACTCTTCGGCTCCTAGCCACGGATCATCTGGTGGCGGCCATCCGTCAGGCGGAGGTAGCGGAAGTCACGGCGGGTCTGGATCGCACGGCCGTTAAACCAAAGCAACGCCTTAAGCCTAAATTCAAAACAAAAAAGACCCGCTCTCCGGAGCGGGTCTTTTTTGTTTACGAATCGTTTAGGAATTTTTTCAAAATATCCGCAGGAAAAAACATTAAGATATTCCTACGTTGGTTCAACCGTCGGTTCAACTGCAACTTTTTCGGATTTATTTTCTCTGCAACTGTTCTGCGCTGCGGGGGTTTGACACTGCAAAACCTGTCGGGACTTTCTTGTTTGCGTCAGCGAACATCCGATTCAGGTACTAGGGGGATTGGTGCATTGTCTAGCCACGCTCGCCCATCCTTTCCCGGTTCGTTAACTGTTTGATTTATTCGCGACGCCGTTGGTGTGCGAATAGATGCCCAAATTGGTCAGCAACAAGGAGAGAAGAACAATGTTCAGAAAACATGTCCGAAAGGCAGCCAGCGTTCTTGGAGTGGCAATGGCGCTCGCGCTGTTCCTTCCCAAGCTGGCGCTTGCAGATGATGACGACGATCCGCCGTCAGTTGTAGCACGGCTCGCTTTTTCCCAGGGGGCTGTATCGTTCCAACCAGCAGGCACCGACGATTGGGTCGATGCGGGAATGAATCGGCCGGTCACCACGGGCGACAGGTTGTGGGCTGATTCGGATGGGCGGGTCGAACTGCAGTTGGACGCTTCGACCATCCGCCTCGGTAACACCACCGGGTTCTCTTTTCTAAATTTGAACGATAACGTTACGCAAATTCGCCTGACCGAAGGCACCATTCTGGTGCGCGTGCGTCACCTGGAAGACAACGAGACGTACGAAGTGGACACTCCCAATCTGGCGTTCTCGATTACCCGGCCCGGCACCTATCGCATCAACGTTAATGAAGGCGGCGATGCCACCTCCATCAGAATTCGCGACGGCGAAGGCCAGGTCACCGGAGGCGGAGCGTCTTATTCAGTTCGCGCTCATGATGACGCGGTCTTTTCTGGAACGGATCAGCTGAACGCGGACGTGCAGGATCTCAGCCCGGATTACGACGAGTTTGATACCTGGAGCGCTGACCGTGACCGACGGTTTGAACATTCGCGGTCGTCGCAGTATGTTTCGCAGGATGTGGTCGGGTATGAGGATTTGGACGACCACGGAGACTGGCGCGACTCTGGAGAATATGGCCACGTTTGGTACCCGCAGGTCGAAGTGGCCGATTGGGCGCCCTACCACTACGGCCACTGGGCCTATATCGAACCTTGGGGATATACCTGGGTTGATGACCAGCCTTGGGGCTTTGCGCCGTTCCATTACGGTCGCTGGGTGAACGTTGAAGGCCGATGGGGCTGGATACCTACACCTCCGCGAGCTGTAGGAGTAGTTTATGTTCGCCCGGTGTACGCTCCTGCGCTAGTCGCTTTCGTTGGCGGCGCTGGATTCGGCGTAGGTATCTCGGTGGGCGGTGGCGGAGGAGCTATCGGATGGTTCCCGCTGGGTCCTCGCGAAGTCTACGTGCCGTCTTACCGCGTGAGCGAACGGTATGTAGAAAACGTGAACATCTCCAACACCACCGTCAATCGTACGGTGATAAATAATTACTACCAGACCGCGGTAGTGAACAAGACGACCGTAACCAATGTTACCTACGTAAATCAGCGAGTACCTGGCGCGGTGGCGGCGACAAGCCAACAGGCTTTTGCATCTTCGCAACCTGTGGCCCGTAACGCCGTGAAGGTCGATGCTCAACAAATGGCTAGCGCTCAAGTGCAGGTGCGGCAACCGGCTGTGGTTCCCACAAAACAAGCAGTGCTGGGACCCTCAGGGGCTGCGGCCAAGCAACCGCCTGCAGCGCTGCAGCAGCGTGCCGTTGTAGCCAAAACCACGCCACCACCGCCACCTCCATCCTTTGAAAACCGGCAGGCAGCAATAAAGAATAATGGCGGCAAGCCGTTATCTGTTGCTCAAATTCGCCAGATTCAGCCCGCGCCCGCTACGCGAACTCAGGCCGCGGCCGTAAAGGTTGCTCCAGCCCCGAGACAGCCGGTCGTATCAGCGAGGCAAGCTCCCAAGCCCGCGCAACCGGTGAATCGCACGCCTGCTCAAGGCAACGTGGCCGGCAGGCCTGGACAGCCAGCAAACAATCCTGGCAACCGCGCTGTTACACCAAATAGCGAACAACCCGCAAATCGCAATGGCGAACGCGCAATCACCACTCAACCGAATACCAATAACCGGTCAGCTGACCGCCCTGTGACGCAACCGAATAACTCGCAACCGGCGGTGCGCAGCGACCGGCCGCCAAGTGCGCAGCCAAACAATCGGCCTGCGGATCGCCCGGAGGATCGTTCGACCACGCGTCCGAACGATCAACCAGCAACACATCCCACAACTAGTAAGCCAGAGGAGCGGCCTGCGGAGCGTCCCTCGCCCGCAACCAAGCCAGTCGAGAAGACTCCGCCACCACCAACAAAACAGCAGCAACAGAAACAGGAAAAGGAAAAGCCATCTAAGGAAAAGGAAAAAGAAAAAGATAAGGAAAAACCGCCCAAGGAATAAGCCATTCCGGCAGTTGGGCGCGGTAGTAGAAACGGGCGAGCGTGGCCAGTTGGCCAATGTCTCGCCCGTTTTTTTATGTGTTTACGTTTCGCGATGTACAGTTACGCACGCCTGTGTCAGTCACCCTATGTCCGCAACGTGGGCATCCAAACTCCCTTGGCAAGTTCGTTCCTGTGGTATCTTCGAAAAAATATGAAATCAAGCTTGCTGAACAGCGCGGTGTTTCGTCAGGCGCTCGGTCGATTTGCCACCGGCGTCACGGTGGTGACCGCCGAACGTGCGCCCGGCGAAGTGCATGGCATGACCGCGAATTCGTTCACTTCGGTATCTCTTGAGCCGCTTTTGATTCTGGTGTGCGTGGATGAAGACGCACGCATGCTGCCGGTACTGAAAAAGACTCAGCGTTTCGGCGTCAGCGTTTTAAAAGATACTCAGCGCGCCATCTCGGAATTTTTTGCGCAGCCCGAGCAAGATCCAGAGGTGGAACGCGCTTTGGGAATACGATTTGAGTGGCCGGCTGAAGGCACTCCAGTCTTGGCGGACACTCTCGTGCAGCTAACCTGCACGGTGGTGGCGTCGCATCCTGCGGGGGATCACACTATTTTCCTTGCTGAGGTGGAAAGCGCGGAAGTGTTTGAGGGTGAGCCGCTGCTGTTTTTTCGCGGCGCCTACCGGATAATCTCGCCGGTGTAAGCGTGCCACTGATATGAATTATTTTGGGGAGGAAAAAAGAAGAAGATTCGCGAGGCCCAAACTGGCTCCTTATCAGGTGGTGATTGTGCCGATCTATGAGAAGAATGATGTATGTATCAGCACAATTACAATCGAAGATTACTTTTCGATTCTCAACCGCCATCCCAACGGTGTATCCATCAGTTGGCCTTAGTTTCGGGAGGGAGTTGCAGTCGTTATTCCCCCTATAATGGAAGTTGTCTCCTGTGAGCCATCCACCCGAAAGGCTGAAAGCGTCGAAGCGTCGAGGATTAGCGGAATTTCAGTCCGGCTTCCACTAACATGCCCAAACAGTTCATTTTCGAGATTCCAAAAGCCGACCCACACAAGATTCCGATGACGCGGCTTCTAGAATATTTAACCGAAGTGGCAACGATTCTTGGTAATCGTACGCATGTTCATTTTCTCAAAGTAGAAGAAGGAAGCCTTCCTTGTTTTATGGAGATTGATGACGAAGCAGAAGAATTGGTTATCGACCGAGTAAATGCTGTCTTCAACGAAGACGCAACCGAGGAGGCACAGCAAGGGTTTAGGACTCTACGAAAGTATTTGAAAGAGGACGAATGCTCTGCTTCCTTCAAAAATGCAGAAGGTGAAATCATTGCCGGTTTTCCCCGCGTTGTAGAAGAGCAAACCCTTTTATCAGGAGGGCTCCATTGATGGCATGCTGATAAACGTGGGCGGAAAAGACGAAAGCGTTCCCGTCCATTTGCTTTCCGAAGGAGCCGACCTACGCTGCAATGCCAGTGTGGAACTAGCACGAAAGTTAGGACATCACTTACTTGAAAGAACTATACGCGTTTATGGGCGTGGAAAATGGTACAGAAGCCCCACTGGGAAGTGGTATTTGGATTTGTTCGATATATCCAGTTTTGAAGTACTGGACGATTCTAGTGTCCCAGACATTGTTTCGAAGCTTCGTGCCCTGCCAAATAACCCGCTAATGTCGTCGGAGGACCCGCTGGAGGAAATGCGGAAAATCAGGCACGGAAATGATCGCGTTTGACACCACTTTTCTGACATTGATGTTATTTCCTGGCGCCAAACACCCTATAGATAACGCCAGGCAACGCATAGAATTTCTAATCTCGGATATCCATGGAAGTGGCGAAGCTATTCTTGTACCGACCCCTGCATTTTGCGAAGTACTAGTTAAGAGCGGCAATGCCAGGGCGGACATAATCGGTGTGCTCACCAAAAGCTCAAAGTTTCTTCTGGCACCATTCGACACTCGTTGCGCACTTGAACTTTCTCTAATGATGGATGCAGCCTTGACGACGCGGGATAAACGCGGTGGCGCGGAGGGCACATGGGTAAAGGTAAAATTTCATAGACAGATCATCGCGATAACAAAGACCTTCGGAGGAAGGGCCATATATTCTGAGGATGAAGGTTTACGCAAGACTGCGCTCTCGGTTTCCGACATCCAAATTCCCGAAAAAGATCAAGGGAAATTTTGGACCTAAACGATCGCACGCAAAACGATTCTGTCTAGTTCCCCAGCTATCGGTAATACCCGTTCGTATGGGGAAACAGGGGATTTCGGCGTTCTAGACAGGGGTGTGGGGCGATGCTAGTTTCGAGGTATGAAGACTAGAGGCGCATGCACTGGCGGGCCACGGCGCGGAGACCAGCGTGGATCAGGCCTGCTGCGCCTGAGCGGTTGGTCTGGCGAGCGCGGGGCAGGCAAAATAAAGGCCATCATTGTGACGGCGATTCTGGCGTTTGCGGTTTACGCGGCGGTGAAGATCGTGCCGCCCTATGCGGCGGAATATCAGCTGGCAGACAAAATTCAGGAGCAGGCGCGTTTTGCGGTGGTGAACCGCTACACGGAAGAACAGATTCGCGACAATGTCTATAAAGTTGTGCAAGACTTGGGAATACCGGCAAAAAGAGAAGACATCAAGATCGAAGCGAGTAATCAAGTTGTGAAGATCGCCATGGATTACACCGTTCCGATTGATTTGCTGGCCTACCACATGGATTTGCATTTCACGCCCGCGAGTGAAAATAAGTCGATTTTTTAGAAATTGCGGGCGCTATTCTTGAAGATCACTTCGAAGCTGTCTGTTCAGACGACCCAGGTCAACGATCCTGGCGCGGACGCTGCGGGCAACATTTGAGCATCCAAGTCCGTCTTTGTAAGTAGAGGCGCTTGCGAGACAATGAATGTTCGGGGTTGGAGCCAACGTTTGCGCATTCGTCTGCAAAAGGGATTTTTCACTTCTATAGTTGGTCTCACGCTTCTGGGGATTGTTTTCGCTGTAGTCCTGACCACCGCGGGAATCTATACCTACTACTACGTTAAATATTCGCGAATGATTGACGCGCGGCTTTCCGGGCGAGTACTACAAAACACCACACAGATTTTTTCCGCCCCGCAACAGATTGCTGTGGGAGAAGTGTGGACGGCCGGGGAGATGACCACCTATCTCACCAAGGTGGGTTACCGGCCGGTGCGCGATGATAATTCGCTGGGGCAATTTGAGGTGCAGGGGAACACCGTCGAAATTCGTCCCTCGAAGCTTTCCTACTTTGCGGCGACCAATGGCTTGAGTGTGCAGTTTGCCGGGAAGATCATCAAGAGTATCCGTCCGCTTGGTGGCGGAACGGATTTCGGTAGCGCCGAAATCGAGCCGGAGCTGATCACGAACCTTTTTGATAGTGCGCGAGAGAAACGCCGGCCGGTACTTTATCAGGACCTGCCTCCCACTTTGGTGCACGCCATCATGTCCGCGGAGGACAAGCGATACCTGGAACATGGCGGGTTCGATTTTGTGCGCATATTTGGCGCGGCGTGGGCAGACCTGCGGCATACCAGCAGCCACTATCAGGGCGCCAGCACCATCACCATGCAAGTGGCGCGGACGTTCTTTTTCTCTAACGAGCGCACCTGGCGGCGAAAAGTTGCGGAAGCGATGGTGGCGCTGGAACTGGAACAGCGCTTTTCCAAGCAGCAGATTTTCGAGCTGTACGCCAACGAAGTGTACCTGGGGAATCGTGGCAGCTTTGGCATTCGCGGATTTTCTGAAGCGAGCGTGGCGTACTTTGGCAAGGATATGCGGCAACTGAACCTTGCGGAGTGCGCGTACCTGGCGGGAATTATTCGCGCACCGAATTATTATTCCGCGGCGGACAAGCATCCAGAGCGAGGCGCGCAGGCACGCGACCGGGTGCTGACGCAGATGCTCGAGAACAAATACATCACCGAAGCGGACGTGCAGGATGCCAAGCGCGAGCCGATCAAGCTGGTGCGCACGTCGGTGACAGGCAGCGAAGCTCCTTATTTCGTGGATATGGTGAAGGATCATTTGCTGGCGAAATATTCCGAGAATGAATTGGTGAGTCAGAATTTTCGGGTGTACACCACGCTTGATCCCGCGCTGCAACGCGCGGCAGCTGCGGCTGTGGATGCCGGGGCGAAGAATGTCGACAAATTATTGGCCAAGAAGTACGACAGATGGCGAAAGGCCAACGCAAAGAAGGGAATAACCGAGGCGATCCCGCAGGTGCAGATGGCGCTTGTGGCATTGGACCCCAAGACCGGAGAGATCAAAGCGGTGATTGGCGGGCGGGATTACGGGCAAAGCCAACTGAACCACGCGCTGGCACACCGCCAACCGGGCTCGGTGTTTAAGCCATTTGTGTATGCGGCGGCGTTCGACAACGCGGTAGATAACGTGGAGCCGATAGTGACGCCGGGGACGGCGCTGGATGATGAACCGACAACGTTCAGCTTCGATGGCAAGGATTACACGCCGAACAATTACGGCGAAAAATTCATGGGGCACGTTACGGTGCGGGATGCGCTGACCAATTCGCTAAACGTGGCGACGGTAAAAGTTGCGGAATTGATTGGCTATGGGCGGGTGGTCCAGATTGCCAGGCAGATGGGTCTGGGAAATAACATTCAGCCGACACCTGCGGTGGCGCTGGGCGCTTATGAGATGACGCCAGTGGAAGTGGCGGCGGGCTACACCACCTTTGCAAATATTGGAACCCGCGCGGAGCCGGAATTCCTGAAGCGGGTGGTGGGCGCGGATGGCAAAACGCTGGAAGAAATTGAGCCGCAGACCCGTGTGGTGCTGGATCCGCGAGTGGCGTACTTGACGACCAGCATAATGAAGGATGTTCTGAATCGCGGAACGGGCGCGGCGGTGCGACAGAAGGGGTTTACGCTTCCTGCGGCGGGAAAAACGGGAACTTCACGCGATGGATGGTTTGCGGGATTCACCAGCAACCTGGTGTGCGTGATCTGGGTGGGGTTTGACGATAACCGCGATCTGGGCTTGACGGGCGGCACGGCGGTGGCGCCGGTGTGGGCGGACTTTATGATCCACGCGACGGCGCTGTCCGAGTATCACGACGTGAAGGATTTCGTCATGCCCGCGGGCGTGCAGGCGGTGATGATTGATCCGGAGTCGATGGAGCTGGCGACACCAAACTGCCCGACTACGCGGTCGGAGGTTTACGTGACGGGCTCCGCGCCGACACAGTTGTGCGAGCTCCATGGTGGGCGGGCGGCTACGGGCGGATCGTGGCTTTCGCATATTTTTGGCGGTGGGCAAAAGGCGCCGCAGGTTGGGGCAGACGGGCGATTTGCTTCCGGCGAGGCAGGACCGCAGGCTCCGCTGGATGGGGGCGCAAACGGAGCCGCCAACGGAGCCGCCAACGCCAATGGGACGGGTGGTACTGACGGGGAAGCCGCCCAAAAGAAAAAGAACGCTTTGCAGAAGATTTTTGGTATCTTTGGGGGCAAGAAGAAGGACCCCGACAAGGCCAAGCCTCCGCCGGAGAAGGGAGACTCCCCATGATCAACTTTCATGCGGCAGTTCCAGCAAGCTTTCTCCTTCTAAGCTTTAGCGTTTTTTCATTCAGCATTCCTTCCGCAGGACAAACTTTCGAACGAAATGCGATGGTGTCGGATGCGCCCGCGGTGCAGCAAGAGCGGGTGGATTCCTCCGCAATCGTGGTGCGCCCGGCGCTTACGACGGAGCAGCTGGCCGATTTGTACATGGTGCGCAAGGACTATCTTGAAGCGGCGCAAACTTACAAGCGACTGTCGGACGAGAACCCGCGCAATGCGGTGTATCTGAATAAACTGGGTATCGCGCTGCACCAGCAGCAGGCAATTACGCTGGCGCTGAAATATTACGAACGGGCCGCGAAGGTCGATCCAACTTACGCGGATGCGCTGAATAATATCGGGACGGTGTGGTACCAGAGGAAGAAATATGGGAAGGCCATCAAGGCATATCAAAAAGCTATAAACGTGCGCAAAGATATGCCGGTGCTGTACAGCAACCTGGCGTATGCCTATTTTGGGGATAAAAAATATGAGGAGTCGCTGGCGGCTTTTCATGAGGCGCTGACGCTGGATCCGAAATTCTTTGAGCACAATGGCTCGCGGAATGGCTCGGTGTTGCAAGACCGATCGGTGACCGACCGCGGGCGCTTTTATTACATGCTGGCGAAATCGTTTGCGCAGGCCGGAAATATTGAGCGGTGCATCGTGTATTTGCGCAAGGCCAAGGATGAAGGTTTTAAGGAGTTGAACGGAGTTAAGACCGATCCGGCGTTCGCGAGCATGCTGGAGAATCCGGAGATTCAGGAAATTCTCGCGCCCAAGCCGGTGGAGAGCGCGCAACGCTGAGCGGGCAGTTCTGCAGGGTATTCACGAAAACAAGTTGCGGTGTGGCTGGATGTTAGCGTGAGGAACATCGCGAGCAATTAGAGTGGTTGGCCTCTGATACAATGCTGGAACATGGTGCCGCGTAGTTACATTCAAGAAATTCTAATTATTTTTGTTGCCAGCTTATTTTTTCCTACCTGGAATTTTTGTTCACCGCAAAGTACGCAGACTGCGCCCAACGCTACTTCTTCACGGAGCGATACAGGCACTGCTGCGGCCGCGCCGCAAAGTACAACGCCGGGTTCCTCTTCAGGGACCTCGGCGGGAACTGCGACCACGGATAAAAGCAATTCGTCGCACGGGATTTACCTGGTTTTCCCATTTCGAAATTCCGGGCCAGCGTCACGCCTGGACTGGCTTTCAGAAGGATTGGAAGAACTGACGATTCAAGAATTGTCGTCTGCTGGGGAACAGGTGTATTCGCACTCATGGCGATTAGGGGAATTGGAGCGCTACGGCATTCCCAGCACGGCGAAATTAAGTCGCGCCACGATGTTGCATGTGGCGGAGGATCTGGACGCGGACTTCGTGGTGTTTGGAACCTTTAATTACGACGGAACGAATTTGACGGTTGATAGCCGCTTGTTGCGGGTAAATCCTGCGGCGCTGTTGCCACCGCTGCACGAAAGCGGGCCGCTGGAAACGGTGATGGACCTGCACACGCGGTTGATGTGGCGGATGCTGTCGGCCGACGATCACGCGTACCCGTTGAGTCTGACGGAATTCAGCCAGATGCATAAGGCCATTCGATTGGATGCGTTTGAGCATTACAGTCGTGCATTGATCGCCAACGATGACGAAACGCGCTTGCGGGAATTACGGGAAGCGGTGCGGCTGGAACCGGAATGGGTGGAACCCAATTACGCGCTCGCCGAAGTTAATTTTACGCGGCGAGATTGCGCGTCGGCACTGCCGTCGTATGCCAAAGTGCCGAAGACGCACGACCGATATCTAGAGGCGCTATTTTCTATTGGCGTGTGCAGGTTGTCGATGAATCAGCCGGACCAAGCGGAAGAAGCGTTTACGAGGCTGCAGACTTTATTGCGCAGCAGCAGCGCTCCCGGCGTGGATTTTCCTGAGGTGTTGAACAATCTGGCGATCGCGAAGGCGCGGCAAAATAAATTTCCGGCGGCGCAGGAAGATTTGAAGCGCGCGTCGGCGCTGGATCCGGATGAAGATGATTATCCATTTAATCTTGGATTGATCGCTGTGCAGCAGGGAGATTTTAACGGAGCCGCGGTGTTATTTCGCGAAGCTTCGCATCGCGAGCCGGACATTCCGGAGGATCGCTCGTTGCTGATCGCGGCGTTGGAGAAAGCCGGCAAGCAAGAAGAAGCGGACCAGGAGCGCAATGCCGCGCTGGAGGCTTTTGGCCCCACTGGCGTGACGACGACACATCTGGATGCAAAGAGTGATTCGCTGACACATTTCGAGCGAGTGACCGCGGAGATTGATCCCGAGACGCTGCGGTTTGAGATGGAGTCGACGGAAGCGCGCGCGGCAACGAGTGGGACTCAAGACGCACGCGATACGCCTGCAGCGCATCTTCGACGCGCGAGGCAGGAACTTTCGGGCGGGCAACTAGATGCCGCGGAGCGCGAATATCACGTGACGTTGGCTTCAGACAAAGGGAATGCCGCGGCGCATCTGGGATTGGCTGAAATTGCACGGCGACAGGGCCGGTTGGACGATTCGGTTAAAGAATTATTGTTGTCGCTGGAGGCGCGGGATTCGGCGGTAGTGCGCACCACGCTGGCGCGGGTTTACCTGGAGCAGAAAAAGCCTGCGTTGGCACGCACGGAAGTGGAGCGGGCGTTGAAGCTTGCGCCCAACTACGCCGAAGCCAAGCAATTGCTGGAACATTTACAGAGTGGAAAGCCGGCGGAGGCGTCTCCGAAAGGAGGGCCGCAATGAGACGAGCTAAGGGATTTTTTGTGCGTCTGCCTGAGAGGCTTGGGCGCGTCGGAGTGTTCGGGATTGTCTTGTGCTCAGCGTGTTTAGCCGCGATGTTTGGGGTGCGGTCTTACGCTGCGGTGGAAGAGCACGCGTCGCCACAAGCGGCGGAAGTGGTGGAGCTGAAGCTCGACGGGGAAGTGGAACCAATCCTGGCGACCTACATGGAAGAAGGGCTGGCGAATGCGGCGCAACGGCATGCTGCGCTGGTGCTGATTACCATGGATACGCCGGGCGGGCTCAGCGATTCAATGAAAGATATTATTCAGCATATCCTGGCGTCACCGGTGCCGGTGGCTGTGTACGTCGAGCCGACTGGCGCGCGTGGAGCTTCGGCGGGATTTTATATTTTGCTTTCGGCGGATGTTGCGGCCATGGCGCCGGGAACGCACGCGGGAGCGGCGTCGCCGGTGATTATGATTGGCGGATTCGCGCAGCAGATCGACGAAACATTTCGCAAGAAAATTAATAATGATGCGATGGCATTTTTGCGGAGCTTCACGGAGCGGCGCGGGCGAAACCCTGCGCTGGCGGAAACAGCGATTACGGAAGCGAAGGCGTTCACCGAAAAAGAGTGCCTGGACAACAAGATGATCGATGTAGTGGCCAGCTCGCGCGAGGATTTGCTGCGGCAGCTGAATGGACGATCGATCACGCGGTTTGACGGGAGCAAGGTTACGCTGGCGCTGGAGCATCCCAATTTTGTGCCGCTCGATTTGTCAGTACGTCAGAAATTTCTGGCGCGCATCGTGGAACCGGATGCGTTTTTTATTTTGCTGCTTATCGGCGTGCTGGGTCTTTATACCGAATTTACGCATCCGGGAGTGGTGGCGCCGGGTGTTTTTGGTGGGATTTGCGCGATCTTGGCGCTCTATGCCATGCATTTGTTGCCGGTCAATTATGCTGGGCTGTTTTTAATTCTGCTGGCGGTGGGTTTTTTTATTCTGGAGGCTAAATTCACGAGTCATGGAGTGCTGGCGCTGGGCGGCATACTCTCGATGTTGCTTGGAGCCATGTTTTTGGTGCGCTCGCCACTGACCAACGGCGGAGTGAGTTTGGGACTGGCGTTGGCGGCGACGCTGCCGTTTGCGGTGCTCACGGTATTCCTGATGCGGCTGGTGTTACGCTCGCGAAAATGGAAAGCCGCGACGGGGATGGAAGAGTTGATCGGGGAGCAGGGGATTGCGGTGTCCGCGTTGCGAGCCGGTGTGGAAGGGATGATTCGAATTCATGGGGAATTATGGGGCGCGGTGTCTTCACAGGAGGCACCGGAAGGCGCGCCAGTGCGGGTGTTGCGAATCGAAGGGTTGAAACTTTATGTGGAACCGGCGCAGTCGACGGCGGCAAGCCATAGTTAAGGGCGAGAGTTAAGAGCGAAATTAGGAATTTGTCCGGCTTGGGGAGGACAGCATGGAAATAGGCTTTTTGGGAATCGTGGTAATTATCGGCATTGGGCTGATCTGGTTCTGGAATTCGTTGTACATCATTAAGGAGTGGGAGCGGGGAGTCGTGTTGCGCCTGGGGCGCTTGCTGCCCGAAGCGAAAACGGCAGGAATCAACCTGGTTTTCTGGCCGATCGAAACGTTGTACCGCATCAATATGCGGCTTGAAACTTTGGATGTGCCGCCGCAAGACATCATCACGCGCGATAACGTGTCGGTGAAAGTGAACGCGGTTTGTTATTTCCGGGTGGTGGATGCGAACCTGGCGATGTCGCAGGTGCAGAATTATCAGTACGCTACCTCGCAACTGGCGCAGACCACACTGCGCAGCATTGTGGGGCAATTTGAACTAGACGAAATTTTATCGCAGCGCGATAAAGTGAACGCCAAGCTGCAGATTATTCTGGACACGGACACGGAGCCGTGGGGAATCAAAGTGTCCAAGGTAGAAGTGAAGCAGGTCGATATTCCCGAGCAGATGCAGCGCGCCATCGCGCGGCAAGCGGAAGCGGAACGCGAACGGCGAGCAAAAATTATTCATGCCGAAGGCGAGTACGAAGCGTCGCAAAAACTGGCGGATGCCGCAAAAGTTCTGGAAACGCAGCCAACCGCAATTCAGCTCCGATATCTGCAAACACTGACTGAAATAGGTACTGAGAAGAACACAACGATTGTGTTTCCGTTGCCCATCGATATTATTAACCAGTGGACGAGGGCTTTGGGCAGCGGGCCTGTCGCGGGGCAAATTAGCTCGAAGTAAGTAAAGGTTACAGATGGCGGCAAAAAAACGAGGCGCGGGCGAACGGGTGCTGGAAAGCCGGCACGTCATCGGCTTATTTTTGCTGATGCTGGTTTTTTCCGCGGTGTTTTTTACGCTGGGCTACGTGATGGGCCGCAATCAGTACGACGGGCAAGTGCGCGCGGCGACTACGTTGCACGACGTGCCGGATGCCGTCGTCAAAAAGCCAGACGGTGGCCTAAAGCATTCTGCAGGCGCGCCGGCGACGAATGCGCCAGGTCCCGAGGAATCGAATCCTAACTCCGACTGGGAGTTTTATAGCGCGGACAAACAAAAAGATACGAGCGATCACCTCAAGCCAATAGCCCCTGCGACGATTTCTCCCTCGGCAAAAACTGCGCCGCAAAATAACGGCAACACCAAGACGGTGGCCACGGTTTTTGAGGCGCCGAAACCGCCGCAGCCAGGTGGCTACACGTTGCAAGTCATGGCGGTGCGTCGAGAATCGGATGCGCTGGACCTCGCCAAGCGTTTGCAAAAAAATAAATTTCCCGCGTTCGTTTTAACCCCGCAAGGAAGCAAATATTACCGTGTGCAAGTGGGACCCTACTCGGATAAGAAATCCGCGGAAGCCGCCAAGAAGGGGTTGGAGGGCGCGGGCTTCCGGGCAATCGTGAAGCGCGGATGACGCAACGAAATTGGTTAGGGTATCTGCGTCCGCGTCCGGGCGAGCGGATGCCCACGAGTTTGCGGCTGGTGATCGCGGCGGTTTCCGGCGCCGCACTTTCCCTCTCCTACATTGGATTTTATCTAAGCATTTATTCGTGGATCTGCATTGGAATTCTGCTGGTCTCGATATTTGGGGCGCGGCCACGGGTGGCGTTTGCCTGCGGATTTCTACACGGATTGTTGTTTTGCCTGACGTCCGTCCCCTGGATCGCTACGGTGCTGGCCGTTCATGGTGGCGTGTCACGTCTGGGCGGTTGGGGTGTGCTGCTGCTGATTGCTTCGGTGTGGGGAATTTTAATCGGGATGTTTGCATGGATTGTGCAGCGGCTGGCGATGCGAAGTATCGAACTTGCTTGTATCGGCGCGCCTTTCGTATGGGTGAGTTTCGAATTTGTGCGGGCGCGGTTGCCGGAGATCAGTTTTCCCTGGAATTTGCTGGGTTATCCAGCGGCGGCAAATGCGGGGCTCATTCAACTGACTACCATCACCGGAATTTATGGGTTGTCATTTTTGGTGGCGGCGTTCAACGCCTTGCTGGCGTGGGCTGAAACCGGGCCGTCTGCCGCGGCGAGGCGAAGGTTGGGTATGTTGGCCACCGCCGCAGCTTGCGTGATAGCGGCGATGTTGATTGGGCCGCGACTCGTGCCGCAGCCGCAAGCAAACCACGCGGCGCGAGCGGTGCAACTGAACTTTCCGGAAGCGGTGGACTACGGCTCGAACTGGTTTGCTGCCCACACCAGCGACATGCTAGAAGCGGCGCGGCTGAGCCTTGCGCACCAGGGTCACGACGTAGACCTGTTGGTTTGGCCGGAAGCGCCAGCGCCGTTTTCATATCAAGATCCGACATTTGCGGAATTTGCCAGCCGGCTTGCGACGAAATTCGGTCATCCATTTTTGGTGGGAGTGATCGAATGGAAGCCGCCCGCCGAGAATGGAGTGAACACCGCGCACGCGGCTCTGGTGCCATTTAACAGCGCGCTTCTTTTCAATCCCCAAGGGCAAAGAATTTTTTCTTACGACAAGATCCACCTGGTGCCCTTTGGCGAGTACGAGCCTTTCCCGTTGATTCATGAAGTGGTGAATCGAGTGTCGGATGAAGTCGGAGGATTTCGCAAAGGTCAAACGTATGGCGTAGGTCCACTGCCGGGTGGGTATTCGTTGGGAGTATTTATTTGTTACGAGGCGATTTATCCGGGAGAGGTGCGGCACTTTGCGGCGGATGGCGCCGCATTGCTGGTGAATATTTCAAATGATGGTTGGTTCGGGCGCTCCGCCGCGGCGCGACAGCATTTGTTGATGGCTCGCGTGCGTGCGGTGGAAAATCGCCGGTGGCTGCTTCGCGTAACGAATAATGGATATACCGCGTCGGTTGATCCTTACGGGCGAATTTATGAGCCGTTGCCTACGGATGTGCGCGCGAGCGCGGATTTGCCATACGATTTTCGCACCGATCGCACGATTTACACGCGCTTTGATGATTGGTTCGCCTGGCTCTGTGTGGCGGTTTCCGCTATTCTGTTGGCCTTAACTTTCGGGAAAGGAAATGTTTCGCGCGATAGTATTCCGATACCAGTGGATTTTCTGGCCTCGCCAATTCGAGTCGTTCCCGATGCGGTAACGTCGCGTTCTTCCGTATGATCATTGAAGATTTGCAGCACAAGTATGAAGGGCTAAGACAGCGCGTCACGCTTGTGCGGAGTTATCTTTGACGCCCCGCAGCATCGCGAGCGCCTGAAATCCCTCGAAGCGCGCGTCGCGGACCCCAATTTCTGGAGCAACCAAGAAGCCGCACAGGCGGTGCTGCGCGACCGCAAGCGCGCCGAGGACCAGGTGGGCGCGGACGACAAACTCGCGTCGATGTCCGAGGACATTGAGACGTACATCAATTTAGCGCAGGAAGAAACCAACGCAGAGCAACGCAATGATTTGCTGAAAGATTTGGATCGCGAGCTGAATGCAGCGGAGACTTACGTCGCCGAACTGGAAACCAAAACTTTGTTGTCGGGTGAGAACGATCACCTGAACGCCATCATGACGATCAAGCCGGGCGCCGGTGGCACCGAGTCGCAAGACTGGGCGTCGATTTTGCTGCGGATGTATTTGCGATGGGCAGAACGCAAGGGCATGAACGCTCTGGTGCTGGACGAAACGCCGGGCGAAGAGGCGGGCATCAAGTCTGCGACGATTCAATTCAGCGGCGAAAATGCTTACGGGTTGCTCACCGGAGAAACGGGAGTGCACCGGCTGGTGCGCATTTCGCCGTTCGATCAAGCGGCACGGCGGCATACTTCGTTTGCGTCGGTATTTGTGATTCCGGAAATTGACGACCGGATTGAGATTGATGTGAAGCCGGAAGAAATTCGCGTGGATACTTTTCGAGCGGGCGGCGCGGGCGGGCAAAACGTAAATAAAGTGGAGACCGCGGTGCGTATCACGCATTTGGCTACGAATATTGTGGTGCAGTGCCAGGCGGAGCGCAGCCAACACAAAAATCGCGAGATCGCGATGAAGATGATGCGCTCGCGGCTGTACGATCTGGAGATTCAAAAGCGCCAGGCGGCTACAGATAAACTGGACGAATCGAAACTGGATATTTCGTTTGGCAGCCAGATTCGTTCGTACGTGATGCAGCCGTACAGGTTAATCAAGGATCATCGCACCAAGTTTGAAGTGGGCGACGTGGACCGGGTGCTGGACGGCGACCTGGACCCATTTATCCGCTCTTATTTGATGGCCAAGAAGACCAAAGGGAAATTGAGCGTGCAACTGGACGACGCCGACGTCGCCTAAGTAGTCGGGCGCAAATACATTACCGAATCCACTCGACCCCCTGCTTTTGCCATTCAATGGCATCTAACGCATTTGGATTCAACAATTTGATTCTTGTCTTTTCGAATGGTACGGTTCAAAGGTACCGACTATAATTAATAGCCGCGCATTTTGCGTTGCCTAACTGCCGTCCCCGGCACAATACGAAGGAGATTTGTTTTGAGCGAAGCCTTACGTAATTTTCTGTTTACCTCGGAATCCGTGACGGAAGGTCACCCGGATAAAATCGCGGACCAAATTTCGGACGCGGTGCTGGATGAAGTGATGAGGCAGGACCCCATGGGCCGGGTGGCCTGCGAGACGCTGGTTACGACCGGTTTGGCGGTGGTTGCGGGAGAAATTACCACCACCGCGCACGTGAATTATGACGAACTGGTGCGGGAGACGATCCGAGGCGTGGGCTACGACCGCGCAAAATACGGATACGATTGTGAAACCTGCGCGGTGCTGTGCACGGTGAAGCGGCAATCTCCGGATATCGCCATGGGAGTGGATACCGGCGGAGCGGGCGATCAGGGTTTGATGTTTGGTTTTGCTTGCGACGAGACGGAAGAATTGATGCCCATGCCGATTCAACTGGCGCATCGCTTGACGCAACGGCTGGCGGAGATTCGCAAGCAAAAGAAAGTTAATTTTCTGCGGCCGGATGGAAAATCGCAAGTCACCATTGAGTATCGTAATGGACGGCCGGCACGCATCGAAGCGGTGGTGGTTTCCACGCAGCACGACGACAAGGTTTCGAACGAAGAGCTTCGCGAAGTGGTTATCACGCAGGTCATCAAACCGATCATTCCCGCGGCGATGTTGGATTCCAAAACAAAATATCACATCAATCCTACGGGGCGATTTGTGATTGGCGGTCCGATGGGGGATGCCGGTGTGACCGGGCGAAAAATTATCGTGGACTCGTACGGAGGCTACAGCCGCCACGGCGGAGGAGCTTTTTCGGGCAAGGATCCGAGCAAGGTGGATCGTTCGGCGTGCTACATGGCCCGTTACATTGCGAAGAATATCGTGGCTGCCGGTTTGGCAAGCAAGGCGGAAGTGCAGCTGGCTTACGCGATCGGCGTGGCTGAGCCGGTCTCGGTGATGGTTGATGCGTTTGGCACGGAAACGGTGGCGGAAGAAAAAATCACCAAGTTGATCCGGGAGTTTTTCTCGCTGACACCGAAGGGAATTATCGAAGCGCTGGACCTGCGGCGGCCGATTTACAAGCCGACCGCGGCTTACGGGCACTTTGGACGCACCGGCCCGGGATTTACGTGGGAGCGTACTGACCGCGCCGCCGCTTTGCGTGAAGCTGCGGGGCTTGGGAGTCCAGCAGCGTCCAAGGCGAATGCGACCGCGGAAGTTGGAGCACGGCGCTAGATTTTTTAACCGCAATTGTTTTTGAACTTTGAGATTTCTTATCCCTTTCCTCGAGCGAAAATTTCGCCGGCAAAATTTAATTAAGGAGCATTTCATTGGCTACCGCTGAACTGAAAAAAGGTGATGTGAAAGATATCGGGCTGGCTGACGCAGGTAAACGCAAGATCGAGTGGGCGCAGCAGCA
>Ga0182024_10000912_pt1 | contig 76225 bp, 67 predicted proteins | sample P32metaG_FD_120480 | JGI IMG/M metagenome (GOLD analysis project Ga0182024, IMG submission 120480) | Permafrost microbial communities from Stordalen Mire, Sweden - P3-2 metaG (Illumina Assembly) | ecosystem: Environmental > Terrestrial > Soil > Wetlands > Permafrost | place: Sweden: Stordalen...
CATTGTGGAGGCCTTGCTGGACGTGGTGGAGAACTGGCGTGGGCGGCTCAAGGGCGGGCTTGTTGCTGACGGGGGCGGTCGGCCCGGCGAGGCTCGAGGCCCGGCGAGCGCGCACATTCTAAGACAGGTACCGCTCCCCCGAACAACCGGCCTGGCGCGCGGCCACAGGTTCGTGCAGGGTAGGAGAGTGCCTTTGGACCTCGATCGCCTCCGTGCCGACACGCCGGGCTGCGAGCTTGTCGTTCACCTGAACAACGCCGGTGCTGCACTGCCTCCACGTGCAGTTGTGGACGCCGTGGTCAATCACCTCTGGCTGGAGGCGCGGGCCGGCGGCTACGAGGCCGAAGCTGCTGCGGCAGGCGCGCTGGAGGGGGTGCACATCTCGATGGCCCGGCTCCTCGGCGTGGATCCGCTCGACGTGGCGCTCACAGAGAGCGACACGTCGTCGTGGACCAAGGCATTCTGGGGCCTGGCGCTCGGAGGATGGTTCGACGGCGGCGGGCGCGTGATCGTGGACCGAGCCGTCTACAACAGCCACTACCTCTCGCTCCTGCAGGCGCGGGATCGCTTCGGGCTCATCATCGAGGCGATCGCCTCGCAAGCCGACGGCTCACTCGACCTCGACGACCTCGATCGCGGGCTCGACTCCAACGTGCGCCTCGTCACCGCCACCCACATCGGCACGCACCGGGGGCTGGTCAACCCCGTGGCTGAGGTGGGGCGGCGCACGCGCGCCGTCGGAGTGCCCTTCTTCCTCGACGCATGTCAATCGGCCGGGCAACTGCCCATCGACATCCCGGCGATCGGCTGCGACGTTGCCACGGGCACCGGACGGAAGTTCCTCCGTGGCCCGCGAGGGACGGGGTGGCTGTACGTGGCACCCGAGTGGTCCGAGCGGATGCAACCCCCCGGCATTGACGGGTCCTCGGCCTCCTGGGTCGACGAGGAGCACTACGAGCTGAGCGATCGGGCGCGCCGGTTCGAGCAATTCGAGGCCTCGTATGCCGGCCGCCTCGGTCTTGGTGCCGCCGTCGACTATGCGCTCGCCACCGGCGTGGCGCTCATCGCGGCGCGCATCAAGCTCTTGGCCGACTCGCTCCGCAGCGGCCTGGCCGAGATCGGCGCCGTGATCCACGACGGCGGTCCCGCCCGATCTGCCCTCGTCACCTTCACGGTGCCCGGTCACGATCCGCCGTCGATTCAACGAGCCCTTTCTGCTGCCGGCATCAATGTCTCGGTGACGGCGGCGCCTTGGGCACGCCTCGACATGGAGCAGCGGGGCTTGCTCTCCGCCGTGCGAGCGTCCCCCCACGCGTACAACTCCGAGGATGAGATCGACTCCCTCGTCGAGCAGGTGGGCCGGCTCGGTGTGCGAGAAGGCCCGACAGAGGGGTGAAGCCGCCCCGGCCGGCCGGGCAGCCGGCGGAGCCGGCAGAGCCGCGCGTGGCGCTTTCGACCATCGCCAAAGAATGGTCGCGTATCGGGGTTACGGGCTTCGGGGGCCCGCCGGCGCACATCACGCTGCTCCGCCGGCTGTGCGTGGAGAGGCGCCACTACCTGGCCGCGAGCGAGTTCGAGGACGGCATCGCCGCCACGAGCCTCCTGCCGGGGCCGGCCTCCACCCAGTTGGCGATCTTCTGTGCGTGGAGGCTCCGGGGCTGGATCGGGGCGCTCCTCGGAGGGATCTGCTTCATAGTGCCCGGCCTCATCATCATTCTCGGGCTGTCGGCACTCTTCCTCGGCCGACACACCTCGCACCTGGTGGCGGGAATCGCCGCCGGCGCCGGCGGCGGCGTGCCGGCCGTGGCGGTGAGCGCCGCTCTTGCGCTGCTGCCCTCGAGCCAGGCCCGCGTGAAGGGCAAGCGGGCACGTGAGCTGCGCCGGCTTGCCTACCTCCTGGCAGGCGGTGTGACGGGGGCACTGGCGGGCCAGGACCTCGTGTTCGTGTTGCTCGCCTGTGGGGTCGTAGAGATGACCACACAGCACCGGGGAGGAGCCGAGAGCGCCGGCCGGACCGGCGCAGCCTTTCCACTGGCGCTCGTGCCGCCGTTCGCCGGCGGCCTCGCGGCGCTGGTGTTCGTGGCATTCAAGGTGGGCGCCCTTTCGTACGGCGGTGGCTTCGTGATCATCCCCCTCATGCAGCACGACGTGGTGTCGACCTACCACTGGATGACGAACGACCAGTTCCTGAACGCGGTCGCCCTCGGCCAGGTCACGCCGGGGCCTGTCGTGCAGACCGTCGCCGTCGTGGGCTACGCCGCCGACGGCCTGCGCGGCGGTCTCTTGGCCTCGCTCGTGGCGTTCGCCCCTTCGTTCGTCTTCGTCATCGCCGGGGGACCGCACTTCGACAGGCTGCGCCGGAGCGATCGCGTGCAGGCCTTCCTCACGGGTGCGGGAGCAGCTGCCATCGGGGGCATCGGCGGCGTCGCGATCCCTCTCATCCTCGCCCTCGGCCACCTGTGGGAGCTCGGGATCACCCTTCTCGCCGCCATCTGGCTCATCGGCCTGCGCCGGGGGGTCGTGGCGGCGCTCGTCGGCTGCGGGGCGCTCGGCGCATTGGCCGCCCTGGCCCATGCGCCACTGTCGTGAGCCAACCTGTGGCCGCACCGCCGCTGCCGGTCGAGCCCTCGAGTTGGTAACTTGCGACGAAATCGATGGAACGAATCCGCGTACTCGCCGCTCTTGCGCGAGCTTCTCAAGGAGTGATTCGGCTATGGCCCCAGACGCCTCCGATTCCGACCCGACCTTCTACCGCACCCCCGAGGACGCCGCTGCCGCCCCGGCCGAGGAGCTGGCCTATGTAGCCGCCTTCCATCGCGACGGCACGCCGCGCCCCGATGCCCTCGCCGTCGTCGACGTCAAGCCTGGATCGGCTGACTACTCGAAGGTGGTCGGCTGGCTGGACATGCCCGAGATCGGCGACGAGCTCCACCACTTCGGCTGGAACGCCTGCAGCTCTGCCCTCTGCCACACCGGTCACGACGCGAGCCACCTGGAGCGCAGGTATCTCCTCCTGCCCGGGATCCGCTCGTCGCGGGTAAACGTCGTCGACACGAAGCCCGACCCACGGCAACCCCATCTCGTCAAGACCATCGAGGCCGCCGAGCTCGCCGAGAAGGCCGGCTACTCGCGGCCCCATACCTTGCACTGCGGTCCGTCCGGCCTCTACCTGAGCGCCCTCGGCGGCGCCGGCGAGGAAGGGCCGGGCGGCATCGCCGTGCTCGACCACGACACCTTCGAACCGCTCGAGCAGTGGGAGCTCGACCGTGGCCCCCAATATCTCGCCTACGACTTCTGGTGGCACCTGAACGACTCGGTGCTGGTCTCGAGCGAGTGGGCGACACCGTCGATGATCGAGAACGGGATCGTGCCCGAGCTCCTCCTCGGCCGGAAGTACGGTCACGCCATCCACATATGGGATCTCGAGAAGCGGAGTCACCTGCAAACCCTCGACCTCGGTGACGCCCACCAGATGGCCCTCGAGCTACGCCCGGCTCACCACCCTGACAAGGTGTACGGCTTCGTCAATTCGGTCGTCAGCGTGGAAGACCTCTCGGCCTCCATCTGGGTCTGGCACCGTGACCCGGACACAGGCGACTTTTCGGTCACAAAGATCATCGACATCCCGGCTGAGCCAGCCGATGCCGCCGTCTTGCCGCCGCTCCTGCAGGGATTCGGGGCGGTCCCGCCCCTCGTGACCGATATCGACCTCTCGGTCGACGACAGGTTCCTCTACGTGTCGTGCTGGGGGACGGGCGAGCTGCGCCAGTACGACGTCTCCGACCCGTTCTCCCCCCGGCTCACCGGCTCGGTCCGCATCGGCGGCATCGTCAACCGGACCCCCCACCCGGGCTCTGCTGAGCCGCTCAGCGGCGGCCCGCAGATGGTGGAGGTCAGCCGCGACGGGAGGCGGGTGTATTTCACCAACTCCCTCTACGGCGCCTGGGACGACCAGTTCTACCCCGAGGGCGTCGGTGCCTGGATGGTCAAGCTCGACGCCGACCCGGGCGGCGGGATGGCGTTCGACGGCCAGTTCTTCGTGAACGACTTTCGCGGTTTGCGGGCGCACCAGGTCCGGCTGCAGGGCGGTGACGCGTCGTCGGACTCGTACTGCTTCTCCTGAGCGCGTCGGCGCGGCCCCGCCGCCTCCCGGCCCTGCGCCCCGTCCCTGAGCGGATCGTCGCCGTCGCAGCGGGTATAAACCACACCGGCCGCGGCCGGCATGCCAGGCTGGCCCGGGAACCCTGTTAGGAGAGGACGATGTATGCGTGACGCTTCCCGGCTGTCGGGAGGGCGAACCGAACCGGCGGTGTCGGCTGCGCCGGAGCCGGCCGGTGACGGACACATGGACGGCGGCTCGGTAAAAGCGCCACCCGAGGCGGGCACACCCGGGGTCGGCACGGCCCGCCCTCCTCGTTGGCATCTCGTCCTCGCCAGCTTCCTCATGCTCTTCGTCGAGCTGTTCCTCATCCGCTGGACGGCGGCGAACAACGTCTATCTCGCCTACGTGACGAACTTTGTGCTGCTGGGGAGTTTCCTCGGGATCGGGGTGGGTTTCTTGCTGGCGAGGTCGTCCGTCGAGATGTTCCGGCTCGTCCCGGTCACCCTGTCGGCGCTGGTGGGCTTCGTGCTGTTGTTCCCGGTGTCGCTCACCTCCCTGCACGGGCCGCACCGCTTGAGCGGAGGCTTCGGGCTGCCGCCGCTGCCCCAGTGGGTGAGCTTGCCGGTCATCTTCGTGCTGACGGTGGCGATCATGGCCGGCATCGGCCAGGGAGTGGCCCGCATCTTCATCCGCTTCGAGTCGCTCGAGGCCTACCGCCTCGACATCCTCGGCAGCATCGGCGGCATCGTCGTCTTCTCGGCCCTCTCCTTCGGGCAGATGCGCCCGGTCGTGTGGGGGGCCGTCCTAGGGGCCGGCCTGCTTGTCCTCCTCTGGCCCAACCGCCGGCACTGGCAGCTGGCCGGCGTGATCGGCATCGTCGTCCTGCTCGGCATCGAGTCGACCTCGTCGATCGACCACTGGTCGCCCTACTACAAAGTCACGGCGTCGAGGCCGCCCAAGCACAAGGCGGCGGTGTTGAACGTGTCGGCGAACAACATCCCCCACCAGACGATCTACTCGGTGAACAAGCTCCGCCAGCTCGAGCCGTTCTACTTCTACCCTTACCGGCACCTACACGGGAACCCTCTCAACCAAGTGCTCATCGTGGGAGCCGGGACGGGCAACGACCTCGCAGTGGCGCTCTCCGAAGGCGCCAAGCACGTCGACGCCGTCGAGATCGACCCGGTCCTGCAACATCTCGGTGTCCTCTACAACCCGAACCATCCGTATCAGAGCCCGCGCGTCAGCGTGCACATCAACGACGGTCGGGCCTTCCTGGAGAACACTGCCAAGCGTTACAACCTGATCCTGTTCGCACTGCCGGACTCGCTCACGCTGCTGCCCGGGTCGTCGAACCTGCGCCTCGAGAACTACCTGTTCACACTGCAGGCGATGCAGGAGGCACGGGCCCATCTCCTGCCGCACGGGACCTTCGCCATGTACAATTACTACGAGCCTTTCCTGCTCGACCGGTACGCCTCGACGATCAAGGCGGCATACGGCAGGCCCCCTTGCGTGGAGCTCGGGGCGTCGCTGGCGGCGCGGCGTCAGGCGGTTCTCACCATCGCCAAGAGCGGTCCGGTCGCGGCTTGCACGACCTTCTGGCACGGGCGGTCCGTCGCCCCCGCCACAGACGACTACCCCTTCCCGTACCTGCCGGTCCGGGGCATACCGTGGTTCTACGTCTGGACGCTGGCGCTCATCCTGGCGGCGTCATTCCTGACGGTGCGGTGGGCGGGCGGCCCCCTCCGGCGCCTCAGGCCCTATGCGGACCTCGCTTTCATGGGAGCGGCCTTCTTGCTGCTCGAGACGAAGAACATCGTGCAGTTCGCCCTCTTCTTCGGTACGACGTGGCTCGTCAACTCGCTCGTGTTCGCCGGCGTCCTCGTGTCGGTCTTTTTCGCCATCGAGGTGGTCCGTCATGTCCGCCTGCCCAGTCCCCCCTTCCTCTACCTGGCGCTGCTGGCCGCGCTGGCACTCGCCTGGGCGGTGCCGCAGGACGCCGTGCTCTCGCTGTCGGAGATTCCGCGTTTCTTTGCCGCCACGGCCATCGCCTTCAGCCCGGTGTTCCTTGCCAACCTGATCTTCGCCCAGAGATTCAAGGACGTCGGCTCCTCGACCGCTGCCTTCGGTGCCAACCTTCTCGGCGCCATCGTCGGCGGAGCACTCGAGTACCTGGCCCTCCTCACGGGCTACCGGTTCCTTCTCATCGTTGTGGCCGCCCTCTACGCGCTCGCCCTGCTCGCCGGGCGGAGGCACCTGAGCGGCGCTAGCTCCGGTTGACCGGCCGTCGCCGGCGGCGTAGGCCGAGGGCTCCCAAGACGACGGCGGCCAGGATGCCGCCGGCACCGGCAGCCAGCCCGGCCTCGGCCCGGACGGATCGGTAGTGCCAGGTCACCTGCCAGTCACCGGCCGGCATGAGGACGCCCTGGAGCAGCCCCACCTGGCGGACGGGCAGCTCCACAGCCTTCCCGCCGCCGCGGGCCCGCAGCGTGACCGACCAGCCGGCGGCGAAGGCTTCGCTCCTCACCAGCAGCGCCGGCGTCCGGCTGGCCGTGAGGTCGACCGGGTCCTGCCATGACGCCACCGGACGCGCGCTCACTGTTCCCGGAGCGAGGGCGGCCCCGGGGCTCGTCGCCGTGGGCGCCTCGAGCCAGGCCGGTCCGCGGGCGGCCGCGTTGGCGAGCAGCACGAGTGGGCCGATGCGCCGATAGGCGTGCCAGGTCCCCGGCGAGAGGACGCCTTCCAACGGGCCGTTGAGCACAAAGGTGACGCGCCGGTGGCCCCCCGTGGCGGCCGACACGGACGTGCCTGCCGTCGAGTCGAGCACCGTGCTCACAGCACCGAGAACGGCTGCCTGCCCGCCGGCTGCGCCCGAAGGCGTGACTCCGACGGAGAGGCTGACGGCACCACCACCTGCGGTGGCCGCCGAGGGGGGCACGGCGATGGTGACGCGGTCACCGACCGGTCGTCCGGCCAAGCGCAGCATCCGACCGTCAGCAAGGGTGACGGTGACATCTGCCCGGGGCGGAAGCGGGCCGTAGGCGGGTTCGAACACGAGGGTGACCACTGATAGCGCCACGGGTCCAGGCAGTTCGAAACCGAGCGGCGCCCCCCCAAGCCGCCACGGTCCGGACGGGGGTGGTGATGTCGGACTGACGAGCCCGGTAGGCGCCGACACCGACGGTCTCGAAGCCGCCGGTGCGGGTGCCCCGGCGGGGCTCGGCACGGGACGGCCGGGTCGAAGCGTCATGCCGAACATCTCCGGGATGGCAACAAGCACCTTCAAGTCGAGCTCGTCGTAGAGCTTTCCGAGGAAACCGGCGAGCCGCAGGTTCTCGGCCTCGTGGCTGCCGGTCGCCTCCTCGTAGGCGGCCGAGACCGCCGCGCCGTATCCGCTGACGGACAGCTGTTTGCGCAGGATTACGAGATCGTCGAGACCGATCTCGTCGAGCAGGTACGGGTGACCGGACAGCGCGTACTGGCCCGGGTTGAGGATCGCCTGCCTGCCCTCGCCGAGAGACGCACCGACTGTGGCCGCGGCCCGGTTGTCGGACGCGATGACGGCCCGCGGGACGGGCTGGTACGAGGCCAACAGGATGAAGACGGCGACGTCCGCGATGACGATCTTGGCGGCGAAGCGGCGGCGGGTGCCGGGCCGCCAGTTGCGCTTCAGTACGAGGACAGCGGCGGCGAGGGCGATGGCGACGACGACGACGTAATAGGGCGCCATCTTCTCCGGGATGCCGGCGTGGCCGGGGACGGAGCCGAGGAAGGACTGGACTCGTCCCGAGTCGGCCACGGTGGCACCGACGAGGCCTACGACCACTACGCAGGGCAGCGCCGCGAGGATCCGGCACAGGCGTCGGGCCCCGGTCGTGGCGTGGGCGCCGGCGGCGAGGGCGTCGACGAACAGCGCCAATAGGACGCAGAGGGCGAAGTCGCCGATGCCGGCGTTGCGGTTCTGCAGGCGCTCGCCGCCGAAGAGCGGGACCTGGACTAACAGCCGGCCGGTCGGCAGGTTCGTCCCCGCACTTAGGACGACGCTCACGGCGACAGCGACGAACCACACGCCGAGGCGCTGGCCGGACCTCGGCCGGGCGAGCCTGAGGGCAAAGGCGGCGAGGGCGACGAGCGGCACCAACCCGACACCGATCGTCAGCTCGATCAAGTTGAACGGGCCGGCGTACATCGCCCCGCCGAGCGTCCCGTTGCCGCCGATCACGAAGGGAACGAACAGGAAGGCCAGGTCGTGCCAGCCGAGCGAGCCGGCGCCGAAGTAGCCGAGTGTCCGCCCCGAACGCTGGGTGCCGTGCAGGTACGCGAGACCCGGCAGCCATTGGACGGCCGCTATCGCCGCCGCCAGCAGGGCGCCGATGGCGACTCCGGCGGCCACCTGGGCGGCGCGGCGAGGCGCCCGCCACCACTGGGCGACGGTGAAGATGGCCGCCAGCACGGCGATGTTGGAGATGGCGCGCGGATCCCCGGCCAGCACGACGAGGCCGCAGCTGAGGCCGAGCAGAGCCATGAAATGGGCGCTCCCACGCAGCGAGACGGAGCGGGCGATGCCGTCGATGGCGAGCAGGACGATCGGGGCGAACGCCATTCCCTCCACCAGGCCGAGATGAGGGCTCTGCCCGCTCATGAAGCCCGTATAGGTGAACGTGACGGCGCCGAGAAAAGAGGCGAGCGGTGAGCAGCCTTGCCGCCGCAGGAAGATGTGGCAGCCGACACCGGCGACGATGCCGACGCTCACCACGTTCACCTCGTAGGCCGCCACGCCCGGGAGCACGGCGAAGAGCCACGTCCCGGGGTAGAGGGCACCGGCGTTCCAGCCGGCGAGAAGCGGCGTGCCGCTCCAGATCTGCGGATCCCAGAGCGGGAGGCGGCCGTGGGCCAGCAGCTGGCCGGCGAGCACCCGGAGCGGGTAGTTCTGCGTGAGGTTGTCGCTCGCCATGAGCGGGTGGCCGGCGAGGGCGAACGGCACGTTCAAGATCACCGGCGTGAGGGCGAGAATCAGGAGAGCCCGCCGGTCCGCCGTGCTGAGGCGGTCGGCCGTGGTGAGGCGGTCCCTCAACCGGCGCCGGCGAGCGGCTGTGCCGGCGGAGCGGCCGGGCCCGGTGGGATCGTCGCCGGCTATCGGAGCCACCGTCGCAGCCCGAAGCGAGCCCGCGGCGATGACATCGTCGGACACTTCGCCAACCTAATAGGCCCGGCCGGCAGGCTGAAGGCCGGCCTGTGTACGGGCTACTTGGCGGAGGAGGAATCTCCCTCGGAGGGGGATTGCCGGCGAGAGGCGCGCTCGACGATCTCGCCCGCGATCTCACGGAGCTTGCGGTTCTCCCGCTGGGACGCCCGCACGAGGACCTGGAACGCCTCTTCCGGGCTGCGCCCACCGTGGGCCATGACTATCCCGACGGCGTAGTCGATCGTGGCCCGCGACCGCATCGCCTGGTTGAGGTTCTCGCTCAGGTTCCGGGCGTCCCAGTAGACCTGGGCGTTGGCGAGGACGATGGCCGCCTGGCGCACGAAGCCGCGCAACCGGTCAGCGCTTTCATCGTCGAAGGCGGCTGGCCGGCGGGAGTAAAGGTTGAGCGCCCCGAAGGTCTCATCCCGGGCGATGATGGGCAGGGAGAGAGTGGAGCAGATGCCGTGAGCGAAGGCAGCCCGGGCGAATTCGGGCCAGCGAGTCTCTTCCGAAGTGGCGTCGATCCGGTACACAAGCCGGTTGCGGAAGGCGTCGAGGCACGGCCCGCGGCCAGTGCCGTACTGGTCCTGGTCGATCTCGACGGCTTCCGGATCGGTGAAGACCCCCGTGCTTGCACGGCCCTCGACGAGCAGCGTCACGCCCGCCATGTCGGCCGGCGCCGCCTCGCAGGCGAGCTCGGCTACGCGCTGAAGGGTGTCGCCGAGCGTGCCGTCGTTGATGAAGAACTGGGAGAGCGTGCCAAGGCCGTCAGTGGCGCCATCATCGTTGCGGGCCACCAGGGCTCCTGTCTCCGAGGACCAGTCGTGTCGCACAATGGCAGAGACGGAGCCGACTCGGTTCCTCTCAATCTAGCCGCTCGCCGGCATCTCCCGGACCAGGGCGCCTGTCGGCCTACCTGGGGCTGCCGCCTCAGGCCAACTCGGCGAGGGCCTCCGCCAGCGGTTCGAGCACGGCGGGCGTGTGAGGCGGGCGCAGCTGCACCACGGCGAGCTCCACGCCCGCCTCGCCGAGGGCGGCGGCCGTCTTCACGGTTGCTGCCGGGTCCCCGCCGAAAGGAACATGGCTCGAGATGAGGATCTCCTGCGGGTCGCGGCCGATGTCGGCGCAGTGGCGGTAGAGGACGTCCCGCTTGGCCTTGAAGGCCTCCACGGTGCCGCCGACGAAGTTCCAGTGCTGGGCGAAGCGAGCCGTTGTACGCAACGTGCGCTTCTCACCGCTGCCACCGACGCAGAGCGGCGGGTGCGGCTGCTGCACCGCCTTGGGGTTGCAGCGGGCGTCGGTCAGCTGGAAGTACTTCCCGCGAAAAGACGTCGTCTCGTTGCTGAGCAGCCCGACGAGCACCTCACATGACTCTTCGAACCGGTCACTGCGCTCGGCAGGTGAGCCGAGCGGGATGCCGTAGGCACCGGACTCCTCCTCGTTCCAGCCCGCACCGACGCCAAGCTCGAGGCGGCCGCCGGAGATGATGTCGAGAGCCGCCGCCATGTTCGCCAGCACTGCCGGGTGGCGGTAGTGGATCCCTGTGACGAGCGTGCCGAGCCGGAGCCGCCGGGTGGCCTGTGCGAGGGCGGTGAGCGTGACCCAGCCTTCGAGGCAGGGGCCGGCGGAGTCGGAGAAGATCGGATAGAAGTGGTCGAAGACCCAGCCTGACTCGAACACCTCGATGTCGTCCGCCGCCCTCCACACCTCGAGCATCGCCTCCCAAGTGGTGTGCTGCGGCGCTGTCTTGAAGGCGAAACGCATGCCCGGATGTTAGGGCCGGCACCGCCGCCGCGGCGAACCCGGGGTCACTTGCCGTCTTGGTCGATGGCCGGAGCGATGACGCCGCCGGCGGCGACCGCGCCGATGGTCAAGATGAGGACCTGCCACCTGGTCCGCTCGGGCAGGTGCCTGAAGGCGAGGAGCATGCCGATGGCGTCCGAGGCGTCGGCGAGGGCACCCGCCTCGACCCAGCCCCGAGCCGGCCCTTCCTCCTTCAGTGCGATGAGCGCGCCGAGGGCGAGGGCGAGATCGCGGCCCCCGAGAGACCGGCCGAGCATCGGTGCGGCTTTCTCGCCCGCAAGCCGCGGCCCCACCCACGGCCGCAGCACCATCCGGGGCGCCACCGCAGCCCCGAGCCCGATGGCGACGCGCAGCCCCGCCAGCGCGGTCGCGCCGAGGCGGGCGGTCTTCCTGTCGAGCAGGACCGGTATGGCGTCGCTCATCGTGCACCTCCGCGTGTGAACAGGCTGGACCGGCGAGGACCCTAATGGGCACGTGAGCAGTCTCGGTGTCCGGTACGATCGTGCCTGCCGGATCCGATGCGGCACACCCCGAATGACTGCGCGCGCCGACCTCCGGAACCTGGCCATTGTTGCCCACGTGGACCACGGCAAGACGACCCTCGTCGACGCCATGCTGTGGCAGTCGGGCGTCTTCCGCCAGAACCAGGACGTCGCCGAGCGCGTCATGGACTCGATGGATCTGGAGCGGGAGAAGGGCATCACGATCCTCGCCAAGAACACGGCGGTGCGTCACGGCGGCATCAAGCTGAACATCGTCGACACGCCCGGGCACGCCGACTTCGGCGGTGAGGTGGAGCGGGCGCTGGCGATGGTTGACGGCGTCCTCCTGCTCGTCGATGCCAGCGAGGGCCCCCTTCCGCAGACACGCTTCGTGCTACGGAAGGCTCTCGAGCGGGACCTGCGCGTGGTGCTCGTCATCAACAAGATCGATCGCTCCGACGCCAGGCCGAAGGAGGTGGTCGACGAGGTGTACGAGCTGTTCCTCGACCTCGACGCCGCCGAGAACCAGATCGAGTTCCCCATCATCTACTGCAACGCGCGGGCCGGGCGCGCCTCCCTCGACCCCGAGCACGAGGGCGAGGACCTGGAGCCCCTCTTCGGGGCGATCCGCGATCACATCCCCCCGCCCGAGTACGAGGAGGGCCATCCCCTCCAGGCGCTCGTCACCAACCTCGACGCCTCGCCCTACCTCGGGAGGCTGGCGCTCTGCCGGGTCCTCAACGGCACCATCCGGCGATCGGCCCAGGTCGCCTGGTGCCGGGCGGACGGCCGGATCGAGAACATCAGGATCTCGGAGCTGTACGTCACAGAGGGGCTCGACCGGGTGGCTGCCTCCGAGGCGGGACCGGGTGAGATAATTGCCGTTGCCGGGCTCGAGGACGTGACGATCGGCGAGACGCTCGCCGATCCCCTCGACCCGAGGCCCCTTCCGGTTCTCACAGTGGACGAGCCGAGCCTGTCGATGACGATCGGCACCAACACCTCGCCGATCTCGGGGCGGGACGGGGCGAAGGTAACCGCCAGGCTGCTGAAGAACCGCCTCGACGCCGAGATCGTCGGGAACGTGTCGATCAAGATCGCCCCCACCGAGCGGCCGGACACCTGGGAGGTGCACGGCCGGGGCGAGCTGCAGCTGGCCGTCCTCGTCGAGCTGCTGCGGCGAGAGGGCTTCGAGCTCACTGTGGGCAAGCCACAGGTGGTGACGCGGATCATCGACGGGAAGTTGCACGAGCCCGTCGAGCGCGTCTCGATCGATGTGCCAGAGGACTTCTTCGGCGTCGTGACCCAGCTCGTGGCGCTGCGCAAGGGGCGCCTCGAGCAGATGGTCAATCACGGCACCGGCTGGGTGCGCCTCGAGTACGCCGTCCCGGCCCGCGGGCTGATCGGCTTCAGGACCGAGTTCATGACAGAGACACGCGGGACCGGCGTGATCCACCATGTCTTCGACCGCTTCGAGCCGTGGTTCGGCGAGCTCCGGCTCCGCCAGAGCGGCTCCCTCGTGGCCGACCGCTCGGGCGTGACGACGGCGTACTCATTGCTGTCTCTGCAGGAGCGGGGCGCCCTCTTTGTCGGTCCGGGCGTGGAGGTCTACGAAGGGATGATCGTGGGCGAGAACGTCCGCGCCGACGACATCGACGTCAACCCGACACGCGAGCGCAAGTTGACGAACGTCCGCTCCTCGACGGCAGAGGAGCTGGTCCGCCTGATCCCACCGCGGCTTCTCTCACTGGAACAGGCACTCGAATTCATCCGGGAGGACGAGTGCGTGGAGGCCACGCCGTCGAGCGTCCGCCTCCGCAAGGTCACCTTGGACCAGTCCGCCCGCGGCCGGAAGACGGCCCAGGCCAAACGGGAGCGCCTCCGGGAACAGGCCGCGCCCGCCGTCGAGCGGCGCTGACCGGTGCCGGCGGGCGGCCGCTGGAACGGCGGCCCGGCCGGAAGTGGCAGGAGCGCCGGGCCCGGCCGGCCAGTTGCGGGCGGTCAGCCGACCGGAGTCTCCCGCACGGACGCCGGCACCCGAGTCGGCTCCAGGCCCACCTTGCGAAGCTCCTGGGCGAACCAGACCGAGTCCCGCAGGGCGCATCCCAGTCCGTCGTTGTTGAAGTAGGCAAAGACGTCGTCCGCCGGCGCCCACTGCTCGGCGAGCCGGCTTGCCCACGACGCCAGCGCTCCCCGGCCGTAGCAGGGGACGGGGGCCGACCGGCCCGCGTGGAAGCGGATGTAGCCCCAGTCGGCCGTCTTCCAGACTGGGCCGCGCCTCGCCGGCGAGTCCGCGAGACAGAGGGCGGCATTGTGGGTGGACAAGAGCTGGGCCAAGCCGTCGACCCACCAGCTCGCGTGGCGCACCTCGACCGCGACCCGGAGCGGCGCCGGGAAGCAGCCGACGGCGGCGTCGAGCAGACCGAGATCGCAGCGGAAATCCGGTGGCAGCTGGAGCAGGAACGGGCCGAGCTTGGGGCCGAGGCCGCCCGCTCGCTCCACGAGGCGCTGCACCGGTTCGGCCGGGTCTCTCAGCCGGCGGACGTGCGAGAGGTACCTGCTCGCCTTCACCGTGACGACGAAGTCGGCCGGCGTGCGGTTCCGCCAAGCCTCGAAGACGGCACGGTCGGGTAACCGGTAGAAGGCGTTGTTGACCTCCACAGTCGAAAAGCGGTCGGCGTAGTACTCGAGCCAGCACCGCTGCGGGACGCCTGCGGGGTAGAAACGGCCACGCCAGTGCCGGTACTGCCATCCTGACGTGCCGAGCAGGACCGGCACGACGACGACACTACGGTGCCGGCCCACGGATGAGTCTCCGGACTCTCTGCCGCCGAGCAGTTGAAGCCGCGCCGGGTTGCGGTAGTGCACCGCTCGTCGCGACGTGATCCGTCCCGCCCGGCTCCGGCGGCGGGATAGCTTCGGTCAGGTGCGTCCCTCTGACGCCGTCGCCAGCGAAGTCGACGGCCTCCCCGAGCCGGCGGGGGACCGGCGACCGTCCGGCAACGCGGGCGATGCCGTCATCGTGGCCCGCCAGCTGACGAAGCGATTCGGGGCGATCACAGCTGTCGATGGCGTCAGCTTCGAAATCGAACGGGGCGAGGCCTTCGGTTTCCTCGGGCCGAACGGCGCCGGCAAGACCTCCACCATGCGCATGGTCTCCTGCCTCTCGCCGGTCTCGGCGGGCACTCTCACCGTTCTCGGCATGAATCCCGCCACCGAGGGGAGCCGGATCCGCGCCCGACTCGGGATCGTCCCGCAGGAAGACACGCTCGACCTGGAGTTGACCGTTCGCAACAACATCTACCTCTACGGGAGGTACTTCGACATTCCGAAGCAGGTGGTACGCGCCCGCGTCGAAGAGCTGCTCGACTTTGCCCAGCTGACCGAACGAGGAGACGACCAGGTAGACAATCTCTCCGGCGGCATGAAGCGCCGGCTCACGATCGCCCGGGCGCTCGTTTCGGAGCCGGAGGTGATGATCCTCGACGAGCCCACAACAGGTCTCGACCCGCAGGCACGCCACCTGCTCTGGGACCGGCTCTATCGCCTGAAGCAGCGTGGTGTCACGCTCGTCATCACCACCCACTACATGGATGAGGCCGAGCAGTTGTGCGATCGCCTCGTGGTCATGGAAGGGGGTCGCATCGCCGCCGAGGGCTCGCCGCGTCAGCTGATAACGCAATGGTCGACCCGCGAGGTTGTCGAGCTGCGCTTCATCCCCGGCGAGCACGAAGCCGCCGGAGAGGAACTGGCCGGCTACGCCTCCCGCCTCGAGGTGCTGCCCGATCGCCTCCTCCTCTACGCCGACGACGGGGACGCTGTCGTGCGCGAGGTGCATGGCGCCGGCTGGCGCCCGGAGAGCGCTCTCGTGCGGCGCTCGACGCTGGAGGACGTCTTCTTGCGCCTCACAGGCCGGAGGCTGGTCGATTGAGCACCGTCGCCTTCGACCCCGCTCGGGACGGCGGGCGGCGGGCGGCCTGGCGCGTCTATGGCTACATGCTGCTCCGCTACAAGCGCACCTGGCGCGGGACTCTCACAACGAGCTTCCTCTACCCAGTCCTGTACTTGCTCGCCATGGGCGTCGGTCTCGGCCACCTCGTCGATGCCCATCTGGCCGCGAGCGGCTCCCGCGGCCGGCTCGGCGGCGCGACGTATGTCGAATTCATCGCCCCCGGCCTGCTGGCGGCGACGAGCATGCAGCTGGCCTCCAACGAGGCCATGTACCCGGTCATGCACGGGCTGAAGTGGGTCCGCAGCTACCACGCCATGATCGCCGCCCCCATCACTGTCCGTCACGTCCAGCTCGGCCATCTCGCGTGGATCGCCACGCGCCTCGCCAGCTCGGCGGCGATCTTCTTGTGCATCCTGGCGGCCTTCGGGGACGTCGGGTCCCCCCTCGCCGTCCTCGCCCTGCCGTGCGCCGTCCTGACGGGACTCGCTTTCGCCGCCCCCATCATGGCCTTCACGGCGACCCAGGAGAACGACAACGCCTTCTCGCTGCTCTACCGGATGGGCATCGTGCCGCTGTTCCTCTTCTCGGGGACGTTCTTCCCCTTATCGCAGCTCCCGGGTTTCTTGCAGATCATCGCCCGGGCCACGCCGCTGTATCACGGCGTGGCGCTCTGCCGCGGCCTCGTCCTCGGCCGGCTGAGCCTGGCGTCGGCTGTCGCCCATGTCGGCTACCTGATCGCCCTCGTCACCATCGGGCTGATAGCCGGCGGCATCACGTTCCGGCGGAGGTTGTCGAAGTGACACCAAGCGGGACGCTCGGACGCCAGTCTGCCGCCCTGCCGCTGCGCGTGCTGCCGGTAGCGAGCCTCGGCACGGGTCGGGCGCGGCGTCTCGTGGCGCGCAACGTCAAGGCGTACCGGCGGGGTTGGACGCTTCTTCTGTCGGGTTTCTTCGAGCCGCTCTTCTACCTGCTGTCGATCGGCCTCGGCCTCAACCACCTCGTCGGGCACCTGCGCCTCGACGGCCGCGTCGTGACCTACGCCGCCTACGTGGCGCCCGGGCTACTGGCCTCCTCGGCCATGAACGGCTCGATCTTCGACGCCACCTTCGCCACATTCTTCAAGCTCAAGATCACGAAGAGCTACGAGGCTCTCGTGGCGACTCCACTGCGGGTGAGGGACATCGCCGTCGGTGAGATCAGCTGGGCGCTCATACGGGGCTCGCTCTACTCGCTCACGTTCCTCTGCGTGATGGCGGTCCTCGGCCTCGTGCAGAGCCCCTGGGCAGTGTTCTGCTTCCCGGCGGCTTCGCTCGTCGGCTTTGCCTTCGGAGGTCTCGGTATGGGCTTGACGTGCTACCTCAGGAACTGGCAGGACTTCGACTTCCTCTTCCTCGCCATCATGCCCCTCTTCCTGTTCTCCGCCGTCTTCTACCCGCTCGGGGTCTACCCGGGCTGGCTGCAGGGTGTCGTGACCTGGACGCCGCTCTATCAGGGGGTCTCTCTCATCCGGGAACTGGATGCCGGCCTCCTCACGCCGGCTATCGCCGCCCATGTCACCTACCTGGCCGTCATGGGCGTTGGCGGCATGCAGCTCGCGATTCACCGCCTCGGCCGCCTGCTCCTGCCATGATCTGTCAGGCGGCTATGCGTGCTACGACGGCAGCCGGCGCGGAGCCGTAGGCGACGGCCGTGGCAGTGCTCGGGCCGCAAGCGGCGCATCTGCCCGGGTGCCACGGCGAGCGGGAGCAGTCGGCCCAGAAGGCCGCCGCCGTCGCGTTGTGATCCGGCCGGACCAGGCGGCCGATCGGTACAACCGCCGCCACCTCGGCCCCGGCTCTTCTGAGGGTGGCGGCAGCGCTCAGGGCCCGGGCCCCGGAGGTGAAGACGTCGTCGACGACGACGACGGCGGCCCCGTGCAGCCCGTCGGCGGCGCCCTCTATCACCTCAAAACCCGCCGCCCGTGCCTCGAGCCGCCTCGGGGGCACCGGGCCGGCGCGCAGCACCTCGGCCAGCCGAAGATCGACACCCACGGCCCCATTGACATGGCGGCGGTCGAGGGCGCCTTGTGCGAGAGCACCCACAGGATGACGGCCGCCCCACGACGGCCGGCCGCCGATCGTCGAGGGGACAGGGACGATCAGCGCCGAAAGGGCGCCAGGGCCAACGAGGCAGCGGTCGTGATGGTCGAGGAAAGCCGCCAGCATCGGCTCGAGCCGGCAGCACCAGGCGCACCGTACGGTGGGTGAGGGCGCCGACTTGTAACCGACAAGGGCGCGGTGCGCGGCTGAGCCGAGCGAGAAGAAGAACAGGGGAACGACAGAGGTGGTCCGGCCGCCGAGTTGAGACCGCACCCGCCGGCAGCTCCAGCACGACGCCAGCCCCTCCGGGGCGGGGCCATGGCAAGTCCGGCAGACGGCGTATCGCCCGGGCGGGCGGCCGGCGCGCGGAGACGGGACGCCGAAGGCCCCTCCGAGCCAGCCGGCGGCAGCGTCGGGTGTCGTGGAGCCGTCGTCCATAGCCTCGCCAAAGCTACGAGGCAGGTGTTCGCTCGCCCCGGCCGTGCTGTGGTCGCCGGCGTCGGATTGTTGCTCCGGAGGCGCCGGCGACGCCGTCACGAGGCCGCCCCGCGAGAGGCGGAGCCGCCCGCGGGCGAGTCGACCGACTCGGCCGAGCAGATACCCGACTAATGTCATCGGCATTAGGCCAACAGCGTCCCGATTGTTTGTCGGGTGTGTCTCTCCCTAGGGTGGGTGAGGCGCCCCGATTGCGGGACCACACGACGACAGGAGATTTCCATGGCTCTGCAACTCGGCGACATCGCACCTGACTTCACGGCTGAATCGACCGAAGGCACGATCAACTTCCACGAGTGGCTCGGCGACGGCTGGGGGATCCTCTTCTCCCACCCGAAGGACTTCACCCCGGTCTGCACGACCGAGCTGGGTGAGGTGGCCCGCCTGAAGGACGACTTCGCCAAGAGGAACGCCAAGGTGATCGGTGTCTCCGTGGATCCGGTCGACTCCCATGTCGGCTGGGCGCAGGACATCGAGGATGTCACCGGGCACAAGCTGAACTACCCGCTCATCGGGGACGAGAACCGCACCGTCGCCGACCTCTACGGCATGATTCACCCGAACGCCAACGACACGCTCACCGTACGATCAGTCTTCGTCATCGGGCCGGACAAGAAGGTGAAGCTCACCGTCACCTACCCGGCGAGCACAGGTCGCAATTTCGCCGAGATCCTCCGCGTGCTCGACTCGCTCCAGCTGACAGCGAACTACTCGGTCTCGACGCCGGTGAACTGGCAGGACGGTGAAGACGTGATCATCGCCCCGGCGATCGACGACGCGACGGCAAAGGAGAAGTTCCCGAAGGGGTTCACGACCCTCAAGCCCTACCTGCGCCTCACGCCCCAGCCGAACCGCTGAGCCGTTGCGCTCCGCCGGCTGGCCCGGCGCGGCGCGGTTCCCGACGTCGCCGTCAGGAGGCGGCTTGCTTCGGCGCGAGCTGATCCAAGCCGCCTAACCGCCACTGCTTCGCTCAGCACCCCTACGATCGCGCTGTGCCAGCTCTGCTCGACTGGGCCCGGCGCGCGTGGGCGCGGTTGGCCGCGCTCCCGGTGCTCAGCCAGGACGGCCTCCTCTACCTGGCGGCTGCGGCCCTCGCGGCGGGGATCATCGCCATGGCTGTCACGGCGGACTACCGGGAATGGGCCGAGATGGCCATCGGGCCCTACCTGGCCGCTGCGGCGGCCTCCTGGCTCGTCCAGCGGCGCCGGAACCGACTCGAGGGCGGCTCGGGGCAAGCTCCCCGAGCCGGTAGCACGCCGGGCCGGTGGGGCGATCCGGTCCGGGCGACGACCGCCCTGTTGGTCCTCGTCTTTGCGGTGCTGCTGCCCCTCGGCTACCAGCTCGTGTGGCGGGCGGACAGCTTGGCCGGTGCGCATGCCCAGCCGGAGGTGGCGGTCATCGAGCGCGCAGGGGACCGGGCCGCCCACGGTAGGGATCCATACCTGTCGAGCCCCACCTCGGTGGGTGCGTCGCCATCGAGTGACTCGCGCGCCGTCGATGCGAGCACGTTCTTCCCCTACCTGCCCGGCATGGCGGTCTTCGGCCTCACGAACGTCGCCACCGGATCACCCGAGATCGACGACGCCCGTGTCGTCCTCACCCTTTTCACGCTTCTCGTCGCCTTCCTGGCTCTCATCCTCGTGCGGGCACCCCCAGAGCGCCGATGGCGCGCCTTCCAGTTCCTCGTCGTGCTGCCTTCCGGTGCCCTGCCGCTCGTGACAGGGGGTGACGACCTCCCGGTATTGGCTCTCATGCTGCTCGCACTGGTGCTGGCCCAGCGCCGCCAGCCAGTGTGGTCCGGTCTTGTGATCGGCGTGGCCAGCACGCTCAAGTTCACCGCGTGGGGACTCCTTGTGCTCCTCGCCCTGGCCGAGTACGACCGCTCCGGGCGGCGGGCATGGGGCCGCTACCTGTGCGCGGCGGCCGCCGTCGCCGTCCCAGTTGTCGCGTTCGGGATCGCCCTCGGGCCGCACGCGTTCCTCACGAACGTGATCGAGTTCCCTCTCGGGCTGACCAAGGTGAACTCGCCGGCGGCGAGCCCCCTCCCGGGTCAGGTGCTCGTCACATTGCTGCCACACCTGAAACGATCGCTCACCATCCTGCTCGTCGCCTTCGGCCTCGGAGCCGTCCTCGCCGGCTGGTGGAGATGGCGGCCGGCCTCGCCGGCAGCGGTCGCCCGGTTCACGGGGCTTGCCATCATCCTCGCCATCGTCGTGGCCCCGGCCACGCGATTTGGCTACTTCATCTACCCGGCCAACCTGCTCGTGTGGTCCGTGCTGGTGGCCGGCGGAAGCCGTCCGGCGGTCGCGGCCGCCGGGTGCCCCTCAGCTGGCGTCACCGACCTGGTAGACGGTCATCACTACCTTGCTCGTCGCCGTGTCGCTCCCGCCACCGAGCGCCGGCGTGAGCGTCGGGTCCACATCCATGACCTGAATCGCGACACCCCATGCGTAACCGTCGTTCCCGTTCTGCTGCGCTAACAGCTCGATCGCGCCCGCCGCCCTGCCGTCGAACTGCAGGTGCCAGTGAGCCCGGGCAAGTTCCTTCAGGTAGAAGCTCTTCACCTCGCTCGTCGGCGCCGGCACGCCGAGTGTGACACTCCGGTTGAACTGGTCGACGCCCTTGTCCGCCGTCCTGCTCCCTTCGTACCTGCTTCCGGCCGGTATCCGCAGGTCCGAGAGCACGTTGGTCGGCGGCTCGCCCGGTTCCGCCACGTGTCGCAGGACGCCGGCAGCCGGCACCGATCGGAGCCCGACGCCTGGCACCACCGAGCCGAGCTTGACCCCGGCGTCGTGGGCGGATCCGGTCCCGATGAGGGCCACGACCGAGCCGAGGACGACGATGAGGACGGCAAGTCCGAGCACGGCGGCGGCCGGTCCCACCGGCGGGCGTCTCGGGTCGCGGACCCGGGGCACATGGTCGTCGCTGGCGGTGGTGACGGCGGGGCTGGACACGAGTCCCCCCGACCTTAGCCAGAGACGCGAGGAGAGCTGATGCCGTCCCCGGGCCCACGTAGCCGACTGCAGGCGGGTGCCAACGGTACGCTTCGTGCAGTGACCAGCAAGGAACGGACGGACGCAAACGACGACGGCACCGGTCCCGCCGCGTCCGCGCCGGCCTCCGAGCCGATCGAGAATCCCGCTCGGACGATCGTCCCGCCGCCGACGGAGTCGGTCGATGGAGTGCTGGCGCTGCTCGAGAAGCGCGGCACCGGAGAGGATCTCGGGCTCGTCCGGCGTGCTCACTCCCTGGCGGAGCGGGCGCATCACGGTCAGCTGCGGGTCTCCGGTGAGGCTTATCTGACCCATCCGGTCGCCGTCGCCACCATCGTCGCCGAGCTCGGACTCGACGCCGTGAGCGCCGCGGCTGCCCTTTTGCACGACGCCGTCGAGGACACCCGCGTCGAGCTCGAGATGATCGAGCGGGAGTTCGGGCCCCAGGTTGCCGGCATCGTCGACGGGCTGACGAAGCTCGACCGGCTCCGCTTCGGGTCGAAGGAGGCCCAACAGGCGGCGACGATGCGCAAGATGTTCGTGGCGATGGCGAGCGACTGGCGGGTGCTTGTCATCAAGTTGGCGGACCGTCTGCACAACATGCGGACCCTCGACGCGCTGCCGGAGTGGAAGCGGATGCAGATCGCCGAGGAGACGCGGGCCATCTACGCCCCGCTCGCCCACCGCCTCGGCATACAGGAGATCAAGTGGCAGCTCGAGGATCTGGCCTTCGAGACCCTTCACCAGAAGCGCTTTGCCGAGATAGCCCAGATGGTGGCGGCCCGTGCCCCGCTGCGCGACGTGGAGCTGGCCGACGTGTTGGCGGCGGTGAGGACGAGGCTGTCCGAGCTCGGGATCGAGGCGGAGGTCACCGGCCGCCCGAAGAACCTCTGGAGCACGTACGAGAAGATGGTCGTGCGGGGCAAGGAGCTCGACGAGATCCACGACCTCGTCGCCATCCGGATCATCGTCGCCGCCGAGAAGGACTGCTGGGCAGCCCTCGGAGCCGTCCACGCGCTCTGGCCGCCTCTGCAGGGCCGGTTCAAGGACTACGTCAACTCGCCCAAGTTCAACCTCTACCAGTCGCTCCACACGACGGTGGTCGGCTCGCAGGGCAAGCCGCTCGAGGTGCAGATACGCACCTACGAGATGCACCAACGGGCCGAGCACGGGATAGCCGCTCACTGGGGCTACAAAGAGGGCGGCTCACACCGCGTGAGCTCGAGCTCCCGCGGGGCCCGCTCCACCCATGAGGTGGCATGGCTCCAGCGGATCGTCGACTGGGAACGCGACACGCCCGACCACGAGTTCCTCGAGACCTTGAAGGTCGACCTCGAGCACGACGAGGTGTACGTCTTCACGCCGAAGGGCGAGATCGTCACTCTGCCCGCCGGGGCGACACCCATCGACTTCGCCTATGCCATCCACACCGAGGTCGGACATCGCTGCGTCGGCGCCAGGGTGAACGGGCGCCTCGTGCCGCTCGAGTCCAAGCTCAACTCTGGCGACAGCGTCGAGGTAGTCACTTCGAAGACGGCGAACGCCGGTCCTTCGCGGGACTGGCTGAAGATCGTCACCTCTCCGCGGGCGAGGAACAAGATCCGCCAGTGGTTCTCCCGCGAGCGCCGCGAGGACGCCATCGAGTCCGGCCGGGAGGAGCTGGCGAGGGCGCTGCGCCGGGCCGGACTGCCGGTGCAGAAGCTGCAGAGCGCCGCCCCGATGGTCTCTGTCGCCTCCGGCCTCGGTCATGCCGATCTCGACGCCATGCACGCGGCCCTCGGCGAGGGCCACGTATCGGCGCAAGCGATCGTCCAGCGGCTCGAGCGCGAGCTGCGCGGCGGCGAGCACGAGGAGCAGCTCCCCTCGACGGCGCTGCAGCCGCGGCGACCGAGCAACAGGCGCGTCGGCGCCATCTACGTCGAGGGGCTCGACGACGTGATGGTCCGCCTCTCAAGGTGCTGCACTCCGGTTCCCGGCGACCCGGTCGTCGGCTTCATCACGCGGGGCCGCGGCGTGTCGGTGCATCGCGAGGACTGCGCCAACGCCATCGCTCTCGCCGCCAGCGCCCAGGAGCGCGTCATCGAGGTGGAGTGGGACGAGGACCGCAAAGGCGTCTTCGTCGCCGGCATCGAGGTGAAGGCACTCGACCGCACAAGACTGCTCGCCGATGTGGCCCGTGTGCTGTCCGAGCACCAGGTGAGCATCCTGTCCTCGTCGTCGCACACCTCCGCCGATAGGGTGAGCCGCATGCGGTTCGAGTTCGAGCTGGCCGATCCGGCCCACCTCGACTCGCTGCTCGGCTCCCTGCGCCAGCTCGACTGCGTCTACGACGCCTACCGCCTGCTGCCGGGGCGCGGGGGTCCGGCGACCACCCAGCGGTGACGTCATGACGGGCGGCGGCAAGCACCCTCCGGAGGCCGATCCGGCGCGGGCGCGGGGCTTGCGCACGCACTATTGCGGCCGCCTCACGGCCACGGAAGCGGGCGGGCGCGTCAGCGTGTGCGGGTGGGTCGCCCGGCGGCGGGAGCAGGGCCGTCATCTTGCATTTGTCGACCTGCGGGACCACACCGGCATCGTCCAGTGCGTCATCGACGGCGCCCACGACCTTCGCTCCGAGCACGTCGTGCGGATCACGGGGACGGTGCGCCTGCGGCCGGAAGGCACCGTCAACGCAAGCATCGCCACCGGAGAGATCGAGATCGGCGCGGAGGAGGTCGAGGTGCTGGCGACGGCGGAGCCGCCGCCGCTCTCTCTCGACGGGCGGGTCGAGAGCGACGAGGCTGTCCGGCTCCGCTACCGCTTTATCGACCTCCGGGCGGAGCGGATGCAGCGCAACCTCCGTATCCGCGCCACGGTGAACGCGGCGCTGCGGCGGGAGATGGACAGGCAGGGTTTTGCGGAGGTTGAGACGCCGCTTCTCTGGGTGCCGACGCCGGAGGGGGCTCGTGAGTACGCCATCCCGTCCCGCCTCCAGCCGGGCTCCTTCTACGTGCTGCCGCAGAGCCCGCAGATCGCCAAGCAGTTGCTCATGGTCGGGGGCCTCGACCGCTACTACCAGATCGCCCGTTGCATGCGGGACGAGGATCTGCGGGCAGACCGGCAATTCGAGTTCTCCCAGCTCGATCTGGAGGCGTCGTTCATCACGGCGCCGGACATCTGGGAGATCGTCTCGAACGCCGTCGTAGCCGCCGCCACAGAGGTGGACGGCGCGCCGTCGCCCGAGGTCGCCACGATGACCTGGGACGAGGCGCTCGACCGGTACGGGACGGACAAGCCCGACCTACGCTTCGGGATGGAGCTGGTCGACCTGGCCGAGGCGGTGGCCGGGACGGAGTTCCGCGCCTTCGAGACGCCGGCGGTGCGGGCTATCCGCGTGCCGGGCGGGCGGTCCTTCGGGCGGGGACGCCTCGACGCCCTCACCGAGCGGGCGAGATCCCTCGGGGCGGCCGGGCTCGTCTGGCTCCGGGTCGCCGACGAGTCGCTCGAGTCACCGGTGGTGAAGTTCCTCTCGGCTCCTGAACAGGCTGCCATCGTGGCAGCGACGCACGCCGAGCCGGGCGACCTGATCCTCGTTGTGGCGGGCGAGCGGGTGACGTGCTGTCGCGTCCTCGGCCAGCTGCGCCTAGAGATCGGCCAGCCGCCGGTGCCGGAGAGGCCGCTCCGTTTCCTGTGGGTGACCGATTTCCCCATGTTCGAGGGCGTCGACGCCGACGGGCACCCGCAGGCGGCCCACCATCCCTTCACGATGCCTCACGCCGACGATCTCGATCTGCTCGAGAGCGACCCGCTGAAGGTGCGCTCCCAGGCCTACGACCTCGTCGTCAACGGGTGGGAGCTGGGGTCGGGAAGCATCCGGATCCACCGGGCCGACATCCAGCGACGTGTCTTCAGGGCCCTCGGGATCTCCGACGAGGAGGCCGAGTCGAGGTTCGGTTTCCTGCTGGGTGCCTTCAAGTACGGGGCCCCTCCTCACGGCGGCTTTGCCTTCGGGATTGACCGCCTCGCCGCCGTCCTCGCCGGCGAGGAGAACATCCGCGAGGTGATCGCCTTCCCGAAGACCCAGTCGGGCGCCGACCTCATGACGGGCGCCCCCAAGCCGCTCAGCGCGAGGCAACTGGCCGAGCTCGGCATCCGGATCGCGACGCCTCCCGCTGGCTGACCCGGGAACAGGCGCTCACAGATGCCGCCCCGGCGGACCGGGGTCCGCCCACCGATGAGCTTGTTCGACGCGGCAGTGGACGACGAGCTCGCAAAGCGGGCCCCGCTGGCGGCGCGGATGCGACCCGCCACGCTCGACGAGGTCATCGGCCAGCAGCACCTCCTGGCCCCCGGGGCGCCGCTCCGCACCCTTGTCGAGGCCGACCGCCTCTCGTCGGCGGTCTTCTACGGGCCGCCGGGCACCGGCAAGACATCGGTGGCCCGCCTCCTCGCCGACCACACGCGACGCCGGTACCGCTCGCTGTCGGCTGTGGATGCCGGCGTGAAGGACGTCCGGGCCGAGCTCGAAGGAGCCCGGGAGGCGCTTGCGACCGGAGGTGAGGGCACGATTCTCTTCCTCGACGAGGTGCACCGCTTCAACAAGGCTCAGCAGGACGCACTCCTCCATGGCGTGGAGGACGGTCTCGTCGTGCTCATCGGCGCCACGACGGAGAACCCCTTCTTCGCCCTCAACACGCCGCTTCTCAGCCGATCGACGCTGTGGCGGTTCGACCCGCTCAGCGAGGAGGAGGTGATCGCCGTCGTCGAACGGGCCTTGGCGGCGGAGCGGGCCGAGGCGAGCGAGGGCGCCCTCGAGCTCATAGCCGACCTCGCCACGGGCGACGCCCGCGTCGCCCTCACTGTGCTCGAGGTGGCGCTCGCTCTTGCCGGCGGGGCGGCCCGGGCCGGCCGAGCTGACGGGGCCGCCGGACGGCCGGCAGAGACGGCCGAGGAACGCGACAGCCGGGTCACCGACAGCGTCGGCGGGGAGGGCCCGGCTCAGGTCCGCGTCGAGGCCGCCCACGTCGAGCAGGCGCGAGCCATGAGGGCGTTCCGGCACGGCACCGAGGAGCACTACAACCTGATCTCCGCCCTTATAAAGAGCGTCCGCGGCTCGGACCCCGATGCCGGTGTGTACTGGCTGGCGAGGCTGCTCGAGGTGGGGGAGGACCCGCGCTTCATCGCCAGGAGGCTCGTCATACTGGCGAGCGAGGACGTCGGCATGGCCGACCCGATGGCCCTCGTGGTGGCCTCGTCGGCCGCCCAGGCGGTCGAGCTCGTCGGCCTCCCCGAGGCGGCGCTCAATCTGTCCCAGGCTGTGATTCACCTGTCGCTCGCTCCGAAGTCCAACACGAGCGCCACGGCGATCTGGCGGGCGCAGGAGGCGGTCAGGACGGGGCCCTTCGCCCCGGTCCCGCCACACCTTCGCGGCGGCGGCTACTACGGAGCGGCCGCGGTCGGGAGCGGGATCGGCTATGAGTATCCCCACGATGACCCGCGTGGCTATCTTGAGCAGCAGTACCTTCCCGAGGAGCTGGTCGAGCACGGTTATTACACGCCGAGCGAGCACGGGGCCGAGGGTGCTCTCGCCCGGCGCTGGAGGGAGCGGAGGAACGAGGCGGCGACCGACGCGGCGTGGCCCATCGAGACCGAGCCGGGCGATTGATGCAAAGCGACCTACGACGACCACACACCGGGCACTGCGAAGTGCCCCGCCGGCGCCGGAGTCCTGAGCGGGTGCGGGCTGTCGGCCTCGACCTCGGGCAGCGGCGGATCGGCGTCGCAATGACCGACGCCGGCGGCCGGCTGGCCCTGCCGCACCGGGTGGTGGAGCGGTCAGGCGACAGCGTCCGCGACCGGGCGGCCTTGGTGGCGATCGTCGAGGAGCTTAACGCCGAGATAGTCGTGGTCGGACTGCCCATCTCCTTGAGCGGCACGATGGGTCAGGCTGCCCAAGCTGCAGCTGCCGAGGCCGCTGAGCTCGCCCGGGTGTTGAAGGTACCGGTGGTCACCTTCGACGAGCGCTTGACGACGGTCGAGGCGGCTCGCCGGCGGCGCGAGCTCGGCGAGGCAACCAGATCACGGGCTGGCGCCGGCAGTGGCGGGAGTGGCGGGAGGGATGGCTCACGGCGGCGTCAGGCGAGAGCCCGAGCTCGCACGGGCGGCTCCTCAGCATCCCGCCCCGTCCTCGACGCCGAGGCTGCTGCCATAATGCTCGAGGCATGGCTCGGGGCTGCGAGGTGACATCCGCCGACCCGGTGGAGGCGTCGGTGGATCCGGCGGGGACGTCCGATCCCGCGGGGACGTCCGCAGATCCCGGGGGGACGTCCGCAGATCCGGTGGGAACGTCCGCAGCTTCCACGAAAACACCGGCCGGGCCGGAAAGGACAGCCGCGCTTCAGCTCGGGACGAGGGCGGTGGGCGTCGTAGGAGAGCCCGTCGGGCACTCGCTCTCGCCGCGCCTCCATCGAGCGGCATACCGCGAGCTCGGCCTTGACTGGACCTACCTTGCCTTCGAGGTGGGAGAGGTCGACTTCAAAGCCGCCGTCGAGGGCGCCCGAGCGCTCTCTTTTGTGGGGCTGTCCGTGACGATGCCGCACAAGCAAGCAGCGGCGGCCCTCGCCACGCGCCGATCTGTCACCGTGCGCAGCCTTGGTGCGGCGAACACCCTTACCTTCTCCGGCCGAGAGATTGCCGCCGAGAACACCGACGGGGCAGGCCTGCTCGACGACCTCCGCCAGCTCTTCTCGTTCGACCCGGACGGGCGCTGCTGTGGAGTTATAGGAGCGGGAGGCGCTGGCATGGCCGCCGTGCTCGCCCTGGCCGAAGCGGGCGCGCGCGAGGTGCTCGTGGTGAACCGCAGTGCCCCGCACGCATTCCGCGCCGCCGCTCTGGCCCGGACCGCCGGCCGGGTGGCCCGGCCCGTCGAGCTGGACGCCGCCGACGTCGTGGTCCAGGCGACGCCGGCGAGCATGGACGGCGACGGCCCGATGTTCGTCGACTCCTCCCGCTTCGGTTCCGGCCAGATCGTCATGGACCTTGCGTACGACCCGCCACTGTCCCCTTGGCTGGCGCGGGCTGCCGGCAACGGTGCCCGGACGGCGAACGGCCTCGGGATGCTCGTCAACCAAGCGGCCAGGCAGATCGAGCTGTGGACAGGCAGCCCGCCCCCGATAGAGGTGATGTGGGCAGCCATCGGCGGCCGCTCCGGGCCGGTCCCTGCCTAACCGCTCCGGGCCGCTCCCGGCCTGACCGCTGGCGCTGCACCGGGTGCCCTCGGGGTCCGAACGCGGAGCGGGACGGGCCAGGATTGCCGGGAGCGAGGCGGTGACGGCAAGTAGCCTTGGCGCCCGTGGCCACGACATTCACCGGACAGCGGGTTCCGGTGGCCTCCAGGCGGGAACGGCATCCTGTCGCGGCGATGTTGCGCCATGTCGACGTGGCCCTGATCGGGGGTACCCTCGCCCTCTCGCTCATCGGCGTGGTCATGGTGTATTCGGCGACGCGGTCGCAGTACGGCCACTATTACCTGGAACGCCAGGTGATATGGGTGGTTCTCGGAATGGTGATCATGGTGGCGGTCATGGCGGTGGACTACCGGCGGTTGGCGGCCTGGGGCTACGCGATCTATGGCCTCGTGGTGCTCTCACTCGTGGGCGTCTTCGTCGCCGGGAAGTCCGCCAGTGACACCTTCGGTGCCCAGCGCTGGTACCAGTTCGGTCCGCTCCAGCTCCAGCCGTCCGAATTCGCCGCCCTCGGTCTCATCATCGCCGTCGCCACCTACTGCAGCCGGCGCACGGGAGTCCTCGAGCTCCGCGAGATGGTGGGCATCGTCGTGCTGGCGGCCGTGCCCCTCGTCCTCGTGTACAAGCAGCCGGACCTCGGCACGACGATCATCCTCGGGGTATGCCTGGCGGCCATGCTGGTGGCCGCCAACGTGCGGGCTCGCTATCTCGCCCTCCTTGCGCTCGTCGTTGTGGGCGGCTTCGGGGCTGCCATCCATCTGCACCTCCTCGACCAGTACCAGCTCGACCGCCTGACGAACTTTCTCCACCAGAACACCCAGCTGCGCAGCGGCAACTACGACCTCTACCTCTCGAAGGTGACGATCGCCTCCGGCGGGTTTCACGGGACGGGGCCCTTCCGGGGCGCCGCCACGAACCTGGCCTACGTCCCCAACCAGCAGACGGACTTCATCTTCTCGGCGATCGGGGAGCAGCTCGGTTTCGTAGGGGCGGCTCTCGTGATCGGCCTGTTCGGGATCGTCTCGCTGCGCATCATGCGAGCCGCCCAGACCGCCCGTGACAGCTTCGGCCGCCTGGTGTGCGCGGGGGCCTTCGCCTTTCTCGCCTTCTCGGTCTTCGAGAACATCGGCATGACGATCGGGCTCATGCCCATCACGGGCATCCCGTTGCCCTTCATCAGCTACGGCGGCTCTGCCTCGTTCGCGTTCTTCGCTACCGTCGGGCTCGTGGCCAACGTGGAGATGCGCCGGGTGAGCCGCCGGTGAGCGAAGTGGACGCCGGGATCCAGCCTGACCCGGCGGCCGGGATCGAGACCCCGGCGATGCCCGCCGAGGACGTGGATCATGCTGATGAGATCGGGCCGCGTGAGGAAGCCGCCTCTCCGGACGGGGACGAGGCGCAGCTGACGCCGGGACTCGACGAGGTGACTCCGGTTGACGAGCTGACGCCGGAACTCGACGAGGTGACGCCGGGCGAACCCGACTGGATGGCCACGGCGGGCTTGGAGGGCGTGGCGGCGGCGGGCGGGCTCGACGAGGCCAGAGCGGACGAGGCGGAGTGGACCGAGGGCACCGTGGAGCTCTGGCCGAGCGGCGCCGAAGTCGAGCCGCCCACCATGTCGCAGCTCATCTTCGTCGACGTGCTCATCGTGCTGCCCTCGTCCAACCCGGTCATAGTGCTACAGGAGACCGAGGCGCCTTACCGCGAGCTACGCATCCCGATCGGGGGCGCGGAGGGGATCGCCATCGGCTATGCGGCGAGGCGGATCGCCACCCCGCGCCCGCTCACCCACGAGCTGATGAGCATCCTCTTGAGGGACTTCGACCTCACCCTCGAGGTCGTAAGGATCACGGGGAGCTCCGGAGGGAGCTTCACGGCCGAGATCGTCGTCTCGGGCCCCTCCGGTGGCCGCACCATCGACTGCCGGCCGTCCGATGCCATCGCGCTCGCCTTGCGCCAGCGGTTGCCCGTGCCGATCATGGCCTCTCCTGAGGTGCTCGACCAGGCGGGTGCGGGTCCCGCCGGGTCCAACTGACCTCTAGGTCGGCTGTGCCGGGGCAAGCGCCTGCCCCCGGGCAGAGCGGCGATAGCCCGCCAGAGCGGCGACCGCCGGCCTAGCTGGTGACAACCCGCCTCCAGCTGGTGACAGCCGGCCTCTAGCGATAGCTACAGCTGGAGGCCGGCTGTCAGGTTCGGGCGAGCTGCGTCACGGCGGGCGCCGAGTCGCGCCTTCCCGGCAGGGGGGCAGCGCCTTCGCTCGATATCCGCATCAGCAGGGCCACGAGCACGTAGTTCGCCACGAGGGAGGATCCTCCGTAGGAGACGAAGGGCAAGGTGACGCCGGTCAGGGGGAGGAGACGCACCACACCGGCCATGATGAAGAATGCCTGGAAGCCCACGATGACGGTCAGGCCGAGCGCTGCCAACCGGGAGAAGTCCGAGCGCGCCCGGAGGGACGCCCGCAGACCGGAGCCCACCATCAGCGCGAAGCCGATGACGATGGCGGCTGCCCCGATCAGCCCGAGCTCCTCCCCGAGAGCGGCGAAGATGAAGTCGCTCTGTGCCACCGGGATGAGAAACGGATCACCGAGGCCGAGGCCGGTCCCGGTGAGGCCGCCCTTGGCCAGGCCGAGCTCGCCGAGGACGGGCTGCAGGCCGATCTGTGCGGTGCCGTTCGCCAGATACTTCCAAGGATCGAGCCAGATCTCCACGCGTTGGTTGATCTGATGGAGTATCTCCGAGGCCAGGTACGTCCCACCGGCGAACGCAATCACGCCGATGACGAGGTAGAGCCAGCGTCCCGTGGTCACCCAGAGCATCGCCAGGAACAGGACGAACAACAAAAGCGAGAAGCCGATGTCACGTTCGAGGAGGATGACGGCGACAGAGCACACCCAGGCAAAGGCGATCGGGCCGAGCGGGCGCAGGTCGGGCAGCATGTGGTTCCCGACCCGATTCGTGGACATGCTGAGCAGCTCTTTTTTCTCCACGAAGTAGGACGCGAAGAAGATCACGAGGAGGATCTTCGATATCTCCACCGGTTGGAACGAGATCGGCCCGACCTTCACCCACAGCTTCACGGCGCCGACGTTCTCCGCCGCGTCGCCGAGATGAGGGACGAGGGGCATCAGAAGAAGCCCGATGGCGAGGAACAGCAGCAAGTAGCGGTAACGCTCCAGATCGCGTGACCGGTGCACGACGAGGAGGGTGAGGATGTAGGCACCTATGCCGAGCAGGGTCCAGACAGTCTCGTAGCCGGCCAGGTGGGGCGCGTAATCCCGGTAGGCCTCAAAGGGCGCCAATCGGAATATCATCACGAAACCCAGCCCGTTCAACACCATTGCCACCGGCATGAGGACCGGATCCGCGTCGGGGACGAGCCGGCGGTTCACCACGTTGATCACTAGCCCCAACCCGGCGACCACGCCCACCACGAGCGCGAACTTGCGGGGGAGGTGGTTGAACGTGCCCAGCGTTGCCAGCACGTAGGCGAACAGCACTACGAGAGCACCCACGATCATGAGCCCGAGCTCGCTGCGGCGCCGAGGCTTGGACTTGGTCGCGATCGCCAATGCGGTCACCGGTTCAAGGTAGCGTCTCAGCCGTGGACGTCGACGTCACCTTGGAGGGCGCCACTGATCCGCCGAGCGTTGCCGACAGCCCAGAGCGGTTCATCAACCGGGAGCTGTCGTGGCTCGACTTTGCTGACCGCCTGCTCGACTTGGCCGAGGATCCGGAGATTCCCCTCCTCGAACGGGTGAAATTCGTCGCCATCTGGTCGAGCGGGATGGACGAGTTCTTCCAGGTCCGCGTGGCCGGGCTGAAGGACCAGGTGGCGGCCGGCCTCCGCGCCCGTTCACCTGACGGGATGACGCCGTCCGAGCAACTGACGGCCATCGGGCGACACTGCCGGCAACTCATCGCCCGGCAGGACGAGAACTTCACCTCGAGGCTCGTACCGGAGCTCGCCGAGGCAGGGGTGCACATAGTCAGCTGGGACAGCCTCACCGACGAGGAGCGTCGAGTCCTTCTCGCGGTCTTCGAGCGCGACATATTTCCCGTCCTTACCCCGCTGGCGGTGGACCCAGGCCATCCCTTTCCCTACATCTCCAACCTGTCCCTGAACCTCGGGGTCCTCGTGGCCGGCGAGACCAAGGGAGTCCACCGGTTCGCCCGCGTCAAGGTGCCTCCGCTGCTGTCGAGGTTCGTCCAGGTGGGTGAGCAAGCGCGCTTCGTCGGGCTCGAGGATGTGATCGCCGCCAACCTCGACCGGCTCTTCCCACAGATGAGCCTCGGAGGCCACTACGCCTTCCGGGTCACCCGCAACGCCGACCTGCTCCTCGAGGAGGGCGAGGCCGACGACCTGTTGGCAGCGGTTGAGGTCGAGCTGCGCCGCCGCCGCTTCGGCCGTGCGGTGCGGGTGGAAGTGGCCACCAGCATGCCGGCCGAGATCCGTGAGTTGCTGCTCGAAGAGCTGGAGCTCACGGCGAACGACGTCTACGAGTCCGCCGCTCCGCTCGATCTCGCCCAGCTGTGGGAGATTCACTCCCTCGACCGGCCGGATCTGCGCGATCCACCGTGGGTGCCGATGACGCCTCCCCGACTGGCCACGCCGGCCGACGACCCTGTCGACCTCTTCGCCGTCCTGCGCGAGCATGACGTTCTCGTCCACCATCCCTACGACTCCTTCGTCACATCGGTGGAAGCCTTCTTACGGCAGGCCGCCCAGGATCCGAAGGTGTACGCCATCAAGCAGACGCTCTATCGCACGTCCGACGACACCTCGGTGGTCTCGGCGCTCGTCGAGGCAGCCGAGCGGGGCAAGCAGGTGGCGGCGCTCGTCGAAGTGAAGGCACGCTTCGACGAGGCGGCGAACATCACCTGGGCCCGCGAGCTCGAGCAGGCCGGCGTCCACGTCGTCTACGGCCTCATGGGATTGAAGACGCACGCCAAGACGTGCCTCGTGGTCCGGCGGGAAGAGGACGGCCTCCGCCGCTACTGCCACATCGGCACGGGGAACTACAACTCCGAGACGGCACGGGTCTACGAGGACCTGGGACTGCTCACCGCGGATCCCCAATTTGGCGAGGACCTGACGGATCTGTTCAATTACCTGACCGGTTACGGAAGGCAGTCGTCTTTCCGCCGGATCGTGGCGTCGCCGCACGGCATCCGGGACTGGTGCATCAGCGAGATCGAGAAAGAGGCGTCGCGGGGCGAGGCCGGCCGGATCACCATCAAAGTCAACGGCCTGAACGACCCGGGCATGATCGACGCTCTCTACGGCGCCTCCAGGGCGGGCACCCGGATCGATCTCATCGTGCGCGGCATCTGCTGCCTGCGCCCGGGCGTCGCCGGCCTGTCGGAGACGGTCCGCGTGCGATCTATCGTCGGACGCTTCCTCGAGCACTCCCGCATCTACCGGTTCGGCGATCCCGCCGGCGTCGACGGTGCGGAGCCGTCCTCGGTCCGGCATTTCATCGGCTCGGCGGATCTGATGGAGCGCAACCTCGACAGGCGCGTCGAGGTGCTGGCTCCGGTGCTCGAGACTGATCTGCGGGCCCGTCTCGACGAGACGCTGGAGCTCAACCTGGCCGACGACGTCTCGGCTTGGGAGCTGCGCCCGGACGGGTCGTGGAAGCGGCTGCCAACGGTGGATGGGATCAGCACCCAGCGCCGCCTCATGGAGCTGGCGGTCGAACGCGCCCGCAAGCGGCGCACCCCGGTGCCCGCCAGAGCCACCTCGACGAGCAAGCTCGGGGAGAACTTCGGGGACAGCGGGTGAGGATCGCCGCCTTCGACCTAGGCAGCAACTCGTTTCATCTGCTCGTGGTGGCAACTCGTCCGGACGGGAGCTTCGAGGCACTGGCCCGCGAGAAAGAGATGCTCCGGCTCGGCGACGTCGTCGCCCGCCACGGTGTCCTCACCGAGGAGGCGCTTGTTGCCGCCGTCGATGTCGTCAATCGATTCCGTACGATCGCCGAGTCGAAAGATGCCGACGAGCTCCTCGCGTATGGGACGGCTGCGCTGCGGGAGGCGACAAACGGAGCCGACGCCGTCGATCGCCTCGAACGCGAAGCCGGCATCCGGGTGAAGGTCATCAACGGGATCCGGGAAGCACAGCTCATCTTCGAGGCGGTCCGGGCGAGCGTGCTCATCGATCCCGGACCCGCTCTCTGCGCCGACCTCGGCGGCGGCAGCCTCGAGCTCAGCGTCGGCGACCGCGCCGGGCTCGTTTACGCGACGAGCCTCCACCTCGGCGTGGGCAGGTTGACGGCCGAGCTCGTCCGGGGCGACCCTCCGAGCGGCAAGTCGCGCGCTCGGCTCGCCGGCCGCATCGAGGAGGAACTGGCTGATGTCCTCGAGGAGATCCTCGACAAAAGGCCCCGGCAGCTGATCGGTTCCTCAGGAACCTTGTGCGCCCTCGTGCGGGCATCGGTGGCCCTTCGCGACGGCACCATCCCGCCGGTGGTCAACCAGCTCAGCATCACGGCAAAGGAGGTCGATGACTTCGCCGAGCTCGTCTACTCCCTCCCTCTGAGCGACCGCGCCCGCCTGCCGGGCATCGATGCCCGCCGGGCTGAGCTGATGCCCGCCGGCGTCGCCGTCGCACAGGCGCTTCTCGAGGCGACGGGATTGCCCGGTCTCACGGCGAGCGAGTGGGCGCTGCGGGAGGGCATTGTCCTCTCGGCGATCCGCAAGCACGACCGGGCTGATCTCTCCGGGGACCCGAGGGCGATCCGGCGTGCCTCGGTGCTCTCGTTGTGTCGCCGGTCGAGCTGGCGGGAGGCGCACGGGCGCAAGGTCGCCGAGCTGGCTGTGCAGCTTTTCGACGCCCTCGCCCCCATCCACGGCCTCGGGCCGACCGACCGGGAGCTCCTCGAGCTGGCCGGGCTCGTCCACGACGTCGGGGAGCACGTCAGTAGGGACAGCCACGGTCGCCACACCGCCTACCTGATCGAGAACGGCGGGTTGCGGGGGTTCTCGCCGGACGAGGTGCGCTTGTTGACCTGCGTCTGCCGGTATCACACCCGGGGACGGCCAAGGGAGACCTTCCCGGCCTGGGAGGCGCTCAGCCCGCGCGACAGGAGCCGCTGCCTCGGGCAGCTGTCGTTGCTGCGCATCGCCGATGGGCTCGACGTCTCACACGCGCTTGTCGTCAGCAAGATCGGGGCCAGCATCGGCAAGGCCAGCATCGTGCTGGCGGCGACGGCGCGGGGCGACGCCGAGCTCGAGAGGTGGATGTTCCAGCGGAAGAGAGTGCTCTTCGAGGAGCTCTACGGGCACAGTCTCGAGCTGGTCTGCCGGGCCGAGGGACGCGACGAGTTCGAGCCGCTCGCATCGGGCGGCGCCGGCCTCGCCTGAGGGCCGGCCGGGGCGAAGCTGCGCGAGGCTGTGAGACATGGCAGTGTCCTCCATACAAGACGGGCGGTCGCCTGGTCTCGGTGTCGAGGGCCGCGTACGTGCCACCGTGGGCGATCGTCGCCCGCAGCTGCGCCGCTACCGGGAGCCGCGGGGGGACGCCGGTTGGTTCGGTCCAGCCTCAGTCACCTGGGACGTCCACGCCCAGCTCGGGCCGATGCTCGTCGGCGGGCTGTCGGCTCTCCTGCTGCAGAGCCTCCATCCGCTCGTCGTGCAGGGCGTGGCCGACCATTCCAACTACCGGGAGGATCCCTTCGGCCGGCTCCAGCGGACGGCTGACTTCATCGCCGGCACGACCTATGGCTCGTCAGAGCTGGCGTCAGCGTCGGTGCGCCGCGTCCGGGCGATCCACTCCCGGGTGGAGGGCCGCACGCCCGACGGCAGGCCTTACCGGGCAGACGACCCGGCGCTTCTCACCTATGTCCACGTCACCGAGGTGTGGAGCTTCCTGCGCGGTTACCAGAGATACTCGAACCGTCCGCTGCTCTTGTCGGAGAAGAACCAGTACCTGCGCGAGGTGGCAGTGGTGGCCCTCTCGCTGGGGGCGGCGGACGTGCCCGAGACGACCGAAGATGTGCGGGCTTACCTGCGCCACATGCGACCCGAACTGAGAAAGAGCGAGGCGGCCGGCCAGGTGGTCGCCTTCCTGCTGAAGCCGGTCAAGCGCCCGGCGGTCGAGGTGGCGGCGCATCGGGTGATCACCGAGGCTGCGATCGACCTCTTGCCGGCGTTCGCCCGCCGCGAGCTCGGCCTGTTCCGGCCACACGGGTACCGACTGGCGATGGTCCGTCCGGCTGCTTCAGTGCTCAGCCTCACCCTCCGGCGGAGGGTCGGCGATCCCCCCATGCTGGCGGCGTCTCGGGAGCGCTGCTCTTAGCGGCGCCCTGGCCGGGGCCGCTCAGTGGTGATTGAGCGCCGGCAGGACGAAGAAAGCCACCACACACAGGTGAAGCGTCAGCGCGGCGAGGACACAGGCGTGGAAGATCTCGTGATACCCGAAGACCTTCGGCCACGGGTCGGGCCGCTTGCGGGCATAGACCACCGCGCCGACCGTGTAGAGCAACCCGCCCGCCAGCACGAGCGAGAACCCGAACCCGCCGAGCGAGTGCAGCATCTCCGGCATCACCGCCGCGGCCACCCAGCCGACAAGGAGGAAGGGAAGGGCCACGGCCCATTTCGGTGCGTCCAGCCAGGAGAGCCGAACGACGATCCCGGCCAATGCCCCCGCCCAGACGGTGCCCACCACGATGGGGGCATCTGCACCGGGCAGCGCCAGGCCGGCGATGGCGGTGTATGTGCCGGCGATGGCGAGGAAGATCGCGCAGTGGTCGAACCGCCGCATCCACACCCGCGCCTGCGGCGACCACGTCACGCGGTGGAAGAGAGCGCTCACGCTCAGCATCGCCGTCACGCAGAAGGCGTAGATCGAGGTGCAGAGCTGAGCAACGATGCCGCGGGCCTCGAGCCCGAGGAGCGGCCCGATCACGAGCATGGCGATGGCACCGAACTCGTGCGAGACGCCCCGAAGGAGAGGCTTCGGCCGCACGGCCGCCCCCCCGGGGAGGGTTGCCCCGGCCGTGGCCGCTGTGGGCGCCCTCCCAATGTCCGCCATGACGGGGGATCGTAGGCGGCGCAAAACGGCGACGGCGACCGTGCGCGCCCCGAAACCGCCTCGGGCCGGCCCGAGCGGCAGTTCGTCTGGCTGGCCGTGGTCGCCGTCGTCAGGTGTCAGCGGCAGGGCTGACCGGCGACTCGACTGGTTCTGTGAGGGCGACGAGGATCTGCGGGCGCCGGAGGAAGAGTCCCGCCAGCACCGCCGCCAGCACGATGGCGGCCCCCGACGTCGTCCAAGGCAGCCCGAAGTGATCCGCCAGCGGCCCTTCTACGAGGGAGCCGATCGGGTAGCCGACGCCGAGAGCGACTAGGTAGAGGCTGAGCACCCGGCCACGGAATTCGAAGGGTGCCCGGAGCTGAACGACCGTCGAGAGGCCCGAGAGGACAGCGATGTAGACGAGACCCACGACGAACAGGACGCCGACAGCCACGGCGAGGGCCGGCGCAAGGTCGTAGCCGACGAGGACGATCGGGAGGAGGTAGAGCGCCCACACGAGCAGGCGGCCGCGGCCCGCCCTATCGGCGATGGGGGCGATGAGGAGCGCCCCGACGACCGCCCCGAGGCCCTGGGCCGTCGTGAGGAGCGCGGTCGCCGAGGCCACCTGCCGAGACCCTCCGTGGCTCAGCCGGTGAGCCACCGCCGGCACGAGGGCGATGAACGGCGAGGCGAGCAACGCCACGACGGCTATGACGGCGATGGCCGCCCGGCATCCCGGCTCGGCTCGGGCCGCTTGCAGGCCCTCCCGCAAGGAGCGGAGCAGGCTCATCTCCTCCGCCGAGGCAGGCGGCGGCCCGAGCCGGACGAACAAGAGCGCCGCCACGACGGCGAGGAACGAGACCGCGTTCGCCTCGAAGGCCACCGGGTAACCGAACGCTGCCACCGCGCCGCCGGCGAGCGCCGGACCGATCACGCGACCGAGGTTGAACTGGGCCGAGTTGAGCGAAGCCGCCGCCAGGAACTCGCTCCGGGGCACGAGGTCCGGCAGGATGGCCTGCTGGAAGGGATTTATCAGCGCGCTGACACATCCCTGCAGCGTCACGAGGAGGGTGAGGATCCCGGGCCCGTCGCGCCCGCTGGCCACGAGGATCGCGATGACGAGTGCCACGCCGCCGGCGAGGACGTTGCCGAGGATGAGGGCGGCCCGGCGGGGGATGCGGTCGGCAAGGGCACCACCCACAGGTGAGAGCAATCCGATGGGGAGAAACGCACCTGCGGCGATCACAACCGCCCACAGCGCCTTCCCGGTGTGGGAGATGACGAGGGCGCCGACCGCCACGGTCTGCATCCAGGACCCGATTATCGAGACGAGCCCGCCGGTCCACAAGAGGGCATAGTTGCGATGGGACAGCGGCCGGAGGGAGACGAGGCGCCGCGACAAATGAGCGCCTCGGCTGTCAGCGGGCTGCGAGGAAGGCGTAGTCGACGCCAGTCTCCTCGACCGAGACGTCCCACAGTCGGCGGGCCACCTCGCGATCAAGCGCCCTTTTCTCGATCCTGTCGCGGCGCGGATGGCCGCGGGAGCCGCCCATCTTGTCCGGGCCGAAGAGCTCGCCGCCGGCGACACCCGGCGCCACGGCGGCGTAGAGGGACGGGAGGGCACCGGCGGAGGCCGACTGGGCGAAAAGAGCGTTGCCGATCTGATAGGTGCGCTCCTGGAGCCACGTCGAGCCGCTCTGTAGGTTGGTGGCGGCATATCCCGGGTGGGCGGCCACGGCGATCGTGGCCGCCCGGGCGGCCCGAAGCCGGCGTTCGAGCTCCTCGACGAAGACAAGATTGGCCAGCTTCGACTGGGAGTAGGCCTTCCAGCGCCCGTAGCGCCGGCGCCCGTGCAGGTCGTCGAAGTCGATCCGGCCGATGCGGCGGGCGAGGCTCGTGAGGGCGACGACCCGGCTGCCGGCGACGGTCACCATCGCCGGCAGCAGGAGCCCCGTGAGGGCGAAGTGCCCGAGATGGTTCGTCCCGAACTGCATCTCGAAGCCGTCCGCCGTCGTGGCGGGCGGGATCGCCATCACCCCTGCGTTGTCGACGAGCAGGTCGAGGCGGTCGTGGGCGGCGAGTATCTCGGCTGCCGCTGTGCTCACCGATTCGAGGGAGGCAAGATCGAGGGTGATGGTGCTGACGGATGCAGCCCGATGGCGCCGGCGCACCTCCGAGGCGGCCGCCGTCAGCCGCTCGGGGCTACGGGACGCCATGACGACATGGGCGCCGTGGGCCGCGAGCGCTGTCGAAGTCTCGAGCCCGAGCCCGCTGTTCGCCCCCGTGACGACAGCGGTCCGGCCGCTCTGGTCGTCAATGTCCTCGACTGTGAAGGGGGCCATGGCAGCCATGTTGGCCGACGTACCGGCGCCGGTCCACGTCATCTGAGCCTCGAGGCGCTCTTGGGCTCCCGCCCGGGATGCTCAAGGCGGCAGGGGAGGGAGCCGGCAGACGGTCACGTGCGCCATCCGCGTGATGACCTCGTGGCAGTCGCCGTAGGTGCCCGAGAAGCCGACGAGACGGAGAGCCGGCGGCACCTTATGGAAGGTGCCGGTCTGGAAGAGGACCCACCAGGGCAACTGCCGCTCCCGCACGACGTGCGTCACGTGGGACCACCAGGCGTTGCTCATGACCCCGTCGAGGTTGCCGCCCGCCCGCACGAGCTCGGTGCTCTCCGGCAGGTACGGGACGAGGTAAGCGAGCGGCCCCGGCCCGGCCATGACGACGCCGGCGTCCTTCAGATCGGAGAAGGCCCCGGCGGGGACGGCGAAGTACGAGGGGCCGAAGGCCTGGCTGCTCCCGAGCCTCGGTTCGAGGGCGAAGATCGAGCCCACTGCCACACCCGCGGCCACCGCCAGCACCGTCAAGGCGGGGCGCAACCTGTAGAGGAGCACCAGGCTGATCACCACCTCCGGCGCCGCCATCTCGATCGGGGCCAGGTAGCGATAGATCCCGAAGACGGCCTCGGAGAGGGCGAACCCGCCGACGAGAGAGAATTCGAGGAAGAGCGCCTCGGGCTTGCGCCGTCTGATGAGCTCGATCACGAGGCCGACCGTCGCCACCGCGATCCCGAAGAACATCACAGGAGAGCGCACCGGCCATTGACTTGTGCCGTTGTGGTAGTTGTCGCCCCCGACGAGCAGCCTCGAGTAATGGAGCAAGAAGCTCGTGGGGCTGCGGGCCGTCCACCGCCCGTCCCGGTAGTTGCCGGGACGGAGGTCGGGCGAGTGGAAGATGCCGTTGAAGTACGGGAAGACGGGATCGCGGTAGCGGTGCCAGAGCAGCAGCGCCGTGGGCAGGTAGAGGGCCAGGGCGGCGACGAGGGCGACGCCGGCCGGCAGGACGGCGAGGAGGAGACAGCGACGGAGATCCCGTCCGGATCGCCGCCGGCCGGCGAGGAGGGCAAGGCAGAACCCGATGAGGATGGCGACGATGAACGGCCCCGTCGTGAACTTGAGAGCGCCGGCGACGCCGAGCAGCAGTCCGGCGATGGCGGCGTCCCGGGACGCGGCTCGCCTGCTGGCCGGCGAAGCGGTCACACTTCGGTAGAGCAGGGCAGCGGCGGCGAATAGCGGCAGGGCGAGCAGCGAGTCGCTGGACGTCTCGCCGACCTCGATCCCGTAGATCGGCGCCAGGAAGGCGCCAGCGCCGGCGAGGAGGCCCGCGATGGCCGCCGCCACTGGGGAGCCGCCCAGGCGACGGGCAAGCTTCCAGACGAGCACAGCGAGCAGTGACACCGCCAGCGACTGCAGGAGGGCGATGGCCGCCACTGCCGGGCGGGCGTGCAGGTGGGTGATCAGCAGGTAGTAAACGGTGTTGATCTGGCCGTCGAGGTAGGTCTGGAGGAGACCGGGAAGAGCGACCGGGCTCCTGAAGCCGTGCAGCTGCGCAAAGCCCGAGTAGTACTCGTAGTTGCCGAGGTCGAATGTCTCCGGCTGGCCCCCGGAGGCCGCCTTCACGACCGAGAGCCCGCCGGCCAGCACCTCCGCGATGACGAATGCGCCGAGCGTGAGGCGCCACTCGGCGCGGCGGCTCCAAGCCTGCCGGCGGCTCTCGACTCCCCCCGCGGGGGTGCCCCCGGGCGTGCTCCCGACCTCAGGCGGGGCGATCAATGCGGTTCCGAGGCGGGCACTTCACCTCATCGGTCTGCCGGCCGCACCACGTTCGACGGTCCGCCGCGGGCAACGGCCAGACCGGCGAGCACCTCGAGCACCACCCGGTGAGCGTTGTTGACGGTCAGCTCCGCCCAGTCGAAGGGAGGCGCCACCTCGACCACGTCCATTGCCACGAGCGGCGTCTCGAGGGCGAGCTTCCTGACGGCGCGCAGCAGGTCTGCCGGCGCGAGCCCGCCGGGCTCCGGCGTGCCTGTCCCAGGCGCGAAACCCGGGTCGAGCACATCGATGTCAACCGACAAGTAGACGCCGTCTGCCGCCTCGAGCGCCTCGGCGACAGCGTCGTCCATGACCGCCGGCAATCCCCGTTCCCACACTTCTTGCATGAAATGCCAGCGCATTCCCTGCTCGCGCATCCACTCGAAGGTCTCCTGCGGCGGCCAGTATCCGCGCAGGCCAACCTGGACGAAGTTGGCGCCCCGGACGGCGCCCGACTCGATCAGCCGCCTCATCGGGGTGCCGTGGCTGGCGAGATTGCCGTCGATGCTGTCGGCGGTGTCGGCGTGGGCGTCGAAATGGACGACGCCGATCCGACCCCAGCCTCTCGCCTCCGCGACCGCGGTGGCTGCCGGCCACGTGATCGAGTGGTCACCGCCGAGTACGACCGGCACTATGCCCCTCTCGGCGATCTCGCCGACGCGACGGCGAATGTTGGCATGGGAGACCTCGACGAGCCCGTGGGGGCACATGGCGTCGCCGTAGTCGACGACCTCGAGGTGATCGAAGATCTCGATCCCGAGATCGAGGTGATAGGTGCCGGGGTTGTAGGCGAGCGCCCGCAGCGCCCGCGGCCCGAAGCGGGCGCCCGGCCGATGGGTCGTCGTGTCGTCCCAGGGGGCGCCGACCACAGCGACCTGGGGCTGCCAGCGATCGAGCTCCTCCGGCTCGGTCAACAATGGGCACTGGGCGAACGTCGCAGGACCGGCGTAGGAGGGGCCGCTCAGCTGAGCCCGCAGTCCGGGCGGGAGGTCGCGCACAGGGGGGCGGCCGGCCGGAGGCGTCGCCTGCCCCGGCTGTCCGGCGGCCCCGCCCGGCTCCTCTTTGCTCATGCCCTGCTGTTGATAGCACACCTGGCGGGCCGTCCCCGGCATGGAGGAAGCGCGCACGGTGCCCGGGTGCAACGATGGCGCCGTGATGACGAGGACTGGGCGCGCTCGCCGGCGGCGGCGGACTCGCTCCGGCAGCCAGGTCGGCTCTTCCTCGCCGACGCCGATGTCGTGACCGGCGAGCCCGGCCCACCGCCGGCGGAGGCGGACGCGCTCTCATCGATCCCGCTTGCCGAGTTCGACCCGGACCGGACAGCGATGATCGAGCCGTCGTCGCATTTCGGTATGGGAGGGCACGAGCGACCGGACGTGCCGGCGGTGGTGGTGGCCTGCTTTTTCGGCGATGTGGTGGAGAGGTTGGCGAAGGAGAGGCAGGCCCGCCTCGTCACGCGTCTCACCGCCGAGCATGGCCGCCACGCCGTCTGGGAGATCGACCACCTGTCCACGCGGCTGGCGTTCTTCCAGCCCGGGCTCGGAGCGCCGTTGTCGGCCGCCTTTCTCGAGGAGATGATCGAGTACGGCTCGGAGACCGTTGTCGTCTGCGGCGGGTGCGGGGCGCTCGATCCGCACTTGGCGCTCGGTCAGGTCATCATCGTCTCTGCGGCGCTTCGCGACGAGGGAACGTCGTTTCACTACCTGCCGCCGTCCCGCACCGTGTCAGCCGATCGCGGTGTCGTCGCCGCACTCGAGAGCCTGTTGTCGCGCCGCGGCGTCCCCTGCACGACCGGCACGACCTGGACGACGGACGCCTTCTACCGGGAGACGCGGGCCAAGGTCGCCCGCCGGCGGGAGGAAGGTTGCGTCATCGTCGAGATGGAGGCGGCCGCTCTCATCGCGGTGGCGAGGTTCCGCCGGATCCGCCTCGGTCTGTTGCTCTATGCCGGGGACAGCCTCGCAGGCGAGTCGTGGGACCATCGCGACTGGGTGAGCGCCCACGACGTGCGCACGGCGCTGTTCTGGCTGGCCGCCGATGCCGCCGTCGAGGTGGCGGCGTCTGCCCGCTGATTCAGCGCCGCTCGGCGAACCAGCCCCAGCGGTTCAGGCGCTCCAGCCACCCGGCCTCCCGGCTGAGGGCCGGGGCCGGGTTCTCGCTCTCCTCCGGCGAACCGACCTCGGCGGCGGGACGGTCGATCTCCGCCGGCTGGCCGGCCGCGATGGCGGGCGAGATCGTCACCCCGCGCGCCTCGGTCGTGAGTGAGCCGAGTGCGGCCCGGCGCTCGGTCCAGCTGGCACCGCGCCTGACCCTGAGCGAGACCCAGCAGCCGGCCCCGGCCGGTATCGGGAGCCAGAAGTTGTAGAGGCGCCAGCCGAGCACGGCGAGGGCGCCGATCCCGATCGGCACCCCGAAGCCCCGCAGCACGGCCGGGACGGCCGCTTCCACCGGACCGAGGCCGCCCGGGGTCAGAGGGATCGCCGCCAGCACGTTGCCGACGCCGTAGGCGACGAAGAGGTCGATCGGGTCGAGCACGTAGTTGAACGCGGCCAGGCAGACCCAGAGGCAGGCGGCGTCGAGGAGCCAGTTCGCCGCCGCCCAGAAGACACCTTTCAGCAGGAGTGGCCGGTTGCCCCGGAGGGAGTGCAGGCGCTCGGCGATGTGTCCGACGGCCCTCTCCATCCGGTCCTCGCCGATGAAGCGCACCCGGCGGCCGAGGGAGCGCAGGGCGTTGGCCGCCCAGCCCTTGCCCTCGGCAAAGCCGAGGACGAGAGCGGCGAAGAAGCCCAGCAGCACCGCCGTGATGATGGCCACGGTGACGTACACCGGCCGGAAGCCGTTGAACGGGATGGAGATGACGAGCGCGACCCACAGCATGGCATTGAGGAGGACCGCCGATCCGATGCCCTGGGTCGCCGCCTGAAATGCGACGTCGGTCCCTTTCACCCCGTTCGTGGTCATGAGGCGGTAACCGAGGCCCGTGCCGCCGGCGGTGCCGCCCGGCAGTACGTGACTCACCCCGAGGGCGGCGATGTTGATCCGGAAGATCTTGGAGAAGCTGAGCGCGTTAGGGGGCAGCAGCACCTGGGTGAGCTGGGCGTAGGCGAGCTGGGCGAGGACCTCGAGCACGAGACCGACGAGGAGAAGTCCGATGTTCACATGCTCGAGTGCATGGATGCTTCTCTTCGCCAGGAGGAGCTCCGGGATGACGAGGTACTCCACGATGAGCAGGACGACGATGATCACCAAGCCGCGGCGGAGAAAGCGTGGCAAGTGCCACCACCGGCGGGCCTTCCTCGCCGGCCCGGTGGAAGGAGGAGTGTCGTATGTGGAGACGACCTCGATCTCCGGCCGAGACGTGTGGGGGCCTGTGTCCGGCAGGCTGCCGGTTCCTCCCCGCGGGGCATCACGCCCGCTCATGGACGGCCCCGTTCCGCCTCTGCCATGTCACCATGCTTGCAGGCACCGGCCCCTGGTGGCGAGGACCGGGCGTATGGGGTGCGGATGGGTTTCTTGGTTTTGCCCGCGCAGTCCCCGACGCGGGCGGTCGGCCGGTGATTGGCGCACCGGCCGAAAGGGCATCCTGAGGAGGTGGAACAACCGCGAGCCCAGGCGGGGCGATCTCTTCCCCGGTGAGCCGCGGCAGGTGGAGCAGTTGCCTCCCGCTCCGATGGAGTTGACTTGAGGCCTATGTCAGAGCCCTCTGGCAACCGGCCCGATCCGGCCGCGGCGTCCCGGGTGCCCGGCCTCGGCAACGACTCTCTCCGAGCGGCGCGTCGCGAGTTCCAGCGACGGGTGATGCGCGCCTCGCTCCTCGTGGATGCCGTCGTCGTGGTGACGATCGTGGTGGCGCTCCTCGTGTGGCGCCTCCGCGTCATCCTCCTCCTCGTCATCGTGGCCCTCTTCCTCACCGCCCTGCTGCACCCGCTAGTGAGGCTCGTCGAGCGCCGCGGCATTCGTCGCGGCCCGGCGACCGGGATCGTATTCCTCGTGACTTTCCTTGCCGCCGTGGGGATCGCCGTCGTCCTCGTCAACCCGGTCATCAATTCGGCCATTCACCTCGTGAAGGAGTTGCCACGCCTGGTAAGTCAGGCACAACAGGGCAAAGGCCAGATCGGCCACCTCATCAAGAGGCTCCACCTACTGAATTTTGTGACGTCCAGGCAGGCCAACCTGCAGAACATCGTCACCAAGGTGGGAAAGCCGGCGCTCGCCATCGGCAAGACGGTTGTGGGCGGCGTTGTCGCCCTCGTCACCATCATGTTCCTCACGTTCTTCCTCTTGCTCGAGGCACCGCGTCTGGCAGGCGGCGTGCTGCAATGGATGAACCCGGAACACGCCAGCCGGGCGCGGCACATCCTCGACGAGGTGAACAAGGCCATCGTCGGCTACATGCTCGGCAACTTCCTCACTTCGCTCATCGCCGGGGTAACCGTCGGGCTGACCCTCTACCTGCTCGGCGTGCCGTTCCCCGTCGTGCTGGCGGTGTGGGTCGCCCTCGTCGACTTCCTGCCGATGATCGGCGGCCTCTTGGCCGGAGTTCCGACTGTCGTCATCGCCGGCCTCCACTCGCTCCCGGCCGGGATCGTGACGCTGATCGTGTTCCTCATCTACCAGCAGGTGGAGAACCACCTTCTCAACCCGGTGATAATGAGCAGGACGGTGCGGTTGAACCCGCTCTGGGTGATGCTCGCGGTCCTGCTCGGCGCCGAGATCGGCAACCTCGTCGGCTCGGTCTTCGGCGGCCTTGTGGGAGCGCTGCTGGCTGTCCCAGCCGCCGGCGCCATTCAGGTCATCGCCCGTGATATCTGGGTCCATCGGACGGGTGCCTCCCTCGTCGGGCTCAGCGCGGCAGGACCCGCGTCTGAGGGCGACGGTGCCGCCGGCGATGAGGTTCCGGTCAGTGGGACCGGTCCGGGTGTCGGCGATGGTGCAGTCGCCAACGGCGACGGTGCCGCCCGCCGTAGCCGCCGGGAGGTTCTGAGGAGACGCCGTTAGGCTCGCCCTGTGCGAGTGCTGGTGGTGCTGCCGACCTACGACGAGGCGTTGAACATCGCTACCGTCCTCGACAGGGTCCGGTCGGTGCTGCCCGAGGCCTCGATCCTCGTCGTCGACGACAACAGCCCCGACGGCACGGCGGATCTTGCCGAGAAGTGCGCCATTGAGCTCGGGCAGATCGACCTGCTCCGGCGGGAAGGAAAGGCCGGCCTCGGCAGCGCCTACAGGGACGGCTTCCGGTGGGGCCTCGAACGGGGCCACGACGTCATGGTGGAGATGGACTCCGACCTCTCGCACGACCCGGCGGCTCTCCGGCAGTTGATCGACCCGCTGGAGGATGGTTACGACGTCTCCATCGGCTCCCGGTACGTCCCCGGTGGCTCCATCCCTCGCTGGAGCCTGTCCCGGCGGCTCCTTTCTCGCGGCGGCAACGTCTATGCCGACCTGATGCTCGGCCTCGGCGTGAAGGACTCGACGGCTGGGTTTCGCGCCTACTCGGCCCCTCTTCTCCGGCTGATCGACCTCGATGCCGTCCGGGCGGGCAGCTACGGCTTCCAGATCGAGATGACGTACCGGTCCATCCAAGCCGGGGGCCGGATCTGCGAGGTGCCGATTCGCTTCGTGGACCGCACCCGCGGCACGTCGAAGATGTCGGTGTACACGGTGCTCGAAGCGCTCTTCCTCGTCACCGTGTGGGCCTTCGGCCGGCTGGGCCGGCAACTGCTCCCGAGAGAGTGGCGACGGTCCCGACGGTCGCTCCCCGGGCGCCCACGCGTGGCCGACGGGGCTGATCGGGGAGTCACGTAACTGTTTGCCGCCGGTTCGCCTGAGACGGCGGACACTGCGGGGATCGACGAGGGCAGGGGGGCGTCGGTGCTCCTCGTCCACGGCCAGCCCGGCTCGGGCGCCGACTGGCGCAATCTGGGTCGGCTGCTCACGGCCGATCATCGGGTCGTGGCACCCGACCGGCCGGGATGGGGGCGGAATCCGCTGCCGGCCGGCAGCCTGGCGAAGAACGCCGAGGTTCTCGCCGGCATCGTGACCGGTTGCGGGCTGACCGTCCCGGTCACGGTGGTGGGTCATTCACTCGGTGGCGGCATCGCCCTCGAGCTTGCCCTGGACTACCCAGACCTTGTCGGGGCGCTCGTCCTCGTTGGCTCGGTCGGCGTGGGCCTGGCCCTCGGGCGGTTGGACAGGCTGCTGGCGGTGCCGATGGTGGGCAACGGGATCGTCCGGGCCGGCGTCGTCGCCCTCCGCGGCACCGTGGCGGCCGCCCGGCGGTTTCCCGACGGCTCGAGACCGGTCTCGGCGCCCCGCCGCCTCGGGCGGATGGTCTCGGTCGTGGCTTCGTTCGACGCCAGCAATCCTGTCGGCGCCCGGGCGCGCGCGAGCTTCCTCGTGGAGCAAAAGGCGCTCTTGACCGAGACCCCCCCCCTCGAACGGCGCCTCGGGCGGCTCGCCGTCCCGGTGGCGGTGGTGCACGGGGCGGTGGACCGGATCGTGCCGGTAGCGGCGGGACGCCTGCTCGCCGAGCGGATTCCGGGGGCGGAGCTCGTGACCATTCGGCACGAGGGACACAGCGTGGCGTCCGAACGGCCGGAGCTCGTGGCGCCGATCATCGCCCGCTACGTCCGGCTTGCCGCCGGCGAGCCGTGACGCCGGCCTGGGGGGCGGCGGCCTTGGCCGCCCCTACGGGCGGACGGCGGCGGCGAGAAACGCCTGCAGCTTCAACTGGGTCTCAGCCAGCTCGGCAGCCGGGTCGGAATCACTGACGATGCCCACGCCGGCGAAGAGCCGAGCAGTGCGATCGTCGACGAGGGCGCAGCGGATGCCGACGTACCACTCACCGTCCCCGTCCGCGCTGACCCACCCGGCGGCTCCGGCGTAGCGGTCGCGGTCCAGCTCCTCGGCCTTCTCGAGGTAGTCGAGCGCCAGGTCGAGCGGCGTGCCGGCGACCGCCGGAGTCGGATGCATGAGCGCCAGCACGTCGAGAGCAGTGGCGACGCGGCCCTCCGGCCCGAGGCTGAGGGTGCCGCTGATCCTCGTGCCGAGGTGCGAGACGTTGCGCAGCTCGACGATCTCAGGCCTCTCGGGCACTTCGAGCTCATCGGTCGCCGGACTGAGGGCCGCCGCGATCGCCGCCACCACGGCGCGGTGCTCGGCCCGCTCCTTCGGGGAGTTGATGAGGGCCGACTCGGTCCGGCGGTCTGCCTCCGGATCGCCGCTTCTCGGGGCCGTCCCGGCGAGAGGATGCGACTCGACGAGACGACCGTCGCGCCGGACCAGCAGCTCCGGGCTAGCCCCGAGGAACCCACCGAGGGCGAACGTCATACACGACGGGTGGAGCGACCTGAGCCGCTCGAGCAGGTCGGCCTGGTGGAAGGGCCGGTTGGCCTCGACCACGACCTCCCGCGCCATCACCACCTTCTCGAGCCGGCCGCTGCGCACTTCGCCCACGGCATCGGCGACCCGCCGCCGGAAGTCGTCGTGGGGGCGGGCGGAGCGGAGCACAAAAGCATCCGGGGGCGGCTCATCGGCCTCGGAACGGGCAAGAAGAAGATCGTCGAGAGGACCGAAGCCGGCCTCCTCGCCCGTCACGACGGCCGTAGCCGGCGCTCCGGCCCTCGCAATGACCGCCACCACGGGTACGACGAGATCGGCCGAGCCTGCCGGGAGGAACTTGAACGCCCCCATGGCGACGGGAAGCTCGCCCGCATCGGCGGGCAGCTCGCGCCGGCCCACGCCGGCGGGTCGTGGCTCGCCGGACTCAGTGGAGCCGCGGGGGCGGATCGCCCGGAGCTCCCGGACCACGTTGTCGAGGGCTGCCGGATCCTGGAGGCCGTTCGGCAGCCGCAAGTGGCGGGCCACACCCAACCCGAACACCGAGAGGCCGTCCCTCTCGACGACCAGCCCCTCGGAGAAGGCCTGCGCCCTCAGCCGTCGGAGCTCATGGTCCTCGAGCGTGCGGGAGACGAACCGGAGCTCACCCATCAGAGGTGGGCGCTCAGGGCGTCAGGGCGGACCGTGACACGGGGCATGCCAGCCCGCGTCGCCGTGATCACCTGCGCAACGCCGCCTGACAGCAGGTCGCGGCGCATCCCGGTGAAGCCGGCGTCACCGAGCATGGCGGCGAGCTGGGCATAGATCGGGAGATAGGAGACCGAGCGGGGGAGGTAGCGGTAGGCGGCCCCGTCCGAGAACAACCCTCCGATCCGAGGCACCACCCGTTTGAACCAGATGGAGTGTCCCTGCCGGATGATCCAGTTGGATGGCTCGGCCACCTCGAGCAGCGCTATCCGTCCCCCCGGCCGGACCACCCGGGCAAGCTCCACCGTCACCGCAGGAAGGTCGGAGAAGTTCCGGATGGCAAAGCCACTCACCACGCCGTCGACGGCCGAGTCGTGCAGGGGCAGCATGGCGGCGTCGGATTGCACGAGCGGGGCACCTCCCGGGTGGCCGAACTTGAGCATGCCGATGGACAAGTCGATACCGACTGCCCGGTAGCCACGACGGACGAGTGCCCGGGCGAGGTCGCCGGTCCCGCAGCCGACGTCAGCGACGAGGGCGCCCGGGCCGAGCGACAAGAGCCGGATGGCGGTGCGCCGCCAGATCGAGTCGAGGCCGAACGTGATGAGCCCGTTCACGAGGTCGTAGCGCGGAGCGATGGAATCGAACATCTCGCGCACGAGGGTCCGCTTGTCTGCGCCGGTCGGCAGCGCCCCCTGAGCGTCCACCACGGCCACTCTAGGGGGCGGGGACTGCTCAGACGGTAGGCTCCGGCCGCTCGGCCATGGAGAAGACCCGCATCGAGGCGTTCAGCGACGGCGTGATGGCAGTGGCGATCACTCTTCTCGTGCTCGATCTCTCGATCCCGATCGCCCGTCCCGGAGAGCTGGCCGTCCAGCTCGCTCACGAGTGGCCCCGCTTCGCCGCCTACGCGGTGAGCTTCCTCGTCATCGGGATCATCTGGGTCAACCACCACACGCTCTTCTCTCTCCTGCGCCGGGTCGACCGCCCGCTGCTCTTCGTCAACTTGTCCCTGCTCGCCGTGGTCGTCCTCATCCCCTTCGGGACGGCGCTGCTCGCCGACAACCTCAGCCGGGGAGGTTCCAATGCAAAGCTGGCGGCGGCTGTCTACTCGGCCATCTCGCTGCTGATGGCGGTGGGTTTCAGCGCCATGTACGTGTACATGACCAGGGACGGGCGGCTGCTGCGGCCGGACGTGGACCTGGCGGCGGCACGAGCGAGCCGCCTCCGCTTCGGAGGCGGGGGGATCGTCTACCTCGCTCTCGTAGGTGTGGCGTTTCTCAACCCTTACGTGACGCTCGCCTGCCACTTCGCCTTGGCGGGGTATTACGTGTTCAACCGGCTGCCGGTGCCGCTCTCGCCCGCGGCGGCAGAAGAGGCCGATTCCTGAAGGAAGGAGTCGAGAGCTGCCAGGAACGAATCGTCCTCCGCGGGAGTCCCGACCGTTACCCGCAGGCAGCCTTCGAGCCGCGCCCACGTGGAGACATCCCGGACGAGGACCGACCGCTCGACGAGAGCCTGCCAGACCTCGGCCGAAGCCCGCCCGGGCAACTGGAAGAGGAGGAAGTTGGCGTCGGACGGCCAGACGGTGGCCCCGAGCGCCGAGAGCCCTTTCTCGACCCGGCCACGCTCGGCGACCACGCCGGCCGTCCGCTCTCGCATCTCGTCCTCGAACCGGAGCGCCAGCACGCCGGCGGCTTGCTTGACGGCGTCGAGGTGGTAGGGGAGGGCGACGCGCTCGCACGCCGCCACGACGCCGGGCTCAGCAACGAGATAGCCGAGGCGGAGAGCTGCCATCGCCCACGTCTTCGAGAAAGTTCGGACGACGACGACGACCCGCTCGTACCGGCCGCCGTCTCCTGACAGACGACCGGCGTCTGTTGTGCCGCTGGCTCCCTCGGCGGCCGGCGGAGCGGTCGCGAGCTCGAGAGCGCTCCAGGGGGAGAACTGCCCGTAGGCCTCGTCCACCACGAGCAACCCGGGCACAGCTGACGCGAGCGACTGGACTGTCTCCCGGCTCTCGGCGTTGCCGGTGGGGTTGTTGGGGGAGCAGAGCATCGTGAGGATCGGCTCACCCTGACCCGAATGGGCGCCGACGCGGGCCAGCAACGCCGCGGCGGCGGCGGGATCGACGGCAAAGCGGCCGTCCCGGTCACCGGTGACGACGGAGGTGCCGGTCAAACGGGCGATGTGTGCGTGGAGGGCGTACGTCGGCTCGAACACGAGGGCCGTCCGTCCCGGACCGCCGTAAGCGAGCATGAGGCACTGCAACACCTCGTTCGACCCGTTGGCGCAGAAGATCCGCTCCGGCCCGACGCCGTGGTGGCGCCCGATCGCCTCGCGGAGCGCCCTTGCCCGGCGGTCGGGATAGCGGTTCATTCCAAGGTGGCCGACCGCCTCCGCAAGCTGCTCGCGGAACGCGGCCGGCGGTGGGCCGGCCGACTCGTTTGTGTTCAGCCGGACGGCGACGACGGCATCGGGGGAGTGGTAGCCGGCGCCGAGGGCGGCGGCGTTGGGCCGCGGCAGGCCATCGCGGCTCACGCGGTCAGCCTCGCCCGCACCGCGACGGACTCGGCGTGGGCGAAGAGCCCCTCCGCCTCGGCGATCGCCTTCACGTGGGGCGCGGCGACGGCCAGTCCCGCCTGGTCGGTCTTGACCACGTGGACCCGGCGGAGGAAGTCCTCGACTCCGAGGGCGCTCGCGAAGCGGGCAGAGCGAAAAGTCGGCAGGACATGTGAAGGCCCGGCCAGATAGTCCCCGAGCGAGGCCGGCGTCCACGGGCCGATGAACACGGCGCCGGCGTTGCGGACCGAGCCCACGAGGCCTTCGGCGCCGGCACAGAGCAGCTCCAGGTGCTCGGGAGCGATCTCGTTCGCCACTTCCATCGCCTGGGCGGGCCCGTCCACGAGGACCGCGTAGCCGCCCCGTGAGAGTGTCGAGGTGATCTCGGCCCGGCGGGGGGCGTGCTCGACGTAGCGCCCCATGGCGGCGTTGATCGCCTCGAGGGCGCCCTCTGACCACGTGACGAGCCATGCCAGGCCGTCCGGGCCGTGCTCGGCCTGCACCACGACGTCGATGGCGGCGCATTCGGGCGGCGCTGTGTCGTCGGCCACGACGACCACCTCGGAGGGGCCGGCAAAGGCAGCCGGCACCCCGACGACGCCACGAACCTCCTCCTGGGCGATAGACACCCAGCGGCTGCCGGCGCTGGCGATGACGTCGACCGGCCGGATCGACTCGGTGCCGTAGGCCAGCGCTGCGATCGCCTGTGCGCCCCCGATCCGGTAAATCTCATCCACTTCGGCGAGGGAGGCGGCTGCCAGCACCTCGTCGGAGATGAGCCCGTCTGGCCCGGGCGGTGTGCACAGGACCAATTCCCCCACGCCGGCGACCTTCGCCGGGATGGCCATCATGAGGACAGAGGACGGGTAGCGCGCCCGCCCGCCCGGCACGTAGACCGCGGCTCGGGCGACGGGGAGGTCGAGGCGTTCCACTCGCACACCGGCACACTCGAAAGCGGGGGGCAGCGACGGGCGGTGGCGGTGGAACGCCTCGATCCGGTTCCCGGCCTCGGTTAGGGAGTCGAGCAGGACCGGGTCGATCCGGTCGCGAGCAGAGAGCGCTGCGGCCAAGGGCACGCCGAGGTCCCCGATCTCGGCCCGGTCGAAACGCGCCGTGTAGGCGCGGACCGCCTCATCGCCGCCCCTTCTCACGGCGGCGATGATCGCCTGCACGGTCGCGACCGAGTCGTCCCCCGTCACGTCCGGGCGGGGGAGCGCCGGTCGCTGCCCGGGCGCCAAGCCGCGAAGGTCGAGCACCTTCAGCATGGCGCCGGAGCGTAATCGATTCCCCGGCAGTCCCAGGAGTGGCCGCAACGGCGCGGCCACGAGCCGCCTGGTGCCCGCAGTGGCAAGCCGAGGTCGTCGGCAATCTCCGGCAGAATCACGCCATGCAGACCGATCTCGCAGAGCTGTCATCGATCGCTTCCTCCATCGAGCAGCTGACGAGCCGCCTGTCCTCGATCGCCGAGCAAGCAAACTCCGTCAGGGACGAGAGGCTGGCGTCTGAGCTGTTCGCGGTCGAGCGGGCGTTGCAGGGCGCTGGACGGAGACTGTCACGGCTGGTCGTGGCCGGCGGCTAGCAGGCGTTACTGGCCCGGCGATCGTTGCCAGGGCAGATCTGGGGGGAACATGGGCCCGGACGCGCCGACGGCGCCCCGGAGGGCGCCGTCGGGAGCGGGTCGGGCGGCGGATCCCAAACTCCGCTCATATGGAACCAGGTGGCGGGAACCGGTTCCGTCGAAAAGACTAGCAGCGGTCCGCTCACGCGTGCTGGACATATGGCCCGAAACTTCAATTCGGCTCCTTTGCCCCGGGCGGCACCCGACGAGCGCTCGTCCGAACCGGCCGGCTGGAGCCCTCGGAAAGGCGGGTGCCGGAGGTCCGCTTCGCGGTCGCCGCCGGCGGGGCTTCGAGGGAACCGAGCCCAGCTGAGGGGCACAGCGGCGCCAGGTGACATTCCCAACAGTGTGGCTTGCGAGCCAGGCAGACCCGGCGCCCGTGCAGGATGAGCCGGAGGCTGAGGAGGCCCCATTCGTCGGCCGGGTAGAGAGCGTCCAGGTCAGCCTCCACCTTCTCGGGATCGGTGGCACTCGTCAGCCCGAGGCGGCGGCTCAGCCGCAGCACGTGGGTGTCGACCGGCAAGCCGGGCAGCCCGAGGGCGACGGAGAGGACGACGTTGGCGGTCTTTCGGCCCACGCCGGGCAGCGCTGTGAGCTCGCTCATCTCGCGCGGGAAGCGGCGCGGGTGCCGCTCGACGAGGGCTCGTGCCATCCCGATCAGATGAGCGGTCTTCGAGTTGAAGAAACCCGTCGGGCGGATGAGGGCAACCACCTCCTCCGGATCGGCGGCCGCGAGCGCCTTTGCGTCCGGGAAACGGGCGAAGAGAGCCGGCGTGACGAGGTTCACCCGCTCGTCGGTGGTCTGGGCGGAGAGGATGGTCGCCACCAGCAGCTGGAACGGGCCGCGATGCTTGAGGGCGCACAGCTGCTTGGCCGTGCCCGGATAGTCCGCGGCCAGCACCTCGCCGATTGCTGTGGCGCGGGCAGCGAGTGCGCGTCGTGACTGGCGGGCCACGGCGGCAGCGTAGCGACCACCCCCGAGTAGCCTTCATCGGTGCACGAAGTCGAGGTCAAGCGGCGGATGGGCGAGGAGGAGATCGCAGCTCTCACTCGGCTGGTGGAGACTGCCTCTGCGGCAGACGGTCACCGGGCTCTCGGCGAGCACCAGTGGCTCGACCTCGTCCAGGGGGGCCGCGAGGGCTTTGCGGGGTTCGTGGCGAGGGAGACGACGCGCCACAAAGTGATCGGCTATGCGCAGGTCAGCCGCGGTAACGAGACCAGCTGGGCGATCGAGTACGTCATCCACCCCAACTGGAGGAAGGAGGCGGGCCTCCGTAACGACCTGCTGACGGCAGCCCTGTCGGAGATCGCCTCGTCCGGGGGCGGCCACGTCCACTTGTGGGTCCCGAAGCCGAGCGAGTTGGACGACGAGGTCGCCTCGGCCATCGGGCTCAAGCGCGGCCGAGACCTGCTGCAGATGCGGCGGCCGCTGCCCTATGAGGGCGAGCGCTCGACCATAGAGACGAGACCCTTCCGGCCGGGCGAGGACGAGGGGAGGTGGCTTGAGGTGAACAACCGAGCCTTCCACTCCCATCCTGAGCAGGGGTTGTGGGATCTCGGCACGATTGCCGAGAGGGAGTCCCAGCCCTGGTTCGACGCCGATGGTTTCCTCCTCCACGAGATCGAGGGCGAGCTCGCCGGCTTCTGCTGGACGAAGATCCAGGAGGAAGAGGGTGAGATTATGGGCGAGATCTACGTCATCGCCGTCAACCCCGACTTCCAGGGCCGGGGGCTCGGCAAGCAGCTCGTCATCGCCGGGCTCGAGTACCTCGACCGCGCCGGGATGCCGACGGCGATGCTCTACGTCGACCGCGACAACCGAGAGGCTCGGGGCCTCTATTTCGCCCTCGGGTTTACCGACGACCACCTCGACCGGGCATACACCGGCGATGTTGCCCCGACCGGGGCGGCTCCCGGCAGCGCGTCTCCCGCCGCGGGCTCTCATGGCGCGGCGGCGCCGGCCACGACATCTCCGGCAAGGGCGGCTCCAGCCACGTCGTCTTCGGGCGGGGTGGCTCCGGGCACGTGAGTCGCTACGACCTCTCCCGGTCACAGCTCGCCGAGCTGCTCGCAGGGGAGCCCTCCTACCGGGTCGACCAATTGTGGGACGGCCTTTACCGCCAGCTGGCGGAGCCAGGTGAGCTGACTGAGCTGCCGGGTGGCCTGCGGCGCCGGCTGGGCGGCGAGCCCTTCCTCGCGCCGGCCTTCGCTGTCGTCGACGAGGTGCAGAGCGACGGCGGCGCCACCGTCAAGTGGGTGCAGGCGGCCACCGACGGCACCCGTGTCGAGACCGTCCTGATGCGCTACCGGGACCGCCTGACCGCTTGCGTCTCCAGTCAGGCGGGCTGCGCCATGGGATGCGGCTTTTGTGCAACGGGCCAGATGGGTTTCTCCCGGCAGCTCACCGCAGGAGAGATCGTCGAGCAGGTGGTACTGGCATCCCGCTCGAGCCTCGGTCGAGGGTGGGGACGGCTCGGCAACATCGTCTTCATGGGGATGGGGGAGCCGCTCGCCAACTACCGCCACGTCCGGGAGGCCATCGGGCGCTGCAACGACGCCCTCGGCATCGGGGCGAGGTCGATGACGCTCTCGACAGTGGGCATCGTGCCGGGCATCCGGAGGCTGGCGGGCGACCCGATCCAGGTCAACCTCGCTGTGTCGCTGCACGCGGCCAACGACTCCCTCCGCAACGAGCTCGTGCCGATCAACCGCCGGTACCCCCTCGCTGTTCTGCTGGACGCCTGCCGCGAGTACGTCGAGCGCACCCGGCGGCGGCTGTCGTTCGAGTGGGCGCTGATCGCCGGTGTCAACGACGGCTCGGCCGACGCAGCCGAGCTCGCCGAGCTCGCCCGCCCGCTCGGTGCCCACGTGAACCTGATACCGCTCAACCCCACGCCCGGCTACCTCGTCGCCGGGAGCGACCGGCGGGCCGTGCTGCGGTTCCGCGACACTCTCCGGGAGGGCGGGATCAACGTGACGATCCGCAACACCCGCGGCCGTGACATCGCCGGCGCGTGCGGGCAGCTCGCCGCCGGGCGCGCCCGGCAGGAGCCGGCTTCCTTGCTGGCCGGCAGCGCTCGCCGAGGGCCGCCGGCTTCCTTGCAGGCCGGCAGCGCCGGCCGGCCCGGGACGGCGCCCTCCATGGCGGCAGCCGAGCGGCTGGCCTAGCGTCCTTCGCATGAGCACCCATTTCGACGGGATCGAGGACATGAAGGCGAAGGTCGGCGATCACCTCGGCTTCAGCGACTGGCACGAGGTCACCCAAGCCCAGGTGGACCTGTTCGCCGACGCCACGGGCGATCACCAGTGGATCCACGTCGACCCGGAGCGCGCCCGGCGCGAGAGCCCGTTCGGCGGCCCGATCGCCCACGGCTACCTCACCTTGGCCCTCGGGCCGGTGCTGCTCGGCGAGGTGACCACCGTGAGCGGCGTCTCGATGGCGGTCAACTACGGCTGCAACAAGGTGCGCTTTCCGGCACCTGTGCCGGTCGGCAGCAGGCTGCGTCTCGGGGCCACCCTGGCATCGGTCGAGGAGATAGCCGGCGGTGCGCAGGCGGTGATGACGCTCACCTTCGAGGTCGACGGGCAGGCAAAGCCGTCCTGTGTCGCCGAGGTGGTCTTCCGTTACTACGCGTGATGAGCAGGCTCACGGTGGCCGGTGAGGAACCGGGCGAGACGCCCCGGGCGGCGGTACGGCACCGGATCACGAACGAGACCGACGTGACGGTGCGCATCGGCCTCGACGAGCCGGCGCCTCCGGCCGTGCACACCGGGCTGCCCTTCTTCGACCACATGCTCGCCCAGCTGGGAAAGCACGCAGGGATCTCCCTCGAGGTGAGTGCCAGCGGGGACCTCGAGATCGATGCCCATCACACCGTCGAGGACGTGGGCATCACGCTCGGTGAGACGCTCGCGGCCGCCCTCGGCGACAAGGTGGGCATCCGCCGGTTCGCCTCCGTGTCCCTGCCGCTCGACGAGGCACTTGTCGACGTGGCGCTCGACTGCTCCGGCCGGCCGTTCCTCCGCTACGACGTCACGCTCGAGCCGGGGAGCGGGCCAATCGGCCAGCCACCCTTCGATCCCCAGCTGGCCGAGGAGTTCTGGCGAGCAGCGGCCCACAGCGCCGCCATCACGCTCCATGTCGGGCTGCGCTACGGCAGGAACCCCCACCACATCCTCGAAGCTTCTTTCAAGGCTGTCGCCCGGGCCCTGCGCGACGCTGTCGCGCTGGAGGGAGGCGGCGTGCCCTCCACGAAGGGCTCCCTCTGAGCCGGCGCCGGCGCGAACGATGATCGCCGTCCTCGACTACGGCATCGGCAACCTCCGGTCCGCGCACAAGGCTCTCGACTACCTCGGCGTGCGGGCGAGCCTCGTGACCGATCCCGATGTGGCCGCGGATGCCTCGGGGGTCGTGCTTCCCGGAGTGGGTGCGTTCGGGGCCTCGGCGCGGGCCCTTCGCCGGAGCGGCCTCGATGGTGCCGTCCGAGAGCATGTGTCGAGGGGGACACCGTTTCTCGGCATCTGTGTCGGCCTGCAGCTCCTCTTCGAAGGATCCGAGGAGGATCCGGGCGACGAGGGCCTCGGCGTCCTGCAAGGAATCGTCCGTGCGCTGCCGGCCTCGGAGCGCCGCCCGCAGATGCAGTGGAACATCGTCGAGCCGGTCGCCGGGCGGGAGAGCCAGGTCTTCGGCACCGAGTCGGCCTGGTACTACTTCGTCCACTCCTATGCGCCCGTCCCCGAAGGCCGAGACGTCGGGGCAACCGCGGTGACGTGCGACTACGGGGGTGAGATCGTCGCCGGCGTCGAGCGCGGCCGGATCTTCGGGACGCAGTTCCACCCGGAGAAATCCGCCCGACGCGGCCTCGAGCTGCTCGGGCGGTTCGCCAGCCTGTGCACGGGCTGACCGGTGGAGCTATGGCCGGCCATCGACGTGCGCGGCGGCCGCTGCGTGCGGCTCCTGCGGGGTGACTTCGGGAACGAGACGGTCTATGGCGATCCGCTGGAGGTGGCTGTCGACTACACCGGCCGGGGGGCCGAGCGTCTCCACGTCGTCGATCTCGATGCCGCCCGGCAGGGCAGCCCCGTCCACACCGCGCTCATCGTGGCCATCGCCCGCAAGACCGGCGCCGTCGTGCAGACAGGGGGCGGAGTTCGCGGCGAGAGGTCCGCGGCCATGCTGCTCGACGCCGGCGTGTCGCGGGTCATCGTCGGCACCGCCGCAGTCGAGGATCCGGTCCTCCTCCATCGGCTGGCGGATCGATGGCCGGGGCGCATCGCCGTCGGGCTCGACTACGAGCGATCCGCCGGCGGGACGATGACTGTCCGTCTCCACGCCTGGGCGAAGAGGACCGACACGCCACTGTTGGAGGCTGCTGAGGCCCTGGCAGAACTGGAGCTGGCGGCAGTGGTGGCGACGGACATCTCCCGTGACGGGACCGGCGCCGGGGCCGATCTGGACGGCCTGGCGGCCCTCTTGGACGCGACGGGACATGATGTCGTCGCCTCCGGCGGCGTCGGGACGGGAGAGGATCTCCGGCGGCTGCGCGAGCTCCGAGCGGGGGCGAGATCGCTCACGGGCGTCATCGTGGGCCGGGCGCTGCTCTCCGGTGCCCTCTCGCTCGAGGACGCGCTGCGGAGCTGTCAGGGTGACTCGCCGTGAGGGCAGCCCGCGTCATCCCCTGTCTCGACGTCGACGCCGGCAGAGTGGTGAAAGGCGTGGAGTTCGTCCAGCTCCGCGACGCCGGCGACCCAGTGGCGCTGGCGGCGTTCTACGACCGCGAGGGGGCCGACGAGCTCGTGATCCTCGACATCACGGCCTCGTCAGACGGCCGCGACACGATGATCGGGATCGTCGAGCGAGCAGCGGGCGAGGTCTTCGTTCCCCTCACCGTGGGGGGCGGCGTGAGGTCGGTCGCCGACGCCAGGGCGCTCTTGCGCGCCGGGGCGGACAAGGTGGCCGTCAACACCGCCGCCGTGGGGCGTCCCGAGCTCGTGAGCGAGCTGGCGAGGGAATTCGGCTCCCAGTGCGTCGTCGTGGCGATGGACGCACGGGCCCGACGGCCCGGAGCCGGCCCCGGCGCGGGCGGGACGAGTGCTACCACGGGCGGGCTAGGCGCGGCCTCTGCCGGCCCCGGATACGCCGAGGGGAGCGCGGGCTTGGATGAGCGCACGTCCTACGAGGTAGTTACCCACGGAGGGCGGCGTGCGACAGGGCTGGACGCACTCGAATGGGCTGTCGAGTGCGAGCGGCTGGGGGCGGGCGAGCTGCTCGTGACGTCGATGGACCGGGACGGCACCGAGCTCGGCTACGACCTCGGCCTGACTCGAGCTGTCACCGGTGCCGTCCGACTGCCGGTGATCGCCTCCGGGGGCGTCGGCAACCTCGGCCATCTCGTCGCAGGTGTCCTCTCGGGGGGAGCCGACGGCTTGCTGGCGGCCTCGATCTTCCACTTCGGCCGCCACAGCGTGGCAGAGGCAAAGGACTGCCTCTCGGCCGCGGGCATTGTTGTGCGGCCTCCCGGATGCTGAGTTGCGGTGACCGTTGGGCGGATCTGTCGTTGCAGGTGCAGGCGCCGCAGTTGAAGGTGTCGCCGGCCGCCCGCGGTACGGTTGGCCTGTTATGCAGAACGAAGACACCAAGTCCGGGGGCAACCAGACGGCGCCCGTAACGGCGCGCCCGGGGCCGCCGACCGTCAGCGGGAAGCAGCCGGTGACGATGCTGAACGACCGCGTCCTCGTCAGCCTGCCTCAGGCCGAGGGCGAACGGCGCTCGCGCCTCGGCATCCTCATCCCAGCTACGGCGCAGGTGGCCAAGCGACTCTCCTGGGCCGAGGTGGCGGCGGCCGGCCCTCATGTTCGCACGGTCCGGCCGGGTGACATCGTGTTGTTCAATCAGGACGAGTCATTCGAGGTCGAGGTGGGCGGGGAGGAGTACCTGATCCTCCGGGAACGGGACGTGCACGCAGTGGCATCGGAACGGATCGACGGCGGCACCGGGCTCTACCTTTGACCCGCGTAGGTGACGCCGGGGGAGGGCAGGTCCTGAGCGGCTCTGCGCGGGAGGCCGGCGGAGACGCTGTCGGCCGGGCAGTCACGCCCGGTCCTGACGAGCTGCCAGCGATCCGGTACGGCCCGGACGGACTCGTGGCGGCGATCGTGCAGGACGTCTCCTCGAAGGACGTCCTCATGCTGGCGTGGATGGACGCCGAAGCCCTCAGGCGGACCCTCGGGACCGGCCGCACGTGGTTCTGGAGCCGGAGCCGCCAGGAGTACTGGTGCAAGGGCGAGACCTCCGGCAACCGTCAACACGTCCGCGACCTGCGCTACGACTGCGATGGCGATGCCCTGCTGGTCCTCGTCGAGCAGATGGGCTCGGGCGCCTGCCACACCGGCGAGTGGAGCTGCTTCCACCGAGGCTTCGGGCGCTGAGGGCATGGACGGCGCCGGGGCACGCCGGAGCCCGCTGAAGGTCTCGCCGGCACCCGACGCCTTTGCCGAGCTGGCGGCCCACCATCGCGTCGTGCCGGTATGGACCGAGCTCGTCGCCGACACCGTCACGCCGGTGGGGGCGTTCAGGTCGGTGGTGGGAGAGGGGGACGGCTTCTTGCTCGAGAGTGTCGAGCACGGCGAGCGATGGAGCCGCTTCTCGTTTCTCGGCCGCTCCGCTGTGGCGACACTCGTCGCCCGGGGGCGCTCTGTCGTGGTGGACTCCGGCGATCTGGCCGTCGCCGCCCCACTCGACAACGGCATACTCGCTGCCATCGAGGCCATCCTCGGCGAGCTGCGCTCGCCGGCGCTCGGTGAGCTCCCGCCGCTGCACGGGGGCCTCGTCGGTTACCTCGGCTACGACGTGGTGCGGGAGGTGGAGCGTCTCGGTGTTCCGCCGCCCGACGATCTCGGCCTGCCCGATGCCGTCATCTCGGTGATCGGGGAGCTGGCGGCGTTTGACCACTGGCGTCAGCGGGTGACACTGGTCGACAACGTGATCGTCCCGCTCACCGACGACCGGACTGCCGACGTGGCCGCTGCCGTCGGCAGGTACGGGCTCGCAAGCAGCCGGCTCGAGCGGCTGCGCGATGACCTCGAGCAGCCCTCGGGTGAGCCGCTCGTGGCGCCCCCCGCCCGGTCGGAGCGGTTGCGCGACTCGGACGTCAAGCGGGTCGTCTCCTCGGCCGACTACCAGCTCGCCGTGGAAGCGGCAAAGGAGTACATCCGGGCCGGGGAGGCGTTCCAGATAGTTCTCTCGCAGCGGTTCGACCTCGAGATCGGCTGCGAGCCCTTCGACATCTACCGCGTTCTGCGGCAGGTGAACCCCAGCCCGTACATGTTCTTCCTCCGCCAGGGGGGTGTCACCGTCATCGGCGCCTCACCCGAGCCCCTCGTCCAGCTCCTCGACCGGCGGGTGATCTCGAGGCCCATTGCCGGGACGAGGAGGAGGGGCGAGACGGAGGAGGAGGATCTGAAGCTGGAGGCCGAGCTGGCCGAGCACCCGAAGGAGCTCGCCGAGCATGTGATGCTGGTCGACCTGGCCCGCAACGACGTCGGGCGGGTCGTGAGTTTCGGGAGCGAGCACATCGGGGAGCTGATGACCATCGAGCGGTACAGCCATGTGATGCACTTGACTTCACAGGTGTCCGGAGAGCTGGCCGAGGGGAAGGGCCCGATCGACGTGCTGCGGGCGACGCTGCCGGCCGGGACGGTGTCGGGCGCCCCGAAAGTGCGGGCTATGCAGATCATCGACGAGCTCGAGACGACCAAGCGCGGCCCGTATGCCGGCGTCGTCGGCTACATCGACTTCTCCGGCAACCTCGACACCGCCATCGCCATCCGCACCCTCGTCGCCGCGCCCGACGGGCGTGCCTCGGTACAGGCCGGCGCCGGCATAGTCGCCGACAGCGACCCCGAGGCCGAGGACGAGGAGTGCGGGGCCAAGGCGGCAGCGATCCTGGCCGCGGTGGCCGGTGCCCGGAAGTTGTCGGCTGCCCACGATGTTGACAAAGCAGATGTCTGAAAGCGACGTGGAGACGACCTACCAGGCGATCCGGCACGGGGTCACCTGGCGGGTGCTGCCGCGGGAGGCCGTCGTCGTCGAGGGTGCCGACGCCACCGAGTGGCTGCAGGGTCAGATCTCCCAGGACCTCGACCGGCTGGGCGAGATCGGGGCGAGCGCCGAGACTCTCGTGCTCTCACCCCAAGGCAAGATCGACTCGTATTGCCGCGTGACGAAGATGGCGGACGACCCCCCGCGGTATCTCCTCGACGTGAAGGCCGGCGCCGGCACCAATCTCTACGACCGCCTCCGGCGGTTCAGGCTGCGGGTGAAGGCCACGGTGGTGATGCTCGACCCCCTCCACGTCCTCGAGCAGCGGGGCCCGGCGAGCAAGTCGATCGGGAGCTCCGGGGGGAGCGGCACCGCCGCCGGCGGGAGCGGCACCGCCACTGTGGCGGGTGAGAGCGGCACCGGCGCTGGCGATGTGGCCGGCGAGCTCGGTGGGCTGGTGCAGGTCGCCGTGTCCTGGCCGGGCCTTGAAGGGACGGATTGGCTGTTCGCCGGCGATCCCGCGAAAGTCCCGGCCTTTGCCACTTCCCTCGGGATCGGCGCCCGGCCGGGGGACGACGAGGCGTTCGAGGCGGCCCGGATCGAGGCGGGCGTTCCCGAGCTCGGGCGGGAGCTCACGGAGCGGACGATCCCCCAGGAGGCGGGTGACCTGGTGGCGAGGACGGTCAGCTTCACCAAAGGTTGCTACACGGGACAGGAGCTGGTGGCGCGTATCGACGCCCGCGGCTCCAACACCCCGAGGCGCCTCCGAGGGTTGGTGCTCCGGGGCCACGCCTCGGCAAGGGACGGCGAGCATGGCTCCACTCGGCCTGGCGCGGCCGGCATGGGCGGAGCGCCGATCATGCAGGGCGAGCAGACCGTGGGCGAGGTGACGAGTGCCGCCTGGTCGCCCGGCCTCGAGGCTCTCGTTGCCCTCGTCTACCTGAAGCGAGGAGTCGACGTCCCGGCCGACGTGACGGTGGGCATTGTGCCGCCGGGAGGCGACGGGGAGCGCGAGGCGGCACACGCTGTGGTCAGGGAGCTGCCGCTTGCCAGCCTGCAGGCGGCCGGGGAGCCGTTCTGATGGCGGCCGTCGTGCTGGCCTTGGCGGCCGCGCTGTGCAACGCCCTCGCAACCATCTTCGAGAGGCTCGGGGTCGAGACTGCTCCTGCCGGCGCCGAGATGCACCTGAGACTGATGACCTATGTGCTCCGGCGGCCGGTGTGGTTTCTCGGCTTTGCCAGCATGATCGGGGCCTTCATGTTCCAGGTGGCGGCGCTCAGCGAGGGCGGCCTCACCCTCGTGCAGCCTCTGCTGGTCTCCGAGCTCATCTTTCTCGTGGCGATCCTCAGGATCTGGTTCGGGCGCCCGCTCGGCTGGCGGGAGGCGGCTGGTGTCGGCCTCACGGTGATCGGCCTGGCGACGTTCCTTGCGGTGAGCAACCAGGGCGGCGGCGACGACCTGCCGTCGTCGCTCGGCTGGCTCCTCGTGATAACGGCGTCCGCCGGTGCCGTCGTGGTGGCGGTGTTCATGGCGCGCTTCGGGTCCCGTCCGTGGCGGTCGGCCTGGTACGGCACAGGGGCGGCCATCTCCTTTGCCCTCGTGGCAGCATTCATGAAGTCCACCACGACGCTCGAGTCGAGGATCGGCTTCGTCCACCTCTTCACCCATTTCGAGCCATACGGCATCGCCGTCGGGGGGCTGTGCGGGTTGTTCCTCACCCAGAACGCCTTCCATGCCGGCCCGATCACCTCCTCGCAGGCGGCGCTCGTGATCGTCGACCCGATCGCCAGCATCGTCATCGGAGTGAGCCTGTTCGGGGACAACCTCCGCGGCTCTCTCGGTGCCCTCGCGGCCGATGCCTTCGCCTTGGCGATCATGTCGGCCGGGCTGTTCATACTCTGCCATTCCCCGCTCATCGTGAACACGACGGCGGAGGACCGCCTGTCACGCAGCCGGGACCCCAAAGGACGCCCGTCGGCCAGCACGGCGTAGCAACGGGGCTGCCTAGCAGCAGCTTCGCGCCCGGTAAGTAGGCTCCTTCACGTGTCGACCTATCTCGACGGCATCCTGGCCTGGCACCGGGCCCGGGCCGCCCGCGACACCCGCCACATCGGGCGGCTGACCGAAGAGGCGGCCGCCCTCGGTGGCGTGCGGGACTTCTCCGCCGAGCTTCGGCGCCACAGCCGGCCGGCCGAGGTTCCCGGCGACGGCCGCGGCGTTCCTGCCGTCATCGCCGAGGTGAAGAGGCGGTCGCCGTCAAGAGGGGACCTGGCCCTCGGCCTCGACCCGGCCGCCCTGGCCGTCGAGTACGAGCGCGGTGGGGCGGCGTGCCTCTCGGTGCTGACCGATGAGCAGTTCTTCGCCGGCTCCCCGGAGGACCTCGTCCGGGCACGTGCGGCCACGAGACTGCCCGTGCTGCGCAAGGACTTCACCGTCTCCGAAGCAGACGTGTGCGACGCCCGTTTGATGGGGGCGGATTGCGTCCTGCTCATCGCCGCCGCGCTCGACGACGATCTCCTCGCCCGGCTGATGAGCCTCGCGGGCTCTCTCGGGATGGACGCCCTCCTCGAGGTGCACGACGAGACCGAGGCAGCCCGGGCGCTCGACACCGGAGCGGCCCTCATCGGGGTGAACCAACGGGACCTGTCGACCTTCGAGGTCGACCCGGCCCGGGCAGAGCGGGTGGCGGAGCACCTGCCGGCCTCGGTGGTGAAGGTGGCCGAGTCGGGCATCTCGTCGCCGGAGGATGCCGCCCGGCTCGGCAGAGCCGGTTTCGACGCCGTGCTCGTCGGCGAGGCGCTCGTGCGCAGCACCGATCGGGAAGGGGCCGTGCACCGCCTCCTCGGAGCCGGAGCCGGAGCCGGAGCCGCCGGCCGGCAGGAGCCGGTAGAGGATCCGAACCCGTTGGGTGATGAGCGGCCAGTGAGTGGCCGCGGGCGGCTCGGAGCCGGCCGCTGATGCCGGTGAGACGCCCATGTGGGTGAAGATCTGCGGCGTCACGAGCGAGCAGGATGCCCTCTTGGCCGTGGCGATGGGAGCCGACGCCGTCGGGTTCGTCTTCGCACCATCGCCACGCCAGATGAGGCCCAATGACGTGCACGCCATCGTCCGCCGTCTCCCGCCGGAGATTCTCACAGTGGGCCTGTTCAAGAACGAGCGGGCGCAAAGAGTCGTCGAGATCATGAACGAGACAAACCTGAAAGCCGTGCAGCTGCACGGCGATGAGAGCAGGGAGGAGTGCAGCTACGTCTCGGTGCGGATCCCGATCATGATCAAGGCTTTCGCAGCCGGCGACGAGCGCCTCACCCGGGCGGAGGAGTACGGGGCGGACATCATCCTCCTCGACGGTCCGTCTCCGGGCTCCGGCAAGGTCTTCGACTGGCGCCTGGCCGAAGGCGCCCCGCGGAGCCGGCGGCTCGTCCTCGCCGGCGGTCTGGACGCCGGCAACGTGGCGGAGGCCATCCGGACCGTGCACCCGTGGGGTGTCGATGTGTCGAGCGGCGTCGAGTCGTCTCCGGGGAGGAAGGATCCCATGAAGATGAGAGCCTTCGTACAGGCGGCGAAGGCAGCAGAGCCGGAGCCGTTCGACTCCGACGAGGACGGACCGTACGACTGGCAGGAGGAGTATTGAGCCCGCTTCGGCACACCAGCACGTTCACGATCATCGGCGAGATGATGCGCGAGCCCTCGGTCACCGGGCGCTTCGGCGACTACGGCGGCCGCTTCGTGCCCGAGTCGCTCGTGCCCGCCTGTGAAGAGCTCGAGGTTGCCTTCAGGCGGGCGTGGGGCGATCCGGCGTTCCGGGGGGAGCTCGACCGGCTGCTGCGGGAGTACGGCGGCCGGCCGACGCCGGTATGGGAATGCCGCCGGCTGAGCGAACACCTCAAGCTGCGGGTGCTGCTGAAGCGGGAGGATCTCAACCACACCGGCTCACACAAGCTCAACAACGTCGTCGGACAGGCGCTGCTGGCCAAGCAGATGGGCAAGACCCGTCTTGTCGCCGAGACGGGGGCCGGTCAGCACGGTGTCGCCGCCGCCACTGCGGCGGCCCTGTTCGGGATGGCGTGCACCGTCTACATGGGCTCGGTGGACGTGGCCCGCCAGGAGCTGAACGTCTTCCGGATGCAGCTCCTCGGCGCTGAGGTCGTCCCCGTCGAGTCAGGCAGCCGCACGCTCAAGGACGCCATCAACGAGGCGCTGCGGGACTGGGTGGCCAGCGTGGAGTCGACCCACTACTGCCTCGGCTCTGTGATGGGTCCCCACCCGTATCCCTTCATCGTGAGGGAGCTGCAACGAGTCGTAGGCGAGGAAGCCCGCGGCCAGTGCAGGGAGATACTGCGGGCCGACCCCGACGTGGTGGTGGCCTGCGTCGGGGGCGGCTCGAACGCCGCCGGGACTTTTGCCGGCTTCGTCGACTCCGGTGCCCGCCTCGTCGGAGTGGAGGCAGCAGGCGGAGCGGCGATGAGCCGCGGCATACCCGGCGTCGTCCACGGCATGCGCTCGAGGTTCCTCCAGGACGAGGACGGTCAGATCCTCGAGGCGGAGTCGATCTCGGCCGGCCTCGACTACCCGGGCGTCGGCCCCGAGCACGCTTACCTCGGAGAGATCGGCCGGGCGGACTACGTCGAGGCCGGCGATGACGAGGTGGTGGAGGCCTTCCAGCTACTCGCCAAGCTGGAAGGGATCATCCCGGCCCTCGAGCCCGCACACGCCCTCGCCTGGGTGATCCGGGAAGCAGGCCGGTCCATACCGACCCGATCGAGCGTGCTCATCACCATGTCCGGTCGCGGCGACAAGGACGTCGATCTCGTGATGGAGCGCCTCCGTGGCCGCCGGTGAGGCCTCGAGTAGTCGGGCAGGGGCCGGCGCCGGCGCAACCGGCCGGGCGGGAGCGGAACCGGCAGGCGGGGTCGCCGTGGCGCGGGGCGCCCTCGAAGAGCGGTTGCGCCTCAAGCGGGCCGAAGGCCGCAAGCTCCTCGTCCCCTACCTGACCGGAGGGCTCGGGCCGGACTGGGTGGCCTGCCTGGAGGCTGTCGCCGCCGCCGGCGCAGATGCCGTCGAGGTGGGGCTGCCCTTCAGCGATCCCATGATGGACGGACCGGTCATCCAGCGGGCGTCAATGCTGGCGCTCGAGGCAGGGGCGACGTCGATGGGGATCATCTCCGCCGTCCGGACGGCAGACGTCGGCGTCCCCGTCGCAGTCATGACCTACTACAACGTCGTGGCGAGGACCGGCCACTACCGGATGGCACGCCAGCTCGCCGAGGCGGGCGTGGCGGGCGCCATCGTGCCCGACCTGCCGGTCGACGAGCTCGACGGCTGGGGCGATGCTGCCCGTGAGGCAGGTGTGGAGACGGTTCTCCTCGCGGCCCCGACGACACCCGAGCCGCGGTTGAGGGTGATCGGGGCGCAGACGAGGGGTTTCTTGTATGCGATCGGCATGATGGGCGTGACAGGCGAACGGGCGGAGCTCGCCGTCACCGCCGCAGAGACTGCCCGCCGCTGCAAACAAGTGACCGACTGCCCTGTCCTGGTCGGGATCGGGATCACCACACCTGCCCAGGCGGTGGAGGTCGCTCAAGTTGCCGACGGCGTCGTGGTGGGATCGGCCCTCGTCCGCCGGTTGCTCGACGGCGGCGGCCCCGATGACGTGGCCGCTCTCGTCGCCGAGTTCCGTCGCGCCCTCGACGTTGCATGAGTATGCGTATTCCTGTATAATCATGTGAATGAAGTGCGGAGTCGTCGGTGCCACCGGCTATCTCGGGGCGGAGCTCCTCAGGTTGCTCGCAGGCCATCCGGATCTCGACGTTGCCGCCGCCCAGGCGGACTCGACTGCCGGCGCAATGCTCGCAGAGGTATACCCGGCGCTTGCCCCTGCCTATGCCGACCTTGTGATCGACGGCCTCGAGCCGGGCCATCTCGAGGGCTGCGACCTCGTGTTCGTCGCTCTGCCGTCGGGCGTCTCTCAGCCGGTGGTGTCGTCGCTCGTCGACAAGGTCAGGCTCGTCGTCGACCTGGGGGCGGACTTCCGGCTCCGCGACCCGGCGCTCTACGAGCAGTGGTACGGCTTTTCCCACTCATGTCCCGGTCTCCTCGCCGCGGCCGTCTACGGGCTGCCCGAACTGTTCCGGAACGAACTGCAGGGGGCCTCCCTCGTCGCCGCCCCGGGGTGCTACCCGACAGCAGCCTCGCTCGCTCTCGGGCCGCTCGTCGCGGCCGGACTGCTCGCCCGGAGCGGCGTCATCGTCGATGCGGCAAGCGGCACATCTGGCGCAGGCAAGGGCGCGTCGTCGGGGCTGCACCATCCCCTTGCGAACGAGCGATTCACGCCTTACGGGCTCCTCACGCACCGGCACACGCCCGAGATCGAGCAGGTGATCGGTGCCGAGGTCCTGTTCACTCCTCACCTGGCGCCGATGACGCGGGGGATTCTCGCCACCTGCTACGCACGGCCGGCGACTGACGAGCCGATGACGACCGAGCGGCTGATCGGGGAACTGCGGGGGCGCTACGCCGGGGAGCCGTTCGTCCACGTGACCGACGGCCTCCCTTCGACCTCGGATGCCTACGGGTCCAACGTGGCCCACCTGACAGCTCGGGTCGATCACCGCACCGGCTGGGTCGTCGTCATCTCCGCCATCGACAATCTCGTCAAAGGCGGTGCCGGCCAGGCGATCCAGGCTGCGAACGTCGCCCTCGGCCTGCCGGAGACCGCCGGCCTTCCGGTGGCGGCGCTCTCGCCATGACCGGCAACGAGAATTCGCCGGCTGTCGAGACCGATCAGAACGTGAGCGCCGAGGAGCACACGCCGGCGGTCGAGGACAACCTGACAGGGAGCCAAGACACGCCGGCCGTCACGGCCGATGCCGGCGTGAGCGCCGAAGAGCACACGCCGGCGGTCAAGGCCGCCGTGTTGTCCGATGCGCTGCCCTACATCCGCCGGTTCTCCGGCCGAATCGTCGTCATCAAGTACGGCGGGAGCGCCCTCGGTGGCGACGACGGGACGCTCTCCCGTTTCGCCAAGGACGTCGTCCTGCTGCGCTCGGTCGGGATATGCCCCGTCGTGGTCCACGGGGGCGGCCCGCAGATCGGCGTGCTCATGAGACGACTGGGGAAGGTGCCGGAATTCCGCGACGGGCTGCGGGTGACCGACTCCGAGACCCTCGACATCGCCCGAATGGTCCTCGTCGGAAAGGTCAACCGGGACATCGTCGGGGCGATCAATGCCCACGGGCCGCTCGCCGTGGGCATGTCGGGCGAGGACGCCGGACTGATCAGTGCTGCTCAGCGTGATCCTGCTCTCGGCTACGTCGGCGACGTGCTGGCCGTCGAGGCGTCGATCCTCCGCCGGCTCATAGCGGAAGGGCTCGTGCCCGTGGTGGCGACGATCGGGGCCGATGCGACCGGGCAGGCCTACAACATCAACGCCGACACCGTCGCCGGCGCCATCGCCGAGGCGCTCCACGCCGAGAAACTGCTGTTCCTCACCGACATCGAGGGCATCCGCTCGGACCCGAGCGAGCCCGGCTCGCTCATCAGCTCGCTGTCGCCCGCTGAAGTCGACGGCCTCATCGGCGCCGGCGTCGTGTCCGCCGGCATGATCCCGAAGGCGGCGGCGTGCGCCCGGGCCGTCCGTCACGGTGTGGCGAGCGCCCACATCCTCGACGGGCGCGTCAATCATGCGCTCCTTCTCGAGCTGCTCACACCGGAGGGTGTCGGATCGATGGTGACTTCACAATGACCCTGATGCACACCTACGCCCCGGTCCCGGTGACCTTCACGCGGGGCGAGGGGACGATCCTCTTCGACGAGGACGGCCGGCAGTACCTCGACTTCCTGAGCGGTCTGGCGGTGACCTCGCTCGGCCATGGCCACCCGCGCCTCGCCAACGCCCTGGCACGGCAGGCGCTGCGGCTCGTCCACGTCTCGAACCTGTTCGGCAACGAGCTTGCCGGCCCGCTCGCGACTGCCATCGACGAGCTGATCGGCGACGGCGAGCCGGCCGGCGGTCGGGTCTTCTTCGCCAACTCAGGCGCCGAGGCGAACGAGTGCGCCATCAAGCTCGCCCGGCGCTACGCCGGCCATGGCCGCTTCGCAGTGGTCTCGGCCTACGGCTCGTTCCACGGCCGTACCCTCGCCACCTTGCACGCCACCGGCCAGCCGGACAAGCACGAGCCTTTCCAGCCGCTGCCGGAGGGTTTCCGTCACGTGGCCTTCGGCGACATCGACGCCCTCGCCGCCGCCTGCGACCCCACGGTGGTGGCGGCCGTGCTCCTCGAGGCGATTCAAGGCGAGGGAGGCGTCGTGCCGGCACCCCGGGGCTATCTCGAGGACGTCCGGCGGCTGTGCGACGAGCGAGGCATCCTCCTCATCCTCGACGAGATCCAGACCGGCCTCGGCCGGACCGGGCGCTGGTTCGCCTTCCAGCATGCCGGCATCCGGCACGACGTGGTCACGATGGCAAAGGCGCTCGGCAACGGAGTGCCGATCGGGGCGTGCTGGGCGAGCGACTCGGTGGCAGACGCCTTCCAGCCGGGGGATCACGGGAGCACGTTCGGGGGCCAGCCTCTCGCCTGTGCCGCTGCGCTCGAGACCCTCGCCATCATGAGCGAGATCGATGCGCCTGCTCGGGCCGAGCGGCTCGGCCGGAGGCTGGCGGCCGGGCTGGAGGCGATCGACGGCGTCGAGCGGGTCCGGGGTGCCGGGCTGCTCCTCGGCGCCGTGCTTCGCACGGGCATCGACGCCAAGAAGGCCACGACCGAGGCGCTCCGGCGCGGCCTCGTGGTGAACTCCCCCGTGCCGGGCGTCCTGCGTCTGGCACCGCCTCTCACCGTCTCAGAGGACGAGATCGACGGAGCGCTGCGGATCCTCGCCGAGGTCCTGGCGTGAACTACCACGGGCCCGGGGGTGACAGCCGTGACTGACGGGGCGCGCCAGCCGGTCGGGAAACCCCGCCGCCACCACGTGATCCAGCGGCTGCTGGCAGATCATCACGTCACGAGCCAGGAGCAGCTCGTCGACCTGCTGGCGGCCGAAGGAATGGCTGCCACACAGGCCACCGTCTCGCGCGATCTCGAGGAGATCGGGGCGATCAAGGTCCGAATCGCCGGCACCGACCGTCCCGTGTACGCCGTCGCCGAGCTGCCGAAGGATCAAGCCCTGCCCGCAGAGAACCTGCGGAGGGTGCTCGGGGAGTGGGTCGTCGACGTGGCGTGGTCCGGCAACCTCGTCGTGCTGCGGACCCCTCCCGGCTCTGCCCACGTCGTGGCCTCCGCCCTCGACAGGACCGGCCTCGACGGCGTTCTCGGCACGGTGGCGGGAGACGACACCGTCCTAGTCGTGGGCGGGGAAGGAAGCGGGTCGGCACTGGCCGACCGACTTTCGGCGCTGGCCGGGCGATAGTCGGCGTCGGGAAAGAAAATGGGGAGCGGCGCCTGCGCCGGGAAAGAGGGACTGACCAGATGGCACGTCGTGTAGTGCTCGCATACTCAGGAGGACTTGACACCTCCGTGGCCGTGCACTGGCTGAGGGCGGAGCTCGGCTACGAGGTGGTGGCGGTCGCCGTCGACGTCGGCCAGGGCGGCGATCTCACCCCCCTGCCCGAGCGGGCACTGGCCGCCGGGGCAGTCGATGCCGTCGTCGTCGATGCCCGCGCCGAGCTCGCCCACGATGTCATCCTGCCTGCGCTGGCCGCCAATGGCCGCTACGAGGGACGCTACCCACTCGTCTCGGCGCTCTCACGACCGGTCATCGTGCGACACCTCGTAGCCGCGGCACGCCGGCACGGCGCAGTCGCCGTCGCCCACGGCTGCACCGGCAAGGGCAACGACCAGGTCCGCTTCGACGTGGCGACGCGGGCGCTGGCGCCCGATCTCGAGATCGTCGCACCGGTCCGGGCATGGGGCATGACACGGGAGCAGACGATCGACTATGCCGAGAAGCACGAACTGCCGATCACGATCTCCCGCGACCGCATCTACTCCATCGACGAGAACCTCTGGGGGCGTTCCATCGAGTGCGGAATCCTCGAGGACCCGTGGGCGGGGCCTCCGGAGGACATCTTCGCCAGGACGGTTCCGACGGCGTCCGAGCCCTTGGAGCTGGTGATCGGTTTCGAAGCAGGCGTACCGGTCAGCCTCGACGGCGAGTGGCTCGACCTCGTGGAGCTGATCGGCCGCCTCGACCGGACGGTCGGGTCGTTCGCAGTCGGGCGAGTCGACATGGTGGAAGGACGGCGCGTCGGCATCAAGAGCCGCGAGGTCTACGAGTGCCCGGCCGCTCTCGCCCTGATCGCCGCCCACCTCGATCTCGAGGGAATGACGCTCGAACGTGAGGTCGCCCACGAGAAGGCGCGGCTGGAGCCCCGCTTCGCCGAGCTCGCCTACGACGGGATGTGGTTCTCCCCCCTGCGGGAGGCGCTCAGTGCCTTCATGGGAAGCACGCAGCGCTGGGTGACCGGTGAGGTGCGGCTCCGTCTCACCCCCGGTGGGGGAATGGACATCGTGGGTCGACGGAGCCCTCGGGGCCTGTACGACCACGCCCTTGCGACCTACGACTCGGCCGACTCCTTCCGTCACGAGGACGCGGAAGGATTCGTCCGCCTGTTCGGCCTCGGCATCGAGACGTGGGCCGCCCGCCAGGGGGGCGGCGCAGGTGAGGCCGGTGGCACGGCTACATGACGCTCTGGGCTCACCGCATGAGCGGGCCGCCGGCACCGGAGATGATGGCCTTCACGGCGAGCCTGTCTTTCGACCGCCGGCTCGCGTCCTTCGACATCGAGGCCTCGATCGCGCATGTGCACGGCCTCGAGCGGTCCTCCATCGTCGACGAGGCGGAGGCTCGCCTGCTGGTCAACGCCCTGCGCCGTGCCGGTGACGAGCTCTCCGCCGGCGTGTTCGAGTTCGAGCCAGGCGACGAGGACATCCACACGGCGATCGAGAGGCGCGTCCGGCAGCTCGCCGGCGAGGCCGGTGCCAAGCTGCACAGCGGCCGGAGTCGGAACGACCAGGTGGCCACGGCGATGCGCCTCTACGCCCGGGAGGAGCTGGTCCGGATCGCCGACCTGGTGCTCCAGCTGCAACGGACTCTCGAGCGCCGGGCTGTCAGTGCCGGGCAGGCGTATCTTCCCGGGTACACCCACATGCAGCGGGCTCAGCCCGTACTGCTGGCCCACTACCTGCTCGCCCACGGCTGGGCCCTTGCCCGAGACATCGACCGGCTGCTCGCCACCGTGGAGCGGCTCGACGTCTCCCCCCTCGGGGCCGGTGCCCTCGCCGGGAGCTCGCTCCCGCTCCGGCCCGACGATGTCGCCGCCGAGCTCAGCATGGCCGGACGGGCAGAGAACTCGCTCGACGCCGTGAGCGACAGGGACTTCGTCGCCGAGGCGCTCTTCGACATCGCCCTCATCGGCGTGCACCTGTCGGGGCTGGGGGAGGAGGTCGTCATCTACTCCACAGCGGAGTTCGGCTTCTTCCGCCTCGACGACGCCTGGGCGACGGGGAGCTCCATGCTCCCCCAGAAGAAGAACCCGGACGTCGCCGAGCTGGCCCGGGGCAAGGCGGGGAGGTTGGTGGGCCACCTGGCGGGTTTCTTGACCACTTTGAAGGGGCTCCCGCTCGCCTACAACCACGACCTGCAGGAGGACAAAGAGCCGCTCTTCGACGCCGCCGACCAGGTCAGCCTGACGCTCGTCGCCATGCAGGGCCTGATGGCGACGGTCGTCTTCGACACCGAGGCGATGCAGCAGGCGGCCAACGACCCGATGCTCGCCGCTCTCGACCTGGCCGAATGGCTCGTGGGACGAGGCATCCCGTTCCGGGAGGCTCACGGGATCGTCGGCGCCCTCGTGCGGGAGTCGCTCGAGCGCCGCCTGCCCCTCGCCGAGCTCATCGAGTCACACCCCGCCTTCGGTGAGGACGCCCTCAGCCTCCTCGAGCCCGGTGTGGCCCTGCGGGGGCGCCGCACCCCCGGCGGCAGCGGTCCGGAGCCGGTGGCGGCTCAGCTCGAGCAGTTCCGCGACCGGCTGCTCGAGGATTCCGAGCGAATCGCCGCCCGGCGGAGGTGAGGCCGGAGGTGGGGCGGGAGGTGGGGCGGGAGGAGTCACCGGCCCGGCTCGGCAATCTGCTCGCCGGCGACCCGGTGGAAGTGGCGCCGCAGCTTCTCGGGATGCGCCTCGAGGCCGCCGGGGTCGCCGGCCGGATCGTGGAGGTGGAGGCCTACCGGGGCGCCGACGATGCCGCTTCGCACGCCTACCGGGGAAAGACACAGCGAAACCACACCATGTTCGGTCGTCCCGGCCTCCTCTACGTCTACTTCAGCTACGGCGTGCACTACTGCTGCAACGTGGTCTGCCGGGAATCCGGGCAGGCCGGCGCCGTCCTCATCCGGGCGCTGGCGCCGCTCACCGGCCTCGAGGCGATGCGCCCGAGGCGGCTGCGGGCGCGCCGCGACACCGACCTGTGCTCCGGACCGGGCAAGCTCTGCCAAGCCCTCGGGCTCGACAGGGGATCCGACGGCCTCGACCTGCTCGACCCCGCCAGCCCGGTCCGCCTGGTCGGGGACCGGCTCGGACCCTCGGCTACGGTCGCCGCCACGCCCCGCATCGGCCTCGGGCTCGAGCTCGCCACCGCCGGCGAGCCGTGGCGATTCTTCGTCGAGGGCGACCCGAACGTGTCACGAGGCCCGCGGGCGGCGTTATCCTGCTGAAACAGGCGATCGGGGCTGCTGTCCCCGGATTGCCCCGAGGCCCGAGCTGTCCGGTTGACAGGTCGGGCCGCGGTGATAAGATGAAAAGCCGCTCGGAGCAGAGCATCGCTTCGGCACGCCCCCGGCGTGGGAGCTTCGGCTCCCTTACAGAGGGTACAGCGTGGGCGGCTTTCCGTAGGGAAAGTCAGCCCGGTAGAGCGCGGTGGCACCTCCTTCCGTGAGGAAGTGTGTCCCGGCGTCGCTCCTTGACAACGGAGAAGGAACAGCTAAAAGCCAGTTCGGGTGACCGACGGCGCCTTCCGGCGTCCTCGGTCATCAAGAAGTCAATTGCACTTGGACGGACAACAATCCGTTTCTGGTGCCAGTCGGCAAGGGGCGACCGTAGCTCCGACGCCGGCTCTCCTGATCGAAGCCCGTGGGTGTCTTCACCCTCGGTGCGAGATCTCGATGGAGAGTTTGATCCTGGCTCAGGACGAACGCTGGCGGCGTGCCTAACACATGCAAGTCGAACGAGGTCCATCCGGTCGCAAGACCGGTCAAGACCTAGTGGCGAACGGGTGCGGAACACGTGAGCAACCTGCCCCGAAGACCGGGATAACAGCGGGAAACTGCTGCTAATACCGGATGTCCCCACCGGTCCCGCATGGGACTGTGAGGAAAGGATTCCGCTTCGGGAGGGGCTCGCGGCCTATCAGCTTGTTGGTGAGGTAACGGCTCACCAAGGCGACGACGGGTAGCTGGTCTGAGAGGACGATCAGCCACACTGGGACTGAGACACGGCCCAGACTCCTACGG
>Ga0182024_10000913_pt1 | contig 76206 bp, 60 predicted proteins | sample P32metaG_FD_120480 | JGI IMG/M metagenome (GOLD analysis project Ga0182024, IMG submission 120480) | Permafrost microbial communities from Stordalen Mire, Sweden - P3-2 metaG (Illumina Assembly) | ecosystem: Environmental > Terrestrial > Soil > Wetlands > Permafrost | place: Sweden: Stordalen...
CGTTTGCGATTTGATGGCAGACCGTACAGGAGACGCCGTCGGAGGCGAGACTGGGCGGCGTCGAATCGTCTCCGTGCACCATGGGCAGCAGGGCGAACAGGTCGACCTGGCGGCCCGCGGCCTTCGCGAGGCGCTCTGCCATCGGCATGTGGCAGGCGGAACACTCGTCCTGAATCGCCGCCGAGTGGCCCGCATGATCGATCGTCTCCCGGCGGACGCTCGCGTGCCAGTACGGATCACGCGCCGAGTTGGCCATCATCGTCGATCGCCAGGTCGCGCCGATCGAGACGTCCTCTCCGGTCGGCGTGACGAGGTTGTTGTGACAGGCGATGCAGTTGTCGGAATGCGAGAAGAGCCCTCCGGCGCGATAGGGATCGACCGAGCCCGGCGGCGTGCCCGGAGCCTGGGCGTGCGGCCTGGCCAGTGCCATCGCGCCGACCCACAGGATCGTCGCGAGCAGCGTGACGCGACTGAACCTGAATGACATCGTCTCGGTTGCCCTCACGGAAATCACTTCCAGAACTGGAAGAACCCGCCGTCGAACCAATCCCACAAGCAGTACACGAGCACCTGCGTGGGGCGGCCGGCACGATCGGTGACCGGGACCCGCACGCCTGCAGCCAGCCGCACGTGCTGCAGCTTGGACAGGGTGACCTGGAGCTGCGGCACCATATCCCAGTCGGACGGCCCGCCGGTCGACCGCGCCCACAGCATCTCGACCTGCGGCGTCCACTGGCGCCCATAGCCGCGGTCGGAGGCAAACGTCACACCGAGCGCCGAGTCGAGGTAGGCGCTATTGGCGAGCGTCGCGGTGTCGGACGACGCCTTGAAGCCGCCCTGCAGCTGGACGAACGAGCTGCGCGTCAGCCGCTGGTCCCACATGGCGAACGGCTCGTAGATTCGGACGCCGTCGCCGAGACCGGTGGTCGCATTGCCGGTCGGAAACGTCAGCGCGCCGCCCACGGCAATGATGCCGCCTTGCGACAGGCTCGAGTACAGGGTCTGCTTGAACGCGAATTCCACATCCCCCAGCCCGCGCGCCCAGCTGCCGCTCGCGGCGGTCTGTTGAAAGTCGAGCGGCACGTCGACCGTCAACTGCCCGCGCGATCCGAAGCGCCGTTCATATTCGACATCGTTGTCGACCGCCTTCTGGCCCTTACCGGTCACGCCGGTCGTCAGCACGGCTTCGTCCTCGGGAAACGCTTTCTCGGTGAAGAAGGCCCTCGGGAAGTTCAGATCGCCTTGAGGCCAGGCCTGGTCGCCGCAGAACGTCTTGATGTACCCCACAACCTTGGCGATGTCGTCCTTGGACAACGCGTCGCCGAAGGCGGGCATGTGGTGGTCGAGCGCCCGGATGGGGCCGCCCTCGTGGACGACGGCTTGCCAATCCGGCCGGGCTTCGGCGGTCGCAAACGAGCAGTCGGTGAAATCGGGGAGCGGCTTCTCGAACCCGACCACGCTCCGTGGCGAGCCCTTTCCATCGATGCCGTGGCAGGTCGCACATGTCGCGCGAAAAATCTCTTCGCCGGTCCGGATGGCCGGGAGCGCGGGCGCGACCGACCCCGGGTTCTGCTGCGGACTTTGGAGCGCGGCTCGAAGGGAGACGCCCAGAAAGCCGGCGCCATAGAGCAGCGTCGCCAGGATGAAGAGCGTGTTGCGTTGCCAGAGCCGACGCGCCATCGAGCCCGCCTCCATCGTCCGGTTGCCCTGGGGCGGGCGCGAGGCGGACGAGACCAGCGAGGATAGCGAATTTCGCGGCGCTTGACGCAATCGAGACGAGTCACGTTATCGGACCGGCGGCGCCACGAACGCCCGCCGGCGGGTGGGCTCGCCAGGTTGATGGGCGGGGTGGCGGCAAACTCGTCAGAACTGCGTGCGCAGACGGATCGAGACGACCGACACTGGACCGCGATCGCGATTGTAGGCAGGATTGACGATGAACTGATAGTCGGCCGTCACCTGCGACATCCAGAGCGGCACACGGTAATAGGTCTCGACGATCTCTTCCGGGCCTGGATGCGGTAATTGCCCGTCACCCACCAGGATGCCGAGGCCGCCGGCGGCGAGATACGCGATGTGCGGGCCGGAGATGCCGTTGACCACCGCGGCGACGGCGAACGTGTCGCCAGCACGGCGCCAGAGCTTTCCGCCGAGAGACAGGCCGCCCGACGCGGTGCGATCGATGTCGGCGAATTCATAGGGCTCGACACTCCCATCCGCCCAGCCCACGCGCCCGAAAACGCCCACGTCCGGCGCGATTTGCTGTTCGACGTTCAGGTTCACGCCCGGACGACTGCCGTAGCGGCGAACATCGGCGGTACTTGGTGGGCCCCCTGTCTCGGCGGCCAGCGCGAGGGCGTCGTCGTAGCGGCCCATGCGGCCGCGGCTGACGAATCCGACCACAGCGAGCTTGCCGGGTTGTCCCCTCAGCTGGTGGCGATGTTCGAGTTCGTAGACGACCTGGAACTGGTCGAAGTCCCGGTCAAGCTCGATGCTGTTGGGCACGGCCGACAGATCGAAGAGGCCGACGCGCACGGTCCAACGGCCCTGATACCACTCGACGGCCGCCCCATAGGTAAAGCCCCAGGCATCGGCGGCGTAGTCGAAGGTTCCGGCATCGAGCAGCGACCAGTTCATAAAGTCGTTGCGGGGATCGTGGGCATACGTGATGGTGTCGAACAGGTCCGAGACGCTGAACTTTCCGACCGTGACGACGACCCGGTTGGCAGTTTGCGAGCCACCAAACTGGTTGAGATCGGACTCCAGTGTTTCGGTCGCACCGCCGAGGTCGAAGGTCTGTCGGACGAACACGCGTTGAATGCGGAGGTACGGGTTGGTGAAGCCGACCTTGTAGGCCTCGCCACTGGTAAAGCCGGCAACGCCGAGCGTATCGCTGAGCCCGAAGCCCTGGTCGATTTCCGGGTCGATCCACAACTGGGCGCCCGGCCACAGCCGACGACCCAGATAGAGCGTGGCATCCCAGGTCTCCTTGCCGTCATTGGACGCGAGGCTATTGGCGCCACTATAGGGCGCGTGGAAAGGCAGGGCATACTGGTCGACGAGGGTGGTCTGGCCGAGTGCGATCCAGTTCTTGACCTCGGACGGCGTCCCGCCCGGCGGTCCGCCATCCTGCCCGGGCCCATTGCCGAACCCGTAGTTCAAGCCGACCCGGAACTGGTTGAGCGAGAGGTTGGACGTGACCTGCGCGCTCGACGGAAACGGGACGTCCGTGGGGCCGAACCGCGAGTAGAGATACTCCGCGGTTGCGGTCCAACGGGGCGCGACGGGAGCCTCGATGCCGCCGCCGACGGTCCAGCCGACTCGCCCGGACATTGCGGTCTCACCGGTTCCGCCCGGCGGATCGCTGGCCGATCCGGCGACGATGCCGTTGCGGGTGAACAGGTCGTGGGTCCAGGCGAGGCCGCCGGTGGCGTAATAGAGCCAGCGGTTCGTCGCGTAGCCGATGCGGCCGCGCGCGGTGCCGAAGGCCTCCGCCGCGTCTCTGTAGGCGGCGGCGACGGCGACGGGTTCCGCGGCAAAGGACACGCCGGCCTCGACCCCGAAGACGACGCGTGACGGCAGCGAGTGATTGTAGCCGGCGACCAGTCCGCCGAATTGACTGCCCGACCCCGTGAATCCGTCGTACGGGCTGTAGAAACTCAGCGAGCCCGACAGGTTCGGGACGCCGGGCTGCGTCGCTGCCCACGCTGAGCTGCCGCTCGCGACACCCGCGCGGGCGCCGACATAGAAGCCGGTCCAGTCCGCACGCGATGTCGAAAGCGCCCAGGCGGGTGTCGAATCTGGCGATGAGACGGCGGAATGCGCCATCGTCGCGTCCGGCGCGGCCGCTGGAGTCGCCCGGTCCTGTGCCGACGGCTCCGTTACCCCAATCGTTTGCGCCGCTGCCAACGGCGCGGTCGCCACGAGACCCGCCGTCGCCAAAAGAATGTGTGTACCGGACCGAACCACGAGAAGGCGCATAACGACCTCGCGCGTGACAAGACCCTGGACTCGGGTCGCAGCCACGCGAGGCTCCGAGGCGGCGGGCTGCGAAACGTAACTACGCTACCTAGGCTGGGTAGACCATACCGTACCGTGATAGACCAGTCAACAACTCGCGCGTTGTTATGCTTTTGTTACCAAATTCTTATGACTTCTTGTCGACGACGGGCGGTAGCCTGGGGCCATGGCGTCGGACACCGCCGACCCGGCGATCTACGTCATCGCGACCACACCAGACGGCACGATGCGGGCCCTTCAGGTGGCTCGGCAGCGCGCCATCGCGGCAGGGCGAATCGCGTTGATTGTCCCAGCCATCGTCCCGGACGGATGCATGACGGTCGACACGGCGCCACTCATTCGGGAGTACGGAGAGATCGCTAGTCGTGCGGGCGTGCGGACACCGTATGTCTGCGTCTGCCGACGGCCAGAGGACGCGCTCGCCGGGTTCCCGATTGACGACGCGACGGTCATCATCGGCGGTCCCACGGGCGGCCGAAGTCATCCATCACCGGAACGTGACCTCGCAGGCCTCCTGGTGCGGAACGGCCATCAGGTCGTGTTCGCGGATCTCAGCCGCTCCGAGCCCTTCGAGGACCACTTCGACGACGCTTCCTCGGAAGAACGGTGAGGCCCCGGGTCGCTCCGTGACCCAGAACCCTGGCGATCGCCGTGATGGTGTTCCAGTTCCGCGTGGTGGCCGGGACCCCAAAAAGCCGATCCAACGTGCCGAGGTAGCTGATGACCTTCATGTGGCGCCGGTACACGCCAAAGATGAACCGGTTGTCCCTCGCGAGGATCTTCAGCAGCCACTTGCCGCGAGCAGGAAAGATCCTGGGCGTCGACGGCGCCGAGTGGGGGGTTTTGGACAGGACGCTCACGAAGCGGACGATGTCGGGTCGCACGGGCTCATGCGCGAAATGATTCTGTGACAGCAGCCCGACAATCTCGCGGCCTTGGCAGATCATGATCTCGGCATCAAAGGGAAGCCTGCGTCCCAATTCGGCGCGGAGTTGCGCCCGGGCGACTGGCCGCCGGATCACGAAGGTACCCGCCGCGCCGATGTTGACGGCATCGAGATGCTTCAGTTGTCGGGCGAGCGCGGTAGGTCGGAAGGCCCTGTGACCGCCGACGTTGACCCCTCTCAGAAGAACCACGAGTGCCACTTGGGCTATTCCACCCTGAGTGCGACATTCGGCTCGACGCGGGTGGCTCTCCGACTCGGAACATAGATCGCGATGAGCGCGACCAGCACCAGAACGCCGGGAGCGACGAGGAGCGTCATGGGGTCGCTCGCACCGACGCGGAACAGCATGGCGCGAAGGATCCGAGCAAATACGAGGGCCACCACCAACCCGCCGCCAACGGCCCACGCGATGATCTGAAGACCCTCCCGTAGGTTGGTCCAAAGCACACGCCCCGCGTCGGCTCCCAACGCGAACATGCTTTGCCAGCGCGCATGACCCAGAACGACCACGGGCGAGGCCGACGGCAACTCGTCGTCCGGCACAATCGGCCGGCCCACGACTGTCCCGGCGCCCAGCGTCGGAAAGTAGTTCCCGGAGACGGCATAGCCGCCAAGAGCCTGGTTCCGAAGCCGGGCCCGAACCGGCGAGTCGGCAATCATCTGACTGAACACGCCGCTCATCGCGACATCGTCGTACTCACGGAGCGAAAACGAACCCGCCGTCGCTCGGTGGGCGTCAAGGCCAAAGACCTGGTAGAGGCTCCAGGGATCGCGAACCGGAACGGGTCGCATCAGCAGCGTATCGACAAGCGTAAACAGGCCGGTATTGACCCCGATGCCAAGCGCCAGCGTCAAAACCGCCGTCAGCGTAAAGGCAGCACTGCCCGCGAGCGTCCGGCTGGCGTACCGCAGATCGCCCCGCAGATCGTCCACCCACCGGAGGCCGCGCGCCTCGCGGCAACGCTCCTTAGACGACTCGAGACCGCCGAACTCGACACGGGCGCGCCGTTCGGCCTCCGGGCGAGGCACGCCGGATCTCACGAGATCGTCCGCGAAGGCGTCGAGGTGAAACCGCATCTCATCGCTCATCGAGCGTTCGATCCGCTCCCGCTTGAACAGACCGGCAAGTAGCGATCGGAGTCGCGCGAGGAAAGTCATAACTCCTCCGGAACGGCGCTCAGCACGGCCGTGATCGTGGCGCCCAGCTCCTTCCAGCTCTCGGCGTCGATCCGGAGCTGGCGGCGGCCTGCCGCCGTCAGGCGATAGAACTTCGCGCGGCGATGGTTGTCGCTCTCGCCCCACGCGGACGCGATGAGCCCCCGGTGTTCCAAGCGATAGAGCGCCGGATAGAGGGAACCCTGCTCGAGCTTCAGGTTCCCCTTCGCGAGTTGTCGGATTCTGAGCAGCACGCCGTAACCGTGCTGCGGACCCAAGGAGAGGGTCTTCAAGATAAGGATGTCCAGCGTGCCCCGCAGCAAGCGCTCCTTGTCCATCTCGGTCTTCTCCTAGAGTTCCTAGGAGAATCGTATGCCGTCGATCGCTAAATGGCAAGCGCTGGGGGTCTCGCTTGACGCTAGCCGGGCCTGATCCCCCTGACACACCCCGCCTGGACGAGCGCTGAAACGATCAATCGAGTCGCAGCGACCATCGGATCTACTCGCGCCGCCTACCGGGCGGACTTGGACGCGAGGTAGCTCTTCCGGGCACGAGCCTTCATCCCCGGCTGTCGCACGCGCACGTCAACCTGATGGAGCTTGTTGTCCAGCACCGCCGGGCTGAATCCGAGCACGTATTGTCGGTGCAGCTCGTCGACGACCCGCGTGAACGTGCTGTTGAGGTCATCGTCCCGCCTCAGCTCGAAGTACCCGCCCCCGGTCGTCTCGGCGAGCCTGCGGATGCCGCTGTCGGGCCCCCTCGTCTGATTGAAGAAGTGGACCTGAAGGCCGACGCTGTACACCATGAAGTCCTCCGATTCGGCCTGCCTGATCACGGCGTCGAGCGTGGACTCGCGGCTGCCGTCGTCGTAGCCGTCGGTGAGGAGCAGGACGACCCGGCGGCCGTCGACCGCCGCCAGTTTGGTCATGCTGTCGTCCACCGCGTCCCAGAGCCGCGTGCCGTTGCCGAATTGGAGGCCTCCGCGGATGTACTGCACCAGTTCGTCGCGGTCTGCGGTGAACGCCGGACTCGTGATGATCTTGTCGTCGAAATTCGTGATGCGCGCCTTGTCCAGCGGCAGCAGGCGGAGGACGAACGCTTCGGCGGCCTCCTCCACCAAGTCGAGGTTCAAGTTCTGGCTGCCGCTCGTGTCGAGCGTGAGGAGCACCGTCACCGGCTGGACGTCGCTCTTGAACACGGTGATCGTCTGCAGCTTGCCGTTGTCGTAGATGTCGAAGTCCTTCTGCTGCAGGTCCGGCACAAGGCGGCCGGACGAATCCGTGACCGTCGCGTAGAGCGCGACGGTCTGAACGCCGCCTCGAAAGAGCGGCGCCTGCTGGCCTTGTCCGTGCGCCGTCGAGACGGCGACCGCGAGCAGGGCGACGAAAACCGTGGAGAACAAACGGGATGAGCGCGTAGGACGCCTCATCCAACCGTCGCCTCCACGACCAGCCTCTCCGGGCCTCGGCCAGATGCCAACCCACGCCCCTGGCCGCAGCACGACGGCCAGGGGCGCGAGAGAGCGTTTCAGGCCTTTCCCCATGTACCGGGCGGCACGGAAGCGTCAGAATCCGACGCCCAGTTGGACCGCGTACGAGCGCGGCGTGAGGAAATGGGTGCCGCTGAACGTCGAGTTGAAGTTGTAGAGCGCCTCAGTATTCGCGAGGTTGATGACCGTGAATCTCAACGTGATCTTGTCATGCCCGGCGGTCCCAGTGAGATTGTCGAACCCGACGGCGAGGTCGAACACGTTGCGCGGCGCGATCCGCGACGGGTTGGTGTCGGGGTTCCAGGAGGCGAACGGCACCAGATTGATCCGCGACGCGGTGAGCTGACCGGACGGGCATGCCGTGATCGGCGCGGTGAGCGTGGCCGCCACGCCGCCGCACGACAGGCCCATGGCCACCTGCTGGTCGCCGTCAAACCCGAGCGCGGCCTCCTGAAACGGCACGCCCGATACCAGGCCGGAGTCGAACCGCCAACTAAACGTGACCCAGCCGCTGCGCTGCGCCAGGAAGCGCTGCTGGAGCGTCGTGTTCTGCTGGAACTTCTGATCGTGATCAATGCGGAACACGTCGATCGTCTGGCCGTCGGCCAGGACCGGCGGCGCGCTCGTAATCGTCTGCAGCAGGCCGCCGGTTTCGGGATAGAAGTAGCGCGCTTTGTTGCTGCCAATGTTGGTGGCCACGCTGAAGCCGTGGTGCTCGATGAGGTTCACGCGGGCCGAGACGCCACTGAGCCTCGAATGGTCCCACTCGATCGGGAACGCGATCGGCGTGCCCAGGATGTTGTCGAAGTCGAACGCGCCGGTCGTGAACTTCCAGAAATACCCGACATCGACGAGCACCAGGCCACCGAAGCCGTGCTGGGCGCCGACGTCGATGTGATTCCGGCGTCCCGGAGACAGCGGCACCTGCTGCGAGCCCAGAATGTTGGCGAGGTTTCCGACGCCGGTCGCACTCGAGAGAATCAGGTTCTCGTTGTACGGCGTCTCGAGGAACCGTCCGTATGATGCCCGAAACACCGTGTCACCGGCGGCCTTGTAGGTCACGCCCACACGGGGATCCAGAGCGGTGGCCGTCGCCAAACCGTCATAGTTGTCCAGCCGCAGGCCGAGCGACATCGTCATCGAGTTCGTCGTGATCGTGTCCTCCGCGTAGGCCGCCTCTTCCTTGATCGTCGTTGACCCATTGAAATTGAGGAGGGAGCCGCCCCGCGTGAGGTCGAACGGCGCCAGGCCTGGGAGAAAGCCGAGGCCGGAGATGTTCGTGGCGTTTGTGCTCGGCTGGAAGCCAGCGGCCGCGCACTGCGAGGGGTTGGTCAAGGTCGTGATGGGCACGGGACTGCCGCTGGCATCGACGCACGGCGAGTTGACCGAGGGATCGGTCAGACCGAACGTGAAGGACTCGGTCAGCGGCGTGATGCTCACCAGCGCGCCCACCTTGAACTCCTGCTTCCCGACGGTCTTGGTGAGATCCGCCTTCCCTCCGATGTTGGTCAGCCGGCGGTTCTGCCCCACCGAGGCGGTCACGTCGTCGAAGGGATTGGCGCTGGGCGTGTAGATCACGTGGTCGCTGCGGACGTACCCGTTGGCCGTGAGCAACGTGTTGTCGTTGACGATCCATGAGTACCCGGGCGCGACGTTATAGCTGTTGATCGTCTGGTGCTGGTCGGCTGGGCCGGTGGCGCCGGGCTCGACGCAAGCCGGGTTGCACTGCGCGTCGAGCGTGTTGGGCGCGTCAAACGACGAGCGGCCATAACTCGCGTCGAGAAAGAAGTTGGCGTGCGGAGCGAGCTTCGCGTCCATCCGGTCGAAGAACGACTCGTTGTTGCCGTTGTCGTGGTACGGCTGGAACTCCGGCGTGTCGAGGTAGCGATCGGTGGTCGTGCCCGTAATGGTCGCGAAGTTGCCGAAGGTGCTGGTACCTTCGCCGAAGGCGAAGGCCCCGGTCGGGGCCGAGAACGAGCCGTACCCCGCGTCGAACGACCCGGACGGCCCCTGGCCGATCGCCGACTTCGTAATGACCCGGACGACGAGGCTGGTCTTGTCACCGAACTCCGCCGGAGCCACGCCGTTCATGACCTCAAGCGACTGCACCGCAGCCGGCGGCAACTGATTCGAATAGATGCGACTCTGCTGGTCGGTGACCGGCTGGTTGTCCACCGAGTACTGCGTCTCGGCGTGGTCGCCCATCGGATGGAAGAAGCCGTTGGCGTCCGCGGCGATGCCGGGGGAGGCGCTCATCACGACCGCGTTCAGGCCTGCGGACGCCTCGACGGGCGTCGTTTCGATGACGCTCTTATCCAGGTCCACGTGCATCGTGGGATCCCGCTCGGTCAGGGCGGCGCCGACGACCTCGACGGACGTCGTCTGGCCGGCCAGTTTCATGGCGAGGTCCAGCTCGATCGGCACGCCACCTCGCACGTCGACGTCGCGGTCGACCGGGTCGAAGCCCGTGGCTGACGCCTTGACGTGGTACGGGTTCGGGGCGAGGTTCGAGAAGGCGAACTTGCCGTCCTTGTCGGTCGCCATGGTCTTGGTGAAGCCGGTGAGCGGGTTACTGATCGTGACGGTCACCGACACCATGACGCCGCCGTTGGGATCCTTGACGACACCCTGGACGGTGCCCGCCCCACCGAGGCCCTGAGCCCAGATGGTCGCCGCCAGACAAGGCGCCAGCACAAGGACGATCGCTGCCCAGGCAATTAGGTTCTTTTTCGCCGTCATGAGCGCGATCTCCGTGCGACATCACACCGCTGCGTCCGCGTTCCCATAACACCCCCTCCAACGACTCTGACCGAGTCGTCCGACGATTCAACAGGCCTAGCGACGCTAGCAAGGTCAACTGATGGGACCAACGCCAAATCGATGAATGGTCGAGTGAGCAGGGCGAGCGGCCCGCTGGCCGAGCCGGCCAGCCGAGTCCGAGTGTCGACCATCCATTCCGATCAATGGACCTTTGGTCGGGTTCCTCTGCGAGCGGAGCGCAGGTCGGATCTAGGCTACCCGCCCGTGGGGCTCACGAATCGGGGCTGGTATCGCGCGGCGGTCAATCGCTGGCTCGTCGACACGCGCGGGATCGTGGAGATCACCGAGGGTCGAGGACGAATACAGTTCGCGCTCCTCTGCCTTCGCGAGTTTCGGCGGCGGCGTCCCGACGGTCGAGCCATCATCGTGGTGCCGAGTCTGTACGCCCTCGACGTATGGTCGGTGATCATGGCCGATTACGGCGTGCCGGGCGATGAGGTCGTCCGCATTTCAGGCGACGAGCGCGCCACGAAATTGCGGCCCGTCAGTCTCGTCACCATCAACAGCGTCCGTCAGCTTGTCGCCTTCACCGGCAGAAAAGCCCAGACACTGTTGATCGTCGACGAATGTCAGCGAACGCAAGGTCTCTGGACCGGAGGCGTCCTGTCCGGCTCGTTTGGGGCCACGCTCGGCCTCGCGTCGACGCCGGTCGGAAGTCGAGGCCTTCCGGCGAAACCCGCCATGGCACGCCTTGGACCATTGCTGTGGCACAGAACCCAGATCGAGCGCGGAAGAGGCTCCCTTGAACTCATCAACGTCAAGGTCGACCTGCCCTTGGCTGAACGGGCCCGATACACCCTCTTGACGTCGCGGGCGGCCGCCTTTCAGAGGGCTCAACGGCCGGAGCTGGAAGCTCGGAATGCCAAGCGACGAATGCGCCTGTTGAAGATACGATCAGCCCTCTCCGCTGCCGCGCGCGTACGGCTCCAAGTGGCGGCCAAGATCATCGATCAACATCGAGGGGACCGAACGTTCGTCTTCCTCGACGTCGCGCGCTCCGCTGAAGCGCTGGGCGAGCTCCTGCGCGGAAGACACCACAGCGTCTGCCTCTGGCATTCCGACCTCGCCCCGGCTGAGCGACGGGCGAACCTCTGTCGTTTTCACCACGGCGCGGCCGACGTCCTCATCGTTTGTCACGGCGCCGACAGTTTGACCTACCTACACCCGGCGACCGTCGGCGTTGTCGTCACTCCTGGACGCCACGCGGGACTCGCCGTGGACGCACTGAGGCACGCCCTTGGCGGACGGCGAGACCATAGAGCCGAGCTCTACGCCCTCTTCACGAGTGACGACGAGCGGGGCCGGCTGGACCGAGCCGCGAGGACCTTTCCAAGAACACGCGTCTTCTGGCGGGCTGGAACTCCCTAGTCTTACAGTTGAAGGAGACGGCCGCGCAAGAGGCGCGATTGGATGCGGCTGACGTCCAGTTCCTGACCGTTGTGGAACCGCACGCTGTACATCCCGCCGGGCAACACCGTGACTTTCGCGATCTGATCGACGTTAGCCAGTGCGCCTCGCCCAAGGCGAATGAATTTGACGGGGTCGAGGCGCGCTTCCAGATCCTTGAGCCGGTACGCAATCGTATGGCGCTCCTGCCGAATTGTGGTCAGGTGGAGCAACTCCCCGTCGGCGACGACGGAGACGATTTGTGCGACCGGCACGAGGACCACCTCACCCTTGTCACGAACGGGTATTCGGTCAATCCGAGACCGAGTGGCGAGCCGCTCGTATGCGCCTGCCGCCTTCCGCACCTGCTCGGTCGCCTCACTCCTGAGATCGGCGCGCTCCAGGCGCTCTTGCGCGCGTCGCACCGCCTCCCTCAACCGCGCGCCGTGCACCGGCTTCGTCAGGTAGTCCACGGCGTTCACATCAAAGGCCTTGACGGCGTACGCGTCGTACGCCGTCACGAAGATAACTAACGGCAGGAAACGGCGCCGCACGAGCCGAACGACACCGAGACCATCGATTTCCGGCATCTGCAAGTCGAGGAACGCCACGTCGGGGCGCTCGCGTTCGATCAACTGGATCGCCTCGGTCCCGCTCTCTGCCTCACCGACCACGTCGACCTCAGGCAGTGCCCGCAGCCGACTGAGGAGAAACAGGCGCGCTGGTCGTTCGTCGTCGACCACAATTGCACGCAGCCTGGGCTCGGTCATCCGACTCTCCGTCGAAGGCGGTGCGTACGACGGCCGGCGGCGGCCTCGGGCAACTCGATTTCCACGTGCGTGCCCAGGTCCGTGCTGGAGATGGCCAGGGTGGCTTGACCGTCGTACAGCGAGTGCAAGCGGTCGGTGACATTGCGCAGGCCGATGCCCGAGGCGGTCGCTGGGACGAACCATCGGCCCGAGTCTTCGACGACGACCCGCAGTCTTCGGCCGTCGGTCGCAGCGGAGACACGGAGCGTGCCTCCCGTCAGGAGAGGCTCCAGGCCGTGCTTGATGGCATTCTCAACGATCGGCTGCAGGATGAGCGTCGGAATCAAGCGCCCCTGCAGCTCAGCCGGCACGTCGACTGTGACGGTGAGCCGGTCCTCGAATCGAATCTGCTCGAGATCCAGATACGCTCGTGCCAAATCAATTTCGTCGCCGAGCGTGGAAAACTCTGTTTCGGAACGATGGAGTACGCCCCGGAGGAGGCTCGTGAGCCTCATCAGGGCATCGACGGCCTTCCCCGGGTTGGCCTCGATGAGGTAGCCGATCGATGTGAGGGCATTGAAGAGGAAATGAGGATTCAGTTGCGCACGAAGGGCTCGCAGTTCCGCTTCGGTCGCCAGGCGGCGCATGTTGGCCTCCCGCAAGTCACGCTCGAGCCGCTCGCGGGCGACTCGAATGGAGTCGATGCGGCGGGCCGCCCAGCGGCTCATCCCTTCGAGGAGACGCACGTCGTCGGAGAGCACTCGACGGCCGGCGGCGAGGGGACCGAAGACGAGGGCCGGATGCGGCGGCTCCACCGTGCGGAGCCTGAGCACGAAGGAGGCTGACGGGTCGGCCACTCGCGGTCGCAGGTCGGCACCGGCGATGACGACTCGGCGGTCCAGATCGGGGAACGGGTCCGTGACGCTTGTGGCGGAGACGGCCCCCATGGGCCGTCCAACCGCCTGTCCGAGGCGGCGTTCCACCTCGACATCCGTTTCGGCCTGCTCAATCGTGTCGACGAACCCGGTGAGCGTCTCGTCGCAATTCGGGCGACGCAGCACGACGCTGTCCACGAGCCACGTCGATGCGCGTTGAATCGCTGGAAGGGCGCTCGCCACCGCGACCCAGACGAACACCATCGCCGCCAGGGTGCCGGGATCCAGCACCACAGTGGCGACCTGCCAGCGCATGAGGGGCACGAAGACACCGAAGCAAACACAAAGGGCGACCGCCATCAGCAGCAAGAGCGCAATGGCACGCCTGAGAAAGAGATCGGCGAAGGCGAAACGGTAGTCCTGCAGCAGGATGCAGAGGGCCAACGGCAACGAGGCGTGGTGCCCAACCAGCTCAACCCACCAGGCCTCGTTGGCACTATGACGGCCGAAATGCAGGGAGGTCAAAGCGAAAAGGGCCAGTGCCGCCACCCAGGTCCCTCGCCGGCCGAGCGGCTGGTCGCGCGTCATCACCAGGAGGAGGACCATCAACACGTCAAATCCCACGGTCAACAGCCAGAGGCCCGCGTGGGATGGAACGACGCCGCCCCGCGCCGCCGCCGCGAAGTGGAGGCACGCGGCTGCCGTGCTCAGGCTGTAAGAAACCGCGACCATCCAACGGCCGACACCGGTGCTGGCGACCGTCTCTCGGCCCTCGGTGAGGGAGTGGACCACGACGGCCGGAAGGAATCCGAGCGCCGCAAACGCGGTCGCGACGACAAAAGGCATCGCATGCGGGTGCCCTGCCACATCGGTGAGCGACACGACCAGAGCACCGAGGTTCCACACGAATCCGCAGAGGCCCGTGAGCAGAGGGAGTCTGCCGCCTCGCCAGAGCAGTGGCCGTCCTTCGAGCACTCGCTCTCGGGCGACCATCAGCCCGAGCATCAAGTACAGGGCGATTCCCGTGCCGTAACCGGCCAAATCCACAATGAGGTTGGCGACGGGCAACATGACGCGGAGGGTGAAAGTCTAGTCGCCGGCTCGCGCGGCGGCGACGAAGACCCGGCGGATGGTCGGTTCCGGGCTATCAATGAACGGCCGGCGCGACAGGACTTGTGAGGCGCGGGGTCAGCGCGGTTCGAACCACTCGACGATGATGGAGCCTCCTCGACCGCTTGGCGCCATTGACTACCCGTTCGTGCGATTTAGCTCGGGGCCACGTGGCCTGAAGCTGTACGCTCTGCCTCGACTGCGTATGGGTAGGAGCCTGGGCGTCTTTTGTGCGGTCGTCACGTGCATCGGCGGAGCCTGTCGACCGTCCGCCTCGCCGCCGCCGGCCACGCTCGAGCCGCCGACCCTCGCGGCTCAGCCTGCGGCGGAACAGGTTCACGAGTCGAGAAGCCCTCACGGCGGCGAGCTGATCGCACTTGGTGGGGCCGGATCGCCCTACGGACTCGAGGTGACGGTCGATCGTGCAACCGGAACCTTGGACCTGCGTGTCCTTCAGGGCGCCGAGGAGGTTCCGATCTCACAGCCATCGATCACCGCCGTCATCGAGACGCCGGCGGCCCAGGCGGGACTGACGATCGCGCTCTTCCCGGTGATGCCCCTGACCATCGGCTCACGCGTGGGGAGTGCATCACTGTTCCGGGCGCACGCGCCCGAACTGCGACAGACGGGCGACATCTCGGGCCGGTTGGTCGAGATCACGATCGAGAACAGCGAGTTCAAGGACATCGCGTTCGTCCAGCCGGCAGACAACCTGCACTGAATGGCGACGCTGGACAGCTAGCGCTCAATTGCCACCTGCGAAATCCGGAGCGTCCCGGGCGTTCCAGGCGGCGTGTTCACCGTGTCCACGACAAAGAGCAGCGAGTCAATGTCCGCGGCCGTCATCGCCCCCCAGGCCCCCCGGGCCCCCGGGGAGCCGGGCGTCGTGGTCTCGACGGGCTCGAAATCACTCACCGGCAGAACGAACGAACGTGAGGTCGCGTCGACATAGACCGAGCGTCGCCACCGGCCCGCTCCGGCACTCGCGGCCTGCCGCAACTGCACGGACACGCGCATGGGCTGGTCTGCGCGCGCGGTGAAACGGACTCGTCGAACGCCCTGATCAACCGGAAAGCTCGTCACGAGCGCGGCGTACTGCGCGGCCGGCTGGCCTGGACCCAACCGGAAATCGAATTGAAGGCCTCCGGCGACCTCGGCCAGCTGGCCAGTTGACGATGCTTGATGCTCAACGCGCCACGCGGTGGTGTCGAGGAGTACGGCGGTCGCTTCAAACGCCTCGTCATCCGGCGCGGCTATCGGCGCCGGCGTCGTCGCCACCGTGATCGGATTCGACACGATCCAGGGCACGCTCGTGTTGGGCAACCACGCTTCAATCCGGTAGACGCCCGGCGACGTCGGTGCGGAGTAGTCAACCGTGCCTCGGCCCTCAGCCAGCTCGCGGCCGTCACAGAGCAGGACGACTCGCGCAGCCGCCTCGGGGCTGACCACCGCGTGAAACGTTGTGGCGTCAGCGCTCACGCCAAGGCGATCACCCATGGTCGCCACCGCCGTGCCCTGTCGCACCGTGAACTCCAGCGACGCGGGACCGGCCAGGCCCCGAATAACTGAAAACGAGTGGCCGAGCCGAATGGCATTCAAGACACTTGAGGCGTCCACGGCGGCGGTGCCGGAAAGCGGCGCATCGAGGACGACGACCTGGGCCAAGGCCCGGAACATGGCTTCATACGTGGGTCGATTGATGCCGGGGCCGGTTCTCGGTTCGACTCGGGTCCGCCAGCCCACACGGGCATGGGCGTCGAGCGCGGCGAGGCCAAACACCGGGCGCGTCAGGGACTCCGCGTCCCATCGAGCCAACGTTCGTGACGGCCGCCTCAGAAGCGAGGCGACTGATTCCGGCGGACGAATCAGATAGTGCAGGGCCGTCTCGAGCAGCATCGCGGACGCCTTGTCCCGCCACTCCGAGTCGAGGTTCAGCCATTCGATGCCCTCGAAGCCCGAGGCCGGCCCTCTGTAACTGAGGCCGACGGTCGCCGAATCCGGGTGCGCGATGATCGCGACGCCACCGAGTCGATGAATGTCGTCGAGCACGTCGCGAGGACTGCCGCCGAGCGGATAGGGAGCCGGACCGGTCAGCCTCAACGCGACGATATGGCCTCCGGTCGTGCCGACCTCGACGGCATCGATGTAGAGCACGCCCGATTTGTAGTCGGGCGGATCGGGCCTGCGGCGAGCATCGCCGTGGTCGGTCACGATGATGAAGGACAACCCCGCCCGCGCCGCGGCGGCTGCCACTTCGTCCACGGTGCCGCTGCCGTCGGATCGAACCGTGTGGATGTGATAGCCACCGGCGACCTCGGTCCTCGGGAGTTCGCCTGGGAGCCGGAGCGTTGGCGGAGGCAGCGTGACCGCGATGTACACGGCCCCTGCGGCCGCCACGACCGCGGCCGACTTCCACGCCGTACGCCAAACGCGCCGCCAGCCGGCCGCCGGCGGCGGCCGATTCATGTGGGCCGGCGCAAGGTCGTCGCGACGAACATCGCCGCCGCGATCACCACGATGATCGGGCCGGGTTCCCGCTGCATCCATGCCGCTAGGATGACACCGAGCGCGGTCGCGCCCGCGCCCAAGCCGCCGCCCAGAAGCAGCATCGTCGTGAGGTCGTTTGACAGCCGCTTGGCTGTCGCGGCAGGAATGATGATGAGCGATCCCATCAGCAGCACCCCGAGGTAGCGCAATCCCAACGCCACCGTCAACGCGAACGCCTCGAGATACAGAAAGTCGAGCCACCGGACATTGATGCCCGCCGTTCGGGCGATATCGCGCGACACGAGTGTCACGACCAGGTGATGTTTCCGAAGCAGGACGAAGGTGATGACGGCAGTCGTGGCGACGATGCCGAAGATCGCCTCCTGCCAGGACAGCGCGCCCGGCCGCCCGAGCAAGGCCTCGAGCAAGTCCTCGCCGGACGCCAGCATGCTGCCGATCGCGAGCGCGGCCGAAAAGACGACGCCGACGACGGTCTCGGTCGCGACACGGGTGCGATCTTCGAGGGTCCACACGAGCAGGGCACCGAAGAACAGCATGGCGAGCGCCCCGAACAACGGGTGCACGTGCATGGCGAGCGCGATGCCCATGCCAGGGAGGGCGACGTGCGACAGCGCGTCCCCGGCAAGGACCATCCGTCGCATCACGGCGAAACAGCCGATGAGGCCCGCGGCCACCGCCGCCGCCATCGGCACGAGGAGCGCTTCAGCGCCCATGTTCGTGAAGGGCGATTGGCGCGCCGTAGACGTTCCGCAGCAGATCCGGCGTGAGGATCTCTGGCGGACCGAAGTGCGCGTGGCCCGACCCCAGACACAGCACGTCGCTCGCGTAGGCGTTCACGATGGTCAACTCATGGGAGATCGTCATCATCGTCAGTCCGCGTTCGAGCTGCAGGCGGTGCAACATCTCGTTGAGCCGCTCCTCACCAGGACCGTCGACGCCGGCGGTGGGCTCATCAAGGAGGAGCACGGTCGGATCGCCCAGCAGGGCGAACGCAATCAGCAGGCGCTGGAACTGCCCGCCGGACAGCGCCCCGATTGGCTTTCGGCCCGTGGCCTCAGAGAGTCCGACCGCGTCCAGAGCCGCTCCGATGTCCCAGGCCGCACACCGGCCGATAACGGTGCGTGCGATCAAGAAGTCGCGGCCCGTGATCGGCACATCGCGATCGATGTCGAGCTTTTGCGGCACGTAGCCGATACGCGTGCCGGTCGCCCACCGAACAGTACCCGTGAATTCAATCGCGTCCACGAGCGCGCGAAATAGCACGGTCTTCCCGGTCCCATTCGGCCCGATCACGGCGAGCGACGCGCCGGCGCGCACGGAAAAGCTGAGGTGTCGCAGCACCGGCGTGCCGGCGAATGCGACAGACAGGTCGGCGACGTCCAGAATGTTCGGCACGGTCAGCAGCGGCAGCGCACCGCGACCGAGAGTATGTATGCGCCTTCGTCCGCATGGACAACCCTTTCGACCAACCGCACCAATTCGTGAATGAGCGGTCACCTGGCTGCCTCGGCTGGTTGCACGGGCCGCATCCATCCATGCCTCGGACCCGACCGTTGGCCCGACCTCCGGTCCACTTCATGGAAATTGGTTCGGCGGCCATGGCCTTGAACGGCACACTGCGCCATGACCGAATCGCCCGAGCCCCATCACGGGCACGCGCATGCCGCGAGCCCGTCGTCCTGGCCGCTCCGCCTGGCGGGCGTCGGCGGAGCGGTCGGCGTGCTCGTCCTGAACGCGACCGGCGTGTTCACGCACGTGCTCGGCCTGGACACCGCGCTCCTCGTGGCCCTGGTCGCGGGCGCGCCCCTCCTCTCGCGCGCCGTTCGCAGCCTAAGATCGCGCGATTTCAACTTTGACGTCACCGTGGCACTTGCGGCGGTGGTCGCGGTGGCGGCCGGCCAGTTTCTGGCCGCCGGCGAGGTGACGCTGATCGTGCTCGTCGGCGACGCGCTCGAACACTGGGCCATGCACCGAGCGGATCACGCGATTGCGGGGCTCTTGTCGATTCAACCCGACCGGGTCTCCGTGATCCGGGGCGGCCAAGAGGAGACGATTCCCGGCGTCGAGGTCCGCCTGACCGATCGCGTCATTGTCCGCAGCGGCGAGCGCATCGCGGTGGATGGAGTGGTCCTCGCCGGCGAAGCGCGCGTCGATCAGTCGCTGGTCACGGGCGAATCGGTGGGGGCGGTCAAAGCTCCCGGCGCCCGCGTCTTCAGCGGCACGCTCGTCGAGCAAGGCGCGCTCGACATTCAACCCGACCAGATCGGCGAGGACACGACAGTTGCCCGGATTGCCCGCCTCATCGCGGACGCGCGCGGCCGACGCGCGCCGATCGTGCGCGTCGCCGACCAACTGGCGCGTCTGTTCCTGCCGATCCTGATCGGCAGCGCGCTCGGCGCGTGGGCCGTCACCGGCGACGTTCTCCGCGGTGTCTCGGTGCTGCTCGTCGGCTGCTCGTGCGCGCTCGTCTATGCCACGCCAGCGGCCTTCTCGGCGGCGCTCGCGCGCCTCAGCCGGCGCGGCGTGCTCGTCAAGGGCGGCGACGTCATCGAACGCCTGGCCACTGTGAACGTGGTCGCCTTTGACAAGACGGGCACCCTCACGCTGGGCCGGCCGAGCGTGACGACGGTGATCGCGGCCGAGGGCGTCGACCCGAACGAGGTCATCCGGCTCGCGGCGGCCGTGGAATCACGATCGGAACACTGCCTCGGCCGCGCGATTGTCACGGAGGCGGCGCGTCTCGGCCTCGAGATCCCTGCCGTCGACGGCTTCCGCCCGTCGCCCGGCCTCGGCGTCGCGGCTGACGTCGGCGGACGCCACGTGGGCGTCGGCAACGCCGCGTTCGCCCGAGACCTGGCCCCGGCCACGGCTGCCAGTGTCGACCACCTCGTCTCACAAGTCCCGGCGCGCGCCGAGACTTACGTCATCGTGTCGATCGACGGCGCCGCGGCCGGCCTGGTGTTGTTTCACGACGCGCCGCGGCCCGATGCGACCGAGGCCATCGCGGCGCTGCGCGCGTCCGGCGTGTCGCGGATCGCGATGCTGACGGGCGACGGCCACCTGACCGCCGCGGCGGTCGCCGCCCAGGTGGGCATCGCGGCCGCGGACGTCTACGCGGATCTCCTGCCCGCGGACAAACTTTTGCGAGTCCGCGACCTCGCCGGCTCTGGCGCGCACGTCCTGATGGTCGGCGACGGGATCAACGACGCCCCCGCGCTTGCCGCCGCGCACGTCGGCATGGCATTCGGGCGCGGGGCCGCGGACCTGTCTGCCGAGACCGCGCAAGTGGTGGTCCTCGACTCGGGCCTGGCTGCCCTTCCCGACCTGCTGGCGTTCGCGCGCCGGACGGTGCGTCGTGTGCGCATCAACATCTTCGCCTTTGCGATTGGCGTGAATACGATTGCGATTCTCGCGGCGGCCGCCGGCTATCTGAAGCCGGCAGAGTCCGCGATTCTGCATCAAGTCGTGTCGCTCTCCGTCATCCTGAGTTCCGTCAGCCTGCTGGTCGAAGGACGCCTGCGCGCCGGGACAGCCGCGACATGGCGGGCGCTGATCGGCCGGCGTCTCACGCGTCTCCGCACCACCGCCATTCCAGCGGTCGGTGCGCTGATGGCCGGGCATCGGCGCGTCCTCTGGCGCAGCGCGGCCGCGCTGGCGGTCTGCGGCTGGCTCTTGTCAGGCCTGGTCGAGCTGGGGCCAGGCGAGTTCGGCGTCGTCCAACGCTTTGGCCGCCTCGTCGCTTCCGACCTTGGCCCGGGACTGCACCTCCGCGCGCCGTGGCCCATCGAAACCGTGACCCGTCTGGCGCCCAATCGCATCCGCGTCATTGAGATCGGCTTCCGGTCGCCGGCGACGCCGCCGGCCGGATCGATCGACTACGAGTGGAACACGTCGCACGACGCGGAGGGTCTCGTTCAAGAGGTCCCAGACGAGAATCTGGTCCTCACCGGAGACGAGAACCTCGCCGAACTGTACGCCGTCGTGCACTATCGGATTGCCCAGCCGGCAGCGTATCTCTTCGGTGCCCGCGACCCGGAGGCCCTGGTACGCGTCGTGGCCGAGAGCGTCCTTCGCACGGTCACCGCCAGCTACTCTCTGGACGCGCTCCTGACGACCGACCGGCACACGCTTGAAACCCGGTGGGCCGACGGCATGCAGGCGCGCCTGACGCGAACCGACATCGGCATCGAGGTACTCGGCATCCATCTGACCGACGTCCATCCGCCGGTCGATGTGGTCGCGGCGTTCCGGGACGTCGCCAGCGCGCAGGAAGAGGAACTCATGAACACGCTCAAGGCCGAAGCGTACTTGAAGGAGCAGGTGCCGCTCGCGCGGGGGCAAGCGCAAGCGAATCTCGCGGGCGCGGCGGGCTACCAGGTGAGCCGCATCGAGCGGAGCCGCGGCGACGCGGCGCGGTTTCTCTCGCAATTGGCCGGCGGGGCCGATGCGCTCACCCGATTCCGTCTGCAAGTCGAGACCCTCGAGACCGTGCTGCCGGGCAAACGCGTGATCATCCTCGACGATCACAGCGGGGCCCGTCGCACGCTCATCTTCCTGGAGGGTGGCAGCGATCTCCTCAAGCTGCTGCCCGGCGGAGGCGGGGACGAGGGCGGCGACCCGCACAGCCAGGCCTTTTTCCATTTTCCGAACTGAGGACCAAGACCATGAATCGCACATCCGCTCGGGCGTTGTTGGTTGGTGCCGCGCTGGCCGTCCTGTGGACGTCCGTGTTCACCGTCTCGGAGGCGGAGACCGCCACGGTGACCATCTTCGGCCGTCCGACCCGGACGACCTCGCAGGCCGGCCTGCACTTCAAGTGGCCGGTCGAATCGGTCCTGCGTTTCGATCGTCGCCTGCGCGTCTATGATCCTGGCTCGTCCGAGTTCCTGACCGCGGACAAGAAGAATCTCGTGCTGGGATCGGCGATTTGCTGGCGCATCGCGGATCCGAACCGGTTCCTGCAAACGGTCGGCGACGCCAGCAGTGCCGAGATGCGCTTGCACGACGTCGTCTGGGCCACGCTCGCCGCGTCCCTCGGCCGCACCCAGCTCACCGACCTCCTCTCGATCGAACCGGGCCATCCCGGGCTGCAAGGGCTCGCCGACGACGTCCGATCGGCGGCCTCTGTCGCGAGCGAACAGCGGTTTGGCGTGCAATTGGTCGATGTGCAACTGAAGCGCGTCAATTTCCCCGAACAGAACAAGGACGCGGTGTTCGCGCGCATGCGGGCGGAACGCGAGCGCATCGCCCGGCAGTACCGTGCAGAGGGCGAGGAGACGGCGACCAAGCTCCGCGCCGACGCCGATCGACAGCACGACGAGCTACTGGCCGCCGCGTACCGCGATTCGGAGAAACTGAAGGGCGACGGCGACGCGCAGGCCGCGCGTATTTACGCGGAGGCCTACGGCAGGGACCCCGATTTCTACAAGTTCATGCGCACGCTCGACGCCTACAAGAAGATCCTCAACGACAAGACGTCCATCGTCCTGTCGGCCGACTCCGACCTGCTCAAACTGCTTACGCAAGGCAAGGGCGATGTCATTCGCTAGCCTCGGCGGGCAGATCCGGCCGTGGCTCGTCCGTGGACGCCGGCCGAACTGGCGCGTCCTCGCGCCAGCGCTCCTCGCCCTGTACCTGGCGTCCGGGGTCTACTCGGTCTCGACCGATCAGCAGGCCGTGGTCCTGCGCTGCGGTCGCGTGACGGCGAGCCGCGTGCCGGCCGGTGTTCATTGGACCTGGCCGCCCCCGATCGGCCAGGTCGTCACGCTCCGAGTCCGGGAGACAAGGCGCCTGACGGTCGGCTTCGATCCGGATCAGCCCGCGCGGGCCGTCCAGTTCCTGACCGGCGATCGCAACATCCTGAATATTCGGCTCGCGGTGCAGTTCGCGATCAACGACCCGGTCGCGTACCTGTATCGCGCGAGCGACGTCAACGCAGCCATCAGCATGGCCGCGCAAGGGGCGCTCGTGGAGGCCGTGTCCGAACGCCAAGTGGACGACCTGCTCACGACGGAGAAGGTCGCCGTGCAACAGCGGGTTCAGGTGCTGGCCGACGCCGCACTTGCGCGGTACGACTGCGGCGTGTCGCTCCTCGGGGTCGTGCTCGACACAATCCAACCGCCCGACGAAGTCGTCGACGCGTTCCGTCTGGTGTCGAGCGCCCGCGAAGACAGCAACCGCATCGTTCGCGAGGCGGAAAGCTATGTGAACAGCAAGGTGCCGCTCGCCCGCGGCGACGCCGCGAAATTGGGCGAGGAGGCGCGCAGCTACAGCACCCAACGCGTGGACGAAGCGCAAGGCAACGCGTCTCGATTCACCGCGGTCGCCCAGGAGTATCGCCGCGCCCCGAAGCAAACGTCGACTCGTCTCTATCTGGAGGTCATGGAGGAGGTCTTGCCTCAGATGGAAAAGACGCTGGTCGGCGTGGATGGCAAGACCGTGGACCTGCAGTTCGTCAAGATCAAGTAGGAACGGCGAGCTGGCCGACGACCCTCTTGTACTCGGACAGGGGGCTTGGTACGGTCGCGTGACCCACAGCGAGGCGGTCCGCATGACGCTGGTCGACGACGCCTCATGGGCCCTACAGGAGCTTCTCCATGACGGTAGTCGACGTCGCGGTGCTAGCCATCATTCAGGGATTGGCGGAACTGCTGCCGGTTTCGAGTTCCGCGCACGTCGTGGTGGCCGAGAAGTTGATGGGACTCGACCCGTCGGCGCCGGAGATGACACTGCTGCTCGTCATGCTCCACACCGGCACCATGCTGGCCGTGATCGCGTTCTTCTGGCCCGCGTGGCAGAAGGCCTGGTTCGGCCATCGGGCGGAGGGGGCGAGAATTCTGGGCCTCCTCGTCGTTGCGACCGTCGTGACCGGAGTGATCGGCGGGGGGCTCACAGAGCTGATCGAACGCGCGATCGGCGGCGACGTCGAGCAACTCTTCAGCCGGCTGGACTTGATCGGGCCGGCCCTGGCGGCGGTGGGGATTCTCATCCTGGTCGCGGGGTGGCGCGATCGACGTCCGCAAGCCTCGTCGCCGGTCGGTTTTCGAACGTCCGTGCTCGTTGGCGCCGCGCAGGGCCTGTCGCTGCCGTTCCGCGGCTTCTCGCGGTCGGGGGCGACGATTTCCACGGCGATGCTGGCCGGCGTCCAGAAATTGGAGGCGGAGGCATTCAGCTTCGCCCTCGCGGTGCTGTTGACCCCCGCGGCGATCGGACGCGAAATCCTCAGACTCCTGCACGCCCGTCCGGACGTCGGCCCGGTAATCATGGTCAGCTGCTTCGGCGCGGTGTGCGCGTTTGTGGCTGGCGTGCTCGCCCTGAAATGGCTGACACGGTGGCTGGTGCATGGCCGCTGGTGGATGTTCGGCTGTTACTGTCTGTTGGCCGCGGCGGTCGTGCTGTTCCTGAATCGAATCGGCTTCTAATCTCGGCACCGCCTGTCAGCGACCCGCGGGCGCGCCCATCATCTCATCTGCCAGCGCCCCTGCGTCGTATAGCTTCTTCAAGGCTTCGATGATCGCGGCACTGTGCACGGCGACGGCGCGGTTCGTTTCATCGCTGTAGACGAAGCGTCCAACGAGACTCTCGATGTTGCCGTCGAAAATGAGCCCGACCAACTCGCCCTGGCGATTGACGACGGGCGAACCTGAGTTGCCGCCGATGATGTCATTCGACGTCACGAAGTCGAGGGGGGTCGACAGATCGACCTTGTCTCGGCCCGCAGCGACGCGTGGCGGCAGGTCGAACGGCGCTTTGCCGTCAAAGCCGAGAGAACGGTCGTACAACCCATAGAAGGTCGTCCGCGACGGCGCCATCGTGCCGTTCATGGGGTAACCCTTCACGGTGCCAAACGACAATCGGGGTGTGAAGGTGGCATCTGGGTACGCGTTGTGGCCGTAGACGGCGAAGCGGGCCTGGCCAATCCGGTCGGCCGCGGGTTCCTCGACACTCTCGACCTTGGCGTCAAGAAGCTTCGTGTTGCGCCGGACGAAGGGATCGACGGCGCGAGCAAGGACGACGAGCGGATCGGTGGATGCGGCCACGCCGGCCGCGCCGGACGCGACCAGGGCACGACGGGCCGCCGGATCACCGAGCGACGTGCCGGTCATCGCCTGATGTACCACGTCGGCGACCGGCCGGCCATGAAACGCGGCGACGATGAACGGGTCACTCGCGCCGAGCTTCGCGAGAGATTCCTGCAGGGCATCGGTCAGGAGTGCCTCTTCGTACTCTTTGTAGATCGGCGCGGGCGAATAGAGCGCCTGCTCGAGTTGCGGCACTTGCGCGTCGTGGAATCCGTCGAGTCGATCGGCGTCTGGCTTCGCCTTCTCGGTCGCATACTGCACCAGATTGAGCGCGAGTCCGGCCAGGCTGGATCCGCGGAGCGCCTGGAACCGCGACGGCACGTACACCGAGCGCCGGGCCTGTTCCGCGCCGGCGATCACCTGCCATGCCGAGCCGTACTTCGCCAGCCACTGCGGATTGGCGCGGACCTTGTCCCGAAAGGCCGCCTCGTCCGCCACTCGCTTGGCAAACAGGGCCTGGTCCCGCAGGCCCTGGTATTCGCCGGTCTCCGCTTTGAGGGCGTTTTCGAGATCGAAGACGAGCCCGGTCGCCTGCCGAAGTTGTTCCGGACCGCGCGCGCCGAACGCGCGCAAGGCGGCGATACGGCGTTTCAGGACGGCGAGCGAGATCGGGTAGATCAGGTCACGCTGCGTCTCGAGCTCGGCGACGGTATCCAGCCGGTCAGTCGAACCGGGATTGCCAGACACGAAGACGAGATCGCCGGTCGTCGCGCCGGCCGTGTTCCATCGCAGGTACTCGTGATTCGCGACGGGCGCGTTGTTCTCGTACACGCGAAACAGGGCAAAATCGAGGTCGTAGCGCGGGTAGGTGAAGTTGTCGGGATCGCCGCCGAAGAACGCGACTTGCTGTTCCGGCGCGAACACAATCCGCACGTCCGTGTACACCGTGTACCGGTAGAGCCAGTACTCACTGCCCTGATACAGGGAGACGACATCCGATCGCAACCCTGTGGCCGCCAAGCTTTCCTTCTCGACGGCCGCGATGGCGCGCTGCCGTGCCTCGAGCGCCGCGGAGGCGGCCGCTCCCGCCGGCGCCGCAGCCACGATCCGCGAGGTAACGTTCGCCGACGACACGAGCACGTTCAGCTCGATGTCTGGGCATTTCATCTCGTCGCCACGCCTCTTCGCGTAGAACCCATCGCGGGCATAGTTGTGCGCCGCCGTGGACATTTTCTCGAGCTGGCCCAAGGCCACGTGGTGGTTGGTCAGCACGAGGCCCGTCGGACTCACGAACGATCCCGTACCGCCGTCATTGATGCGCACCGTGGACATGCGGAGATGGTTCAGCCACTCGCTCGTTGGCGTGAACCCGTACTGCGCTTTCAGGAGCGCCAACGGCGGATTGTCGAAGGTCCACATGCCCTCATCGGCGTGAAGGGTTGGCCGACCGGCCAGCACGCTGGCGGCCAGCGTCACGAGCAGCGTGAGCGAGCCCATCGGCCGACGACAAAGGTGGGTCAGCATGCCCACAGTGTGCTTGAGGCCGGTGGACTCTGTGAAGGGGCTCCGGCCAATGGCAACAGGCCGCGCCTTACTGGACGGTCTGGCGCGGCGAATGGACTTGCCAGCGCGCGGCCGAGGTTCATTATACTCAATTCGAATCCATGCTGCGCCGGTCTGTCGCCACGATCGCACTCTGGGCCGTCTTTCTTGCGCCCATGAGTTCTTTGTGGTGTGCCTACACTTGCGCGGAGGACGACGACTCCGCGCCGGCGATCGTGGCCGCCGCGCCATCGTTGGTGAGCCCGTCTTTTATGGGCGGGATGGGCGCGACCGCCGCTGCCGATCAGCTGGCGCTCGCCGCGCACGATGATTGCGCCGCCGACGTCTCGAATGCGGCGATACGAGCGGTCGTTCAGGATCGCGTGAGCCACGCTGTTTCTTGGGTCGCTTCGCTCGCCGCGCAACCGTCGCGAGCGTTGTTCGCCGGCGCGGGGGCGGGTCATCCGTTCTGGTTGGCGACGCCGCGCGGCAGTCCTCCAGGCCTTCGCTCCTTCTCCGTTCTCCGCATCTGATCGTTCGCCTCAACTGAATATTCTGTCGGCTTGTCGAGAGCCGACGTGTGTCTCCCTCCGCTCATTCGAGGGCAGCGATGCGAAACGGGTCGGACTGTGTCTTGTTCACTCTTGTGTTCCTGATCGGCACGGGCTCTGTGCGTGCCCAGACGCCTGTGGATCCTTCGCCGACGCCTTCGATGCAGATGTCCACGCCGATGATGCCGCCAGGTCCCCTGGGCATCGAGGACATGCGGGACGGATCGGGCACGTCCTGGCTGCCCGACGAGTCGCCCATGTCGGGCGCGATGCACCCGGCGGGACCGTGGATGCTGATGCTGCACGGCAACGCGTTCCTCGAGGACGTGCAGACGACCGGGGCGCGCGGCGACCACGAAGTCGGGAGTGTGAACTGGTTCATGGGCATGGCCGAGCGCGACCTCGGCGGCGGTCGCCTGACGTTGCGCGGGATGATGAGCTTGGATCCGCTGACCGTCGGCAAGTGCGGGTACCCGGACCTGCTGCAGAGCGGCGAGCTGTGTAACGGAGCCTCGCTGCACGATGATCAACATCCGCACAATCTCTTCATGGAGGTCGCCGCGGACTATCGACACGCGGTGTCGAAGTCATTGGCGATCGAGGTGTATGGCGCTCCAGTGGGCGAGCCGGCGCTCGGCCCCGTGGCCTTCCCGCACCGTCCGTCAGCCATGTCGAATCTCATGGCGCCCATTACCCATCATTGGCTCGACTCGACCCACGTGAGCTTCGGCGTCCTCACCGGAGCGCTGTATGGAAGACGGTGGAAGGCCGAGTCGTCGGTCTTCAACGGGCGTGAGCCAGACGACCGGCGATATGGCTTCGAGTTCGCGCCGCTCGATTCGTACTCCGGTCGCTTTTCGCTCCTCCCGTCGTCCTCGTGGGCCCTGCAAGTGTCGGCCGGACACTTGAAAGACGCGGAGCAACGCCCGGATGGCAGCCGTGAGACCGTCACGCGCCTGACGGCGTCTGCGACCCATCACCGACTCGTCAACAACCGGCTGTGGGCGACGACCTTCGCGTGGGGGCAGAACCGCGAGTCGGGCGTCCCGACGTCCGCGTTCCTGGCCGAGACCAGCGCCGAGACCTCACCGCGCGATCTATGGTTTGGGCGGCTCGAAGTCGTTGGCAAGACGGCGACCGATCTCTCGTTGCCGTTTCCCCCCGCTGAGGTGTTCACGGTCGGGAAGGCCGACGTGGGCTATACGCGCTGGCTCGCCGAGGGGCATGGCCTCAAGACCGGTCTCGGCGGCAGCGTGGGCGTGGGATGGGTGCCAGGCGCCCTGAGTCCGTTCTATGGCGGCCGGTCTCCGTTGGAATTCACCGTGTTTCTCGTTTTACGACCGCATTAGCTCGATCGAAGGAGAAGATCATGTCTGTGACGAGACGACAGTTGGCGGCAGGGGCCGTGTTTTTCGTCGTGTGCTCGATCGCCCCCGTGCTGGCGCATCAGATGACGCTCAAGGGCACCGTCGCCGCCATTGAGCCCACGCGCATTCAAGTGAAAACGGGCGAAGAGAAGAAGGGGGAAACGCCCGCCTGGTGCCTTATTAACGATAAGACCAAGATCTTCCGCGGCAAGGCGGTGGTGACGTTCGAGGCCGCGAAAATCACCGTCGACGAGAAGGTCGTCGTGCTTGTCGATCACGATGCTGACAACAAGATGACCGCGATTGAGATTCACGTTGCCGCGCAATGAGTCGTCACTCGCGTCGTGGAGTCTGGGCGGTGGCGCTCGTCGCGGCAAGCGCTCTCGCGCTGCTGTTCGCCTTGCACGGCCATGGGATCTCGGCGACGCGTTCACCGTCGGCGCTGGAAGAGCGCGCCGCGCGCGTCACTTGGCAATTCTTGGTTCCAACCCACGTCAAGCAGCAGACCAACCCTGTGGGGGTGGGTGACGACGTACTACGCGAGGCGGCCGAGCATTGGGCCGACCACTGTGCGGTGTGCCACGGGAGCGACGGGAGCGGGTCCACGAAGGTCAGCCGACGCATGTACCCGCCGGCACCCGACTTTCGGGCGTCGCCGACCCAGAGCCTGACGGACGGCGAGCTCTTCTATGCCATCGAGCAAGGCATTCCATGGACCGGGATGCCCGCCTGGACGACCGGTACCGACGAGGGCGCGCGCGAGTCATGGGCGCTCGTCCGCTTCATTCGGCACGTGCCGAATCTCACGCCGGACGAGGTCACGCGCATCGATGGGTTGATGCCGAAGAGTCCCGCCGATCTCAAGCAAGAGCAGGACATTGAGGAGTTCCTACGACCCGACCATCCGAAGGCGCGGGGCCCGTCGGGTCGGCAGGGCGGCTCCCAACGCTGAGCCGAGAAGCGGCCTCGCCCTCAACGAGGCCTCAGTGGCCTACTGGCCTGACTTGGACGCGAGGTAGCTCTTCCGGGCACGAGCCGTCATCCCCGGCTGTCGCACCCGCACCTCAACCTGATGGAGCTTGTTGTCCAGCACGGCCGGGCTGAATCCGAGCACGTACTGTCGGTGAAGCTCGTCGGCGACCCGCGTGAACGTGCTGTTGAGGTCATCGGCGCGCGACAGCTCGAAGTACCCGCCGCCGGTCGTCTCGGCGAGCTTTCGGATGCCTGGGTGGGGTTTCTGCGTCCGACCGAAGAGGTGGACCTGAAGGCCGATGCTGTAGACCATGAAGTCCTCCGATTCGGCCCGCTTGATCACCGAGTCGAGCGTGGAATGGAGGCTGACCTCGTCGTAGCCGTCGGTGAGGAGCAGCACGACGCGGCGGCCGTCGACGGCCGCCAGTCTGCTCATGCTGTCGTCCACCGCGTCCCAGAGCCGCGTGCCGTTGCCGAATTGGAGGCCCCCGCGGATGTACTGCACCAGCGCGTCGCGGTCCGCCGTGAACGCCGGACTGGTAATGATCTTGTCGTCGAAATTCGTAACGCGCGCCTTGTCCGCCGGCAGCAGGCGGAGGACGAAGGCTTCGGCGGCGTCCTCCACCAAGTCGAGGTTCAAGTTCTGGCTGCCGCTCGTGTCGAGCGTGAGGAGCACCGTCACCGGTTGGACGTCGCTCTTGAACACGGTGATCGTCTGCAGCTTGCCGTTGTCGTAGATGTCGAAGTCCTTCTGCTGCAGGTCCGGCACGAGGCGGCCGGACGAATCCGTGACCGTCGCGTAGAGCGCGACGGTCTGAACGCCGCCTCGAAAGAGCGGCGCCTGCTGGCCTTGTCCGTGCGCCGTCGAGACGGCGACCGCAAGCACGGCGACGAAAACCGTCGAGAACCAACGCGATGGGCCCATACGCCTTATTCTTCCCATTAACGCCCTGAGCGGGTCAATCCTTTGTGACCAACCGTACCATTTCGCCAACAAGCGGTCGCGTGGCGCCCGCGGCCGGTTGTCTTGCCCGCATCGGCGTCAACCGGGGAAAGACGGCGTTATGGAACTCCGCGGAGTGCCGGCGCGACGCGAGCGCCTATCGTCTCGATCGCGCGCATCATCTTCGCGTGCGGAAGAGAGGCGACGTTCATCTGGAAGGTGATGCGGGCGATTCCGCCCAGGGCCTCGCTATGGTGGGCGATCTTCCCGGCGACCTCATCGGCATCGCCGATGAGCAGCGCACCCTCCGGACCCAGCTGCGCATCGAAGGCCGCGCGCGACGGAGGGCGCCAGCCGCGTTCCTTCGCCACGCTATCGATCGCGCGGGCGTAACCGGGGAAAAAGTCATTCGCGGCTTCCTTCTTCGTCTCCGCGACATAGCCCAGCGAGTGCACGCCCACCTGGAGTTGTTCCGGGCTGTGCCCAAACCGAGCACCGGTCTCTCGATAGAGATCGACCAGCGGCTTGAACTGCTGCGTTTCGCCGCCGATAATCGCCACCATCAACGGTAGCCCCAGCGCGCCGGCGCGAGCGAAGGATTTCGGCGTGCCGCCCACGCCGACCCAAATCGGCAACGGATTCTGCAGAGGCCTTGGATAGACGCCCTGTCCCGTCAGCGCGGGTCGATGCCGGCCTGACCAATGGACCTGCTCATTCGCTCGAATGTTGAGCAGGAGATCCAGATGTTCCTCAAACAGCGAATCGTAATCGTCCAGATTCAAGCCGAACAACGGAAACGCGTCGATGAACGACCCGCGACCGACCACCATTTCCGCGCGGCCCTCCGAAAGCAGGTCGAGCGTCGCGAACTGCTGAAAGAGTCGGACGGGATCGATGGCGCTGAGGACCGCGACCGCGCTGGTGAGCCTGATCCGGCGCGTGCGTGCCGCCGCGGCCGCCAGAATCATGGCCGGGGCCGAATCCAGGTACTCGCGCCGATGGTGTTCGCCGATGCCAAAGACATCGAGGCCCACCCGGTCCGCCTGTTCGATCTGTTCCAGCAGTTCACGGAGACGGTCAGGTGTGGACCTCGAGAGGCTCGTCTCGGTATACGCCGCCGCGAAGCTATCGATACCGATTTGCACGACGCCCCCAATTCTCCTTTTTTTGTGACTGCGTTGAATACGGGCGCTCAGTGCCGTCGTGACCAAGCGCTGACGAGCTGGCCGCGGCGCGCCCAGGCAATCGCGAGCGATCCGGCCAGCAGAACCGTGGCGTCCATGGGTGACCCACCGACGATGAACAGGTGCGTCGCGATGGCGCAGACCATCGTGGGTACGAGCAGCAACGCGCCGAAGGGCGCGAGCGACGGCACGAGCAGCGCCAGGGCCGAGACGACCTCGATCGAGCCCGTGACATAGCGGAGCCACTGGCCGACGCCGATTGCGTCGAAGAGCGTGACCATGGCGGGCAGGCCAGCGAGCTTCAGGCCGCCGGCCAGCAGGAACATGCCGGCGACGGCCACCTGCACGACCCACAGAGCCCCGAGCGCGACGCGAGCACGGGAGGCCGCGGGCGCCTCTGGCAGGGTGGTGAGTGATGAGAAGAGCGTGGTCATGATGGGGTTCCTTTCACACTGTTGGTTACTAAAGAGCACTGACATATCTTCAGATACCAATGGCAGGCGCGCAAGACGGCACGTGAACCTGCGTTGGTTACGCGAGGGGAACCGAGAAGTGTGTCATTACCGAGGGGGCCAGGAGGCCGGCGCCAAGCTTGTTACTAATGTATACTGCGTTCATCCGTTGATACCGACGGGAAGGACCACGATGGCGCAGCGGTTGAAGAAAGGCGCGGAAGCCAACAGCCACCATGACTGCGAGTTCAGAGAGATGCTGAGCCGCGTCGGAGACAAGTGGAGCCTGTTGGTGATCTTCATTCTCAAAGACCGGCCGGCGCTTCGAGCGCGTTTCTCCGATCTGAAGCGCAGCATCCCGGGAATCTCGCAGCGGATGCTCACGGCTACCGTGAGGAATCTCGAGCGCGACGGCATGCTCACCCGTCACGTGTACGCGGAGGTGCCGCCGCGCGTGGAATACGAGCTCACGCCACTCGGCAGAGCGCTGATGGAGCCCGTGCTGGGCCTGGTGTCGTGGTTGCAGTCGAACTGGCCGGTCATCCGGAGCGCGCGTGACCGATTCGACGCACGGAAGCAGGCGACCCTGGCACGCCGCGCGGAGGCGCCCTCAGCGGACCCGGCGCGCGTGACCCGATTAGGGATGCGGCCTCCGGCTGAGGGACGCACCTAGTGTCCGAAGCGCGAGGGCTCGGTCATAGCCCGGCCGCGCCGACAGTCGTCTTGAGCGCCGCGGCTATCTCCTCGTAGGACATCTGATCTTCGGCGCGCATGAGCAACGCGGCCCGGTCCGGTTCCGGCAGGCTCTGAAGGTCTGCGAGGACCGCGCCCAATTCCGCGCGGGCGGCCGCCACGTCGTGGGGGCCTGGCGCCGCGTCCTCGGGATCGTGGTCGAGCGCGCCTCGACGCCAGTCCCGTCGGCGGCCCCCGAGGTACAGATGACGGGCAATCGTGAAGAGATAACCCGCCACGGTGGAGAGATCCACACGATCGCGCGCCGTCCAGACGCGGACGAACGTCTCGGACGTGACGTCCTCGGCCGTTGCGCGGTCTCCCGACAGGGCATACACGAACCGAAAGACGGCGGGGGCATGTGCCTCGTAGAGAGACTGAAAGTCGATCACACGAAGCTCGTCTTACGCCGCTGCAGACCGACGATGAGCGCCACGACGGCCGCAAGACCGACAACTTCGATGCCGATGGTCGCAGAGAGCGCTGGACCTCGCTGTGCGATCGATCGGATGTAGGCACTCGCTCCCGGGAGCACCGGCAAAACCTGCAGCACGATATTGCCGACGACGACCACCGAACCGGTCAAGACGCCGATCGTCCAGCCGACTGATTCGGTCACCAGCGCCGTGCCGAGGACGGCGGCGAAGAAGAGCATCCACGCGCCGATCGCCACGCTGCCGTACCCCACCCACCCGGCGAGCAAGGTCCAGGACGGGCCCGCGCCAGCCGTCGACCCCAGGATCGTCGTCAGCGAGGGCAACGCGACCGTCGTTGCGGCCGCGGCCAAGACCGCCGGGCCGACGAAGAGCAGAAACGCCGACGCAAGCTTCGCGACCGTGACGTCCACCACGGTCACCGGGAGGGTCATCACGAACGCGAGCGTCTTTCGCTCACGTTCGCCGAGCACCGGGCCGAGCACGACATGAAAAGACGCGCCGATGAGCACATTGATCGCCAGCGTCACACCGGCCGTGCGGGCGGCCGACCCGCCTGCGAGCGCCAGAGCCAGCGCCGCGGCGGCCGCGACGAGGTAGGCCACGAGTGGGCCACGCATCAGCCAGCAGTCCTTCGAAATGAGCCGACCAATCGGTTGACGTGTCACGCCGCCCTCCCGTCACGAGTCCTGGCCGCATGGTCCAGAAACGCTCGCTCGAGCGTGCGGCCGCCCTCGACGAACTCCGCGACCGGTCCATACGCGACGATCCGTCCCTCGAAGAGAAACGCCACGTCGTCGGCCAGGGCGGCCACGTCGGCTCCGATGTGCGACGAAAAGATCGCGCCCCGGCGCTCACCACGACTCTCCGTGAGCAGGGTCAACAAGTCGTTGCGCGCGAGCGGATCGAGACCTGCCGTCGGTTCGTCGAGCAAGAGCAACTCGGCGTGGCGCGCGGTGGCGAGAAGGAGCAACGCTTTCACCTGCTGACCTCGCGACAGGTCGCGCACGCGCTGAGCGGGATCCAGTCCGAACCGGGCCGTGAGATCTCGAGCGCGAAGTTCGTCCCAGTCGGGGTACATCGCGCGAACGAGATCCATGTGCCACCGGAGCGTTGCGGCGCCGTAGAGCGCCATGTCTTCGGACACGAAGCCGGTACGCAGCTTGACCGCGCGCTCGCTCGCCGGCATCGGCCAGCCAAGGACGGTCGCCTCGCCGGCGTCCGGCCGAACGAGGCCCATCAATATTCGGAGCAACGTGGACTTCCCGGCGCCGTTGGGGCCGATGAGACCCAGAACGCGCCCTTCGCCGACCTCGAAGGTCACATCCCGCAACGCGAAGCGCGGATACTGCTTCGCGAGGCCTCGGACGCGGATGATGGGCTCACTCATGGGGTTCTCCTCTTGGTCCGTTCAGGAGGAGTATGCGCGGGACATCGTAAAGTTACAGGCCAGCGGTTCAATAGCCGGCCGCCTCGTGGCGATGCTGGCGGTGGGCGGAGCGTGGCTAGCGCTGTTCGTTCTCAGAACAAATGGCGTTCGCCGGACGTTGAGCCGGACGTAACCTGGGTCCCCCTCATCTCGTCGAGCGCCGCTCCAGGGGACAGGGACGAGTGGGGCGCTAACGCTGGGCCTTGGTCAGCGCCAGCACCGCATAGGCCGTGGCGGCATCGCTCATGAAGCGTCCGGGGTCGGATGCCGGGTCGCGCTGCTTGTTGAGCGAGGCGGCGAACCACAGTCCCGTCGACGCCTCCTGATGCGTCGCGAGCCAATCAAGGCCGCGCGAGACCGGCTGCGAGCGTGGTGCGCCGAGTTGTTGAAGCACGTACACGACAAGGCCAGTGGCGTAGCCGTCGCTCTTGGTCTCGAGCGGCGTGCCGTCCGCGCGCGTCCACGTGCCGAGCGACGCCAGGCTCCACCCGCCGTCAGGCTGCTCTGCGCGCTGCGTCGCGTCGACGATCGCCTGCTGCTGTTCATGCGTCAGCAGTTCCGGCCACGACGCCGAGGCCCACAGCAGCATGACGCGATTGAGGAGGCCCTGCTTCTCGTTGCCGCGCTGCAGGTAGTCTCCGAGGCGCTTCATGCCATCCTGGATCTCGGGAGTGCCTGCGTAGCCGCCGGGCGCTGTCGTGACCGCGATGGCCGAGAGCGTCGCGCCGTAGTAGGACGAGGTGTCGCCCTCCCACGGCTCGTCGTGGAAGTTCAGCCACACCCACGCACCCGCCTGGTCGCCCGTCTTCATCTGCAGGGCCCAGAGATTCTCAAACGCGCGACGCGCGTCGTCGCCGAGCGCGGACGCTGCCGTTCCGCCGTGCGAGTCCCGGCTCGCCAGGATCAGCGCGTTCAGGACGGCCTCGGTCCCCCGCGATTCACTCGTCTTGGGAAGGCCCCGCGTCTGATCGGGATAGAAGGGTTCGACCTCTTTCCATAGCCTGACCCGTTGGACGACGTTGTCGACGAGCTTGATCTCGCTCGGCGAGGGCCCGGTTTCGCCGAGCGCCTCACGAAGCGCGGGCCGGGCCAGCGCGTACGGCACCGCGGTGTGGCACGACACGCAAAACGTGCCGTGGTCGCGGGCGGCCGTCGGCCACTGCATCCACCAGGCTTCTCGCTGGTCGAGATATGCGGCGGCGGCCTTCGGGCTCCACGTGCCGGCGTCGCCCGCCTGCGCGCGCGGAAATGCCGACGCCAGCCCCAACAGACAGCCCACCACCATTCCGCACGTGCCGGCTGCAATCAACGTCTTCATGTTCGATTCTCAGAGCGTTCGGAATGGCTCAGGATACCGCCTCACGCCCCAGCGTCAAGTACAAGGCCAGCGCAGCGCACTCCGTCGCGCCAACCCGCTACTCAGGTCAGTGGCAAATCGAAGGGTGCCATGATGGCGGCGTGAAGACCGTGGGCAAACGAGCGGCGGTGGGTGGCGGCATCGCCGAGCAGGGCGCATACGTGCACACGGCGGCGGCCCTTCGCGGCACCGAGTTCTTGGTGCCGCGCGGTGTGTACCGCTTTCAGAGTTTTGACGAGGCCGAATCGTGGCTGAACACGACGATCCGCCGCACGCACGCGCGCCTGAACCGGCCGATCTCGCCCGCATCTGCCGAGCGCTGACCGACGCCGGGGCCCGGTATGTGCTGAGGTCGTCCGGATCGCTGACGAAGTCATCATCGATCTGATGGGGCGCGCCTGCGGGCTGAGTTACGCCGATGTCATCGCGGACGCGGAGGAACGTGAGTTTGGCGGCACGACCATCCGTGTAGCGAGCCCGAGCACATTGATCCGAACGAAAGACACCTATCGTCCACAGGATGCGCTCGACCGGGGGTTCCTCGAGGGCGTCCTTCAGGATCGAAAGGGCACGCCGTAGGCTGGGCCACGCACTCCAGCCAGGTATCTTGCGAGGGGCTCCCAGTAATGGGCTTTCCATCCCGACGCGAGCGATTCCGCGTCGCCCTTGGGAAAGCCGGTATGGTCAAACACGATCTTCGTTTCGGCGCCCTGCTCGATGAGATCGAACCGCACAATCGAGTAAATGCCCGGAGTCCAGTACGCCACGCGCCACGCTTGGACGATGCGCGCGTCCGGTACAAGTTCGACGTGCCGGCCCACGATAATGCCGCCGAATAGCGAGAACGCGCCGCCCACGTCCGGGCTGAGGACTGTCGGCGACTTCTCCAAAGAGATGGTCGGCTCCTTGGCCGCCACGATCTTCGTGACCTCGTTGAATTGTCTGGCGTCAGTCAGTGCCGCGTACACGCGCTGCCTGCTCGCGCGGATCAATGACTCCTGGTGAATCGATTCCGCAGCGTGGGAAATCTCGTCTCCGACTTGCGCCAAGGCGCGTCTTGAACCCAGGGCCACGCCGCCAATGGCGATGGCCGCGCTCGCGATCAGGTGCCGTCGCGTCGGCGCGCCTGCTCGTACGACATGATACGGGAATTCGTTCATTGCGAAACCTCCAACCTGGGACTGGGTGCGCCATGAGCCGATCCGGTTACCAAACCCGGCAGAGTACTCGAGGGCGAGAGACCCGACTGTTCGAGATTGAACACCTTGGTCGCCATACTCGCGCGATGACCGCGTCGGCCTCGAACGTTTGGTTTACGCTGACATGACGTCACCGACGATGGCAAAGAAGAAGGCACTGGCTGGCTCGAGGCCGTTGACGGGACGCGTTGCGCTGGTGGCCGGCGCGACGCGAGGCGCCGGGCGCGGAATCGCTCGGGCGCTGGGCGAGGCCGGCGCGACGGTCTACTGCACGGGTCGAAGCGTCACCGGCAAACCGTCTGCGTACGGACGGCCTGAAACGATCGACGAAACCGTAGCGATGATCAACGCCGGAGGCGGCTCGGCAATCCCCGTCCGCGTGGACCACACCATCGAGTCCGAGGTTAAAGCGCTCTTCCGGAGGATCGCCCGCGCGCACAAGCGACTCGATATCGTGGTCGACAGCGTCGCCGGCGAAGACCCGCTGATGAAGCGCTACGGTTATCTCTGGCAGGCAGATCTCACGACCGCCGACGCGATCTTCCGGCAGGCCATCACGTCGCGCATCATGACGGCGAAGCACGCGGCGCAGGCAATGATGCCCGCCAAACGTGGGCTCATCGTCGACGTGACGGAAAACGACATGATCGGCGGCGGCGGGAATCCGATGGCGCAAGTCGCCAAGCTGGCACAGAAGGTACTGCCGCTCCTGTGGGCTGCCGAGCTCGCGCCCCATGGCGTCGCCGTTCTCGCCATCACGCCCGGTTTCCTACGCTCGGAATCGGTGCTCCAGCATTTCGGCGTCACCGAAGGCAACTGGCGCGACGCGGGCAGGAAGGATTCAAACTTCCTGCAATCGGAATCGCCGCTCTTCGTGGGGCGCGCGGTCGCTGCGCTCGCCGGCGACCCGAAGGTGACGGACCGCACCGGGATGCTCCTCAGCTCGTGGGAACTGGCGCGGGAATACGGATTCACCGACTACGACGGACGTCGCCCCGACTGGGGCCGCCACAAGATCGATTTCTCGATGTTGCCGCGGGCGTGGGTCGATCTGTTCCGCACAGGCAATGGCCTGGAACTCAGGTGGCTGACGACGATCGCAGCGCGGACGAAGAGGTTCCGGACGAAGATCCCCGCCGGAACTCGCTCGCGCGGCCCACGTGCCCGCTGAATGGACATGTGTTTATGGCTAAACGAACGCGCGCACGCTCTTCGCATTCGGGCGCACGCGAACGGGCGGAATTGCCCCAGCCGAATCCCACGCTGAAGAGTGATGCGGCAGGGCAAGAGGGCTGGCAGATCGCCCAATGCCGCATGGCTCTTCGCTCGTGACGAGTCGGCAGACGATTACGTCGCACTGTATTGCGATGATCGCCGAGTGTCACGGATTTATCGCATGCCGTTCACCGACGGCGACTGGCAACTGTGGCGGGAAGCCCCCGGTTTTTGTCAACGGTTCAAGGGAACCGTGAGCAAGGACGGCAACACGATCACGGCGAGTTGGGAAATGTCACGCGACGATGGCAAACATTGGGAGCACGATTTCGATCTGACGTATCGGCGAAGACAACGACGGCCCAAAGGCCGGAGAGGCTCACGTGCGCCCCGGCTTCGCAGTTCTCGAAGGTCCTGAAGACGCCGTCGTCCGGCTCGGACCGCCTCCGGCCCTGACCGTTCAATCCGTCATCATGTGGACGGCGACGAAGGCGAGGACACCACCGGCCGAGAGCGTCGCACCGGCGATGACAAGCGTAGCCAGATTCGCACGGACGGCCCCGACCAGCTGACGGAACTGCGCGTCCTCGCGCCAGCTCCGCAGCAGGAATGTCCCGCCGGTCAGCAGGACAGCGAGTGGCATCAGCGTCAGCAGCCCCCAGAGCCCCAGGTGAGGGGGCAGGTGGGCAAACCACATCACGAGCCGCTGGGCCGACAGGGCCGGTTCGTTCGGCAGCGGGGTCACGTTGCGGACGAGGATGGCGGCCATGAACACGGTGGCCGGAAACATCAACAGCAGTTCGACCGCGGCAACGGCGCGTTTCAGGGTCGGCATAATGGACTTTGTATCACAAAGCTAATTGCAAGAACAACCGTCCCCAATCGCCGGGGGCGATCCGCTGCGTGCCGCTCCCGAACGACGCCAGCGCCTGCGCCGACCGGCCGCCCGCGCTGTCTGTAACGCAGGCATGACGCACGGGCTGAGCGCGCGGACCATCAGGTCCCCACTTCACGGTATCCTTGGGTAGCGGAACGCCACGGCGAGCAGATAACCCGTCGCTGCAGGTCTTCAACCACTGGACGACCACCATCAACTCCGATGGCGCGTCCTTGGTTGACGCGCTCACGGAGCGGTCGTCGACCGCTCGAGCCCGACATGGCGACTGAGGTGACTGTTATGCCGCGATTCTTGACACTTGTGATGGCCGTGCTCGCTTCGGGCGCGATGGCCGCGTGTGGTTCCTCGACCAATCCGACGCCGACGACGCCGGCGGCGCCAGCGATCACGGCAACCGAGATGTCCGAGTTGGTCACCGCGGAGGCCACCTCGTCGACCGACGTGACAAACGCTTTGCTCACATCGATCTCCAACCTACAGTCCAGTGCGTCGTCGGTCAGTGTGACGACGCCGTGCCCGCAGGGCGGATCGGTGCAGGCATCTGGTCCCATCAAGGCGACGGTGGATTCGACAGGGACGAACGGCAGCGTCACTGCGACCTCGACGGTGACCTACACCGGCTGCGCCGTCGCGGCCGTCGTTCTCAACGGCGGACCGCTCACCATCCAAGGACAGCTGAACGTCGTCGCCTCCACGATCCAGAGCCCGGTGACGTACACGGTCTCGGGCACCCATGACTTCACCGTCGATGGAGTCCAAGGCACGATCAGCTTCAACTGCACGAACAACATGTTCATCGACCCGAACACGCTGATGCCCACGAGCGTCGTGGCGACTGGCACTGCGTCCTTGGACTATCCGGCCGGACAGAACCAGACAGCTCTCTCCTGTCAGACCTTTGCGATTGTCATCTCCCCGACGTCGATCGGCGCCGTGCGCGTCCGGTGACCTGTGTCTGACTGAGGCGGCCGGTCGCGACTCCGCTCGGTCGACGCGTCGCCGCAACAACCGCGGGCCGCTCGTCCGGGTTCGATCCGCACCCGAACCGACGTCGCGGCCGTCACCATGGACGTCCGGTTCGAGAGTCTGATGATTCAACTGACAGACGTCGTCAAGCGGTTCGACGGAAAGCGTCAGGTGACCGCGCTCGATCATCTCAGCGTCCGAATCGACAAGGGCGAGATGATCGCGATCGTCGGGCCGTCGGGCTCCGGGAAAACCACGCTCCTCAACCTCGTCGGCTGTCTTGATCGACCGACGTCCGGGGAGATCCTCATCGACGGCCGCCGGATCGCCGACCTGTCGGACCGGGAGCTGACGATCGTCCGCCGGGACAAGATCGGATTCGTCTTCCAGTTCTTCAACCTGCTCGCCACGCTCACGGCCGCGGAGAACGTCGCGTTGCCGCTGCACCTCCGCGGCTGGCCACGGACGAAGGCGGTCGACCGAGCCCGGGAGATCCTCGATCTCGTGGGCCTCGACCAGCGCGTCGATCACCTGCCGGAGGAACTCTCCGGCGGCGAACGCCAACGAGTGGCCATCGCTCGGGCGCTTGCGATCGCGCCGCCGATTCTCCTCGGCGACGAGCCCACGGGCAACCTCGACACGCGCACCGGCGCCGACATCCTCGCGCTCCTCCAGGACCTGCACCAACGGCTCGGCGTCACCCTCGTTCTCGTGACCCATGACCCGCAGGTCGCCGGCTCGTGTCCCCGCGCGGTGCACCTGCGGGACGGGCGGGTCATCGAGGACTTACGGAGATGATGCTCTTCCGACTGATCAGCTGGCCGTACGTCCGCCAGCATGCGCTGCGGTCCGCTCTCACGGTGGCTGGCATCGCACTCGGCGTCGCGGTGTTCGTCTCCGTGCGGGCGGCCAACGCCGGGGTGTTCGAGACCTTCGAGACCACCGTCACGCAACTGGCCGGCCGGACCCAGCTGCAGGTGACGGCGGGCGCGCCAGGATTCGACGAGAGCGTGCTCGATCGTGTCCAGACACTCGACCAGGTGGCCGCCGCGGCGCCGGTCATCGAGGCCATTGCGAGCACCGGGCTGCCCGACCAGGGCAACCTGCTCATTCTTGGCGTGGACATGACAGGCGACCGAAGCCTGCGGGACTACGACCTCGAAGGCGGCGAGGCGGCGGTCGTGGACGACCCGCTGGTGTTTCTCGCGCAACCCGACTCGATCATCGTGACGGCCGAGTTCGCGCGCCGCAACCATCTCGACGTCAACTCACCGCTGCCGCTCGACACCGCCGAGGGCCGCCGGTCATTCACGGTCCGCGGCCTGCTCCGCCGCGGTGGCTTCGCCGACGCGTTCGGCGGCAACCTGGCCATCATGGACATCTATGCCGCCGAGCAGGTCTTCGGCCGCGGCCGCACGTTCGATCGCCTCGACATCGCGCTCGCCCCGGGCGTCGACATCGAGACGGGACGGCGCGCCATCGCCGCGGCACTGGGACCCGCCTACCGGATCGAGACGCCCGCCACGCGCGGTCAGAGCTTCCAGTCGCTGCTGCGGATCTACGATCTCATGCTGAACTTCTCGAGTGCCTTCGCGCTCGTCATCGGCATGTTCATCATTTACAACGCGTCCGCGCTCGCAGTCGCCGAACGGCGCCGCGAGATCGGGATCCTCCGGGCGCTTGGCGCCTTCCGCGGGCAGATCGTTGCGCTCGTCATCGGCGAATACGCGCTCGGCGGACTGATCGGGTCGCTGCTCGGCGTGCTTGGCGGCTATGCGCTCGCGGGCGCGATCGCGCACGGCATCAGCGCCGGCGTCACCGCTTTCTACGGCGTGCGCCAGGGCGCCATCGATGTCATCCCCCACCCGCGTCTCGTGACCATGGCGCTGGCGATCGGCACGGTGACGAGCATCATCGCTGCGGCGTTGCCGGCCGCGGCCGCCGCCCTGGTGGATCCCGTCCGCGCGCTCCAAAAGGGACGTTGGCTGGCGGTCTCGGCGAGTGAGAGCCGATCCCGGCTGATGGCCGCGGTCGTCCTCGGACCGGCCGGCGCGCTGCTCGTGATGTCGACGCGGACAATCGTGTCGTTCTATGCCGGCTATCTCGGCGTATTGATCGCCGCCCTGCTTGTGACACCGCAGCTGGCCGTCTGGCTCATCCGACGGCTGCGCCCCGCCCTCTGCCGCCTTTGTCCGGTCGAGGGCGCGCTCGCATCCGACAGCCTCCTTGGCGCGCCGCGCCGCACGTCCGCCACGATTACGGCCCTGATGCTCGCGCTCACGCTGGTCATCGGGCTCGGTGGCCTGGCGCGCGCCAGTTATCAGAGCATCAGCGAGTGGGCCATGACTGCTCTCAACCCCGATTTCTTCGTCACCGGCTCGTCGACTCTCACGGGGCTCGACTATCGCTTTCCGGACGGGATGGGGAACGAGTTGGCCGCCCTGCCCGGCATCCGCGAGGTACAGCGCATGCGGCTGGGCCGGCTGGACTTCGAGGGCGGCCCGATTCTGCTGATGGCGACGGACGTGGCACGGCTCGCCGCCAGCTCGCCGCGAACCGCGCTAGAAGGCCGGCGCGAGGAGATGTACCGGCGGGCGGCCGCGGGCCAGGGCGTCATCGCGTCCGAGAACTTCGCCGCGCTCCGCCACCTGCACCTCGGCGCCACGGTGGATCTGCCGACGCCGACAGGCCCGCTCACGCTGCCGATCGTCGGCGTCGTCCGCGACTACGCCGATCAACAGGGGTCGCTCATGATCGATCTGGCGCTCTACCGCGCGCACTGGGGGGATACGTCGGTCGACCATTTCCGGGTATTCCTGGACGCCGGCGCAGACCCCGACACCGTGCGCGGCGCGATTCTCTCGCGGTTCTCCGGAAACCATCGGCTGTTCGTCCTCTCAACGCGGGAGGTCCGGCGTTACGTCATGGCCGTCACCGATCAGTGGTTCAGCATGACCTGGGTGCAGATCGCCGTCGCCGTCGTCGTCGCGATTCTGGGCATCGTCAGTTCGCTGTCCGTCGCGATCGCGGACCGGCGCCGGGACCTCGGCGTGCTACGGGCGGTCGGGGCCTTCCGCAACCAGATTCGCCGCGCGATCTGGGTCGAGGCCGCGACGATGGCCGCGGTGAGCCTGGTGCTCGGCCTCGCGTTCGGCGCGATCCACCTGTACTTCGCCCTCGAGATGAGCTCGCGCGACTATCCCGGCTTGCGCTTCGATTACACTTATCCGTACGGCGTCGCCCTGCTCATGCTGCCGCTGATCGCCGGTGCGGCCTGGCTGGCGGCGCTCGGCCCCGCAGAGTCCGCGGTTCGGGTGCCACTCGTCGAGGCGCTGGAATATGAGTGACCGAATGCGCGGGCGATGGCCGGCACTCCGTGCGGTCGCCGGACTGGTCGCAGCGTGCTCGGTGGCCGCGCCACTCCGGGCCCGGACCGCCCCGCCTGTCAATCCCCGCACGGTCGTGGCCGAAATGCAACGACGCGCAACCGTCGGCTCCCAGCAGTACGAAGGCTCACTCCGCGTCACAGACGCCGAAGGCAGAGTCGCGACCAAACGCTGGACCTACGACCGCTTGGGCTCAAACGGCACGAGCAAAACGGTCATCCGGTTCACCGAACCAGCCGAGGTGAAAGGCGTCGCACTCCTGATCTTCAGCTACGCCGACCGGGCGTCCGATCAGTGGATGTGGACCCCTGCGCTCAATCGCGACCGGCGCATCGCCACGCAGGACCGCCGCACCCGCTTCTTCGGCACGGACTTCAGCTTCGAAGATCTCGAGGAGCGCGATGTCGGACGCTACGAGTACGCGCTCGATGGCGAGGAACCGATCGACGGGACGCCCTGCTGGAGGATCGATGCGACGCCGCACGAGGGTGTCCGCTCGCAGTACACACGGTCCCGGCTCTGGATCCGCACGACCGACTACACGTTCGCGCAGGTCGACAACTTCGCGGGCGACACGCTCATCCGGCGGCTGCGCTATAGCCGCATCGCGATCGTGCAGGGCGTCGCGACCGCCCGGTCGATCGAGGTCCGCGACCTCTCGCGCGGGAGCCAGACGACGCTCACGCTCGACACGGTCACGTACAATGCTCCTCTCGACAAGAATCACTTCACCCTGGCGGCCCTGGGACGCTGGTAGGGCCGTCCGGCCGTGCTTGCGGCGGGCGGTGGCGCTCGTGATCGTCGTCGCGGCTACCGCGGCGTCCGCCGCGGCCCAGTCGGCCGCGCAGAGCGGCTTCGTGGACGTCACCTTCACCGGCTATCCGCAGACGGCCGTCTCCGACAGCACGCGCGCGATCGTCCGGGCGATCGCGCGCTGGGATCCTGAGCTCACAGGGACGAACTGGCGCCTGGATGCGTCGTTCGAGGCGCAGACCGACACGCATGACCAGACCGCCGTCGAAGCGACGTACTGGGATCGTTCGACACCGCGTCCGGCGTTCGACATCCGGCGCCTGAGCGCCACCTGGGTCCACGGACCGCTGACGCTGGAGGCCGGCAAGCAGTTCATTGCCTGGGGCAAGACCGATGTCGTCATGCCAACGGATCACTTCGCTCCGAAGGACTACATCGACCTCATGGCTCCTGAGCCGCTGGCGGTCACCGCCGTGCGCGCCACGGTGGCGGGTCCGTCCGATTCGCTCGACGTCGTGTTCGCGCCGCGCCTGACCCCGAGCCGCGTGCCACTGCTTGACCAGCGTTGGGTGAACCCGCCCCTGCTCGCCCTGGGGCGCCCGCTCGTCGACGCCGGCGGCGACATTCCCGATGAACCTCAGGTGGGCGTGCGGTGGAATCACCTCGGGCGGTACGTCGAGGATTCCGTGTCGTTCTTCCATGGCGACGATACCCTGCCGTCATTTTCAACCGCCGCGTCTGGAACGCCGGCGGTGATCAACGTCACCCGCACCTACCCGGCGTTGACGAGTGTCGGCGGCGACGCGGCGGTGCCGCTCCCGTGGATCACAATCAAGGGCGAAGCCGCATGGTACGGAAGCTCGACGGCGACCGCGCGCACGTTCCTGATCTACGTGGTGCAGGCCGAACGCCCATGGCGTGAATGGCTGTTCATCGGGGGCTACGTCGGCGAGCAGGTGGAGCGCCCAGGCACGCTCGTGCGGTTCGACCCGGACGAAGCGTTGGCGCGGGCGTTCACCGGCCGCGTGACCTACACGATCGACACGAATCGCAACCTCGTGTTCGAGGCGCTCGCGCGGCAGAACGGCGACGCGTTCGTCGGCCGGGCGGAGTACTCGCAGGCCGTCAGGCAGCACATGCGTGTGACCGCGGGGCTCCGGGTGATTCGCGGCAATCCTGACGATCTGGTGGGACAGTACCGGCGCAACTCGGCCGCGACGCTGTCCTGGCGGTACAGCTTCTGATGAGAAGTGCCAGCGTCAGGACCGGCCGGGATCGACCGCACGTGCGACACTCACTTCACCGGGGCCGGAACCGTTAGGGTGATGTTCGCCTTGGCGAGGGCCTGACTGACCGTCATGGCTTTGAGCAGGCATGCGTTGGCCTCGGCAATCGCCTTGGGCAGCGCCTCCCGAATCTCGACCGCCTGCTTCGCGAGCGCGTCGCTCGGCATCTCCCAGAAGGCCATGATCTGCGTCTTGAGCGCACCGGCCCGAACCAGCACGTCGCGGGGGTCGATCGCTCCGCCGCCTCGGCCACCACCTCGGCCGCCCGGGGCGGCCGCCGTGCCCACGCCAAACTTGACGCGCACCGCGTCGAGGGCCTTCGCGACCTCGTCGAGGCTCGCGCGGGTGGTCGCCGAGACCGTGGGAGCGTCTTTCGCGTGTGCCGTGGCATCGGCCACTTGCGATGAGAGCGTCGTCAGGGCGCGCGCCGCCTCCTCGCCGCGTCGCTGCAGCTCATGGAGGCCCATGACGAGATCGAAGTAAGCCCGCCGCTGGGTCTCGGTCAGGCGCACCTCCGGGTCCATCACGACTTTCATCGGCTTCGTCTCGACGGTTGCGCCGTCGACGACGAGCGTCACCGTGTAGTTGCCAGGCAACACGTACGGACCGGCGTTATTCCCGCCGCCGCCTCCCCCGCGTCCGGCGCCGCAAGGGTTCTCAAAGCCCGCATCGGGTCCTTCGACGGCCGGACCGCCGCGCCCACGGCCAGGGCCGGCCGGAGCGCCCGCCGCGCCCGCCCCGCCGCGCCCGCGACCAGCCGGAGCACCTGCGGCCGGAATAGGGTCGACGCGAAGATCCCAGCACCCGAGCTGCAGGCCAGACTGGCTCCGAACCGGCACCGTCAGGTCGCGGACGCTGCGACCGGTCGCGTCGGCGATCTTCACGTGCACGTCGGTGGAGGGGCGTTGCAGGTAGAACGGAATCTCGGCGTCGATCGGCGGATTTTCCCCGAGGAAGAAGTTGTCGCCCCAGAACTCCATGTTGAGTTCGTTGGTCGACTTCCACTCGAGGGCCGTCGGGACGGAGAAGAGCGCGGCCGGTTTGGCCGAAGCGGTTGCCAGCTCCTGGATGGGCTCGAGGTGATCGAGAATCCAGATCGCCCGGCCGTGCGTCGCGAGGATCATCGCGTTGTCGCGGGGATGCAGCGTGATCTCATCGACGCGAACGGTCGGCAGGTTGGCCTTCAGCCGAGTCCACGTCCGACCGCGATCGATCGAGACGAAGAGCCCCGTCTCGCCGCCGACATAGAGCACGTCCGGATTGTGGAGGTCTTCGGTGAACGTCTTGACCGCCTCTCTCTCGAGTCCGGCCGCCACTAAATGGAACGAGGCGCCGAAATCCTCGCTCGCCCAGACATATCCGCCATAGTCATTCAGGCGGTGGGCATCGACGGTGACATAGACGCGGCCCGCTTCGAAGCGCGACGGCACGACGGCCGACACCCAGCCGCCCTTCGGGAAGCCCGGCAACTTGTCGGTCACGTTCTGCCAGGTGCGGCCACCGTCCTTCGACACGCTCACCACGCCGTCATCTGTCCCCGTGTAGTAGAGGCCCGGCTGACGCGCGGACTCGGCAAACGACACAATGGTCGGCCATGCGGTAATCCCGTCGTTCCGCGAGAATCGCACGTCGCTGTCCTTGACGCCCATGATCGTGAGGTCATCGCGGTTGGCGTTGGTCGTGAGATCCGGACTGATGACCGTCCAGGTATCTCCGCGGTCCGTCGATCGGAACAGCCGGTTGCCGGCGACGAGCAGGACGTGCGGGTCGTTCGGCGAGAACGTCATGGGCGCGTTCCAGTTGAAGCGGAACGCGGGCGTCGAGGCCTGGGCACCGGGCTCGGTGGGCGGCAGGTTGACGACGTTTTGCGGGCCCGGCCGAATGGACTTCGATTCCCCGGTGATCTTGTTCTTGCGCTGCATCGACCCGTCCTGGGTATCCCCGTAGGTGATGCGCGAATCGAGGGCGTCGGCGATCGTTTCCATGCCGTCGCCGATCTGCGTCCGGGTCCACTTCTCCGGGGTGATCCCCCGCTGATTTCGCACGGCGCTCGGCCCGCACCACGCGTCGTTATCCTGCATGCCCCCGCACACGTTGTACGGCACGTCGTAGTCGAAGCCCACGTGATAGAAGAGGCCAATCGGCAGGTTCCACAGGAACGTCCAGCGTTTCGTGAGGTCGTACGAAACGCCGACGCCGCCGTCCGAGCCGATCATCACGTGGTTGGAATTGGCCGGGTCCCACCAGATCGCGTGGATGTCGTCATGAATCGTCGCGTCTGCCTGGGCAAAGGTCTTGCCGCCATCGATCGACAGGAAGATCTGCACACCCGCCGTGATGACGCGGTCGGGATTGTTGGGGTCGATGCGGATTTGGCTGAAGTACATCGGCCGTGGGTCTTGCGCGCTGATCCGCCGCCACGAGGCACCAGCATCATCTGACCGAAAGAGGCCCGATCCGGCGTCCGCGGCCGTCGCGGCACCTAGCGCACCCCCACGCCCGCCCCCTCGCCCGCCACCTTCGGCTTCGATCAGGGCGTAGAGGATGTTGGGGCTGCGACGGTAGATTGCGAGGCCAATGCGCCCGAGCTCTCCCTGGGGAAGACCTGCGGTGATTCGCGTCCAGTGGTCCCCACCGTCGACCGACTTCCAGATCCCGCTGCCGGGTCCGCCGCCGTCGAAGCAGCACTGCGAGCGTTGTCGCTCGTAGGTCGACGCGTACAGGATCTGGCGGTTGGTCGGATCGAAGAGCACCTCGTTGGCTCCGGTGTTTTCATCGACCGTGAGCACCGCCTTCCACGTGGTGCCGCCGTCCGCCGTCCGGTAAACGCCGCGCGCCCCGCCAGGACCAAAGAGCGACCCCTGGGCCGCGACGAAGACGACGTTCGGGTCGACTGGATCGAGCGCGATGCGATTGATGTGGTAGGACGTCTCGAGCCCACAGTGCGTCCAGGTGCGGCCCCCGTCCGAGGACTTCCAGACGCCGTCGCCCCAGGAAGTGCTCTGGCGATTGTTCCCTTCCCCCGTGCCGATCCACACGACATCCGGATTCGCCGGCGAGACGGCGATTGCGCCGATCGACATGAGCCCTTGATCCTGGAACTCGGCCGTGAAGGTCGTGCCGCCGTTGACCGTCTTCCAGACACCGCTGTGCGCGGTGCCGACGTAGAAGATCGACGGCTGGCCTTCGTCGACCGCGAAATCCGTCACGCGGCCCGACATTACCGCCGGGCCAATGGACCGAAAGTGGAGCTGGTCGAGCACATCGGCGCCCGGCGAGCTGCCCTGCCCGCCCAGGGCGGCGGCGAGCGACGTGACACAACCGAACACGATCAGGGCCCACCGCGAGATCACTCGCATGACGGTGCTCCTTCGGATGACGAGTCCCGCCGACTATACGCGTGATGGGGCCGCTACGTCCCGGCCCGTCACATCAACACACGTACCCGTGGTGAAGGAAGATTCGTCGGAGAGGAGGGTGGGCCCCGGCACGCGCCGGAGCCCACCACGCATCAGTCGTACTACTGCTTTTCGAACACGAGCACGTTGTGGATGTCCTGGCCCTTGGCGTTCTTGCCCGTCTGGGTCAGCGTGCGGGTCTTCCCGTCAGCCGACACCACCGCTCGGCTGTGTCCGGTGACCTTGCCATTCAACTGGGTCGTGGACTCGATGGTATTGGCGTCGATCCGCTTATACGAGATCATGTCCGCGTCCGGGTTCCCTTTGAACGGGACGAATTTCTCGTCGTACTTCGCCTGAAACTCCCAGTGCGTCGGTTTCCCTGCCGCATCCATGCCGTCCGAGGAATAATTCACTCCATCGGCGCCCCAGGCCTCGATCTTCAGGCCCTGGCTCGTCGGAACCGGCCCTGGATCGAACTTGGACTTCGCAATGTTGAGCTTCCACACGCCAACATTCGAATCCGCCGCCATCATCACCGTGCCAACCGCGAAGACCGTCGCCAGCACAAACGCACTCGTCATCAAGCATCTTTTCATCGTTACTCCAGTTTGTTGAGGACCCGTCGCTGCACTGCCGAAACCGCTCCGTCCGCGCCAGAGCTGGCGCCTGAGTCGATTGGCAGGAAACTCTCGTAGGGACCGGGGCGGTCGCCAGGGGAGCGCGACGCGATACGAAGTCGATACTACAGGATCGGCAGCGTCACGTCCAACGACTCGACGATATCGGCCGTGCGATGGCGCACGACATCGACTCTGCAAATTCGCCAGAAAAGGCCTTGAACCAGACTTGACAATAAAAGTTGTCAATACTACCATCTCCTCGTGCTCGACATCCAAGTCATCGATGATCCGGCAGCGGCAACGGTGGCTTTGGAGCCCATGCGGAGTCGGCTCCTCTCCGAGCTGGCCGAGCCCGCCTCGGCGGCGACGTTAGCTACGCGGGTTGGCCTGGCTCGGCAGAAAGTCAACTATCACCTGCACGCGCTGGAGGCCCACGGGCTGGTGCGGCTGGCCCAGGAACGCAAGTGGGGCGGGCTGACGGAACGGCTGCTCGTGGCGACGGCGGCTTCCTACGTCGTTTCGCCGGGCGCTCTGGGCCCGGTCGCCGCGGATCCGACTCGGGAAATCGACCGGCTGTCCGCGAGCTATCTCATCGCCCTGGGCGCACGGGTCGTCCGCGAGGTGGGCGACCTTGTTCGTCGTGCGAAAAGGACGGGCAAACGCCTGGCCACCTTGGCGGTGGATACCGAGGTTCGCTTCCGGTCGGCGACGGACCGGGCGGCCTTCAGCCAGGAACTCACCGAGGCCATCACGAAGCTGGTGTCGAAGTACCACGACGAGTCCGCCCCCGGCGGCCGCGCGCATCGCCTGGTGGTCGTGGCGCACGCTTTGCCGCAGAAAGAAGGCGCGAGCGAGCCGCGCGAACGGAGCGGGGATCGAGGGGCCCCGCGAGTGAGCGCGTAAAAGGGGTCCGCGGGGGCGAAGCCCCCCGGAACAATAAGGAGCCATCATGAGCGTGAAAAAGGAAGCCTCCGGACGCCGTTCCGTCCAGGTCGAAGTCGAGGTCCCCGGCACCCCGGAGGAAGTCTGGCAGGCCATCGCCAGCGGGCCGGGCATTTCGTCTTGGTTCGTGCCGACTGAGTTCGAGGAGCGCGACGGGAAGCCCGTCGCGGTGACGTTGAACTTCGGCCCGGGCATGGAATCCCGTTCCGTCGTGACGACCTGGGATCCGCCGCGGAAGTATGCCGCCGAGGCCAATGGCTGGGCCCCTGGCTCGCCGCCCATCGCGGACGAGTGGAGCGTCGAAGCGCGCGGCGGAGGGATCTGCGTCGTCCGCGTGGTGCATAGCCTCTTCGCCAGCACGGACGACTGGGACAACCAGTTGGAAGGCACCGAATCCGGTTGGCCTGGCCTCTTCCGCATCCTGCGGATCTATCTCACGCACTTCCGCGGCCAACGCTCCGCGATGATGCAGTGGATCGCCCCCGCCGCGGGAACCGAAGCGGAGGCCTGGGAAACGCTGACCGCGGCCTTGGGGCTGAAAGGCGTCACCGTCGGGCAGCGCTGGACCGCCCCGGCGGGCGTCCCGGCGCTCGGCGGCGTCGTGGAGCACGTCAGCCAGAGTCCGTGCAACGCCCTGCTGCGGCTCGACAAACCGGGGCCGGGCACCGCCGCCCTTGGCGCCGTCAACTATGGCGGCCCGATGGTCACGCTCAGCTTCTACCTCTACGGCGATCAGGCGGCCGGGACCGTCGCCCGCGAGACACCGCTCTGGCAAGCGTGGATTCAAGAACGCTTCCCGATGCCGTCGGAGCCGAGCAAGAGTGAATGATCAATCCTGTTCACCGAGCGTCTGGACGTACGTCTTCCCATACGGGTAGAAGATGTCCTTGCGGCCTTCCTGCCACGCCACTCGGAGCTCGGGCCTCGTAATGTCCCAGTCGGGCCGGCATTTCAAGGTGACGGCGCGTAGATCCTGGCGGAGATCTTCCAGAGTCGGCCGGCCGAAGAACCAGTAGCCGTTGTAGATCCGATGGATCACCAACGCGGGCTCGAGGACAACCACGTGCGGGATCATGGGATTGTTGACGGGATCGGTGTACTCGGCGATGTCGAGATCCTTTTGGACGATACGCCCCGCGTCGGAGAGAAAGGGCCAGTGAGCACCGACGCCGGTGCGATATTCGTTCGTCTGGGTGATGTTGTCGGTGCTAATCGTGACGAGCCTGCAGTACGCGACTTCTAGCTCGCGATGGAGGACCACCAGCCCTTCAGCTTGACGGCGGTCCTTGGGGCAGAATCCTCCGCGGCTGAGCACAAGAATGGTTGGATCCTGTCCTTGCAGTTCGGAGAGCTTCCGACGTTTCGCGGTGTGGTCGGACAGTTCGTAGTCGGGGAACGTCGCCCCTGGAACCATGTCAGCTCGCACGTGAACTCTCCAGTCGTTCGATGCGATTCATCTCGAGCCGGATGGCGCTATCGCCTTGCCCTCTTGAACCGCCGCCAGCCCGTCGATGACGGTCTGAACCGCCGCGGCCTCACCAATCGCGGTGTTAATCATGAAATGGAAGAAGTGCCGGGCTGGCCAATCGACGTCAAAGTGCTGCTTGATGAACGCTGCGCGGTCGCGGTCGACACTCTCGACCAGTTCAACGGCTTCCAGCTGGCTCTTGCCCTCCCGTTGTAGCCGGCGCACCTTGTCTTCAAATGGCGCATAGAGGAACACGTGGACCGCGTCCGGACGATCGCGCAGGTAGTACGCCGACCCGCGTCCCACGATCACCACGTGGCCTTCGGCGGCCGCCGCTCTGACAAGTTCTTCGGTCACATGGCGAATGCTCTCCGCATCGGCGATTCGGAGCTGGGGCTCATTCAAACTTCCTTCGAAGCTGCCACGCAAAAAGCTCTTGAAGAGCCGGTAGTGCAGCGGATCCCTTCGCTCTTCGTGCTGCTCCACCTGCCGTTTGTCACACTTCATCCGGCGGGCAATTTCGTCCGTAAACAATTGATCGCACAGCTTCCAGCCGAGGCGTTCGGCCACGCTCTGAGCGATCGCGGCAGCGCCACTTCCGTACTCGCGCTCGATCGTTAGTACCTTGGTCATCGGTCTGTCCTCTCACTCCGCCGCAACTTGTCCACGGGCACCGGGATCGTTCTTTCGGACGGCGAACGCGAGCAGGAACATCAGACTCGCGGCCACGGCCAGTACCATGAACGTGTCGAGATACGCCAGCATTTGCGACTGACCTTGAAGGGACTGGTAGACGCGCGCGTAGGCTTGTCCCTGCGCATCGGGCACGCTAGCTCCGGCGTGAACGAGCTGTGCCGCCAGCCCGCTCACCTGGTTCCGGAACGCCGGGTCATAGTTGGTCGCATGGGCGGACAGCGTGGATTGATGAAACTGCGCTCTTCGCGCCAGCAGCGTCGTGACTAGGGACGTGCCCACGCTGCTGCCGATATTGCGCATGAAATTGATTAGCCCGGCGACGCTGTTCCCTTTCTCCGGCCGAATGCCGATGTACGCGGTGAGCGAGATCGGCACGAACAGGAACCCCATGCCGAATGCCTGCACGATTCTGAGGCGGCTCGCCGCGCCGAAACTGATGAGCAAGTCCAGCTGTCGGGTGGACACATACATGCCAACGGCGAGACACAGCCAACCGAAGGCCAGGATGTACTTCGCGGGGAATTTCGTGGTGAGCTGACCGACGATGGGCATCTCGAGCAGCAAGACGATCCCGGCGCCCGACAGCACCAACCCGGCCGACTGGGCCGTGTACCCCATCAGCGTCTGAAGAAACAGGGGCATCATCACGAGGCTGGAGAACAGGAGCATGCCCAGGCTGAACATCATGAGGCTCGACACGGCGAAATTGAAGCTCTTGAACATGCGCACGTCGACAATCGGCGCGTCGTGGTGCCACTCCCAGACGACCAGGGACACGAAACACACGGCCGACACCAGCGCCAGTGTCGCGATGAAATGAGAACCAAACCAGTCCTCTTCCTGGCCCTTGTCGAGCAGGATCTGAAGGGCGCCCACGGCGAGCGTCAGCAGCGCAATGCCGATGTAGTCGATACGCACACCGGCGCCCCTGCGGGCGCTGAGATAGGGCGGGTCCTCGACCATCCGGGACACGAGAAAGAGCGTCAGCAGCCCGACGGGGAGATTGATGTAGAAGATCCACCGCCACGAGTAATTGTCGGTCAGCCATCCACCCAGCGTCGGGCCGATCGTGGGCGCCATGATGGCGGTGATGCCATAGAGCGCGAAGGCCAACCCGCGCTTTTCTGGCGGGAAGGTGTCCGCCAGAATGGCCTGGGCCATCGGCTGAAGGCCGCCGCCACCGGCGCCTTGGATCACGCGGAACAGCACCAGCATGGACAAGCTGGGCGCGATACCGCAGAGCAGCGAGGTGACGGTAAACACCGAGATGCAGAGCAAGAAAAGTCGTTTGCGGCCAAACGTCGTCGCCAACCAGCCGGTCATCGGCAGCACGATCGCGTTGGACACCAGGTACGAGGTCAGGACCCATGTGCTTTCATCGTTGCTGGCGCCCAGGTCCCCCGCCAAGTGCGGCAAGGCCACGTTCGCGATGCTGGTGTCGAGCACCTCCATGAACGCGGCCATCGCGACCACGATCGCAATCAGCCAGGGATTGAACTTCGGTTTCCACTCCTTTCCCCCGTCGACCATCGTGCCTCCTACTGGACGTAGACCTTCGGATCGACCGACATGCCCGGGCGTAGCCGGTGGTCGGCGTTCTGACCCGCGTCCAGATTGATGCGGACGGGAATGCGCTGCACGACCTTCACGTAATTGCCACTTGCGTTTTCCGGCGGCAACACGCTGAACCGGGATCCGCTGGCTCCGCCGACCGCGACGACCGTTCCCGTGTACGTCCTCCCGTTGGCATCCACGCTGATGCGGACGTGCTGGCCGGGTTTCAGGCGGCTGAGCTGCGTCTCCTTGAAATTTGCGGTGACCCAGAGGTCGTCCAAGGGAACCACCGCCATCAACTGCTCGCCGGGGCTGATGTTCTGGCCAAGCTCCACGGTTTTCTTGCCGACGATGCCGGTGGCGGGCGCGAGAATCGTACAGTAGCTGAGGTTGAGCTTCGCTTGGTCGACCAGTGCCTGTTTTTGAGCGACTTGAGCCAACGCGGATTTGGCGCGCGCTTCGCTGACCGCGACTTGACGCGGTGCCGTCTGGGCCGACTCAATCGAGGCGTCCGCTTGTGTGATGCGCTGATTCGCCTGGTCGACGGCACTCTGCGCCACCGCGATGTTGTCGTCCGCCTCCCGGACCGAAGCTCTGCGTGCGTCGAGCGCCGCTTGCGCGGCCGCGGCGGCCGACACCGCCGTCTCGTACTCCTGCCTGGGAATCTCGTTCTTGTCGACGAGCAGCTTGTATCGCGTCACGTCGTCGCTCGCCTTCTGGTAGTTGGCCTCGGCTTCCCGAACCTGGGCTTGTGCCGACTCCAACCGGGCGCGTGCGGCCGTCAACTGGCGCTGTGCGCCAAGCACGAACGCGGCCGCGTCCGCCCGTGACGACGTCGCTGTTTTCAGCTGGCTCGCGGTGTTGGTGGTGGTAATTGGCACATCGATGCGCGAGCTTTCGAGCGCCGCTTCTGCGTCTCCGAGGTCCGCTTCTGCCTTCGCCAGTGCGACCTGGTAGTCCCGCGGATCAAGCTGCACCAAGATGTCGCCGGCCTTCACGAACTGCTCGTCTTCAGCCCGCACGTCAATCACGTTGCCGGTAATCCGTCCGCTCACGGAGTTGATATGGCCGTCGATCTGGGCGTCGTCTGTCGTTTCGTAGGCGTTCAGGTACCGCCAGAGGAAATAACCTGCGACACCCACGACCACGAGGAGCACCGCGGCGATGCGATAGCGCGTCCGCCCGGGTCTTCTCCGTGGAATGATCTCGTCCTTCTCCAGCTCGGCCATGGCTACTTCACCTCCAAGAGCCGTTGGATGACTTGTTCGGTTCCGCCCAAAGCGCGCGCCAGGGCGACTTTGGCCACGTTATAGGCAAAGAGCGCCGAGATCAGCGTGTCATTGGCGGTCGCGACCGATTCCTGTGCCTGCACGACCTCGACGGTATCGCTCACCCCAGCCGAGAACCGATCCCGCGCCTGGACGAGCGTTTGATTCGCGAGGTCGAGATTGTCTCGCGCCACGGCGACCTGGTCGCCCGTCGAACGAATGTCGAGAAAGGCGGTCCGGACCTGGTAGTCGATTTGGCCGCCGAGATCGGCCAACTCATCTTGGCGTTGTTTCAGCGCGGCCTCCGCCTGGATGATGTCGCCGGAGATTCGCGCGCCGTCAAACACCGAAATCTTCGCCGAAGCCACGACCGTGAACGTGCCGTGGGATTCGCCGGGGGTCGTCACGTCGCCGTAGTCAGCGTTGATCCCTGCCGTCGGATAGCGTTGGCCCCGTGCCGCCTTGACGCCGTCCTCGGCCGCGCGCACGAGTGCCTGGTCACTCTGATAGTCCGATCGCTGCTGAGTGGCGATCTGGAGCGCCTGATCCTCCGTGATCGAGGTGAGCGCGGCAAAGGGAACGGTCTCTGAAATGGTGAACGCCTGAGTCCCGGGCAGCCCAATCACACGGCCCAGCGTGAGCTTGTCCTTCTCGAATTGATTGGTCTCGGCGAGCAGCCGCTGCTGCTGCTGCTTCAGTTCCACATGGGATCGCAACACGTCGATTTCGGCAGCGGTTCCTGCGGTTTGCTGGTCGACAGCGCGATCGTAGAGCGCCTGGGCCGTCTCGACTTGCGACCGAATGGCCTCCACTCGAGAGGCGTCGGCCACGATCTGAAGATAGCCGTTCGCCGTGGCTTGAACGACGAGATCGCGTGCGTCCAGCACCGAGAGCTGAGCGGCGCGCCTGCTATCCTTTGATGCGCGGTACTGCTTCAAGGCGGTGTAGTCGAACGCCGTCCAGGACGCATAGGCGCGCGCGTCAAGGTAGTGAAACGGACCCGCGACCGTGGGGATCGAAACGCCGGGAATGTTGAGGTTGAATCCCACGGTTTTCAGGTCGAGTGTTTCATCCGTCTCCCCGACTCGGCCCGTCAGCTGCGGGACGAGCGCGCTCAGGGTCCGGAGACGATCGCCGCGAGCGCTCTCATTCGCCGACTCGCTGAGCAGCAGGCCCAGATTCGTCTTCAAGCCGCGATCGATGGCCTCGTGCAGCGTGAGGACCAGCGGGGTGGACGACGGAACCGCTGTGGGAACGCTACCCAGAAACGGGTTCTGCTGAGCGACGATTCCAGCCTCCGCCAGACTCACCAAGAGAAGGCATCCCATTGTGAACCGCATCGGATTGTGTCTCCTTAGGTCGCGCGCGTTGCTCGCAGCGGCACCGATACATCAACGATGTGGGACGCCTATGACACCTCGATCCACCCGTGCGCTTCGAAGGCGCGATGCAGGAGGCGCGCTCTGTTCATCGTGCCTTCGGGCACCGTGTGAATCTCGCTGAGGTAGACCTCCCGGTCGATCAGGACTTTGAGCTGCTCCCGGCCAGCCTCGCCAGTGATCGTGCACGTCATCGTGTGACCATCCTTCGCGAGGATCCATAGCGTACGGGTCACGGCCCCTGCGTGAGTGTCCTCGAGGGCCCCGTCGGGCTTCTGTTCCGGATCGGTCATGGGCGCCTCTTACGAGCTGAGGATTCGATGCACGAAGGCGATCGCAATGGATCCTTCGCCGACGGCGGAGGCAACGCGCTTGACGTTGCCACTCCGCGCGTCACCGACCGCAAAGACGCCTGGGCGACTGGTCTCGAGCAGGTACGGCGGTCGTGTGAGCGGCCATCCCGCAGCCGACAGATCCTCCCGCGACAGGTCTGGTCCGGTCTTGATGAATCCCTTGTCATCGAGCACCACACATCGCTCGACCCAACGGGTGTTCGGCACGGCACCGGTCATCAGGAACACATGCCGGATGTCGTGGGTCTCCTCCGTGCCGGCGCGCTGGTCCCGCCACCGGACCTGCTCGAGATGCACGGCGCCTTCCAGGGCGACAATCTCAGTCTCCGTCAGGAGGACGATCGACGGGTTCGTCTCGATGCGGCGAATGAGATACCGCGACATGCTGTCGGCCAACGCGGTTCCGCGCACCAACAGGTACACCCGTCTGACGGTCTGGGCCAGAAACACCGCGGCCTGCCCCGCCGAGTTTCCGCCGCCGACGACAACGACCTCCTCGCCCACGCACAGTTGGGCCTCCATGGGTGTCGCGCCGTAGTAGACGCCCGCACCCTGCAACCGCGAGAGGTGCTCGAGCGCGGGCCTTCGGTACTCGGCGCCCGTGGCGATGACCACGGCGCGTGTGGCGACGCGTGCCCCGCCGTCGATGTGCACCGTGTACAGCTGCCGGTCACACGCCAGTCCGGTCGCGCCCTTTGCGATCAGGATTCGCGCGCCGAACTTCTGAGCCTGCGCGTACGCGCGGCCCGTCAGCTCGAGTCCGGAAATCCCCGTCGGAAACCCGAGATAGTTCTCAATTCTGGAGCTGGACCCCGCCTGCCCACCAGGCGAGCCCGATTCGAGCACGAGGACGTCCAGGCCTTCGGAGGCCCCGTAGACCGCGGCCGCCAGCCCCGCCGGTCCGCCGCCGACGATCACGAGATCACTCACGGTCGTCTGATCGATCGCCTCGTTGAACCCCAGGCAGTCGGCGATCTGCGCGTTGCTCGGATTGCGCAGCACGGCCTCGCCTCGGCAAATCAGCACGGGCACTTCATCGGCCGTCACGTGAAACCGATCGAGCAGCTCCTGCGCCGTCGCGTCGCGATCGAGGTCGACGTAGTGGAAGGGTTGGCCGCAGCGGGTCAAGAACTCCCTCGCTCCCAGCGTGCTGGCGCTATGCGTCGAGCCAATCAAGACGACATACCCGGAGCCACGGGCGATCAGCTCGGTACGGCGGAGCAGGAACGCCCGCATGAAGATCTCACTCAACTCGGCGTCGGTCTGCACGAGGGCGAGCAACTGCTCGCGCGTGAGCTCGATCACCTCGCCCGACTCGGTGACGCGCGTCTCGGCCATGGTCGGGCGACCGGTGAGCATGTTGGCCTCGCCGGAGAATTGACCAGGCCGGTGGATGACGACGATCGTCTCCGCGGCGTCGGATGCCCGAAGCTCACCCTGGACGACCACGAAGAACGGGCCGGCCTTGCTCCCGGCCTCGACCAGCACCTCGCCGCGGACGATTGGGCGACGGCGTCCATGCGCCGAGACCCGGGCGACTTGTGCGTCGGTCAACGTCGGGAACACCCGGTCGTTCGGCGCCAGAGGTGGGGGCATACGCTGGCCCTACGGCAGGGAACACGCTTCTGCTACCGGGAGCTTCGGGAGACGCAGGTCCATCGTGCCTGGATCAACATACCCGAGGTTGCAGAGAGAATTCGCCTTCACGTGCCGCCGAGACGTTGGATGCCGGCCCAGCGCAAACCGATACCAAAGTCTGGTGGACGTCGCCGGCAGGGGGAGTCATGCTGTCCTGGCAGGGTCTTCCGAATGCACCGGAAGGCCCACGTGGAGTTGCCCAATGCCATACGTTACTGTCGGCGAAGAAAATTCTGGCAACATCGATCTCTACTACGAAGACCATGGCTCAGGTAAGCCAGTTGTTTTGATCCATGGATACCCGTTGAACGGTGCCTCTTGGGAGAAGCAAGTGCCCGGCCTCTTGGGTGCGGGTTACAGGGTCGTCACGTATGACCGCAGAGGCTTCGGCAAGTCCAGCCAGCCCACCACAGGCTACAACTACGACACGTTCGCAAAGGACCTTCACAAGCTGATTGGACACTTGAAACTGCGCGATCTCACCTTGGTCGGCTTTTCCATGGGTGGAGGCGAGGTCGCACGCTACCTGGGCACATTCGGCTCGACGGGTGTGAGCAAGGCTGTGATCATTTCCGGCGTGCCACCGTACCTCCTCAAGACGGCCGACAACCCGGAGGGCGTTGATGCCAGTGTGTTTGCCGGGATCGAGAAGGCGGTCGCTGCCGATCGCTATGCGTTTTTTGCCAACTTCTTCAAGAATTTCTACAACACTGACCTGCTTCTGGGTCAGCGTGTCAGCGAAGAAGCCGTCCAGGCCAGCTGGAACGTCGGCGCGAGCGCCTCACCCACCGCCAGCTTGGCGTGTGTTCCAGCCTGGCACGAAGACTTTCGCCAGGACCTGGCCCGCATCGATGTGCCAACGCTGGTGATTCACGGGGATGCCGACCGCATCCTTCCCATCACGGCTGCGGGACTGCGCACCGCCAAGCTCATCAAAGGGGCGCGCCTTCTGGTCGTGAAGGACGGTCCACACTGCATCACGTGGACGCACGCAGCAGAAGTCAACGCCGAATTGCTGAAGTTCCTGGGCGGCGCGACGGCCGGCATGTCGTAACCTCTGCCCCACCATGTCGTGACGAGGATGAGGAGATCTACTTCTTTCTCTTCTTACCCTTCTTCGCGATCTTGCTCTTCGCGATCATCTGGCTCTTTGGGCTGATCTTGCTCTTTTTCGAGATCTTCTTGGTCACCTTCTGCTTGACCTTGCTCTCGATCTTGCCTTTGACAGCCGGCATCTTGGGCGTCTCGCCTTCGATGACGGCGAGCACGTCATCCTCTTTCATGATGAGGAACTCCTTGCCGTCGAGCTTGACCTCCTGGCCGGCATACCTGCCGAACAGGATCTTGTCGCCCGCTTTGACGTCGAGGGGCACCCTCTTGCTTTCGTCGCCCGCCTTCCCGTTGCCGGCGGCGATGACCTTCCCCTGCAGCGGCTTCTCTTTGGCGGTGTCCGGGATGATGATGCCGCCAATGCGCTGTTCGCCTTCCTCGAGGCGCTGGACCACGATGCGGTCGTGCAACGGTCTGATCTTCATTCGCTGTTCTCCCTGGCGCCACGGTTGGAGCGCCTCCGAACCATCCACGTGCCTCCACTATCATTAACCGCGTTGCCACGCGAGTGCGAGCGTGCCTCGGCGCTTACTCGCGTGACTCGAATCGCAGCGGCGGACCTGACACTCCCTGGAGAGGCTGACGGAGCGCGATCCACATCCCGCCGTCAGGGCTCACGCGATACACCCAGTGCACGCCGACGACACGAGATGTTTCCATGGCCGGGATCGCGGCCGGCCAGCGGCCCAGTTGCGCTTTCAGCTCACGCGCGTGCAGCACGCGATCGGTCAACTCGAACTGCAGCGTCACGGCGTCCATGGTGAGCAAGACGGGATACAGACCCGGCCGCCCAATCATGGCCACGATCGCGCCGCCTGACCAGCCGTCGCGCAGGGCAGCGTCGCTGACTTCCGTGAACGTGGGCTGAGCCGCCACCTGATGATCTCGGAGCTGCACCAGGGACGCTCGCATCAGATCCAGGTAGTCGGCGTGAGCGGCGCGCCCCATTTGCGACGTGCCCCACGTTCTTCGGCTGGCGTCTATCACCATCGCTCGCAACAAGCTCGCGCGATAGTCATGCTCGCCAAGCCGGACGCCCCACGACGCGGGGTCGATCGGCAGTCGTCGCGCGAGGCTGGCCTGCGTACTCGCGATCTCGGCGACGATGAGTTGCCCGACGATGCCGGGATCATCGCGCGCCGAGGCGTTCAGTTGCCAGGACGCGAGCAGCACGCGCTCGGCGTCCGCGCGATCTCCGCGTGACGACTGGGCGAGTGCCTCCGCCGCTAGGATGTTGCTGAGTGTCTTGACCGCGAAGAGCGGTGCAGATTTCCACTGGTCGGTCTTCCACGCCGGCGGATCGCTCCGTGTCAGGAGATCGATGACGGCCCCAAGGCCGCGCTGGTGTGCGTCCAGATAGGCGCGCACGGTGTCCGGCGGAGGACCGACCGGACCTCCGGTCTTCATCGACTCCGCGGTGACGTAGTTGGAGATCGCGCGGTCCGACTCAGTCCAGTCAACTTGGCCTTTGAAATCGACTCCGGCGTCCGGCGCCAGGGCAGCGAGTCGACCGACGGTCGCGTTGTCGTCGTGCGCCGGCAGCTCGGCGGTCGGGTCGCCGAACTCTTTCCGCCATTCCGCTAACGCGGCGGGCTCCCGGCGCGAAGCCTCGATGGCGTGCCACCTCACGCGGACGTACCAGTGCAGGTAAGGTCCGTACGTCGCAAGACCCCACACGGCGGCGCCGGCCACCACAAGACCGAGCCCGACAAAGGCGGCGCGCTTCATCAGATCGGAATCATAGCCAGATCGGTGACTCATCGGCACCCAAGACCGGGACCTGGCCTTGGAATCGAGCACGGTCACTTGACGATCGTGATCGACGTTCGCCAGAAGGCCGCTCGTGAGCCCGAAGGATCCAGAACGGTGACCTGGCAGTCGTAGGATCCGAACTTCAGAGACTCCAGCGGAATGCTCAATCGATCGGCACGGCCTTCGACTGTGGATTCCAGCCGTCGCTCACGGCCAGCGGTTCCGTTTCGAAGGCCTTTGCGCCGTCCCGATAGAAGTAGACGCGCCGGACGTTGTCAACGCGCCCGACGCTGTAGACGCGCCGGACGCCCGGACGGTTTGCTTGAGGCGCTACGTCTGGCGCCGGCCGCTCCGCCAACCGATGCCCGGCTGACTAGCACGAAGGTCGCGCTGCCGCCGAGCGCCGACTTATATACTTGCCCCTGTCTCACCCAGGAGGAACACGTTGACGATCGGCCGTTCCTTGGTCGTTCTCGCTGTGGTCTCTTCTGCTGCGATCGTCACGGTCGCGGCCCAAGGGCCGATCCAGACCCCACCAGTCCCAGTCTTCCGCGGCGGCGTCGATTCCGTCTCCGTCGACGTCGTCGTCACGGACAGCAAGAACCATCCCATCAGCGATCTGACGGCCGCCGACTTCGAAATCAGCGAGCACGGTCGGGCGCAGAAGATCTCGGAATTCAAGTACATCTCGATTCCCGTCGCGCATCGGATGATCGATCTGAAACAGCCTCCGGCACCCGCTCCCGACGTGGCCACGAACGTGTTGCCGTCACCGAATAGCCGGCTCTTCGTCATGGTCGTTGACGACTTGCATCTCATCGAGTCCGAGATTCTCCCGGTGCAACGCGTGATGACCGAGTTCCTGAGCTCGCTTTCGCCCGACGACGAGGTCGGGATGGTCTTCGTGGGCCACTCCGACCTGAGCCGCAACATCACGCGAGACCCGGGCCAGTTGGTCGAGGCCATCAAGAACGTGCGCGCAGCATTCGGATTTGGACTGGGCACCGGCATGACTCCACCTGGCGCGTTGCCAGATCGAAGCACAGAACCGTACGCTCGCAGCGTCGCGTGGGAGTTGAAGAACGTGGCGGCCTCACTGGCGCATTCTGGCCACGTGCGCCGAGCGATCGTCTTTGTGACAGGCGGCACGTCGCTTGATCCGGCCGCGCCAGCCGTGTCGAGGGAACGAGCCGTCGTGCGAGGCTACCAGCTGGACCTCAATGACGCCTTCGAGGCCGCCAAGCGGGCGGATGTGCCCATCTACACATTGGATCCACGAGGCATTCCGACCCCAGAGACGGCCGTTCGCGGTTGGGGTGCGCAGAGCTCAACCGTTCGGGCGCAGACTCAACACCGGATTGTCGTGCAGCAGGATCACATCGCCGAGATCGCCGCGAACACGGGCGGCCGCTTCTTCATCAACCAGTCGAACCTTGCAGAGGCGGTTGACGAGATCGTCGGCGAGAACGGCAGCTTCTACCTGCTGGGCTATGCGCCGGATCCGTACGTCCGTGACGGCCAGTTTCATGACATTGCGGTCAAGGTCGCTCGGCCGGGAGTCAGCGTGCGAGCCCGCAAGGGCTATGTCGCCGCGGCTTCTGATACCGCGACCGCGACGGCGGCCTCGACGCTCGATCCGGCGATGGGCACGGGCAGCAACGTCGCCACGCTCGGCCTTCGCGTGTGGGCGGCACCGATCGCCGCGAGTCCGAAAGGCATGACAACGGCCGTCACGATGGAAGTGACCTACCCCACCCCACGCGACGGGTCGGCAGGCGTGGATGACACGCTCCAGACCAGCGTGCTCGCGATCGGACCTGACGGCGAAGTCCGGGCGACCTCGTCCCGGCCCTGGCACCTTACCGGCACGGCGAGTCGTGACGGCTCCGTCGTCTTCTCGATCAACGACGTGCTGGTCGTGCCGTCGAAACCGTCGACGCTCCGGGTAGGCGTTGCCAGCCAGATGCTCAAGCAGGCCGGTACCGTGCAGATGCCACTCGACGTGCCCAATCCGAACGACGCCAAACTCCAGGTCAGCGGGGTGGCGCTCGGCCTCGCCTCTCCTCCGAAGGAGGGCGCACTCGGCCGTAATGCCCTCGAGGGCCTGCTCCCGTTCCAGCCGACGACGACGCGAACATTTGCCTCGACGGATGGGTTGCGAGTCTTCGCGACTGCGTTCTGGGGCGGCAAGGATGTCGCGGCGACGGCGACGCTAACCATGACGGGCCCAACGGCCTCGGCGCCTATCCGCCTCAGCCTGTCCAGCACGCCCGTGGTCAACGGCCACCACCAGACGACGATCGAGGCGACGCTATCGCTTGGTGGGCTCTCCGCCGGCGACTACGTGCTGAACGTCTCGGTGCAGTTGCCGGGCGGCCAGCCGGCGCACCGCGACGTGCCATTGGCGATCAAGTAAGGTCAGGCGGAGCGCGGGGCCGACGCCTCAAACCCAAGCCAGCGACTGTGTAAGGACTTCGGCTCTCCAGGGACTACCTGGGGAGACGGAGCGACCTGGACTATGGCCTCGATGCACATCGGACACGATCTGGCCGCGTCGTATGATCTTCGCGATCGCGACGGGCGCGGTCGCCGAGCGGCTTCGCCGTCGTGACACCGCGAGGCTCGAGGCGCGATGACGACCTGGCCAGCTGCTAATCGCATCCCCGCCATGGACACCTCGTTCGACGGCGAGGCCAAGTCGAGGGCGGAGCGCGAGCAATGGTTCGGCCAGCTCACGGCCGCGCACGGCGCGCCGCTCCTTCGGCTCGCGCAGAGCTATACCCGCAACGCCCGCGACGCCGAGGATCTGGCTCAGGACATCTGGTTGGCGATCTGGCTGGCGTTGCCTCGCTTTCGCGGCGAGTGCTCAGAACGGACGTTTCTGTTTCGCATCGCACACAATCGGGGGCTCGCCCATCTTGCGCGCCGTCGCGTCCCGATTGCCGAACCGGCGGTAGCGATCGAGCCACCCGATACGCGCCCAAGCCCTGAGACGGCGCTCGCGGCTGCCGAGCGCAAGGGTCGCCTGCTCAGCGCGATTCGCCAACTGCCCCTCGGCTATCGCCAGGTCGTCACGCTCGCGCTCGAAGGCCTGCCCTATGACGAGATCGCCAGCGTGCTCGGCCTGACCGAAACGAACGTCGGCGCGCGCCTGACGCGGGCGCGCCAACTTCTCCGCCGACTCTTATAGGAGTGCACAGTGGACACTGATCTCGAACTCGACCGCTGGCGTCAGGAATGGCAGGCCTCGACGACCGTCACGGCGGACTTCGAGCGACGCGTTCAGCGTCAGACCCGCTTGATGCGCTGGGACCTCCTCTTGCAAGTGCTCGTGACGGTCGGCATGGGTGGCTGGACCCTGGGATGGGCGCTGGTGACCTCCCGCGTGGAGATCGTGGTGCTCGCCGTGGGCACGTGGATCGCTATCGCTGCGGGCTGGACGTTCTCCCTCATTAACCGTCGAGGCACGTGGAAGCCGGCAATGGCAACGACTGCGGGCTTCCTCGACCTCTCGATCGTCCGGTGCCGCCGGAACGTGCGCCGGCTGACATTCACGGCCGGTTTTTACGGAATGCTCTTGACCTTTGTGCTGGCGGTCCTCTACGCAAGTCTCGCCTCGGTCCAGCCCATGACGATCGGCGACTTTCTCGGGGCGCCGTTTCTCCTGCCGATTTGGGCCATCACCGCCGGCCTGGCCGGCGTCGCCTGGTGGCGTCGGGGCGTGCTTCGGCGTGAGCTCGAGGCTCTCGCCGACCTTCGCCGCGCGCTCAATGACCCCCTGTCCCAGCCGTCTGAGATGAGGTGACTCGCGTGACCATGAATGCACCACTCGTGCCCTGGCTCGGCCATCTGTTCCGGGACTTGCGGTTCGCTGGGCGGACGCTCCGCAAGCAACCCGGTTTCACCGCGGTCGCGATCCTGACTCTGGCCCTCGGCGTCGGCGTCAACAGCGCGATGTTCTCGGTGGCGAACCCGGTCCTCTTCCGGCCGTTCCCCTATCGCGACGCCGGCCGCCTCGTGGCCCTGGTGTCGGCCAAACGGGATCAGCCGACCCGATCGACCCACGTCTCGTACGCCACGCTCCGCGATTGGCGGCGGGCGACCCGGTCCTTCGACGCGTTGGCCGGTTACACGACCGCTGGTTCGACGCTGACCGGGAGCGGCGAGGCCTCGGAGCTCGTGACCACTGCAGTGACCGGAACGCTCTTTGAGGTGCTTGGGAGCCAGGCGCGGATCGGGCGGACGCTCTCCCCGGAGGACGACGTGCCCGGGGCGGCCCGCGTGATCGTCATCGGCGACCAGTTCTGGCGCCGCATGCTGAACGGCCGGCCTGATGTCCTCGGCCACCGGCTGACGCTCGACGGCACGGTGTACACCATCGTCGGCGTGATGGGGCCCGACTTCACGTTCCCGCACACGACGCCGCCGTCCGACGTCTGGATGCCTCTCAACGAATCCGAGCCGTTCGGCCCGCTCCTCGCCGTTCGGGCCGCGCAGTTCTTGGACGTCATCGGCCGGCTCCGGCCCGGCACCGACCGCAGCCGGGCGCAGGCGGAGATCTCCATCCTCGACGCGACTCTCGCGCGCACTTATCCGGCGACCGACCGCGACACGGTCACCACGGTCGTGGACTTTCAGCAAGCGGTTCTTGGAGACACTCGCCCAGCGCTCCTCCTGCTCATGGGCGCCGTGGGTCTGCTGCTGCTCATCGCGTGCACGAACGTCGCGAACCTCCATCTGGCGCGAACCTCGAGCCGGGCGCGCGAGCTGGCCATTCGGAGCGCACTCGGCGCCAGTCGACGCCGATTGATTGAGCAAGTCATTCTGGAAAGCCTCGTTTTAGCCGTCCCTGGGGGCGGCCTCGGCCTGCTCGTCGCGGCGGGCGGCCTCGAGGTGCTCCGAGCGCTCATCGGCCAGGACGTCCCGCTCGTCCGCGGCATCGGCATTGATCGCTGGGTGCTCGGTTTCACCTTCGGGGTGTCGTGCCTGACCGGTCTCGTGTTCGGCGCGATTCCCGCGCTCGTCTCGACCGGCAGCGATCTACAGGATCAGTTCAAGTCCGGTGGCCGCAGCGCCACGCCAGATCGCCGCCGGTCCCGCGCCCAGGGCGCCTTGGTGGTATCCGAAATTGCGCTGGCGCTCGTCATGCTGACTTGCGCCAGCCTCCTCGTGCGAAGCCTGGAGCGGCTCCACCAGGTGCGTGCGGGATTCGACGCGACGGGCGCCTGGACTGCGACAATCACGCTCCCGCGAACCGAATACCCCTTGCCGGCGGCGTGGCAAACATTCTGTAAGGAGTTGACTTCGCGTATCGAGTCGCTTCCCGGCGTCGAAAGCGTCGGGTACGGTGTGGGGGTGCCGCTTACGGGTCCGGCGATCGCCGTGCCGTTCTCGGTTGCGGGATCCTCCGTGCCCTCCGGCGAGCGGACCACGGCAGATCTGGTCGAGGCCGGTCCGACCTATTTCCGATCTCTGCGCATCGCCGTCGTCCGGGGGCGCACCTTCGAGGACTTCGACACAGATCGATCCCCAGCCGTGGGCATCGTCAACCAGACCCTTGTCCGTCGGTTCTTGGACGGTCGCAACCCCGTTGGCCGGCATCTATCGATTGGCTCGCAGGGTTCATCCATTGAGATCGTCGGGGTCGTGGCCGACACCCTGCAGTCGTCGGTCACGGCCGTGCCGCCGCCCGTGCTCTATCTGGCTTTCGCTCAGCGGCCGTTCTGGGTCGTGAGCTTCGTGGTTCGAACCAAGGGCGCGAGCGTAGATGTCGCCCACGCGTTCGAGCATGAAGTCGCGACCCTGGCGCCGGACGCGCCCATCGTCGGTGCCGGCCCGATGCCGGAGCTCCTCGAACGCGACCTGGCTCCGTCGAGCCATCGCTCGCTCGTCCTCGGTCTGCTGAGTGGTCTGGCGCTCGCGCTGGCGGGCATCGGCATCTACGGGATGCTGGCCTACACGGTCGCGCGACGCACTCAGGAGGTGGGTGTACGCATCGCGCTCGGTGCCGAGCCGCTCAGCGTGCTGGGTTTGGTGCTCGGGCAGAGCCTGCGTCTAGCGGCCGTCGGCATCGCACTCGGCGTCGTGCTCTCGCGGGCGGCCGTGCCGATTCTGTCAACGCTCCTCTTCCGAGTGAGCCCTACCGACCCGTTGACGCTCGTCGGCGTTCCCACGCTCCTCGTCCTTGTCGCGCTCGCCGCGTGCTACGTACCGGCGCGCCGAGCCACGCGGGTCGATCCGGTCGTCGCCCTACGATCGGAGTGAGGGTGCCGCCCGTCGTGACCGACTTGGCCGCCTGGATTGTGCGCGCTGAGCCCGGCGACGTCGTCGTCGGGCTGGGCGTTCATCACTCTGAGAATGCGTCCGTCGCGGCCAGGGGCCGATGGGCCGCCTTGCGCGTCCGGTTGCCCGTCGCGCCGTGGGTCTTCGCGGCTGTGGCATAGCGCTCGACCTGGTGTGCCCCTCGCGCAACGGCGTCGGCCACGTCGTCACGAGCGGCCTGGCCTCGACTCACCAAGTCATTCAGGGCCCGACCGAGCCGGCGCGTGGATCGGGTCACGCCCGGGCCGAGCCACATGGCCAATCCCACGCCGACGGCTGCGCCCGCGAGGAGTCCGATCGTAAACCGATGGTCTCGGGGCCTTTGAATCTCTGCGTCCATGTGCGAACTCCTGCTCAAGTGATGAGCGCAAGAGGCCTGCGCGACGAACCGACGTGACGCGCAATCCCCTCTTCTGACGACTATGGCGCGCCGGGCGGCACGCCCGATGTGCAAAACGAGACGTCCCGCGGCGTCTCGACACGGGATCATCGGATGTGGATGTCGCCTCGCGCACACTCGGCCGCCGCCGGCAACCGACAGTCCGACGGGCACTTGAGACGACGGACGCGGATCGTCCGCCGGACGCGGATGACCTAATCCGCAGCGAACTCTTCGGCATCGAGCGCCTCGAGCAGCATGCGGAAAGCCTCGCGGCCGCGCAGCTCGTCGGCACCAGTGCGGGGGCCTGCCGACACCTCACCAGACGGCTGCAGGACAACGGTGCCGTGCTCTTCGCCGCGCATCGAAACGTCGCGCAGGCCGTGCGTGCTGAGCGCGCCATTACACCCGCGGACGAATGGCTGCTCGACAACTTCTACGTCGCACAGGAGCAGATTCGGCAGGTCCGCTGCGATCTTCCGCGCGGGTTCTGCCGGGGACTGCCGAAGCTGGCCGAGGGCCCGCTCAAGGGCTATCCGCGGGTGTTCGGCCTGGCCTGGGCGCTCGTCGCGCACACGGACAGCCGGCTCGATCGGCAGACGCTGATCCGGTTCGTCAGCGCCTACCAGCGCGTCCAGCCCTTGACGATCGGCGAACTCTGGGCGGTGCCGATCACGTTGCGCATCCTTCTCGTGGAGAATTTGCGCCGGTCGGCCGACCAGATCGCTCGTGGGCGAGAGGCGTATCGAGAGGCCGACGCCGTGGCTGACGATCTCCTGGGCGTCGGCGGTCGGGCGGCCCTGGCGCCTGAGGCGGCGCTGCGACGTTTCGACTCCGCGCGGCTGCCGGCTCCGTTCGTGGTGCGCCTGCTCCAACGCCTGCGCGATCAGGATCCGCAGGTCACGCCGGCGCTCGTCTGGTTAGACCGGCGCCTCGCACACGATCGTACGACCGCCGACGACATCGTCCGCACGGAACATCGGCGGCAGGGCGGGATGAACGTGACCGTCGGCAACGTGATTACCAGCATGCGCCTGATCTCCGCTCTCGATTGGGCCGAGGTCTTCGAGAGCGTCAGCCTCGTCGACGCCGAACTTCGTGCCGGCAGCCCCTTCGCGGAGATGGACTTCCCGACGCGGGATCGCTATCGGCATGCGATCGAGGATCTCGCGCGAGGTTCGGGACGCACGGAATTGGACGTCGCGCGGCGCGCCATGGCGGCCGCCGCTCGCCCGCTCGTGGAGCCCGTCGGCACCGGCGAGGCACTTCCTGGGCGCGAGGGCGATCCCGGCTACTACCTCATCGCAAACGGCCGTCGGGACTTCGAGAAGGCCATTCGGTTTCATGTCCCCGCCACGGATTGGCTGGTTCGCGCCTGCACGCGAGCGGGCATCACCGGGTACATCGCTGGGATCGCGTTGGTCACCTTCTTCATCCTCGTCCTGCCGCTCCTCGCGCTGTCGGCGTTCGGCATCAGCGGCTGGCCCCTCGTCTGGCTCGCGCTTCTTGGCGTGGCCCCGGCCTCGGACCTGGCCGTTGCGGTGGTCAACCGCGCGATCACCAATGATCTCAGGCCCAAGACACTTCCCGCGCTGGACCTACGGACGGGTGTGCCGGAGAGCCTGCGCACCATCGTGGTCGTTCCCACGCTCCTCACGACGCGAACGGCCGTCGACGAGCAGATCGAACGCCTTGAAGTACACCACTTGGCGAGTCAGGACGGCGACCTCCGCTTCGCCCTGCTTTCCGATTGGACGGACTCGGCGACCCAGAGTGCACCTGGCGACGACGAGTTGTTGGGCGCCGCGGCTGACGGCATCGCGCGGTTGAATCGCCAATACGGGCCGGCCCCGGGCGGTCCTCGGTTCGTGCTTCTCCATCGCCGGCGGCTCTGGAACGAAGGGCAAGGCACGTGGATCGGATGGGAGCGCAAACGGGGGAAGCTGCACGAGCTGAATCGATGGCTGCGCGGCGCCACCGACACCACCTTTGTGCCCGTCAACGGCGTCGCGCCTGTCGCGCCATCTGGCGTCCGCTACGTGATCACGCTCGATGCCGACACGCGCCTCAAGCGGGGAGCGGCCAAGCGCCTCGTGGGCAAGATGGCGCATCCGCTCAACCGGCCGCGGCTGGATCCGGTCAGCGGCCGCGTGGTCGAGGGGTACGGCGTGCTGCAACCGCGCGTCACGCCGTCGCTGCCGACGCGCCGTGACGGATCGCTCTTCCAGCGCGTGTTCACCAGTCCCAGCGGACTGGATCCGTACGCCTTCGCGGTCTCCGACGTCTATCAGGATCTGTTCGGCGAAGGCTCGTACACCGGGAAAGGCATCTATGACGTCGACGTGTTCGAGGCGGCGCTCGACCGGCGCGTGCCGGAGAGCACGCTGCTCAGCCACGATCTGCTCGAGGGCATCTTTGCGCGAGCCGGGCTCGTTTCGGACATCGAGGTCGTCGAAGAGTTCCCGTCACGCTACGACGTGGCGGCGGCTCGCCAGCATCGGTGGGCTCGCGGCGACTGGCAGCTGCTGCCCTGGATCTTCGGTCGCGGTCCGCGATGCGCCGGCGATCGTCATCGACGGGCGATCCCCCTGATCGGGCGATGGAAGATGCTCGACAACCTGCGTCGCACGGTATCCGCGCCCGGTGTCTTCCTCGCGTTGTTGGCTGGCTGGATGCTGCCGCTGCCGGCCGCCGCGACATGGAGCGGGTTCGTCGTCGCGACCTTTGCGATTCCGGCATTGATCCCGCCTTTCGCCGGTCTGGTCCCCCCACGGCTCGGCCTCTCACAGCGGAGGCACTGGCACGCGGTCGCTGCCGATGGTTCGCTTGCGCTCCTGCAGGTGGGGCTGCTGACGACGCTCCTCGCGCATCAGGCCTGGTTGATGGCCGATGCGATTACGCGCACGTTGGTCCGCCTGTTCATGAAGCATCGGCGGCTGCTCGAGTGGATGACCGCCGCGCAGTCGAAAGCCAGTGTCCGGCTGAATCGTCGCGGAAGCTATCAGTGGATGGGCGGTGGTGTCGTGCTCGCCGCCGGCGCGGCGGTCGTCGTCGCGACCGGGCATCCGGCATCGTGGCCGACGGCCGCGCCGTTCCTGATCCTGTGGATGCTGTCACCGCTCGTCGCGCGACGGGCCAGCCAGCCACGGGGCTTCGCCGAGGCCATCGCGATCTCCGATGCGGACGCCCGGGCGTTGCGGCTCATCGCCCGCCGGACGTGGCGTTTCTTCGAGACGTTCGTCACCGCGGCGGATCATGGGTTGCCGCCGGACAACTTCCAGGAAGATCCGACGCCCGTCGTCGCCCATCGCACGTCTCCCACCAACATCGGGCTCTACCTGCTCTCGGTCATCGCCGCTCGGGATTTCGGGTGGCTGGGAACCATCGACGCGGTGGACCGGCTCGAGGCGACGCTCGCCTCCATGAACAGCCTCGAGCGTGTCCATGGCCACTTCTACAACTGGTACGACACGCAGACGCTTCGTCCGCTGGAGCCGAGGTACGTGTCCTCAGTCGACAGCGGGAATCTCGCCGGGCATTTGATCGCGCTCGGGTCGGCGTGTCGCGAGATGAAAGCCGGGACCGCGCCCACGCGGGACGCACTCCGCGGGATCGAGGACGGACTGGAGCTCACGCAGGACTCCCTGCGACGAATCACCGTCGAAGCGCGCACGCCCGCGGCGACGCGGTCGCATCTGGAGCGCGCGCTTGGCACGTTCGCAGGCGCCCTGGCGACTCTCCGCGGGCGCGTGTCGGCGCCCGATCTGCGCACGCTGCTGCCGCACGCCGAAGCGGTCGTCGACTTCGCACAGATGCTGAGCACCGAGCGTGGCGACGCGGACGGCAGTGACGTGTGGTCCTCTGCGGTCGCCCTGCGCACGACGATCCAGAGTCACCTGCGCGAGACCCCGCCGGCGATCGCGGCGCGCCTCGACACGCTCGTCGCGACGGCCCGGTCGATGTTCGACGCGATGGACTTCAGCTTCCTCTTCGACCCCGACCGTCAGCTGCTGTCGATCGGCTACCGCGTCACCGAAGGGACGCTTGATCCCAGTTGCTACGATCTGCTCGCGTCGGAGTCCCGGCTAGCGAGCTTCGTCGCCATCGCCAAGGGTGACGTGCCGACCCGGCACTGGTTCCACCTGGGACGCACCGTCACGTCGATCCACGGCGGCGCGGCTCTGATCTCGTGGTCAGGGTCCATGTTCGAGTATCTGATGCCAGACCTGGTGATGCGGGTGCCGCCCGGGAGTCTCTTCGACGAGACGAACCAGATCGCCGTCCGGCGGCAGGTGGAATACGGGGCCGAGCGAGGGCTTCCGTGGGGCGTGTCGGAGTCGGCGTTCAACGCGCGCAATCACGAGTTCACGTATCAGTATTCGAGCTTCGGCGTCCCCGGCCTTGGCCTGAAGCGCGGCCTCGGCAGCGACGCCGTCGTCGCTCCGTACGCCACGGCCCTGGCCGCGATGGTCGCGCCGCAGGCGGCCGCCGCGAACTTCGTGCGTCTGGCCGACGCGGGCGGCCGTGGCCGGTACGGTTGGTACGAGGCGCTCGACTACACCCCGGCGCGTCTTCCTGAGGGCGAAACGCGCGCCGTGGTGCGCTCGTACATGGCGCACCACCAGGGCATGACGGTGGTCGCCCTGTCGGACGCCCTCCACGACGGCGCGATGCGCGCGCGTTTTCACGCCGACCCGATCGTCCAAGCCACGGAACTCCTGCTGCAAGAGCGCACACCGCGTGATGTGGAGGCCGGCCATCCGCGACGCGACGAAGCGCGCGCCGCGGCCGATGTCCACGAGCTCCTCCCACCGACGGCGCGTCGCTTCCTGTCGCCTCACCAGTCCATCGCGCACACGCACCTGCTCTCGAACGGCCGGTACTCCGTGATGATGACGGCGGCGGGGTCCGGGTACAGCCGCTGGGGCGATCTCGCGGTCACCCGCTGGCGCGAGGATCCGACCTGCGATGGCTGGGGCACGTACGTCTTCATTCGCGATGTCGACCGCGGCACCGTGTGGTCGGCCGGGTACCAGCCGACGGGAGTCGAGCCTGACAGCTACCAAGCGACGTTCCTCGAGGATCGCATCGAGATCATCCGGCGCGATGGCGCCATCACCACCCGGCTGGACGTCATGGTCTCGCCCGAGGCCGATGCCGAGGCACGCCGCCTCACGATCTCCAACGGCGGACGACGGGCTCGCGAGATCGAGGTGACGTCGTACGCCGAGGTCGTGCTGGCCCCGGCAGCCGCCGACATGGCACACCCGGCCTTTTCCAACCTATTCGTCGAGACGGAGTTCGTGGCCGAGGTCGGAGCGGTGCTGGCCACGCGCCGTCGCCGGTCGCCCGACGATCCGCCGGTATGGGCGGCCCACCTCTCCGTCGTCGACGGTGACCTGGTCGGCAGCACGCAATTTGAAACGGACCGGGCGCGCTTTCTTGGACGCGGGCGCGATGTTCGTACGCCCCTGGCGGTCATCGACGGCCATGCGCTCTCCAACACGGCCGGCGCGGTGCTCGATCCGGTGTTCAGCCTTCGTCGCCGCTTCATGCTGGCGCCGGGCGCCACCGCGCACGTCACGTTCTGGACGCTCATCGCGTCCTCGCGCGACGAGGTCCTCGACCTGGTCGACCGGCATCACGACGCCGCCGCGTTCGACCGGGCCAGTACGCTCGCCTGGACCCAGGCGCAGGTCCAGTTGTTCCACCTCGGCATCGACCTGGACGAAGCGAACCTGTACCAGCGCCTGGCTGGCCACCTGCTCTACGCCAACCCCGCGCTGCGTCCCTCATCCGAAGTCCTGGCGCGCAGCGAGGGCGGCCCTGAAGGGCTGTGGGCGCACGGCATCTCCGGCGACGTGCCGATCGTCGTGTGCCGAATCGACGACATCGCCGATCTCCAGATCGTGCGCCAGCTCCTGCATGCGCACGAGTACTGGCGCATGAAACAGTTGCCGGTGGATCTGGTCATTCTGAACGAGCACGCCGTGTCGTACGAGCAGGATCTTCACACGGCCCTGGAAGCGGCGGTGCGGGCCACCTCGTCGCGGTCCTCATCCGGTGTCGCGACGCGCGGGGCCGTGTTCCTGCTGCGCGGCGACGCGATCCCGCCCGAGACGCGGAGCCTGCTTCAGAATGTGGCGCGCGCCGTCGTGTTCAGTCGCCGCGGCAGCCTGTTCGATCAGGTGCGGCGCCTCGAGGAGTCGCCACCTGTCGTCTCTCGGCTCCCGTACCGCTCGGCCGCGAACGACGCGCCGGCCCCCGTGCCACCGGGGGCCCAGCTCGAGTTCTTCAATGGCCTCGGCGGCTTCGCGAACGGCGGGCGGGAATACGTCACCATTCTCCGTGAGGGGCAATGGACACCGGCGCCGTGGATCAACGTTATCGCCAATCCGTCCTTCGGCTTTCAGACATCGGTCGAAGGCGGCGGTTACACCTGGGCGGTCAACAGCCAACAGCACCAACTGACGCCCTGGGGCAACGACGCCGTGAGCGATCGGCCGGGCGAAGTGATCTACGTGCGCGACGAAGAGGACGGCGCGGTGTGGACGCCGACGGCGCTGCCGATCCGCGAGGGTGGGTCCCCATATGTCGTCACCCACGGCCAGGGCTACAGCCGGTTCGAGCACGTGTCGCACGGCATTTCGCTCGCGCTGCTGCAGTACGTGGCGCCAGATGACCCGATCAAGATCTCCCGACTGACGATCACGAACCAGTCAGGCCGATCGCGCCGACTCTCGATCACGGGGTACGTGGAGTGGGTGCTCGGCCCGTCCCGCGTCGCGTGCGCGCCCTACGTGGCGACCGAGATCGATCCCGGCACCCATGCCATGCTGGCGCGCAACCATTGGAGCGGCGGCCTCGGCCCGCGTGTCGCGTTTGCGGACCTCGGCGGACGCCAGCGGTCCTGGACGGGCGACCGGAAGGAATTTCTCGGTCGCAATGGCACGCTGGCAGGTCCCGCCGCCCTCGTCGGCGGCACACCTCTGACAAATCGAGTCGGAGGTGGGCTCGATCCGTGCGGGGCTCTTCAGACGGTGCTGGACCTCGAGCCCCACGGTGTCGCAGAGGTCGTCTTCCTGCTTGGCGAGACCGCGACGCCTGGGGAAGCGTTGTCGCTGGTGGCTCGGTATCGAACGGCGAATCTCGACGCGGTCTTCCAAGCCGTGACCGGCGTGTGGGACGAGGTCCTGGACACCGTTCAGGTGAAGACGCCGGATCGGGCGATGGACGTCTTGCTGAACCGGTGGCTGCTCTACCAGACCCTCGCGTGTCGCGTGTGGGCTCGCGCCGCGTTCTATCAGGCGAGCGGCGCCTACGGCTTTCGCGATCAACTCCAGGACGTGCTGGCGCTGTGCGTGTCCATGCCCGCGATCACGCGAGCGCACCTGCTGCGCGCGGCCGCGCGCCAGTTCGTCGAAGGCGACGTGCAGCACTGGTGGCTGCCGCCTTCGGGCCAGGGCGTCCGCACGCGGGTCTCCGACGACCGGATCTGGCTACCCTATGCCACGGCACACTATATCGACGTCACGGGCGACACCGGCATCCTCGACGAAGCGATTCCGTTTCTCGGTGGC